>Ga0209045_1001242_pt1 | contig 24313 bp, 25 predicted proteins | sample SaaInlLV_10m_DNA_4_FD_184664 | JGI IMG/M metagenome (GOLD analysis project Ga0209045, IMG submission 184664) | Marine microbial communities from expanding oxygen minimum zones in the Saanich Inlet - Saanich Inlet SI072_LV_200m_DNA (SPAdes) (version 2) | ecosystem: Environmental > Aquatic >...
GTGATCATTAGTAAAAATGCCACTTGAAAATGGTTAAACGGCTGACCCAATGCATAGTCTGATGAACGCTGATAACTCTCAAGATACAAATCATCACCGAGTAAATTAAAATGATGGGTGTGCATACACGCTGGTAAGCATGCGCGGTGAATAAGGTTAGGGTGATTAAAAGTCATAATCTCACGGCGATCATCTACACCATTAGATAAATCAGTTACAATCTTTTTGTATTGATCAAGTGGCTCATCATCTTCAATACCAGGAAAGGCTCGCCCTATTACACCGTAACACATACCCATATCATCCTCACCTTTACGGTGAGGGTTGTCAAGCCAGGCTTGGTTGTCATTAGCGTTGGCATTCCAAGTGTTGCAGCCGATGGATCGAAACTGCGCTGCGTTGTCATAACCACGAATATAGCCTAACATTTCAGCAATGGCCGATTTCCAGAATAGTTTTTTGGTGGTGACCACTGGCACTGTACCGTCAGACAAATCGTGCTCAAAAGTAGCGCCAATAATGGCTAGTGTTTTTGTGCCGGTGCGCTTGTTTTCAAGCCATACACCTTCGTCTAAAATTCGTTTTCCAATATCAATATATGCTTTCATGTTGTTTTGTAGGCTTTGTTTAATAAATAAATGCCAAAAATAATCATCGGCAAACTCAGTAGCTGACCCATGGTTAGCCAGTCAAATGCTAAGTAACCTAACTGCACATCTGGCACTCGAACAAATTCAATTATAAATCTAAACAGTCCGTAAAAAATTAGAAATAAAGCTGAAACTGACATTAAAGGCCTAGGCTTATTGGAGAACACCCAAAGAATAATAAATAACACCAAGCCTTCTAAAAATGCCTCGTACAATTGTGATGGGTAGCGAGCAACACCCTGCTCTTGAATAAACATGCCCATTGGGCTGGTTGTTACTTTACCCCATAGCTCACCATTAATAAAATTACCCATTCTGCCAAAGCCCAAACCTAGCGGCACGAGCGGTGCAACAAAATCCATGGTGGCAAAAAAAGTTTTGTTGTATTTACGATTAAACAAAACCATTGCCAAAAGTACGCCTAAAAACCCGCCATGGAATGACATACCGCCGCCTTGAATGGCAAAAATAGACAATGGATCAGATAAGAAATTGGGTAAATTGTAAAACAACATATAACCCAAGCGGCCGCCAAGAACCACGCCCAGTGCACCATAGAAAATCATGTCTTCTGTTTGCTGTGTATTCCAATCGGGTAGTTGTTTGGCTCGATGATTGGCCAATAAGTAAGCGGCTAAAAAAGCCATTAAATACATCAATCCATACCAATAGATTTGGACAAAGCCTAAGTCTAGGGCGACAGGGTTAATGGTGGGATAAATCATGAATAATAAAGGTGGTGCGCTCGAGGTGATTTGAACACCCGACATTCGGCTTCGGAGGCCGACACTCTATCCAGCTGAGCTACGAGCGCATAATTTATGCGAAAGTAGTTAAAGTGTGTAATTCTAATTAGTCGTCGTCAGAGCAGAATACTGCTTGCATATTGGCAACGAGTTTCAAAATTTTAGTATCTTTAACTTTGCATAAAATTTTGTTACCATCGCGCCGTGATTCAACAATATCTTTAGTTCTAAGGATGTCAATATGTTGTGAAATGTTTGATTGGGAAGACCCCACTTGTTTAACAATCTCCAATACTGGAAGCTCATCATTTTTCAAAGCACATAAAATCTTCAAGCGTAATGGATGTGCCATCGCCTTTAAAGCTTTAGTTGCTTTTTCAATGTCTTCTTCTTTTTCTAACAAAGTCATTTCACTCATTACTAATTCCTGTCTATTCTTATTTAGTTAAATTCTGCCTAGCATGCCATAAACACCGTATCTTCTCGCCTTAATCAGTACCATTCTTTGGTAGTAGTTAATCAAGCTATCGTGGTTAAGTGCAATGTCAAAAATCTGCCATTTTTCAGACTGACTCTTATGAAATGATAAATCAATGTTAAAGCCAAATCTAGAGTAACCACGTGCTTTAAGTTTTACGATAATGTTACCACCCATCACCGGTCTTGCAGAAACAAAGTTAAACGAGCTTGAACGGCTCTGAGCTAATCTTGATAATAAAGTTGTAATAATGTTTTGCTTTAATCTGTTTGAAAAAAACTTTGCTTCGTCTTCACTTAGGCTTACATTGCTAACCAATAACACTTCATTGGCAATATGATCAAAATCAAACAGTGGAGCGATTTCTGAATCAACTAAAAATTTCACCATTTGTGGTGAGTAGCTTGTTGCAGTTGTTAGCTGGTTAAGCTTAACAATGGTTGATTGAATTGCCTGAACAGGGCCTTGTTCTGTTGTTTGTGCTACCTCTGTAACAGCTTCTTCCTCGTTTGCAAATACGGTAGATGACAATAACATGCTCAACATCAATAAAACAACATTCAATCTTTTCATTTTTTCTCCATAATCTAAAAATAAAACCAAGTAAAATCCAAAATAACCTGCGGACATTTCACAGTATTATATTTAAACTTTTTATAAGCAAACAATTATATTATGACTTTCTTTAACTTTTTTAAAAACTCTGTATTTTTAGTGTCTTTTTGTACCTTTCTTGTCGCCTCTCCAGCTTATGCTCAAACCGATGCTGAGAAGCAAAGGCTAGAGGCTTTTTTCCAAGATTTAGAGTCATTCACTAAAGTGTTTAGTAATATTAAACAACTGTATGTTGATGAAGTTACCAATAAAGAATTATTCGAAGATGCGATTAAAGGCATGGTAACAGGTCTAGACCCTCACTCTAATTACCTAAAACCTAAAGAGCAAAAAAACCTACTCGAAAGTGCAACAGGTAAATTTGGTGGCTTAGGCATTGTAATCGGCATGAAAGACGATGCCATCCAAGTAATATCCCCCATTGACGACACGCCTGCTTATCGAGCAGGTATTCAGGCAGGCGATTTGATTGTAAAAATTGGCGATAAACCTGTACGTGACATGACACTAGAAGATGGCGTTGATCTGATGCGTGGCGAGCCGGGTACCGATGTTCAAGTAACCATTGTACGTAAAAACAAAAAACCATTTGTTGTCGATATTACACGTGAGATTATCACCATTACTTCAGTTAAAGGTTATTTACTAGAAAAAGACATTGGTTATATTCGTGTTTCCAGCTTTCAAAATCCAACTTCTAACTTATTAAAAGAAACACTGGATGGCTTGGTTGAAGAAAATGACGGCTACTTAAAGTCGTTAATTCTTGATCTGAGAAATAACCCTGGTGGCGTATTAGAAGGTGCGGTCGATATCGCTAACTTATTTATTGATAAAAAGGGTTTAGTGGTTTATACCGAAGGCCGCATTCCAAGCTCAAATCTTGAGTTTAAAACTGAGCCTGGTGACATCATGCTAGACTCTCCAATTGTAGTGCTGATTAACGAAGGTTCGGCCTCAGCTTCTGAGATTGTTGCTGGCGCTCTACAAGATCATAAACGAGCTATTATCATGGGCAGCACTTCTTTTGGTAAGGGTTCTGTTCAAACCATTATTGAGCTTGATGAAGGCTATGGCTTAAAAGTCACTACAGCGCGTTATTACACACCATCAGGTCGCTCTATTCAGGCCAAAGGTATTGAGCCAGATATTGCTTTAAAAAATATCAGCCTTGAGAATGAAAAAGAAGACAGTGTACTTGGCGACACCAAAGAAAGTGATTTGGATGGCCACTTAGAAGTGGAAGACCCTTCCCAGCTATCTGATGAAGAAATTCTAACAGCGCAAGAAAATAAAAAATCTGAAGAAGCTGAAAAAGTCATTGAAAAACTTAAGAAAGATTATTTTGTGCACGAGGCAACAAACCTATTAAAAGCCTTAACTGTTTTGGGTAAGTAACGAATGGCAATTGTTCTTTCAGTTGCAAATCAAAAAGGCGGCGTGGGTAAAACCACCACCGCTGTTAATTTGAGTGCCGCCCTGAAAGCCATAAAAAAACGCGTGTTACTGATTGATATCGACCCTCAAGGTAATGCTACAATGGGTTGTGGTGTTGATAAATACACCTTAGAAAATTCTGTGTGTGAGTTATTATTAGACGAGTGTAGCATTGGTGAGGCAACTGTACATGCCTCTGGTGTTGAGATTGATGTACTACCTTCTAACACCGATTTAATTGCTGCAGAAATCGCCCTACTCAAACGCGATAACTCAGAATACAAATTAAAAGAAGCGCTCGACAAAGTTAAAGACAAATACGATTATGTAGTGATCGATTGCCCGCCTTCGCTTAACATGCTGACGATTAACGCCTTTACTGCGTCTAACGGCATCATCATCCCAATGCAATGTGAGTACTACGCCTTAGAGGGCTTAACTGCGCTCATACAAACCATTGAGAAAATCCAAGCCACCACCAACCCTGATTTGGACATTACTGGCATTATCCGCACTATGTTTGATACACGTAACAACTTGTCTAACGAGGTGTCAATTCAGTTATTACAGTATTTTTCGCACAAAGTATTTAAAACAATCATCCCTAGAAATGTAAAATTAGCCGAAGCACCAAGTTTTGGTCAAGCGGCAATTAACTACGCCAGATCATCCAAAGGGGCAATTTCATACGTTTCACTGGCGAGTGAAGTAATTAGAAAAACATCAATAAATTAAAATGGCAAAAATTTCAAAACTAGGTCGTGGATTAGATATATTGCTGGGGCAAGTTTCTTCTGCGGGCGGTCAATCCGACTCTGATCACAACCTTAAAGTACTAAGTGTTGACGCACTACAGCGTGGTAAATTCCAGCCTAGAGATGACATTGACCCTGATACACTTAACGAGCTTGCCAACTCAATCACCTCACAAGGTGTTATTCAGCCGCTGGTTGTTCGTAAAGTTACTTATGATAAATACGAGATTATTGCGGGTGAAAGACGTTGGCGTGCAGCCAAAATTGCAGGCCTTAGTGAAGTACCGGCTATTGTTCGTGAGATTGACGATCAAGTCGCTTTGGCTATTGGCCTTATTGAAAACATTCAGCGTGAATCACTCACACCGCTTGAAGAAGCAAGGGCGCTACAGAAATTAATTGAAGATTTTAAAATGACTCACGAGGAGATTTCACATGTGGTGGGTCGCTCTCGCTCTGCCGTGAGTAATCTAATTCGTTTATTACAGTTAAATGAATCGGTTAAGCAACTGCTGGGCAGTGGCAAAATAGAAATGGGTCATGCGCGTGCATTATTACCCCTTAAAGAAGATCAGCAACTTGAAGTGGCTAATCAGGTGATTCAACGTTCTTTGTCGGTTCGCCAAACTGAAGAGCTGGTTAAACGCGTACTTAATCCAAAGCCAAAAAAATCCACTGAAGTGGATCCTCACATTACATCATTAATGCAGTCTCTTAGTAAAACACTAGATTCAAAAACTGAAATCAAACAAAACAACAACAAAGGCAAGATTATTATTCATTACTCATCTTCTGATGAGCTTGATAATATCCTAAAACATATTAGTTAATCAAAGCCGCCGACTCTCTCTAATTTTAAAGAGTCATCGTAATGCATCCAAATACCGAAGGCTTTACCAATAATATATTCTTCTGGTACAAATCCCCAAAAACGAGAATCGCTACTACGAGCACGGTTATCGCCCATCACAAAGTAATGCCCTGCTGGCACTCTTAACTTAGGTGTAGATTGGGAGTAGCGCTCCGGATCTAGCAAAATATCATGTGGGTTATTATCTAGTAGCTCGCGCTTATGTTTGAAGCCTGTCATCTGTACGCCTGATTCAACACCTTGGTAAGCACCCAAGTCTTGATAAGCAATTTTTTCTTCATTAACGCGAAGATGGTCTGACTCATAATTAATAACATCGCCGGGTAAGCCAACTACTCGCTTAATAAAGTCAGCGCCTTTGTAGTCTGAGTTTTTTTCATAGTTCGGGTATCTAAAAACAATAACATCGCCTCGCTCTGGTTTTTTAAATTCAACGATTTTCTTATTAAGTACCGGCAAGCTAATACCGTAATCGAACTTACTTACTAAAATAAAATCACCCGTTAATAATGTTGGCATCATTGAGTTTGATGGGATTCTAAAAGGCTCAACGACAAAACCACGAAGTAAAAATACCAATAACAAAACAGGATAAAACTCAGCTGACCACTGCACTAGCTTAGGGCGATCAAGGTATTTTTCTGATTTATTAAACCTTAAAAAACAAACAAAATAAAACCACTTACCAATGAATGATTTCTTCTTCGGTTGGTCTGAATTACCACCAAATAAAGTGTCAACAAAAACAATGGTGAAGGCAATAACTAAAAATAACGCCAAGTAAGAAGAGACGTCCCAAGCAAAAAATGATGATGCATTTTCAATAGTCATAATAAAAAAGTGGTAAATTATAAAAAAGGATATTATATAATGTTTCTTTTTATAGTTTTTCACATTGGAGAAAGTTAGATGGCATTAGCTGATTTAGAAAGAGACGAGCACGGTTACTTAGTTGACCTTAACGTATGGAACGAAGACATTGCTGCAGAATTTGCAGAAGAGGAAGGTGTTAACCTGACTGCTGAAAGTTTTAAATTAATTAATTTCTTGCGTGATGAGTACATCAACAACAACGCTAACCAACCAAATGAACGCAACATGGTTAAAGGTTTAAAAGGCGATTGGGATGGTAAATTAACCACTAAAGAGCTATACACTCTTTTCCCTAAAGGTCCTGCTAAACAAGCTGGAAAGATTGCAGGCTTGCCAGAAACAAAACGTAAAGGTGGCTACTAGGATTTTTTTTAAAATTCTGTAAAAGCAAAAAAAAGCGCTCATTGAGCGCTTTTTTATCGTCTGAAAATTCTTTATACTTCTGTAATATCCATACCAGCAGAGTTGGCTAATTCGACAAAATTTGGAAACGAAGTCATTACGTTGTCTACGCCATTAATTTCAATTGGGTGATTGCATCGTAAAGATGCTACAGCGAATGACATTGATATACGATGATCATGGTGTGATTCGATTATGTCGGTTGGCTTTTGAAAAACACCGCCTTGAATTTTAATACCGTCTTCCAATACTTCGTTTTTAATGCCTAAGATATTTAAACCATCTGCCATCACTTGAATTCTATCCGACTCTTTAACGCGTAATTCTTTTGCACCTGTTAGCACTGTTTCACCTTGGGCACAACTTGCTGCAATAAACACTGCCGGAAACTCATCAATCGCCAATGGAACTAAATCTTCCGGAATCTGAATACCTTTTAGTTCTGATGATTGAATACGAATATCAGCTAACAATTCACCACCAATTTCACGCTCGTTTGACAAGGTCAGGTTGGCACCCATGAGCTGTAAGATGTTAATCACGCCCGTACGTGTTGGATTAACATTGACGCCTGTCAAGGTCACATCGGCCTGTGGTGCAATCGCAGCAGCCACCATAAAGAATGCCGATGAAGAGATATCACTTGGTACTTGAATTTCGGTTGCTGTTAATTTACCACCACCGGTTAAGCACATTTTATTGTCATCAACATTAACCTTATAACCTAAGCCTTTTAACATACGCTCAGTATGGTCACGTGTGGGTGCCGGCTCAGTAACACAGGTTTGCCCCTGTGCGTATAACCCAGCTAATAGCACACAAGATTTAACTTGAGCAGATGCCACTGGTAAATCATAGGTAATACCTTTAAGCGCTTGCCCACCTTTAATCTTAAGTGGTGGCTTACCATCGTTACTATCAATCACTGCACCCATCTCAGTCAACGGACTGATTACACGGCCCATTGGACGCTTTGAAAGTGATTCGTCGCCAACCAGCTCACAATCAAAGTCTTGTGCAGCTAAGATGCCTGACATCAATCGAATAGAAGTACCAGAGTTGCCCAAATCAAGCGGTTCTGAAGGTTTCTTTAAGCCATTAATACCAACACCATGAATAGTAACATTATCGCCTTCACGCTCAATTTTCACGCCCATTGCCTGAAAAGCCTTCAAGGTAGATAAAGCGTCTTCGCCTTCTAAAAAACCAGTTACCTTAGTAATGCCATCAGCCAGCGACCCCAGCATGATAGAACGGTGAGAGATTGACTTGTCGCCTGGTACTTTAAGGCTGCCTGATAGCGAATGTGCCGGTTTGGCAATAAATTTACTCATACTTTAATCTTTAATCCATTCATCTCGTGCAGTTTTTGCCTCTGAGAATAGTTTTTCTAATGCATCTGATTCATTACTTTCAATTAAACCAGATAAGTTGTCTAGCGCCTGCTGGTAGCCCTGAATATGCTTAACAATATCTGCTGAATTATTAAGGCAGATATCACGCCACATAACCGCATCGGATGAAGCAATACGTGAAAAATCTTTAAACCCTCCGGCCGCATAATCACAAGCATTTGGGTTGCTTTTAACCAAATAATCCATCAACCCAAAGGCCAGCATATGTGGCAAATGTGATGTCATCGCTAATAAGTCATCGTGTTTTTGGTGTGTCATGGTTTCTACTTTTGCTCCTAATATTGTCCACAGCTTTGATACTGCCTCTAATGCCTTTGTATTAGTATTTTTTTCTGGTGTTAGTATCACGCGCTTGTGATTAAACAGCTCGCCATCGCTCGCCTCTACACCACTTTTTTCTTTGCCGGCAATCGGGTGTGCGGGGATAAACCTTGATGGCACCTCGCCAAAAACCTCTTTTGCAACAGCAATCACACTGCCCTTGGTACTACCCACATCTGAAATAATAACTGAATCATCGATATGCGGTTTAATCATCTCTAAAACCGAGGTAAAACTATTTACCGGTGTAGCAATAAGCACCATATCGACACCTTTTAAAGTAATGGCAATATCTAAACTATAGTCATCAATCACATTTAGTGATTTTGCTTTGATAAGGTTTTCTTCATTACGACCAAAACCAATAATGCTTTTAATTTGACCAGACTGTTTTAATCCTGCGGCAAATGACCCGCCGATTAATCCAACACCAATAATACAAATCTTATTAATCATAAGACAGATTTTAACGCAGAGAGAAATTCTTCATTTTCATTTCTTGTGCCGACTGAAACACGTAAATAGCCTTTCATTTCAACGGGGCGCACAATAAAGCCTTTTTCTAATAATTTTTGGTAAGTCGCTCCAGCATCTTTAACTTTAACTGATACAAAATTCGCATGCGATGGAATATAAGACAAACGTAAACGATCAAACCCTTGTGAAAGCTGTAACAAGCCGTTTTTATTTGCAGATATCGATCGCACTAAAAATGCCTCGTCCGCTAAAGCAGCTATTGCAGCATTTTGCGCAATATGATTAACGTTAAAAGGCTGTCGAATACGGTTTAAATAATCTGCAACTTGAGGGTGAGACATTGAATAACCAACTCTCAAACCAGCCAAACCATAAGCTTTAGAAAAAGTACGAGTAATAACCAAATTGTCAAATTCTTCCAACCAGCTGATTGCAATATCACTTGCATCTAAATACTCAATATAGGCTTGATCCAGCACCACAATAATCGAGCTCGGCACCTTAGATAAAAAGCCGTAAATTGCCTCATCACTCAGCAACGTTCCAGTTGGATTATTTGGGTTGGCAATAAAGATTAGCTTGGTATTATCAGTAATTGCGCCAAACATTGCATCAAGATCGTGGCCAAATTTATTGGCTGGCGTAACCACTGCACTTGCACCTAAAGCCTGAGTTACGAGAGGATAAACCACAAATGCATATTGTGAAAAAATTACCTCGTCTTGTGCTTGACAAACATACGCTCTAGCGATTAATTCTAAAATATCATTTGAACCATTGCCTAAGGTAATGCCATCGGCTGTAACTGACAAATGCTCAGCGATCGTTCGTTTAAGTTCAAAGCCATTACCATCTGGGTATCGACTAATCTCACTACTGGCTTGTTGTATCGCATCTAATGCCTTAGGCCCTGGACCCAAAGGATTTTCATTGCTAGCAAGCTTAACCACGTGATCTAGACCTAACTCACGTTGTAGCTCACTAATGGGCTTGCCACCCTGATACGGACTCAGGGAAAGTATGGATTCACAAACACTCATTATTCTATAAAACTCATTTACAGAACAGCGACTGGGTACGATCCTAAAATATCAACTTTTAACACCCTTTGTGCAACCTGATCTAGTGCAGTTTTCACATGACTTTCTTGTTGATGACCTTCAATATCGATCAGGAATAAGTACTCCCACTTCACTCCCGGAATTGGGTGGCGTGCCAATTGCAGCATATTGATACCTTGATCCTTAAAAGGTGCAAGCAAATCTAGCAACGCACCAGATTCGTGCTTGGTAACAATCAACATAGAAGTTTTGTCTTTACCTGAAGGCGCAACCTCTTCGTTACCAAGTATCAAGAAACGTGTAACGTTGCCTGTTTTGTCTTCGATATTTTTAGCCACTCTTTCTAAACTGTACAGGCTTAGCGCTGCCTCCGATGCAATTGCTGCTGCATTCGGCTCATCTTTGACAATACGTGCTGCCAAAGCGTTAGAAGCCACCGGCCTTAGCTCAGCATTCGGATGGTGATTACTCAGCCAGCGTTGGCACTGATCGAGTGCTTGCTGATGCGCGTAAATCGTTTTAATCTCCTTAGACTGGTCTGCCATCATCAACTGATGTTGGATAGATATCTCAACCTCACCACAAATTTTCAAACCCTGAGAGTACAGCATATCCACCGTACCGCCAATCACACCATTTGAAGAGTTTTCAATCGGAACTACACCATAATGCGCATTTCCTTTTTCAACTTGATGGAAAATTTCATCAATACTGCCGCAATCAAGTGTTGATACCGCATGACCAAAATGCTTTAACGCAGCCTCCTGAGTGAACGTACCTTCAGGGCCCAAGTAAGCAACATTAAGTGGCTGCTCTAAGGCAAGGCAAGCCGACATAATTTCACGGAAAATATGCGCCATATCCTTGTCTTTAAGCAGGTTGTCATTGCGTGCAATAATAGTACGTAGCACTTGTGCTTCACGCTCAGGACGGTAAAAAACACTTTGATCTTCTGAAGCTTTTTTAACCTCAGCTACCGTCGAGGCAAGCTGAGCACGAGCGCCGATAAGTGACTGAATTTCTCTATCCAGTGCATCAATCTCAACTCTCAGTTCATCCAGTGTTTTTTTAGCCATTTTTTACTTAAAGACCTCTTACTGTTAAGACACCTTCAATCTGTTTTAAATTATCGATTACTGTATCAGAAATTTCACTCTCTAGGTCGATTAAAGTATAAGCAACATCGTCTCTTGATTTGTTCAACATGTCTACAATATTTGCACCTGCATCAGCCACTGCTGTTGAAATTTGACCCACCATATTCGGAATATTTTTATGCGTAATCGCCAAACGCTCTTTACCCGCTCTTGGCATTTTTGCTTCGGGGAAATTAACCGAATTTAAAATATTACCATTTTCAAGATAATCTTTAATTTGATTTGCCACCATGATCGCACAATTATCTTCAGCTTCAGCTGTTGATGCGCCTAAGTGAGGTAGCGCAATCACACGCTCATGGTCTTTCTTATCATCAATCGGGAAGTCCGTTACGTAGTATTTCACTTTACCGGCTTCAAGCGCAGTGATTAACGCATCTTCATCAACAATACCGTCACGGGCAAAATTAAGAATGGTCGCACCTTCTGGTAACAAAGCAATACGCTCTTCGTTTAATAGATTCTTAGTACCTTCAACTAATGGCACATGAAACGATACAAAATCACTTTGTGAAAATAGCTCATCCACACTCAGTGCTTGCTCAACCTCAGCTGATAATTTCCAAGCACTTTTAATAGTAATACTTGGATCAAAACCGATCACTTTCATACCTAATGCGTGCGCCGCATTGGCAATTTGTACACCAATAGCGCCCAAACCAACAATACCCAGTGTCTTACCGGGCAACTCTGAGCCAGCATAATTTTTCTTTCCATCTTCAATCGCAGTTTTTAAGTTATCGAGTGGCAAGCCATTAACATAATTCCAAGCCTGGCAAATATTACGACTAGATAAAAGCATTGATGAAATAACCAATTCTTTCACTGCATTGGCATTCGCGCCGGGTGCATTAAATACCACCACACCTTTATCGCTCATTTTGTCCAGTGGAATATTATTCACACCTGCACCTGCACGACCTACTGCTTTTAAATTATCGCCAATTTCCATGTCATGCATTTTGGCACTACGCACCAAAATTGCATCAGGGTTAGTCATTTCTGAGGAAACTTCATAACCTTCTCTTGGTAGTTTTTCTAAACCAACGGGTGAAATATTATTGAGTGTTTGTACCTTAACCATTATGCATTTTCCTTTTCAAAATCTTTCATAAAACCAACCAATGAATCAATGCCCTCTTGTGGCATTGCATTGTAAATACTTGCGCGCATACCGCCCACAGAGCGATGACCCTTTAATGTAATTAAATCACGAGCTGCTGCTTTTTCTAAAAACAAACCATTCAGCTCTTCATTGGCTAATAAAAACGGCACATTCATCCATGAGCGGTATTTCTTCGCTACTGGGTTTGAATAAAAATCAGAACCATCAATGGCAGCGTAAAGTGTTTTTGCTTTAGTTTCATTAATCTTCGCCATTGCACTTAAACCACCCTGCTCTTTTAACCATTCAAATACACGGCCAGCGACATACCAAGGGTAAGTTGCTGGTGTGTTGTACATCGAATCATTATTTACTTGAGTTGCATAGTCAAATAAAACTGGCTGGTTAGCCACCACATCACCGATTAAATCATCCCTAACAATCACAATGGTTAAGCCAGAAATACTGATGTTCTTTTGTGCGCCTGCGTAGATCACACCATATTTTGAAACATCAATTTCGCGCGATAAAATCGTTGAAGACATGTCAGCTACTAACGGCATATCCACTTCTGGCACATAGTCAAATTCTAAGCCAGCAATGGTTTCATTTGGTGTGTAGTGAAGGTACGCGCCATCAGCATCAATATTCCAGTTTGAGAAATCATCAATATTGGTGTACTTGTTACCTGAGCTGTCTGTGCAAATATTTACATCACAGTAACGTTGGCCTTCAGCAATTGCTTTCTTTGACCAATGACCCGTGTGTGCATAATTCGCTTTTGTTTTACCACGGAGTAAGTTAATTGGCACCATTGAAAACTGCGCTGAAGCACCACCCTGTAAAAACAAAACCTTGTAGTTGCTAGGAATGTTCATCAAATCTCTAAGATCTTGCTCAGATTTTTGCGCCATCGCCATAAAGTCAACACCACGGTGGGAGATTTCCATCACTGATGCTTTAGCATTGCCATATTCTAGCAATTCTTCTTGCATTAATTTTGTCACCTGCGCTGGTAGCATTGCAGGGCCGGCACTAAAATTGTAAACCTGACTCATCTTCACTCACTCCTAATTGATAAAAAATTTAAAAAAATTATTTTACTTGAGTGGGCTTAATATTTGTTAAATTTTCAAAAGAAACCTTATTGGCAATGTGGGCAAAATCTTGTACGTAGTCTAATGCAATATCTGTCTTTCTTACCGCTAAGTAAAGCGTTCTCCACACACCATTTTTACCCAAAGGTTTTAAGCTAACTGTAGCCTTTTGCTCATCCGTTAGCGCCCACTGTGGCATGGTAGCAATACCTTGGTTGTTAAGCACTAATTGCATCATCATCAATGGTAATTCAACCTTTCGTGTAGTTTTAGGGCTTATCTTAGCCGGCTTTAAAAAATAATTAAACACATCCAGTCGATCATGGCTCACTGGATACGTTAACAAGGTTTGGTCTTTAACATCTTTAGGCTGTAAATACGCTTTAGCTGATAATGCATTGTCATGTGACATCACCATCAACATCTGATAATCAAATAACGGAAAATAGGTAAACTGCTTGCCTTCCACTGGGTCAGACGTTACCACCATATCTACATCATAATTTTTCAGCGCGTCCATTGGTTCAAAACTAAATGCCAAAGACAAATCAAAATCTACTTTAGGTTGTTTTTCTCTAAACACATTCAATGTTGGAATCAGCCAATCAAAACAACTATGGCACTCAATAGCAATATTAAGTCGCCCACCCTCTGAGTGAATGAGTTGCTTTTCCGTAATTTCAATACGTGGTAGCACTTCATTTGCCAACTCTAGTAACTGACTACCTTGCGGTGTTAGTTTAAACGGATCAGAATGTCTTACAAAAATCGAGCCACCCAGCAAACTCTCTAGCTTTTTAATCTGATGTGATAATGCCGATTGAGTCACAAATAGACTATCCGCCGCTTCAGAAACATTACCTTGCTTATAAAGTGCTTGAACTAACTTTAAATGGGAAATTTCAATCATGAGTAAAATTCATAATAAGTATTAATATTATTATAGTGACTAATATTAGTAATTGATTATAATTTACCCACTTGATTATGGAAGTGGGTGCAAATCCTACGCTGTCCTCGCAACGGTATTTTTCTTAATGGAAATCAGTCCGATACATAGTCTACTTTTAACCTCACGAAGGATGATCATCATGAATATCAAACAACTTTCTGTAGCTGCTGCAGTATCAGCGCTAACCTTCACTACTGCAACCAATGCGGTATTAGGCCCTATTCCTATTTACTTAAATACTGAATATCGAACTGAAAATCCAGTTGTTGGATCAATTGCATCAAAAATCGTCATTAATAAAGAAGAAATTGAGCAAAGTGGTGCTAATACTTTTTCTGAATTACTAGGTAACTTATCTGCCGTCTCATTTGAAGGTGGTCAAGGCAATCTTACAGCGCTACGTATTCGTGGTAATGAAGCTAGCCATACATTGCTACTAGTAGATGGAAGTAAAATTACTATCACCGGCGGACAGCCCAATATTGATATTGTTCCATTAGATCAAATTGAACACATTGAAATCACCAAGGGCCCGTTTTCATCGTTATACGGCCCAGGTGCAATTGGTGGCGTTATCCATATTTTTACTAACAAAAAGTCTAAACCCGGAAGGCATAGTAAAATAAGTTTTTCATACGGCACCCACAACAGTAAAAAAATATCTTTAAGTTCCAGCATTAATAACGACAATAGTTATGTTAATTACACGTTAAGTGATTACCATACTGATGGTATTGATGCCAAAAATGATGGTGATCTAGACCCTATTGATAGAACTTCTGGAAGTCTAAATATAGGCTTTGCAATATCTGATAAAACCAATACAAAGCTAAATATCTTAAAAACTAATTCAGACATTGAATATGATGACTCTTGGAGTACGCCAAAACCAGACAACAATTTAACCCAATTTAATATTGAAGTAAATCACCAATTTGATGAAAATTTAAATACTAAATTTAATTACACAAAGCAAGACACGCAAAGACGTGGTGACAAGTATAAGTTAGACACACTCGCTATTGTGAATGAGCTAGATTTAGACAATGGAAAAATATCTATTGGTATATCAAATGCTGTCGATAAAGACATCAAGAACGCAAAGCAAATTAAACACACTGACTTGTTTTCACAATGGCAAGGTATGTATAAAAATAATGAATTATCTGTAGGTGCTAGAATTGTTGATCATGATAAATTTAGCACGCATAATACTTACAATATTAATTGGGGTAAGAATATCGACAACGGTGTTAGATTAACTGCCGCCTTTGGTAAGGCCACTAACTTACCTAATCATTACCAAAATAATTTAAATATTGAAAATAGCAAAACAGAACTAAAGCCTGAACACTCAAAGAGTCTTGAACTAGGCGCCAGTAAAAACTATAAAAACTGGGATTTATCTGCAAAAGCCTATAAAAGTCAAACTACTAACGCGTTCAAGTGGAGCTCAACAGGATATACGAATGATGGCACTGTCAATATTAAAGGGTTTGAGCTGATGGTAAACAGAGAAATGCTAGACTGGAATATTGATATGAACTATGATTACAATACTGCCGTTAAGGAATCTACCAACTTGCAAAAAGGCAGAAGACCAAACCATACGGCTAGCATTACAGCTACCAATATAAATGGAAAATACAATAATCGTATCAACCTTATTGGAAAGTCTTGGGCATGGGATAAAGACGTCCACACTGATAATGATAAACTTGGCGGTTATGGGATTGTTAACTTGTTTAGTAGTTACAGCTACAGTAAAAAAACAAGTGTCTCTATTAGCCTAAATAACGCTTTGGATAAAAACTACGAAATGGCAAAAGGTTATAGCACTTTAGGCAGGACTGTAACTTTAGGGATCACTCATAACTTCTAAACGTACACTACTGTCTTGGAGTAGCGGCAAGGATAGCGCTTATGCCTTACATCTACTACTAAAAGATCCGAGTATTAACCTCTTGGGTCTTTTTACCACGGTCAATAAAGAGTTTGAACGTGTGGCTATGCATGCAGTGCGGTTGCGATTGTTAAAGGAACAAGCCAAACAGATTGGGCTGCCGATACATATTATCGAGATTCCCTTTCCTTGCTCGAATGCTGACTATGAAAGAATTATGAATGAGTTTATAACAAAAATTCAGAATGATAATATTGAGGCTGTGGCTTTTGGGGATTTGTATTTAGAAGATATTCGTGACTACCGCATTAAGCAAATGCAGGGCACGGGTATTAAACCAATATTCCCATGCTGGGAAATTGACACTACTGAATTATCCAAGATGATTATTGACGTTGGCATTAAAGCCAATATTACTTGTATTGATCCTAAGCAAATATCATCCGATTTTGCTGGACATGCATTTAATCAAAAGCTACTTAACACCCTCCCCAATCAAGTTGACCCTTGTGGGGAGAATGGTGAGTTTCATACTTTTGTTTATGACTCTCCAGACTTTAAAAATCCAATTAAAGTCACCCAAGGAGAAACTGTTGAACGCGATGGTTTTATCTTTACCGATTGGATATAATTAAAACATTCATTGGAGTAATTTATGACAGGTCAAATCAATAAAACTAGAACGATCTTTGCTGTGTTTATCATGGTGCTATTAATGATTGCTACGCGTGGTCATGCTAATTGGCTTGATTCGATTGTCCACTTGCCTGATTTCACTATTCCTGCACTATTCATCACTGGCATCTACCTACGCAAATTTTGGGTGGTTTTTGTGATTATCTTAAGCGCTGTTGCGATTGATAATTACGCAATCGTACATGAAGGCGTTAGTGCAAACTGCATCACCCCTGCTTATAGTGTACTACCATTTACTTACTTTGGTATTTTCTGGGTAGGAAAATATATTAACAATTTAAATATTGACACAAGCATTATTAAAAATGCATTAATTATCATTGTAGCAACGAGCACTCAATGGCTAATCGCAACTTCAAGCTATTATTTCTTTACCGCTACTTATGCAAAAACAGGCTGGGTTAATTTCCCAGCTTATGCAGCACAGTGGTCAGTAGCCGAAATTCCACTAGTACTTTATTGGATGGTGGCAATTTCTATTGTATTTACGCTTAATCATCGTTATTCATTTATTCCGTATTTCTCAGCGCAGAAAAACTAGAACTAACCCATGTCCGACGATCAATATAAGAAGCGCATGCAGCGCAAGAAAGAACATATTGATTCTCGCATAGAAGAAGCCAATATAGATAAAGGTATTATCGTATTGCTAACTGGCAATGGCAAAGGCAAGTCATCCTCCTCACTGGGTATGGTTTGTCGTGCACTTGGCTACAACATGAAGGTAGGTGTCGCCAAGTTTTTAAAAGGAGCGCAAGACACGGGTGAAGATGCATTCTTAGCCAAACAGCCTAACGTACAAACTGCCTTTATGAAAACTGGCTTTACCTGGGATACGCAAGATAAAGAATACGACACCGCTATGGCAGTTGAAACTTGGTCAAAATCTGAACAATACCTTAGTGATAAATCAATAGATCTGGTCGTGTTGGATGAACTCACTTATATGATTAGCTATAAGTATCTTGATGAGCAACAGATTCTAGATGCATTAAATAATCGCCCTAAATATCAACACGTGGTTATTACCGGTAGAGCCGCTTCAGAAAGTTTAATAGAAATTGCAGATACAGTCAGTGAAGTAAAAGATATTAAACACGCTTTTAGAGCCAATATCAAAGCGCAAAAAGGTATTGACCTCTAAGTATTATCGCTCATATACTGCAAGGCTTGATACAAATATTCTACTGGAACGATTTTTAGCCCCTTAGGTGCTTTTTTAGGTAGATTACCCTTCGGTATGATTGCCACCTTAAAGCCGTGTTTTTGCGCCTCTGATAAACGCTCATTCGCATTGTAAACTGGGCGGACTTCACCAGTTAGTCCTACTTCACCAAATGCAATCCAATCTTTAGGGATTACTCGGTCTCTAAGGCTTGACATAATTGCTAACATCACCACTAGGTCAGATGCAGTTTCATTGACTTTAATACCACCAACTACATTCACAAATACATCTTGATCGTGCGTGGCCACGCCACCATGCTTATGCAAAACTGCAAGTTGTAAGGCTAGGCGATTTTGCTCTAAGCCCACACTCACACGCTTAGGATTGCCACCCGCTTGGTCGACCAAAGCTTGCACTTCAATCATCAGTGGTCGTGTTGCCTCACGCGTTACCATCACCATTGAACCTGGTGATGGCTTAGCCTGATTCGATAAGAAGATTGCCGAAGGGTTTTCAACTTGTTGCAAGCCAGCTTCACCCATGGCAAATACGCTGATTTCATTCACCGCGCCAAAGCGATTTTTTACCGCACGAATAATACGGTAGCGCCCGCCTGCATCACCCTCAAAATAAAGAACGGCATCCACCATATGCTCTAAGATTCTAGGGCCAGCTAGCGCACCACCCTTAGTTACATGACCAATCATGAGTAAAATAGTATTGGTTTGCTTGGCGAATTGCGTCAGTTGCGCGGCGCAATCACGCACTTGGGTAACAGAGCCAGGTGCAGAAGTTGAGCCATCGGTCACCATGGTTTGAATTGAATCAATCACAATGACTTTAGGTTTTACTTCTTTAGCAAGTTTGATGATTTTTTCTAGATGAGTTTCACTGAGTAACAAAATATCCTCATGAATACCTAAACGAACCGCTCGATCGCTAATCTGTTCTGCTGACTCTTCACCGCTCACATACAAGGTTGTGTCAGTTTTATTAATCGCCGCCATGGCTTGCAGGATAAGGGTTGATTTACCAATACCCGGATCACCACCAATCAACACCACAGAGCCATCTACCAAGCCACCACCCAAAGTACGGTCAAGCTCAGTTAGTCCGGTTGATAATCTGGTTCTGTTTTCAGACTTTATATCAGATAAATTTTGAACTGTTGAAGGTGGGAGGTCTTTTAGGCTTTCAGGTTTTGAAGAGGTAGCTATTGATAATACAACTTCTTCAAGTGTATTCCACTCTTTGCAAGTTAGGCACTGCCCTGCCCATTGTGGCTGCGAAGCGCCACACTCACGACAAACAAATTCAATCTTGGCTTTTGCCATTATTTATTCATGAGTTTTTCAATCTCATTTTTAAAGGCTTCAATATCTTGAAATTGACGATACACCGAAGCAAAACGAATATAAGCCACTTCATCAAGTGCTTTTAATTCTTCCATTACCCATTCTCCAATTTTAGAAGAAGGTACTTCTCGTTCTGATTGAGTCATTAACTTACGCGAGATACGCGCAATAGATGTTTCAATTTGCGAGGTTTTAACTGGGCGTTTTTCTAATGCTTTTAACAATCCTGAGCGTAACTTATCTTCACTAAATGTTTCGCGAGATTCGTCACTTTTAATTAAACGAGGAAGGTTTAAGTCAACCGTTTCACGAGTTGAGTAGCGCTCGCCGCAAGAGGTACACTCGCGACGACGGCGCACTTGTGAGCCGTCATCAATAAGACGTGTGTCTAGTACTTTGGTATCGTCAGACTGACAAAATGGACAACGCATGATTAATTAATAACGGATAGTTGAAAATTGACAATTATTTGTAAACAGGATGTTTAGCGCAAACCGTAGCTACTTTTTCTTTAACTGTGTCGATTATCGCCTGGTTTTCTAAATCATCACAAATATCACACATCCAAGAAGCTAGATCACGACACTCAGCCTCACCAAAACCGCGAGTAGTAACAGCAGGCGTACCCACACGAATACCACTAGTTACAAATGGTGATTGTGGATCATTGGGTACAGCGTTCATATTAACCGTAATGTGTGCATTACCCAGTGCAGCGTCTACCGCTTTACCAGTTAAACCCTGATCAATAAAACTCACTAAGAATAAATGATCATCCGTACCGCCTGACACTACATCAAAACCACGCTCGATAAATGTGTTGGCCATGGCTTGCGCATTTACCTTAACTTGATTTTGATAAGTTTTATATTCATCACTCATCGCCTCTTTAAAACAAACTGCTTTAGCCGCAATAATGTGCATTAATGGGCCGCCCTGAATACCAGGGAAAATAGCAGAATTAAGTTTCTTTTCGATTTCTTCATTGGCCTTAGCCAAAATCAAACCACCACGAGGGCCACGAAGTGTTTTGTGAGTGGTCGTAGTAGTAACATCTGCAATAGCAACTGGAGATGGATATTCACCCGTTGCAATTAGACCAGCAACATGCGCCATGTCTACCATTAAATAAGCGCCAATTGAATCAGCAATGTCTCTAAACTTCTGCCAATCAACCACACGTGAATACGCTGAGAAACCTGCAATAATCATTTTAGGTTTGTGCTCTTTAGCTAAAGCTTCAACCTGTGCGTAGTCAATCTCACCAGTTGATTCATCTAAGCCGTATTGAATGGCATTAAAATTTTTACCAGAAAACGAAGGTTTTGCACCGTGAGTTAAGTGACCACCATGCGCCAAACTCATGCCTAAAATCGTATCACCCGGTACTAGTAGCGCTTGGAAAACTGCTGCATTTGCTTGCGAACCAGAGTGTGGCTGTACGTTTACATAATCAGCACCAAACAATTCCTTTGCACGATCAATGGCTAATTGCTCAACCACATCCACATGCTCGCAACCGCCATAGTAACGTTTCTTTGGATAACCTTCAGCGTACTTATTAGTTAGCTGAGAACCCTGCGCTTCCATCACCGCAGGTGAAGTGTAGTTTTCACTAGCGATTAATTCAATGTGTGCTTCTTGACGGGCCTCTTCTGCAGTAATTGCATTAGCAATATCAGCATCTACAATGGCTAAAGTTTGGGATTTATCGAACATGGCTCTCCTTTTAATGTTATGCTTAAATTTGATTTTTTTATTTTAACCCACTTGGAGTAAAAATGACTCAAATATTAGTGCCCCTTGCCAACGGATTTGAAGAAACCGAAGCCATTGCTATCATTGATGTTTGTAGACGCGCAGGCATCAAAGTTGTCGTTGCTGGTGTAGATGGAAAAATCGCCATGGGTGCGCATGATATTCCCGTGGTAACGGATTGCTTAATTGATGAAGTTAATACTAAGCAATTAGACATGATTGTTCTGCCTGGTGGTTGGGTAGGTACACAAAGCCTGGCAACCAATACCACGGTACAATCGATCCTCAAGCAAATGAAGCAAGATGATAAATACATCGGCGCTATTTGTGCCGCGCCTTATGCGCTTAATACTGCTAATGTTTTAAGTGACAACTACACTTGCTATCCTTCTATTGAGACCAAAATACGCCTTGATGGCTATGATAAAAATACCGGCACCATTATCGATGGCAAGATAATCACATCACAAGCTGTGGGCACGGCTGTTTGCTTTGCACTAGAAATTGTAAAAACTTTAAAGGGTGACAATACCTATAAAAACCTTAAGAAAGAAATTTTAGCTGAATGTTAGAGGTATTCTGACACCTAGATCGATGGCGTATCTACAGGTATTAAAGATTGAGCTTTATTTAGCACTCTGTAATAGTAACAGCAAGCCCACCTAAAGAAGTTTCTTTGAATTTTTCAGACATTTCTTCACCTGTTTGCTTCATTGCGGCAATGCATTTGTCTAATGACATGAAGTGCTCCCCTGTTCCTCGCATAGCAAGAGATGAGGCTGTAAACGCCTTAATTGCACCAAAACCATTGCGCTCAATACAAGGAATTTGAACAAGTCCATTAACAGGATCGCAAGTCATACCAAGATGATGCTCAAGAGCAATTTCCGCTGCATTCTCGACCTGCTGTGGTGTGCCTCCTCGGGCAGCGCATAACCCGGCTGCAGCCATAGAAGATGCAGACCCAACCTCACCTTGACATCCTACTTCCGCCCCAGAAATTGAACTATTATGCTTAATCAACCCGCCAATAGCACTGGCCGTTAATAAAAAATCTCTCACTTGCTGAGTAGTTCCGCTCTGATGAACTACTAGATAGTACAAAATAGCAGGTATAACCCCTGCCGCACCATTTGTAGGTGCGGTAACAACCATATGTCCGGCTGCATTTTCCTCATTAACAGCCATAGCATAAGCACAAAGCCAATCATTTACATCGGCGCCATCAGACTGCTCTTTAAGTTGCTCATGCAATGCCTTTGCTCGTCGAGGCACATTAAGTCCGCCCGGCAATATACCTTCTTCGCCCAAACCCCTTTTTACACACTGTTTCATTGCTTTCCAAATTAAATCCAACCCCTGATTTAAATCTTTATCTGTGATTAGTACTTCTTCATTGAACTGCTTCATCTGAGAGATTGATAGGCCGCTTTCAATTGACATGGTTAGCATTGATTGCGCCGAATCAAAACTATAAGGAAAGTTGTCAATAGCTTGCATTTTAAGAGGCGCTTCTATCTGACTTATTTCGGCCAATGTACTTACAAAACCACCGCCAATAGAAAAATACGTTTCAGAAAAAATTATTTTATTTTTTTCATCTAATAATTCATAAATCATGCCATTAGGGTGTTCTGGCAAAGACTTGCCTTTATCAAAAATAATATCCTTACTGGCAGAAAATAAGATATTGTGAGTCTCGTCTATATCAATAGACGTGGCCTCCCAAATTTGATCTACAAGTATATCTAAATCTACATCTGCCACATCTTTTGGTAAGTAGCCATTTAAGCCTAATGCTATAGCTCGGTCAGTTGCATGCCCTTTTCCTGTTGCAGACAATGAACCTTTTAGTGTGCATCGAATAGAAGTGCCAGAAGAAATTTTATGGACTAAACAATACGTTTTAACCAGATGAGTGAATTCTCGTGCAGCCACCATCGGCCCCATAGTGTGAGAACTTGATGGGCCAATCCCAATTTTTAAAAGATTCAGAGCGCTAATAAACATGTTTGATTTTAATTATTTCTTCTATTTACCTTAAGAGTAGTTAATCTACTAACTATCAAAATCATACCATTAAATTAAATAGTAAGACCCTGAGAGTTTGCCCCTAATAGCCTTGTAAATATTGAGAATTATCCAAATACAACCTAAAAATACCAAATATTATCGATTTTTATGTAAAAATGGCTTATTTATGCCTATTATTGGTTAAAAACAGGCTTTTTTAAATGATTTTTACTAAAATTTCAGAAATTTTATCAATGACTTTATTTTGAGCCACAAATTGGGCAAAAATCATCTTTGTTAACTTTTAGTGTTCTAAAAGTTAAATCTAGCGCATCAATAATCATGAGCTTACCCACGAGTTGCTCACCGAGATTCAAAACTACTTTGATTGTTTGCAACGCTTGCATCGTACCCAACATACCCGCCACTGGCGCTAAGATGCCATTATCGGTGCAGTTCTCATCGTTATTGCCTTCTGTTGAATACAGACATTGATAGCATGGTTGGTCAACTTTATAACCTTTAAACACTGAAAGCTGCCCTTCAAAACGAATTACCGCCGCTGAGACTAAAGGGGTTGTTTCTGCAACACAAGCTTGATTCACTTTGAATCGAGTATCAAAGTTATCTGTGCCGTCAAGCACTACGTCGGCTTTTGCTATCCAAGTGTTTAAATTATCTTCACCAAGGTCTTTCACTGTGGTGATTTTAATATCTGGATTAATCGAGTGCATTTTCGCTTTGGCAGAATCTACTTTGAATTCGCCAATATCATCCGTATGGTGAATCACTTGGCGTTGTAGATTAGAGAGCTCAACTTTGTCAAAATCCGCAATAATAAGATGCCCCACACCTGCTGCTGCAAGGTACATAGCAGATGGCGAGCCTAACCCACCCATACCAATAAGCAACATGGTTGAATCCAGTAATGCTTGCTGCCCTTCTATACCCACCTCTGGCAAGATGATTTGACGTGAGTATCTGAGCAGATCTTGATCGTTCATTTAA
>Ga0209045_1001243_pt1 | contig 24313 bp, 12 predicted proteins | sample SaaInlLV_10m_DNA_4_FD_184664 | JGI IMG/M metagenome (GOLD analysis project Ga0209045, IMG submission 184664) | Marine microbial communities from expanding oxygen minimum zones in the Saanich Inlet - Saanich Inlet SI072_LV_200m_DNA (SPAdes) (version 2) | ecosystem: Environmental > Aquatic >...
TAGCGAGGAACGAGCGGCTTTATGCCGGATCTGAACTTGCCCGGTAGCAAGCGTCATGGTAAACCACACCATTCTCCATACCGGCTCAGTCTCTCTTCATTGTTTTCATAGAACTTTTGACGCTACCGCGCAGTCGTCTCTCGGCTGCAACGGCGTTGAAGACGGCCAACTGCCGCTCCTGTGTCGCCGCGGTGTAGGCCGTCAACGTCTCGTAGCGCGCCGTATCCATGATCGCGTAGAGCGCTGTCCGTGCTTGTTTCAAAGCCATCTCGGCATCGAGAAGCACACTGCCATTGCTGGTTCCCTTGGTAGGCGGATTGGCCTCCCGCTTGTGGATGGTCTGAGCGGCAAGGTACGCGGCATGGGCCGTGAGCAATTGCCCTCGGTATGTCCCCATTTCAAGGCCATCCAGCTTGCGAAGTTCTTCTCCGCCAGCCTGCTTCCCAAGCAGCGCAATGAGTTTCGCGGTGTTCTCGAAGATGGCCTTAGCCTGAGGCAACCTGACTTCTGTGCATCGCAGTTCGATTTCCTTCGCATAAAGGTCCAGTTTGGCTTCAGTCAGTTCTTCGCTCTCCAGCCAGGCGAGGGTCTCGCCGACTCTGACGCGCTCGCCGAGTGTCTTTTTGACATCACGGACGATACCCGCTGCAGGGGGTACGACACGCACCACACGCTCGAAATTGATCGCGATCTCCCCAGGGACACGGACCTCCTTACGGATTACGCCGCGACTGGCGCGACTGGTCTTGATGTTCAGGCGTGTAACCTGTTCCTGTGTCACTGTGACTCGCCGTGTCTGGGCACCGCCCGCCTGGGCCTGCCCCGCGAGCGTGAGCCACACAGTCCCAGCCGTTATCGTTGTCGCAGCGATTTTGAACCGTCGTCCGGTTCCTCCTGGCCGATGAGTATCTGTTCCTGGCATCTGCTTTGTCTCCTTCGGTTCTGGTGTCATCTAAGCTCTTCGCCACGCCGGTGCCATGTTTCAGTTGGCTCCAGCGGCAAGAAGCACAGTGCGTTGAGGTAGTACATCCTCGGCTCAAGCGTGCCTTGCTACCGGCTCAAGAACGTCAAGGTGTCCAGGTTTTCCCGTCTCGCATCCCACTATGCCGTGGGCTTGACGAGTTACGTGGGGGGCTCATTGTGGACGGCGTCCGGAAGCCATGATTCGGGGGCTTCCGAGGGCCGGTCTGTCACTCAGGGACAATCACGCCACAATGCCCATGTAGGCAATGAGAGTGGTTCGGCTACGGCCCATGCAGACTCCCTCCCGAAGGAGGAGGTCTTTGGACAACGGTAGAGGGGGGGGAGGGAGTACCTCAGAGGAGGAGAACGATGGACCGAAGAGAAACCAGCCAGTGGTGTTGGCAGTCAGCATCACCCGCGATCAGCGGGGCCTCGTCGTCGCCTTGAACGGGCCACGGTGTGTAGAAGCCAAACCTCTGCGTGTCAACAGCGGTAACCTGGCATCCGCCGCGTTCGGCCACTGCCGACGGCTTTACCGTACCGGGTGCTGCGTGATCACACGCGCAGTCGCCATCATGCGAATGCACAAGCGAAGCCGCCACTGCTCCACTGGGTTGCTCAGACGGGACGTGAGAGACGAGGTGCTGTCCAGCAGTCGTGTCCTGATCGTGGTGATGACCTGTCTCAGAGCAGGCGCACACACCTCCTCCTAAGGCCAAGTGACAGGCCATCAGAACCAAAAGGAGCATGTTGGGTAATCTGCCCATCCTATCACCGACATGTCGTTTGGGCGAAAGTTCCAGGAATGGTGACTTTTCCTGAGCTTGCCTCCGATGAATTCTGCCCCGGTGTCGATGCGGATACGCCATAGGCCCCGGATTCCCCCTTGGGAACACCGGTCTTTGGCACTGTCGCACTGCTGGTCATCGCGGGGTGCCCCGTGATGACTGGGTCTCGATGGTGGAAGGAACGTTGGTGTATAACCTACTCCTGGTCAATTTTCTACGTGCCAGCAGAGAACGTCATGCCGGCCTACTGTTTGTCGCCCTCATTGATTGCATATAGTAAACAGCGTTGATTCCTCCCGTTGGTGTGGCTCAGCTCACGGCCTTCTGCGAGTTCTATGTCACAGGTGTTACCTTTCGCCCCTGTCCGGTTTGAGCCAGATGTATGCCCATTCTTCCTTGCCGAGAGACACGGATACCTTGCCGTCGTTGTCCATGGTGACAGGCTCTTGGGTAAGCGCGTCGAAGGCGGTCAGCTTCGTGTCAGCCAGGCTCAGTTTCTCGAGTTCGAAGCTGACCGATACCGCATGCGCCACCTTGTCCAAATTCGTGACAAAAGCCAGGATGCCGTTCTCGGGGTGGTGAAAGAACGTCACGAAGCAATCCTTGCCCTCAACCGCTACGTACGCCTGGTTCTCAAAGTAGAAATGCCGTTCGGCCTGCCTGATCTCGAAGGCGTCGCGCATCGTCCAGATTCGGGACATCACCGTGAAGTAGTCCTGCTTGTGGAACGCACTCGTCGGGTCGTCCTGGTCGGGTGATGTTGCCTGCTGGGCATGGGGATTACTGGGCCGGCCGGGTATGTCGTGCAGGAAGGCGAAGGATGCGACGCGCATCGGTTTGCCCAGCCGATAGAACAGAAGATCACTGGCCACGCCGACTTGCCAACCGGTGAACTCAGTCAGGAACTTGTCGAGCGGGAAGACGCTCAGGAGGTGGTCAGTGCTGGTCTTGCGCAGGTGGTGCCACTGTTCACCGGTCCAGAGATTGTCCGCGAAATGCACGGCGCCGGTGTTGTAGCCGAACGAGCAATGGAGATCGACGATATGGTCCGCGCCGTGCTGCTTGGTGGCGACGTGGATGCGTTTCATCCATTCCCGTGAGTAGCGTGCGGGGAAGGTCGGTTGGAGAACACCTGCGTCGTCGTAGTAGCCGCAACCGTGTTCGCGATTGATGCATGGGACGATCGACGCTGTTCCGTCGAGATAGATCCCATCGTCGCCGAACGTGTCATAGCGCCGACCAAGGGCGTGCAGGTAGGAGTCGACCATCGCGCGGCTGCGCGGGCAGACCATCGTCGCGCCTTGGGAATCGGCACCATGCTCCACCGTGATCGGGCCGGGCCGCGCGTAGACGCCATGCTCATCCGGTTTGCCAAAGGCCCCAATCACGTACGCCCGGCCCGGACGCGTCATCATGCTCAGACCGTGCCCGTCAAAATCGGACACGTTCACCGGATAGCGTTGGTGCAGAAGATAGGGAATGTTCTTGAGTCCCGCGCGATGGATATCGTCCATCATCCGCTGCAGCGCATCGGCAAAGCGGGGGTTGCCGCGCGGCATGGGGAAGGGCCAAATGTGGTTCACGTTGGTGAACAGGTAGCGGACGCCGGACTTGGCCAGCCATTCCAGCTCAGGCTTACCATCGATCGTGCGGCTGTGGTACTCGAGGTCCTTGCCCCATGGCTCGCTACGGATAATGCGCAGATCCCAACCGTCACGAAGCATGGAACGGGCCGGGGTCGCGATGAAGTTGAAGTTGTAGTACAGGGCCTCTCCTTTCCTCAGAACAGTGCGCTGCTCGATCAAACGCGCCAAAAATCGGGTCGTCTCGCTACCCGGCGTGATCGTAATCGCGTTGAGAGGATCGCTTGGGTGCCAGTGTTCGGCGGTCTCCATTTGGACAGTGAAGCCCTTATAGCGATTGCCGAGCCACACTTCGGGGCCGACCTTGAACTTAAGGACACCTTTAGTGCTGCCGCTGTGCCACTGAGAGATGGCAACGCCCGGCGTCTCTTTGTACACCCGATTGCCGTAGCAGAGCTCCGCGAACCGATTGGCGATGGGGACAAGCAGCTCCAGTCGGTCGATCGTGACGTCGGTATCGCTGGTGATGGTGATGTCGTTGATGATGTAGCCGTCGAACTCGACCGTGGTCTCGACCGCGAGCCTGAGTCCCCCACTCCTGGCTGCGACCTGGGTCGTGACCCCAAACTCGTTTGACTTTGCCACGTGCGGCAGGGCATCCTGCCACACAATCGGCCGGCTGTCCGCTTCACCCCGGAGAACAATAGGGCCGGTCAGCATCTGGTCGCCTTGATGGTCAATGGAGGCGGGGAGTGCATTCTCTCCAAGACGGTATGTCCTGCCCCAGACCTGCACCTCAACTCCCCGATCAGTGCCCCGAGTCGCCACCGGCGTCCAAGGCTCGGGGACGCGCTTCGGGATCCCCACTGTTGAGTTTACCCAGTGCGGCTTGTCAACACGCACAGTCTCTTCCCGGGTGATCGTCAGTTTGCCACCGTCGCTCGTCGTCGCCCGAACCGTCAGTGCCCGGCCAACGTATGGCCCCAGTGGCAAACGGACCTCGGCCACGGAGCGAGTGGGGTTCTCGCCAAAAGGCTCGAGCTTCGCTTGCAGGCGATCGTTGCCGTTGACGACAAAAAGTACGCTGTGCCGGTCGTCCAATGCTGCGCCTTTGACATGAAGGCGCAAGGCGATGCGGCTCTCGTACCAGTGTGGCTCGATGAACAGCTCGGCGCTGGGCACGGCTTGTGCCGAGGAGATCTCGCCCCCCGCTGCTCGCGTGGCCACTTCCTCGGCAGTGAGGGCGCGATGGTAGAAACGGCATTCGTCGAGTTCAAGTGGCGTACAGGCACCGCCCTTCCTCCCCCCGATCGCGAAATCCCGCAGCTTGTTGTGGGTGATAGGAAACGGCATGTACGCGTCATCGATCAACTCGGCGTTGCGATAGGTGCGCATACGCGGGAACTCGTAGACGATCGCGATGTGCGCCCACTGACTGTCAAGCAGTGCTCGCTTGAGTGGAATTCCGTGCGTCTCGATGTTGTAGGCCTGCGTGTGGCCCCGGTACCAGACGTTCAGGGTTGTACCCCACTGCCAGTAGAGCGCCCAGCTCCAGCTCGGGTTCTCCCCCAGGATCAAGGCGTGCCGGCCCTGTATAGGCGCGTATTGACGCGCCCACATCTCGATGGTCATGTCACCCCGGACCGTGAGTGCGCCCTGGTTCTTGATATTGATCCACGAGTTCTCCCCATCGAAGCGCACGACACCGTGCCGCCCGTCACGTTCAGGGAGATACTCAACGTTGCCGATGATCTCGCCATGGTGCCCATACGCGCTGAGGTCGACTGCCCTGTTGCCCGGATCGGTGTCGAACGCATAGTGCAGCAGAAGCGAATCACCCGTCTCAAGCGCAGCCTGCCGCCGCGCTTTTACTTGCGCCTGCGCTGCCATCTCCTGCGCCCTGGCCTCATCCTCAGAGGAGGGTGCAGGCATCATCCTCTTGTGCCGCTCGTACCGAACAACTGCCTGTTCGGCGGTCAGCGCCCGGTTGAGAATCATGACCTCGTCCAGCTTGCCGGCAAAAGACGTAAAACTGCCAACCAGGCGCCCGAGGAATAGGAAGACCTGGTTGTTATCAAAAGGAGTCGGTAGATCCCCGGCCGCGCCGCCCGCAGCAACACGGCCATCCAGATAGAGGGCAATCCGGTCACCAGCCCGAACCACGGCAACGTGATGCCAGTTGAGGTCTGCCAGCGGCGCGTCGATTCCAGCTTCACGCTGCCCGTTCGATGCTCGGAACTGAATCTGCCGGTCGGTCCCGTCGAAGGCGATGTGCCAACCCGAAGATTCAGGAGTCAGTCCTTTCTTACCCATGATGATGCCGGTGGTGAAGGCGTCGAGCTTGAGCAGGAAGTCAATGGTGAAATCGCCGTCGGCAAAGACAATCCCGCGATGGCTGGCGCACTTCGCGTAGCCTTTCCCGCCGTTGCAGGCAAGCGCATAGCCGTCGCCGACCGCCGCATATTTCGCGCCGTAGGGCGTGCCGTTGAGGCGGCGTCCACTGTGGTCGATGACATTGCCCTGCCCCTCATCGAACGTGTAGTAAACCAGAGCCGCCTTGTCGATTTCCGCCCCCTGCACAAGGGCGACCGACGCGGACAGGCTCAGGCCGACCACAATGAGCCTGCATACATTGCTCAGTGGTGTTTGCTTCATAGTGGTCATCTCTCAATCGAAGGCAACACGCGCGCCTTTACTCATAGAGCCAGTCGAGGTCGGCAATGGCGGCTTTCAATGGCATGTGCGTCCGACCGAAACGGCCGCTCTCCATCTTCGACGCCAAATAAGTGATGATAACCGTACCGCGACTCGTGACGTTGCACGAGGGGTTGGTAAACTCGTAGTCGGGATCAGTCTCCAGAGGCCTGACGTTCCGCCAGCTCTCGCCTTCGTCGTCGGAAATGGCGACGCTGAGCGGCGTCCGTTTCCCGTAGTGCGTGGGCCACTTCGGGTCGTATTCGCTGTTGTTCCAGACGATCATGAGATCACCGGTTTGCGGAATACGTTTGAGTTTGGGCATCGACTCAGGCGCGCGTAATCCGGTCGTCTGAGGCCTGGACCACGTGAGGCCTTGATCACATGACCTGGATCTGAACACCGAACCGAGGTCGGTTCGCAGAGTCATGAGCAGGCGACGATCACGCAATTCCGCCACGCTCGGCTCCATACAGCCGCGCAACGGCAGATCAAGCCAGGTCTCGGCTTCAGTCCAGGTACGGCCATCGTCATCACTGTAGCAGCAACTCGCGATGCTGTGGTCTCTGAGCTGGCCGCTCTCCGTTGTGGCACACCAGTCTCCGAGCACGCGCCCGATCGGCAGAATGATACGACCTGAGGACAGCTGTACCGGTCGGTTGCCCGACATGTCGTTTCCCCGGATGACAGTGTGCTCAATCGGCGCGGAAAACGTGGCGCCTTCGTCACCGCTCCGGCAGACGTACGCTGTGGACACCTGCGGCTGGCCGGGGGCGATCTGATGGCGTCGCTGATAGTAGAACAGGATGTCGCCATTCTGCAGCCGCAACAGACAGGGGAAATGGATGTTCACGTCGCTGGGATCGTTCTCGACGAGAATGCGCCGATCCGCCCAGGTATAGCCACCGTCAGTTGAGGTCATGCACGCGATGTTGGATGGGGCGTGGTCGGCCCCGGGAGCGTGCGTCTTACCGGTTGTGGACGCCCTGAAATGCTCCATCCAGACCAGCATCAGACTGCCGTCATTCAGCTCAACGATGGAGGCCGAGTCATGCCGGGGGAATTCCGAGGTGGCATCGACAAGCGTCAATATCTGCATCGATCCCATGGTTCACCGTCCCTACGCATTCGTTGTTGTGCGGGATCAGGGCTGAAATTCTGTGGGGTCCGAACCGGCCTCGAGCTGCGCGGCGTCTATCCACACGCGCGCCGGCGCTTCGTTCCGACGCAGGATTACGAGGGCCATCGTGTAGAAGTAGCCTTTCGGCAGTGCCACACTCAACATGTGCCGTCCCCAGGTCTGCCCGACTTTGACACTCTTGTCTTTGCGGTGGCTGTATGGGCCCATGTTCAAGTCGACCGTCACGTCGTCCCGGTCCGCCCTCAGGAACGCGGAGAAGGTGTATTCCTGCGGCTCCGTTACCTTGATCGCAACATCGGTGTAGGCGATCACTTGATCGGGTCCCCCCGCGGTCTTGAGGAACAGGCAATTGGCGCCGTGCCACGGGCGGTCCTTGCTGATGCCCCAGTTCGCCTCCGGACCACCGATGAAACCGGCCGGGGAATGAGTCAGCCCCCACACTTTCTTGTGGTAATCGGGCCACCCTTCTACCGAGACCTCTTCATAGCTCGGGTTCGGCAGAATATTCCTGAGCTTGACACGACCTTCGCGGGTGAACCCCGGCACCTCGCCCACGGCCAGGTCCTTGCGCGGGGCCATCGTGACGGTGAGGCGCACGGGTTCGGGCACAGCCCCGTCCGGGATGCCATAGGCGCGTACGCCAAACGCCTCAATGCGATCGACGAACGACCGGTCAGACACCGCGCAGGACGCCTTGGCAAAAAGCCGCTCGATCGAGGCTGGTCCCTTGAAGTCGGGCAGACTGAATGTCGTGTCGACCGGGTACCGGGCTGCATTCGCTGCCAGCAGGATATATCCCCCGGCCGGACTTCGCTTGAACGCAACTTGGACATCCGTGAACACATTCTTGAGCGGATCCAGCGTGCCGGGGGTGTACTGGACCTCCTGCTTGACCGTCGGTTGCAGGCATGCCGGGCCAAGGACACCCACCTGTTGCGACAACTCACTCAGAGTGTCGAAGATGGACCTCGAGTAGAGCGGGTACGAATAGTACAGGATGCCCTTTGCGCCATGGATGAGGGCCAGGTATGTCTGGCATTTCTGCTCCTGTGGCTGGAGGATGCGCCGGTTGCAGCCGCTCCAATATTCCGCCATCAACACACTCCACGTGACGCTTCGCACTCGGTCTGCGCGCTCCTTCGTGATGGCAACCGTTCGGGGCACAAAGTTGATCGTGTTCCGCCCGCCCTTGCCTCTTGCCGCGGGGATCCAGTAGGGATCTGTCCCAAGCGCGTCGCTCCAGTTCAAGGCCTCGATCGTGTCCGGGATACTTGAAGAGTAATTCACGAACACCGGATGGTAGCCGTCGAGTTCATTGATCATCCGGTAGAAGGCCTGCCCGACGACGTCCGCGCCGAGCTGCAGCAGGGGCTCGTCCAGAATGAAATGCCCCATGAGGTGCGAATACCCGGTCGCGGCGGTGATGGCCTCAGTCAGGCGGTCGCGGTTGTTGTGGAAATACTCCAGGTACAGCTCCGTCTTGCGCGCTTTAGACAGGTCTCGGAACGGTGGTTGAAGGAGCACACCTTTGATCCCAGTCGCCAGCGTCGCGCCGCCGCTCTTCATCCTGGCGTTGAGCAGGACCAGGTTCTCCGGTGACAGGATCTTGCCCGGATCCTCGATGCGCACTGCCTCATTCCAGCGCGTGTAGCAGATGTCGGGGCTCGGCATGACCTTGAGTCCATGCTTCTGCGCCAGTTCCAAGCCCCGAACGAACTCCTCGAGCGTCGTGTGCTTGTGCCATTGCGACACACAGTTGAAGCCAGCTGCCGCGAGTGTTTCGAAGCACGCCTCCTCAGACGGTACGTTGGCAATGATGCCAAACGGAAAGAAGGGCACTTCGTTCTCCAGGAGCACGCGGTTGATTCTGTCGATTTTCCATTCTGCACCTGGCTTCGGGGTGTGTCGGACGAGCTCCAGCATCTCGCTGGCCATGGCAGGGCCGTCCGGGGCGCCCAGATCGAGGCGCAATGTGTGGGTCCCGGGCGGAAAGTGTGTCAACGGGATACGCAGCCGCGTCGTGCCACCGGTCGTTCGCTGTTCGATCAAGCAGCCCTTCCCGCGTCCGAACGCACGGAGCACCAAGCCGTGCCCCCGCCCCGGCGGCAACCTTACGTGACACACAGCAACTGCGTCGCGCTCGGCCGTGTAGTAGTTCCGGTCCAGGTAGGCAGAGAAGACGTCCAGTGCCGTGCTCGTGTCAACCAGATCCTCCTGCAGGACTGCGCCGGATGACGACTCCAGCACTCTGACCGACACCGTGCGGGCCCCGGGACGCGTCACAGGGACGAGGATTTCGGCCGTCTTGCGCTCCGCAGCCGTCAATGTCACGTGCTGGCAGACCTGATGAATCGGGCCTTTCTCAGGTTGATCGATGACCTGGATCTCCACTGCGCCCGGGACGCTGGTGAAATTGCGCAGGTCGACGGCGAGTGCATAGGAATAGCCGCCATCCGTGATCCGGTAGCCGGTGACCGTGGCGCCGCTCAGGTGCGGAAGGAATGGCGCGTCCACCGACATCTCTGCCAGGCCCATGATGCTGCCGAAGCGCTCCGGCTCGCGGAAGCTCCGCGCAACCGGGGCCCAACTCGCGATCTCATGCCGGTCGGACGCCTTGACGTGATGTTGATCCCGGACAGGCACCACCGAGTTGACAATGACATTCAGCGTGGCCTTGGCCGGATCCCCGGTTGCGCCCAACAAGCACCAGGGCAACGCAATCTCTGCCGTGTAACCCGTTCCCGTCTGCACTGCTGCACCGCGCCATGGGATGTCCCAGAATATCTCCCAGCCCTTCTCCGCCGAGAAGCGCGATTCGGCCCGGACTCCCTCCCGGTTCAACCAGAAGGCGTAAAATGTCTGTGGCTCAGCACCGGGACCGTAGGCCACCAGTACATGGTCTTCCCGGTGCACCTTTGAATCATGGGTCGTGAACGTGATCGGGTTCCGGTCGGCTGGTAGTGCCACGTTGAACGCGACGTAGAGCCACTTCCTGTCCGCCGTGACCAACACCTTGTGGTCCCCGGTCCGCGTGTCCGTACCGACAACGTGCAGATTCCGGATCGTGGTTGCCCCCTCCCAGCAGGGGTCCGCGAGCAAGCCGTCCACGATCGGGGACCGCGTGCACAACGGGATGCCCAGCGTTGGGGGGTCAGGTTCCGCCGCGCACGTGGCGCTTGACGTGAGAAGTACCAACCAGGTGATAGAGGCGGCCCGAAGTGTGAGATCTCGAAACGGACGCATTCCCGCTCTCCTGTCGGATCGGCAGTAGTGAGAGGGGAATGTACTGCGGTGTGCTGGCCTTTTCCCGGGCACGGAAGGAGCGCCGTTTGCGCAATCCAGAGAACCCGCGTCGCCCTCATCACCGGTGGGGAACTGGCGGCAGGGCCGCAGGAAGGGCATACTACGCGGCATTCCGTTCGACAGACACAGGTACGCGTCCGCAAGAGCCGGGTGAGCGAGCGGTGACAGCCAGTAGAAGGAGCTTGTCGTTGTGAAGCGTTGGATTGCCGGATGTCTCTCGTTGTTCGTGCTGATGGGCCCCACGCATGCGGCGACCGAACAGGTATTCCCGTCGGGAGATTTCGAGGATCCCGCCGGCTGGACGATTGGAGGAGAAGACGGGGGAATGGCCACCATCGTCCCCGAAGCCGCGCGGGAGGGGAAAATGGGACTGCGGGTCGCGGATGAAAGCGACAGGGTCGGCAGCGACTGCCGATCCACGCCGATTCCGGTCACGAGCGGGAAGACCTACGAGCTACGGTTCTGGGGACGGAACCTGTCCGGTTCGGGGATTGGTGTCTACTTGCACTTTCATGATGCCACCAGCCGGACGCTGAACGACCGGCGGCCCAACCAGATCATCTCGTCGCTGCCGCAAGACCGGAAAGGCTGGCACGAATTCAAGCTGTACGGTATGGCGCCCGCAGCAGCAGCGACGCTATCCGTCTGGATTCACTCCTACAACGCCAGCAAGGTACGGGCGGATTACGACGGCTTCCAGATTGCCGAGCTTTCCGACGAGGAGGCGGCGAAGATGCAGGACGAGAACACGCGGAAAATCCTCTCTCGAGGAACGGTCACCTACGAAGATTTCGGGGCGGTCGGTGATGGGGTGGCAGACGACATGGAGTCCATCTGCAAAGCGCACACGTTCGCGAACCTTCACAGGTTGCCGGTGCAAGCCAACGCGAAAGGCATCTACCACCTGGGCATGAAGGCACTGACGGCCACGGTGGCGACCAACACGGACTGGGGTACGGCGAGGTTCACGGTGGACGACTCAGGCGTGGCGACGAAGGTGGAGAGCCGCCGGCAGACTCTGTTCGTGGTCGACTCGCTGCTGTCGGCTGTGAAACTGGAATTGGAGCCGGTCAAGCGCGACCAGATGCAGGTGGCCGCGCGTCCTGAGCAGGACTGCTATGTGCAGGTGGAAAGCGATGCCCGGAGGGTCTTCATCCGCAGAGGATCAAACCAGAACAAGGGCTCGCGCTTGCGGGACTGCTTCATTCTCCGGCGGGACGGGGCAATCGAGGGACCGATCGACTGGGACTTCGACTCCTACACCCGCATTACCGCCCGTCCGATCGAGCAGGACACACTGGTGGTGAAAGGAGGCGTTTTCACCACCCTCGCCAACCGAATGCTGTGCGACAAAGGTTACAGCTACTGGGGCCGGAACATCGTCGTCCGGCGGTCAAACACCGTGATCGACGGGCTGACGCATTACGTGGTCGGTGAGACCTCCGTGGGTGCTCCCTACGGTGGTTTCCTCAGCGCTTCGAGTTGCGCGGACATCACGTTCCGGAACTGCTTCGCCACGGGGCACAGGACCTACCGGACGATCGGCAGCGCCGGTCGGCCGGTCAGCATGGGAACCTATGACTACTCCGCCAACAGCGTGGTCAACTTCCGCATGGAGAACTGCCGGATGAACCACATCAATGATCGGACGCTCTGGGGGGTGATCGGGACGAATTTCTGCAAGAACATCGTGCTTGAGGATTGCGTGTTGTCACGGATGGACTCGCATCAGGGCGTCTCCGGCGAGTACACCATCCGCCGAACCACGCTCGGGACAGCGGGTTTCAACGCCATCGGTCGCGGCGTGCTCACGGTGGAGGACTCCACAATCTACGGGAGTTCTCTCGTGGCGCTGCGCGGCGACTACGGCAGCACCTGGGAAGGAGACGTGGTGATCCGCAACAGTCGCTGGGTCCCGGGCAACGGCGCGCGCCTGTGGCCCCGCTTGATCGGCGGCGGGAACGATGGCATGCACGACTTCGGGTATCCCTGCCACATGCCCCGTCAAATCACCATCGACGGTCTGTTCGTCGATGACAGCAAGCACCCGGACGACTACCGGGGACTCCTGTTCTTCAACCACCCGGAACCGGCCCGGAAAGGGCTGCCCGAGAAGCGCCCCTTCCCCTACCAGCCGGTCCGCAAGATCACCATCCGGAATCTGCAGACGGCCAGCGGCAAGCAGCCGTGCCTGCCAAACGGGTACGCCGGCACCGAGGTCGAGTACCTCCCTGACACCAAATAGGGTGCTCCTCGTCGGACCGGAGGTCGTAGAGGTCGCGATCAAGGCTCTTTCGGCCGTCCCGGTAGCGATAGCCCGTTCACTGCGTGGACGATAGTGCTGGAGATGTGGACCTCTAGCTCTGCCACTGTCCCGTTTCGCAACACCATGAACCGGGAGAGCTTCACTGCGGCCCCCTGGAGAGTCTTCGGCGCTACAGGTTCCCACGAATGTGGTAGAGAGCTATCTCGCCGGGAGGCACGTCGATCTGCAAGGTCGCTTCCGGCTTGATATCCTGATTCTGGCGGAGTTCACGAATGGCGGCAACGTTGGTGTAAGGCAACGTAATTTGGGCTGTCCCGTCCGGCGTGCGTTGGTAGTTGCCGATCAGCAACAGCATCTCCCCGCTCGGATGCGCGTACGCACTGTACGTCAACAGCGGGTTGCTACCCACAAGGTGGGTCGGCCCTCCGTCAACCAGAAGATCTTCGAACGGCGCCAAAAGCGCCAACGCTTTGGCGTGGTAGTAGTACTCCGCGGGTGTGTCAAAGTCCTGGAAGCAGTAATAGGTGATTCCGGAGCCGCCGTTCAGGAACGTCTCGAGGACCATGGATTCCGCTGCTTTCGGCTCGATATCTCCATAGCAGCCGGTGCTTAACCAGGGAATGATCTCGCGTCGCCGCATGATCTCGTAGCTGGCGCGAATCGTGTTATGCACTCTAAGAGAATCGCCCTGACAGTAGAGGCTGGGCATGCTGATATCAATCCACTGGGGATACGCTTTGGCGAAATCGTAGACCTTGTGATAGAACGGGCGTGACGCATAGGTGTTGTAGTGGCCGACGATCGGCATGGGCAGGCCGAGTCTGCGAGCCCGTGCCTCGATCTCGCGGCGCATGTCTTCGAGCATCTCGGTGCCACGGTCGGTGAGGAACTCGTTCAGCGGTTTGCCGCTCTCGGCAAGACCTTCCTGGCAACGCGTGCAACGCGGCGCCTCGTTGGCACCATCGTACCAAAGCTCTATGTCGTGAAAGACGTACTCGGCACGCGTCAGTTCGAAACAGTCCCCGACACGTTTGATCTCGTCATCATAGGCAGCGCCGCGATAGGACGGACAGGTGTGCTTTGAATGCGTGCCGTCGGCAAACTGCGAGTAGATCTCGGTCTTGGCTTTGTGGTTGCGCACCATGACGTGGAACGGTGACTCGTTGTAGATGACCTTCATGCCGTGCCGGCGCGCCTCCCTCAGGTGCTTGGCATTCTCCTCGGAGACCTCATTCTTCCAGTACCTCGGGAAGGTCGCAATGGCGTTGAAGCCCAAGTGTTCCCAGGCGGTGAAAAAATCCGGCCATTTGCGGGAGTGACCAGTGCCCATCCAGGCGAGGCTCACGTGCAAGCGTTCGAGCTTGGGCACGTTCGGGATGGCGAGTGGGACCAATGGTACGGTCAGCCGATTTGGCGCAACGCCCTCGACAAGCCCGTAGAAGCAGGCGGTCGGCTTAACGGGCAATGGGATTTTCGGGTCGATCTGGAAATACAGTGGCCCCATGACCTTCCAGTTCCGCAGCCACGGCGGCTTCTTGCCGAAGCGGACGCGATTCATCGCCACGCCGGCGTCCTCGAACGGCTCGATCGTCACGGTCTCCGGATCCGCCGGGCTGGCCAGCGTCACCGCGCGCGGGACGTCGATGATGTAGCTCACGCGCTTCTTGCGGTCGGCTCCTCGACGGCAGTCTGTGGTCAGGAATATGTTGGGCGTGAGAATGTTGGTGGAAATGAACAGCTCGTCCTTCAGGGGGCCGAAGGCGATACCGTCCATGACAACCGAGGCGCGGTCAGCGTTTGCCAGTGAGACTGTCTCCGGGGCAAAACCGCCTTTGAACACGGCGATCTCGTCCAGGGCAAGGAAGCCGCTCTGTCCGACGATGCGAAGGCCGACAAACCGGCCTTTGGTCCGCACTTTCATCTCGAACGGGTAGACATAGGCCCTGCCGTTCTCCGGCAGGTAGAAGCACTTCTCCCAGTCGGACTGGTCCTTCTCTCCCTGCATCAGTTTCTCCAGAGCGCCGACACGATAAAAGGTCTTGCCGTCCAGGCTGACAACCGCCTGGATGCGACGCGGGAACAGCAGGCTGCCCTGTTCGGCACCGCCGAGGATGCGGGCCGCGATGCGGCCTATGGGCTGCACCTGACCGAGATCCAGGACCATGTTTATGCCTTCGGTCGCCGGCATGCGCCAGGCGACTGCGTTACTGGCAAACCAGATCTTGTCATGGCGTATCGAGGCGAGCTTGCCGTCGGTCAGGTCGGTTTCGTCTGTGTCCCCCTTTCTGGTCAAGCTGTAGTCCGAGGGAATCGAGAAGCGCACCGGTCGGCCGAGCGCCAGGTTTTCGCCGCTGCTCGTCAGCCGGTGCCAGCGCAGGCGCATGGCCTGGGCACGGGGTGTCAGGCCGCCACGGATGGCCCACGTGTCGGGCAACGCTTCCTCGGCGTCTATCTTGAGCGCGAAACTGTTGTATGCGTAGCTGTCTTCTTCAGCGGCCTGGACCCAGGCGATAATGGCGTCCGTGCTGGACGACGGCCGGCGTCTAGTGAGGCCGAGAGCCTGCTTGTCGATGGTAATCAGGCGGGAGAACACGCCATCACCCGCCATGCCATCACCGTCCTGCCCGTCGTCGCACAACGTGAGCTCCCAGTCCCCCGTAAAGTTGAAGGGGATCATGTTCTTGTAGACAAAACACCTGACGACGGGCGGTTCCTCGATCAGTCCCGGTTCGGACACATAGCTGAAACGAATATGGTCGCCGATCTGGGCCGTCTGGTTCGGCTTCTCGGACTCGACCAGTTCCATGAGCAGCCCCGAGTTTGCCGTCTTGCCGAGACGCAGCCAGTCTACATCGGCCCAGCCGCCGGGCGATTTGCCTTCATCACCATGGATGACCAGTGAGATCTCAAGCTCGCCGTGGCGTCCGGCAAAGCCAAGCGTGTGCAGGTCGATGGTGGTGATACCGGTGAAGAGGGCGACTGTGTGCGCAGTGTCTTCCCGGCCGAGTTTCAGGGAGAGGGCCACAAAGTGCTCGATTCGCTCGATCCCTCCCGTTCGCACCTGCAGGAAGCGGAACGCGGCTTCCTCACGACAGTCGAACGCGAACTTGCGTGTCACTCGTCCGTCCGCGCCGTCCCCGGTCTTGCGCAGGCGGATGTGGCCTCCCATGAGGGCGGCGCCGGCGTCCTGGCTGACCCAGCCTCTTCCGGGGTCTGAGGCATCCTGCTGCAACGTCTCAAAATCTTCGGTCCAGAGGCAGCCTCCAGCCCCCGCGCTTCGTGCTGATGTCGTAAGTACGCAGATCAAGCAACCCAGACTCGCCAGCATGGTCTTTGTCATTGCCGTTCCCTTCTCGCTCTGGTTCGTCACCTATGGATCGGGGGCTCCGCCTGCCGTTCACGGGTGCCATTTCGGCAAGCGTCTCGGAGGGGAATATAGTACGACACTCCTCGCCTGACGGGTCCGCGGACGCGTTCGGGGTGATGAGGGTGGACGGTGTGGGTGCAGCGCCGCCGGAACCGTGCGACGCCTGGCTGACCGTGCTGTTCGGTTCCCTCCTAGAGAAAACAGGATAGTGAGAACCATGTGGGGATTCTGGGAAAGACAGATCTGGATTCGGAACACAGCCCTGTGGGGTAAGGACTGGAGCATCAAGCCGTCCGGCCAGGCATTCGTTGATCTGATGTCCCGTGACTGGACTACCAGCGAAACCGCGGCGACCGGCGCCGATGGCGTGGCCACAATCCGCGGCTTCCTCGGAGAGTACGCCCTCTCCGTTCGCGTGGGCGACGCCCCGCCGATACAGACAGGGACATCTCTTTCCCGGCAAGGCGGGGAGACCGTCGTCAGACTCCCCGCCCCGTGAATCCCCGGAAGTTGATCGGGAGCCTGGCCTTCGCCAGTTGTTCTATCGCTCATGTCCGAGGTCGTAGCTGCCTTCGCGGGCCAGACGGGTCGCCGTCCAGAGGCCGCCTCCCACTTTGGGGGCGTCCGATTCAGTGTGGGAGGCGGCCTCCGGACGGCGACTGACCGGTGCTCAAATGGCGTGAAGTTACACACGAGCATGTTTGGAGCGAACACGGGAGACAGGTCAAGTGAGCCGAGATGCGAACATACTGAAGGCCGTCAGGTTCGAGCGGCCGGACGCCATCCCCATGGTTTTCCACATCAACGACGCCTGCCGGCACAGCTACCCGCAGGGAGCGTTGCAGGAGCTCATGGCCGAGCACCCTCTGCTGTTCCCTGGCCTCACGTCTCCCTCCGATCCGGTGCCGCCGTCGTCGTACTTGCCCAATGCGCGCAAAGGCGAGCGTTACACCGATCCCTGGGGGTGCGTCTGGAAGACGACCGAGGACGGCATTGTCGGGGTGGTCGTGGAACACCCGCTGGCAGACTGGGCCGCGCTCGACGCGTATGAGCCGCCACCACTCCCGGGGGACGATGGTGACGTCACCCCCCAATGGGATGTGCTGGCCAGTCAGATCGCCGCGGACAGTCCAGCAGCGCCGCTGATCAGAGGCGGTCTGCCGCACGGTCACACCTTCCTTCGTCTTTGCGATCTGCGCGGCTACCAGAATCTGCTCTTCGACATGGTGGACGACGACCCACGCCTGCACGTCTTGATCGAGATGGTCGAGAATCACAACCGCGCCCTCATCCAACACGATCTCAGACGAGGCGCTACCTGGATGGCCTACCCGGAGGATCTGGGGATGCAGGTTGGCCCCATGCTGTCGCCCGAACAGTTCCGGACCTACCTCAAACCCAGCTACGAACGCCTGATGCGTCCCGCCCGTGAAGCCGGATGCATCGTGCACATGCATTCGGACGGAGACATCCGCGCGCTCGTCGATGATATGGTCGAGAGTGGCGTCGAGGTCGTCAACCTGCAGGACGTGGTCAACGGAATCGACTGGATTGCCGCACGCTTCGCCGGCAAGATCTGCATCGATCTGGACATCGATCGGCAATCGGTCACGGTCAACGGCTCTCCCACGGACATCGACAACCTGATCCGCGAAGAGGTGGAGAAACTGGGGTCGAAAGAAGGTGGGCTGATGATGATCTACGGTCTCTATCCGGGCGTTCCGCTGGCGAACGTCAAAGCACTCATGGACGCCATGGAGCGCTACGCCGGGTACTACGCATAGGATGGCCTCAGGTCCCCCGAGAATTGCGGGCTGACCTGCATTTCTCTTAAGCTCTGGGTGCGTCAAGCCTTGCTTCCGCTAGCGGGGGCACGTCCACTCCTGCGCACTGTGTGCCTCGGCTTCGGTAAGCGCTTGGGGGCAGGCCACGGGCCTTCTTGAAGGCACGGCTGAAGTAAAGGGGGGAGGCGTAGCCGGCAGCCGAGGCGATCTCGGTGACGCTGAGAGGCGTCGTGAGTAACAGCCGATCGGCATGGGCCAGGCGGATCTCGTTGAGGACCTGCACAGGGGAACGGCCAAACGCCTCGCGGAAGCGTTTGTAGAGTGTAACGCGTGACACGCCGAACATGGCTGCGTAGTCCGCAACATTCATGCGCGAGTCCACATGATGGACCATCTCCCGGCGCACCGCCTCGGCCAGGTGCGTCTGCTCGGGGCGGGTCCCCGTTGCGGGTCCACACTCGCGGGCAAGCCGGTAGATCAATTCCACACCACGAACGTCGGCATCGGGAGGGAAGCGCCTGCCCAGCTCGTAGAGCTCCGCCATGGTGGCGACTGCCGCGTTGGGATCACGCGCCGGGGCAACGGGGTGAGTCGGCGAGACTCCCATGCGGCGCAGGACCTCGGGGGCCAGCGGCCCGAGCAGCCGAATCCAGGACAATTCAGTGTCCTCGTCGCAACAAGGCGGCTCGGCCCGGAAACGGTGTCCCACGCCCGGCCACATGGAGAGCAGGTCCCCCGGATGGGCCACCACATTCACCCCGGCGGCGTTCTGCAGACGGACATGGCCGCGCGTGACAACATGGACGCACGTGAATCTCGGCTCCGGCTGGACGCCCAGGCCGATGCACGGACGGCGGCCCACCGATTCGAGCCACACACCGGTCCACGGTCCGGGGTCGGGATTGGGCCATTGCACGATCAACCAGGGAACCACCGGCCTTCTCCCATTCTCGTAAATAGAAACAAAAGTGCATGCCGAAGAAACGATAATCACGGTGAACTGCATTCGCAAGCAGCCATATTGATTAACAAACACATTACCACCTAAGCAACAGAACGGGTTCGGACGATGGAACACACTGCACGGGTTCTGCAGGCTATCGATGACAGCGCATCTGCTCACGGGCCTCGTCCTGTCTCTCCTCGACTGGCTTCCCTGATTGAGCGCGTACGGCATTTCGAGGACGAGAATGCCCCGTGGGAACGCGGCGTGGTCGCCACGGAGGTCTACCGTGACGAGCCGGACCTGACTCCGGTCCGGCAGAAGGCGGAGGTCATCGCGCGGAGTTTCGAGCGGATCCGGCCCATCGTGCTTCCTGAAGACCGCATCGTGGGCATTACTTTCCGGCGCCTCCGGATACACGGCGGGGTCGGTTCTCACGACGCCTGGCGTATGGTGGCCAAGCACCCCGAAAAGCGCGGCTATCGTGCTGGCATGCCGATCCCTGAAGAGGCCGACCGGATCCTGCAGTGGTGGCAGGAGAAATCGGGACGCCTCGTCGGTATCCGGAACCGGAACGCGAACCGCGTCCAACAAGCGAACATGCAGCTGCAGAGGCACGGCATCGTCCACCCGCACGGCAGCATCGGTGGACATACGCTCCCCGCACACGACATCCTTCTCACCAACAGCATACCGACGCAGCGCGCACGAATCGCCCGGAAAATGGAGCAGGTCGACACCCCCGAGGAACGCGATCTGTTGCTCGCCCTGGACCGCTGCCTGGCGGGCATGCAGAACCACTTCCGGTTGTGTGCCGATGAGCTTCAGCTAAAGGCCGGTCAGCTGAGTGACCCCCGGTGCGTCGAGAATCTCCTGATGCTGGCCGATTCCTGCCGACACCTGGCCGAGGACACGCCCCGCACGCTGCACGAAGCCCTGCAGATGATCTACACCACCAACGCAGCAGACATCCTCGACAACGCCGGAGACGCCTCCTCATTCGGACGCATCGACCAGATCCTCTTCCCTTTCTACGAGCGCGATCTGGCCGAAGGGCGGCTGACCGAAGAAGAGGCCTTCGAGCTGATATGCGCGTTCGTGGCGAAAAAGTGGTGCGTTCAGACCAGCAACAACCTAACCCTTGGCGGTCTGAAGCCTGACGGAACGGATGGCACCAATGCCCTGTCGACCATGTTCCTGCACGCCATGATGGCAACCAGGCTCACCACCAATATCTCCGTTCGGATCCACGCCAACACCCCGCCGGCGTTCCTGCGGACCGTGGCCGAAGCCATGCGGGCCGGGTTCGGGCGGGCCGGCTGCTTCAATGACGAGATCATGATCACTGCGCTCCTGCGCAAAGGGATTGCGTTGGGAGACGCCCGGGACTACGCCCCGCTCGGATGCGTCGAAATCATGCTTCCCGGTCGTTCGGCCTTCCGCACCATGTGCATGGGGATGAACCTGGCAAAACTGGTCGAGTTGACGATTCATGGCGGGCGCTGCCCCTTGACCGGTGAGACCGTCTTCGAGGACGTTCCCGATGATTTCGCCACGTTCGAAGACTTCCGGCGCTCCTACCACGGGCTTGTCCGTCGCGTGGTCGATGTCGGCGTCGAGATCATTCGCGAGGACGAACGCCTGGAGCCGATCCACGACCCGCGGCCTGCCCTGACCATGCTGACATACGGCTGCATCGATGATCCCCGCGATGTCACGGGCGGTCTCCCGCAGTACGACCCCGTCGGGGTCACGCTCTCCGAAATCGCGACAACCGTCAACTCCCTCCAGGCTCTGAGGACCATCGTCTTCGAACGCAGGCAGCACAGCCTGGCCGAGTTCCGGCAAATTCTGCTCGCCGACTGGGAGGGGCACGAAGCTCTGCGCCGGCAGGCTATCGAGCAATTCCCCCGCTTCGGTCAGGACGATCCCTCGATCGCGACACTCACGCGTGAGGAAGCGGCCCACTACGCGACCTGCTTCGAACCGCACCGGACGACGTACGGCGGGCGTTTCTGGCCCATGATCTTCGGCGTATCGACCGGCATGCAGCGTGGAATCTGGCCCAAGGTCGGGGCCCTGCCGTCCGGCAAGCTCAGCCGCGGTCCGATGGCCTACTCTCTGCAGCCTGAGCCCAGTTCCCCGCACGGAGCCATCACCGCAGTGCTCAATTCATGCGCCGCCATCGACTACCTGGACTATCCCGGCGGCACCAGCAATGTGCAGGACTGTACCGCCGACCTGTTCGCCGGAGACAACGGACTCGATCGTATGGTGGCTGTCCTCCGGGCCTACTTCGATGCGGGAGGGATGGAGGTGGCCCTCAACTTCCTTTCCGAGAAGACGCTCCGCGAGGCCCAGAGCAACCCCGAGCGGCACCGTAACCTCATGGTCCGACTGTTCGGGCTCAGTGCCCGTTTCGTCGAACTCGATGATGATCTTCAAGAGGGCATCATCGATCGCGCCCGGGGCTCGCTTAGCTAGAAAAGCCTTGGTCGGACTCAACCCACAAGCACAGCAACACCGGTGCTGAAGCCACTCTTGCCGAGATCGGCAACACGCGGAAGCGCCCCTCTGCTGCACCTGTGTCCTCGCGGGCCAATCCCCCAGTTCCACCGGCACAGCCATGCCCCTTTTCCGCCCTTTGCACAACCAGAATAGGACCACTATGGTATTACCATCATAAATACCATCCGCGATTATTGGTTGGAGGCGATATGGCAGTTGAGCAGCGGGCTGTTGGGAGGCCGTCGGCGAGAAGCGGCGCACCGGCAAACAAGGCGATGAAGTGGTTGCTGGACGCATTCGATGGCGGAGGCTACGCGCCTGGAGACCGCCTGCCCTCCGAGCGTGAGATGTGTGAGCTGGCTCAAGTCTCACGAACGATGCTTCGCCCGGTTTTGGCACAGCTTGAGGCCGCGGGCGTGGTCTCGCTGGTGGGCCGGAAGCGATTCTATCTGGGAGAGGACAGAGTGCCGCGACTCGAGAGCCCTTGGGGGCAAACGGTCGTTCTCTATACGTTCAGTCCGGCTCTCCGTCCGGAGACCGACGCAGAATACCTTCCGAATCTCATTGACACGCACGCGATGGCCGGTCTGCGCGAACATGGGTACGACGCCCTGTTTGTAAGCGGGTTGGAGCGTCTGCAGGAGACGTTGGCAACGCTCGAGTCGACCCCGCCAGCGGGCGTGGTGTGCGGCGAGTTGACTCCGGCAGTGGACGAAAAGCACCGAACGATAGTCGACGACCTCCAGCCCTTACGGGCTCGCGGCGTTCCGGTTTTGGTGGTTGGCAATGAACCGGAACTGCGGGATTTCGACCGGGTCACGAGCGACCAGTGCAACGGCGTGTTCAAGCTCATGTCCTGGCTGGCGAGCAAGGGCTGTCGGCGCGTGCTGCCGTTCTGGTATGTGCCGGCCCCAACCGATTGGATACAGATGCGCGATAGCGGGTACAGGCTCGCGGCGAGTGAACTGGGACTGGACCCGCTGCCGAACCCGTTCCAAGTCCTCGACGAGCTTCCCCCGGACCTGACCGACCGCGGCCCCGTTGACGTCTACGCCCGGTTACTCAAACCGTTCGTGACAGGGCCGGATGCCGCTGATGCCGTCATGCTGACAGAGGATCGCCAGTTGACTACGGCCGCGGCTGCCTGCCGACAACTGGGGCGACGCCCCGGGGAGGACATCCTGCTCGCAGGATACGACAACACCTGGCGTGCGTTCCATGTCTCCGACGCCGATGCGCCTGCCGCCACCATCGACAAAGACTACCGCGCCGAGGGCCGCGAGCTGGCTAATCTGCTCCATGAACGGCTGACCGGTCAACTACCGGAGACCCCGCAGATCCGCTGGATTCCCCCGCAATTGGTTGTGCCTAGAAAGGAAAACGGGCGGTGATCTTCCCTCAGAAACAACTCATCGCTTGCTCCGTGGCCCTTTTTGCAGCTTGTGCCGCTTGGTGCGCGCCTATCCACGTCGACGATCTTCTGGCTTCGACGCCGTTCCGCGGCGGGGTCGTGCTGATTGACGACCCGCAGGCCATTGCGTTGGCCAGGGACATCCGGACTCGCGCCCCGTCAGCCCTGATCCACATCCTTGTCGCCACCGCGGCGCAGGCCGGGGACACGAACCGCGCCTGCGCGCAGCTGCCCAGCGTGTCCGCGGTCACCCGGACTGCAGCAGATCTGCCATACAAAGCCCGGGTCGTGAACCTGGCGGTGTTCGGCACCGAGGCCCCCCTGCCTTCGCTGCCGGAGCTAGTGCGCGTGCTCGTCCCCGGGGGCTGGGTCTACGTCGCTGACGAGGATGCCGCGCTGCCGGACGCCGCAACTGAAGCCGTAGGTTTGCAGCGCCGGACGACCTCTGGTGGCACGCTGCTGCTGCGCAAGCCGGAACTTGAGCAAGACTCATGGACGCACTATCTCGGGGACGCTGCGAACTCCGCTGTCTCCGGCGACCCCACCAGCGGACCGATCGCCTCGCTGCAGTGGCAGGCGCCGCCGCAACACGCGCGTCACCACGACCACAAGGGCTCCTGCAGCGTCCAGAACATGGTCAGCTGTGGGCGCCGCGTCTACACTATCGCCGACTACGGGGCGCAGCATTCGATCTTCCTGCCTGCGCGCTATGAACTCACGGTTCGGGACGCGTTCAACGGAGCCCTGGTCTGGGCTCGACCACTGCAGATCTCGAACCCATTGGCGTCGCTTCGTGGGGCAGGCTATGGTCCCAAGACGTTGGCGGTCGCCGGGGAACGTGTGTATCTGCCCATGCCTCCGCGCGGGCCGTTGCACGCACTGGACGCGGAAACCGGGGACACCGTCAGGAGCTTCCCGGCTTTGACGCGCCTCGAGCAGTTCATCATCCACGGCGACGCAGTCATCGGCGTCTGTGCCGAACGCGGCGCCCGCGCCGACAAGAAGCTGGTCGCCTGCGATGTCGGTACCGGGAAGGTGCTGTGGCAACTCGCCGAGTCCCTGGTGGGCGACGTTTCTTTCCTGACGTTGGCGGCGCGTGAAAACCGCGTGGTGCTGCAGAACAGCCGGGCATTGGTCTGCCTCGACGCCGGGGACGGTTCAGTGGTCTGGCAGCACGCCTGCGAACAGGACAAGCGTGCAGCTGTTACCAGTGGCAATGTGGTCCTGGAACAGGATGTGGTGCTTTGCACGGTGCTCGCGGGCAGGAAGTACGAACTCCGGGCGCTGCGCCTGATCGACGGCGCCCAGCTCTGGTCGCAGCCCGCCGCGGCTGGATGGAACAGCTACGTCGACGTCCTGTGTATCGGCGACACGGTCTGGGTCGGGCAACAGCCCAAGCGCGGCTCACCCAACGGCCAGCACCCGCACGGTCAGCAGGATTTCACGCGCGCGTTCGACCTCCACACCGGCAAGGTCGTGCAGGAGCTGGACACGAGCCGTGCCTTCATCGACCGCCCGCACCATCACCGCTGCCACCGCAACAAGGCCACCCGGAACCAAGA
>Ga0209045_1001245_pt1 | contig 24263 bp, 19 predicted proteins | sample SaaInlLV_10m_DNA_4_FD_184664 | JGI IMG/M metagenome (GOLD analysis project Ga0209045, IMG submission 184664) | Marine microbial communities from expanding oxygen minimum zones in the Saanich Inlet - Saanich Inlet SI072_LV_200m_DNA (SPAdes) (version 2) | ecosystem: Environmental > Aquatic >...
AGATATGTTCTTATTAATAATCAATTGATAATAATATTAAAAGCGTTCGCATGGAATAGATTTCTGAAATGCCAACGAACTTATTTTCTTATAAACCAGTGAAAATTCAATTGCCCCCTGATTATGTGTGCTTGTACTCAATTCTGATACATTCAAATCATAGCTTAAACCAATATCAAAATGTCTTAATGAGATGCCGGTCTGAATAATTGCAGCATCGAAATTTCTTTTAATTCCATTTCTAGAATATAATCCTCCATATACATGCTGAAAACCACCCATTGTTTTACCAATTTCATAGGTTAAGCCCATACCTATAATAAGTTCTGATGCCAGTGCATGTTCAGTAAATAGTATGGTTGGTGCAATATCCAGTCTGCCTTTCAAATCAAAACGAGCAATTGTGTAATAGGATTTCCTAACCTTCAATTGATTTCCTGTTCCAAAAAAACTTTCTCCCGGTGTGTTTAAGTGATACAAACTAACACCAACTTCAGGCTTAAAATCCCCAAAGCTACCAGTCCAAAGAATACCTGCATTAATATCTGGATAATAGATTGTTGTTGGAGAACCTGTATCGGAAGAGGGAAAAGTAGGGTCATAAAAACCGGTGAGTTTATTATATTGATCAGGAAAAGTTAAAGCATTTGCTGAAATATTTTTATTCACCATTCCGGCTTGAATGCCAATATGAAATTCTTGTCTTTGAACTAATTTATGATAGGCCAAGTTTAAAAACAATTTATTAACAGCCAATTCAGCATCACCTGACTTATCGTTTACGAGTAATAAACCAATTCCAAATTTCTCTTTTCGAAGGTAAATTGCTTTATCGAGGGAGATCGCATTTGTGCTATAGGGAATAGGCATAGTAAACCATTGAGTACGATATATATCGGCTAATCGAAGTTCACCCTGATAATGACCAGAATTTGCTGGATTAACAACCAATGGAGAAGCATAGAATTGAGAAAAATGAACATCCTGAGATCGAACACTAAATGCCAATAATGCCAACAAACTGATAGATATGATATGAATTCGGTATCTCAATAATTTAGTATATTTGTTATACAAATATAGATAATCTCAGGCTTTCATCAATTTTCAGCTTTTCAACAATGCAAAATAAAAAAAGTATTTTTTACACAAGAATAGTTATTTCTTGTATTGTTATTTTGCAAGTTAGTATTGTCCAAGCTCAGCCCATTGCTAAATTTACTTCAGATATCGTTTCCGGATGTAATCCTATTGTTGTTTCATTTACAGATCAATCAACTGGTGGGCCAACTACTTGGTTTTGGGATTTTGGCAATGGAAACACCTCCACCCTTCAAAATCCACAAGTATCTTATACCGTGAGTGGAAGCTATACAGTCTCTTTAAAAGCAACAAATTCCAGTGGATCAAATACAATATCAAAAACTGCATATATAACTGTTTTCAAAAACCCTACAGCCAATCTAACCGCAACTTCTGCTACAAATGGTTGTGTTCCTTTTACCATTGGTTTTTCTGATCAAAGCATTGAAGGAGATGGTGTAGTATCGAAATGGACATGGGATTTTGGCGATGGCGGAATTTCAGCTGCTAAAAACCCGACCTATACCTATAGTACATCGGGTGTATATAATGTTTCTTTGCATGTTGTGGATATTAATGGCTGTTCTGACACACGAGTTTATACAAGCTATATTACTGTTAATTCAAAGCCAAAACCCCAGTTTAGTGTCAACACAAGCACATATTGCAGTATTCCTGCTGCCGTTACTTTTACAAATTCTTCCACAGGCAATGGAACATTAACATATCGATGGGACTTTGGTGATGGAAACACCGCTAATAGCAAAGACACAACCTATACCTATTTAACTTCAGGAACTTATAACGTTAAACTGGTCGTAACTGATCAGAATGGATGTTCAGACTCAATTATTGAAAATAGTTTTGTAAAAATAAATAGTATCAAAGCTAGTTTTAAACCCGATAACGACTCGATTTGCCCAGGCGTATTGGTTGCTATGAATGATGCATCAAATGGTGCAAATAGTTATTTTTGGAGTTTTGGTGATGGAAATACAACCACTGTTCCAAACCCAAAGTATATCTATTTTAATCCCGGAACCTATGTTGTTAAGTTAAAGGTTGAAAATACCGGCAATTGCAAGGATAGCATTAGCAAAACCATATTAGTGGATGATATTGAGGCTGGTTACAGTGCGTTTCCTTTGCAAACATGTCATATTCCATTTGAAGTTGATTTTACAGATCTTTCAAAAAACGCAGTCAGTTGGGTATATTATTTTGGCAATGGAGATACTTCTCATAGCCAGAATCCAACCTATAGTTATCAGACAGTAGGGTCACACCAAACAAGCCTGGTTGTAAAATCAGCAGCCGGATGTACAGATTCTTTTGCATTTAAAAAACAGGTAAACATCGAACCACCTGTGGCAGAATTCATAGGCGATACGATGCGTGGTTGTGCCCCATTAACGGTTAATTTTACTGACAAAAGTTTTTCAAACGAGACTATAATCAGTTGGAAATGGTATTTCAGTGATGGCGATTCTTCACATCTGCAAAATCCAACACACACATTTTATGATGATACTACATATCAGGCAACATTATTTATTGAAAACGACTCTGGTTGCGTCAGCTTTACGTATAAAATAATTGAAGTAGGATTAAAACCTATTATTGATTTTATTGTAATGCCTGATTCAAATTGTGCTCACGACTCAGTTCTATTTGCCGATATGTCAACAAATCCAAATGGAAAGCCAAATGATGAATGGCTTTGGACTTTCGGAGATATGATGACTGGTTCTGGGGCAAGCGTGTACCACATGCATGTAGATACTGGCTATATGAAAACCATGCTTATTGTTGGCCAAAACGGATGTTATGATACCTTGATTGTTGATAGTTCCAACTATGTATTGGCTCCGGTTTCCATTGTATTACCATTCTTTGCTTGTGATTCTCCATTTAATTATACTTTTATTCAAATACCAAAAGGTGTTGATCATTGGGAAATTGACTTTGGCGATGGATTAAAGCTCGATCATTTAACCAATGACACCTTAACTCACACATATGGAGCATATGGCAATTACAAGGTTAAAACTAAAGCTTACAATGACAGCACAGGATGTACCTGGCCCAATGAAATTGATGTCAATATAGGTCATCTGGATGCTGATTTTATGTTCTCAGATTCAACTCCTTGTGTAGGAGATAGTATATTATTTGTTTTAAAAACAGGTAGTAACTTCAACACATACTGGAAATTTGGAAATGGAAATACCTCATCCGATTACTTGCCCTTATATGCCTATAATAAACCCGGCACCTATCGTGTTGATCTGTTAGCTATTGATTTTAGCGGTTGCCGAGATAGTGTATCCAAATTTATAACAGTTTCCAGCATCACAGCCGATTATCAGGCTGATAGTTTTATTTGTGTTCCAGATCAAGTTGTATTTACGGATTTAAGCAGTTCCGATACGACTATTGTTAGTTGGAATTGGCATTTTGGAAATGGGCAATATTCCACCAATCAAAACCCAACACATAACTATGTACAGAGTGGAACTTTTAGCCCACGTTTAATTGTTGTTAATGCTGCTGGTTGTGCTGACACCATCATGAAAACTGCCAGTATTTTTGCAAGCAAACCAACAGCAGGTTTTTATACACTTGATAACTCACTATGTTTACACGATTCTGCCGTATTTGTGAATACCTCAAGTGGAATACTATCAGATTATGATTGGACATTTGGAGATGGAAGCAGTTCAAAAGATATTGTTCCTGGGCATATCTATTCAAAAGCAGGGCAATATAGCATTCGCTTAATAGTTACAGATACTGCAGGGTGTAAGGATACAGCAACTGTTAATAATTATATTCAAGTTGAAGATTCAGTAATTGCCAATTTCTTTGCTGATACTATATTTTCTAACTGTTACCCCTTGTTGGTAAAATTTTCTGATCAGTCAATAGCCTCAAATATTATCTATTGGGAATGGGATTTTGGAGATAATACAGCCCTTTCTTTTATTCAAAACCCAGCACATAATTATCAGTTGCCGGGCACATATGATGTGCAGTTGAATATTATAACATCTTTTGCCTGTGTGGATACCATTTCTAAAACAAAATATATTACGGTAAAAGGCCCACTAGCCGATTTTGAGGTCGATCCAGATACAATTTGCACCTATGAATTTGTTAAATTCACACTTATACAAAAAGAAAATGTGAAGTTGTTTGAATGGGATTTTGGCGATGGCTATGTTGAAACCGGTCAGATCGATTCTATCCTTCATACATATTCAAGAGGTGGTGTGTTTTTTCCTAAGCTTATCTATGAAGATTCAACTGGCACATGTCGTAAATCAGCAGATGATCTTGTTTTTGTTTCACAAGTAATAGCTGATTTTCAACCAAGTGATACCAACGGAACTGTTCCTCTGCTTATCGATTTCACAAATTTTTCATCAACAAATGCTATTTCATGGATTTGGAATTTTGGAGAAGGAGCAGATACCATGAGCGAAGATGCTGCTCATTATTATAAAATGGCAGGAGATTATCTGGTTTCCTTAATCGTTCAAAACGACTTTGGCTGTTTGGATAGTATTACCAAATTAATAGTTATTGATCCTCTTGAGGCCTTGGTTGATTTTCCAAGTGCATTTACACCCAATGGAGATGGTAAAAACGATCAGGTTAAAGTTGAAGGTTATGGCGTTCGATTTAAAGAGTTACTTGGATTTCAGATATTCAACCGTTTTGGGGAGGTTGTTTTTGAAACAAGCGATCCTGAAATTGGATGGGATGGTTATTACAAAGGAAAATTACAAAATATGGAAACCTATATTTATCTGGTTACTGTAAAAACATTTGAAGATCAGGTTATTTCAGAAAAAGGATATATTAGTTTGCTTTATTAAGAAATCATTATTTATCAATACTATTAATCAAACACTAAAATCATCAAACATGAAAGCGTTAAAATGGATTGGAATTGTTTTAATACTACTTATTGCCATTCTCTTCGTTGTTTCTTTATTTTTACCGAGTGATTATTACACGGAGAAATCAAAAGTAATTGATGCTCCCACATGGTCTGTATTTGAGGAAGTTGCCGACTATAACAACTGGCCAAAATGGGATCCATGGAATGCTGCTGACACAAATATGCAAAGTACAGTAGTTGGCGAAATGGGCGTTGGACAAGTGAGAAGCTGGGTTAGTGAAAGTCAGGGAAATGGATCAATGGAAACACTTGAGCTTGTAGAAAATGAGCTAAGCAAAGGCAAGCTGATGTTCGAAGGAATGGATAATCATGCTTTTAATAAATTTGTATTGGAAGAAGTAGAAGGAGGAACAAAAGCAACTTGGTCAATTGAAGGCGATGTAGGTTTTAATCCGATTGCCAGATATTGGATGCTATTAGCAAAAGGACAAATGAAAAAATCCTTTGAAAATGGCTTGAATAACCTTCAGGCACTGTGTGAGGCAAAACCAAAAGAAAAGGCAGTAGTTGTTACTGTTGAAACAAAAGATTTTGAAGGTATTAACTACATCGGAATCAAACATGCATTAACAGATAAAAATACTTTTGGCCAAGTTATGGGGCAAGATTTTCAAGTTATGATGGCGTTTATGGCGATTCATAAAATTGAAATGGTTGGCGTTCCATTTTCCCGTTATTTACAATGGAGCGATAAAGATGGTGACACCATTATTTTTGAAAGTTGCCTTCCTGTTGCGGACATTGGTAAAGGGGATGAAAATGTCTATTTCGGGCAAATTGAAGCTAGCAAAGTGGCAGCAGCCATGCACTTTGGTGCATACGAAAAAATTGGACCTGTTTACTATGCAATAGAAGATTATATTGCTGAAAATGCTTTGGAAATAATTGGCGGTCCTTGGGAAGTTTATTTAACTGATCCAGGTAAAGAACCTGATCCAAGTAAATGGATGACAGAAGTTTATTATCCGATAAAATAAAAGTTTTTTAACTCAAATAAACTAAGCTCCATCTTTTAGTAGATGGGGCTTTTTTTATTCTTTTACTGTCAAAACGATAGCGCCAGGTAATTGCTTGCTCCCACCTTCTGGTACTTCAACATAAATGTTTGCGCAAATAATTATATCTCCAACTTTGGGCTCCTTGAGCATGTTAAGAGCTGATTTATGCAACTTTGCACTACTACATGGATAAAATGATGCTGGTCCTTCCTTAGGTTGATAAACGAATTTATATTTCGAGATTTTATAGTTTAAATCTTTCGGGCCTTCTAGGTTAACGGTTAATTCAGTCACATTTTTAACATTGTCGATACTAAGCTCCCCCTTTGACTCTCCACCAAAAGTTACAGTTGGACCTGAAATGTTTTTAATAGGGTATTTTACTCGACAAATAATAATATTTTTGTCATTTTTGACTTTGAAAAAAGTAATTATTGCCACTTTTTTCTGGTTCTCCTTCGTCTTGGGAATATGAATGACAAAAAGCCCTTTCTCAAATGTGACTTTTCCCTGATTGCAAATGACTTTTACATTTGCTGCATTGATTTTCTTGTTTTTGAGTTCCAGCTTGTTGTTCCATCCAACATAAAGCGCATCTCCGCTATGATTAATAATTCTGGACTTTCCCTTAAACTGTGCATTAGCACTTGAAAAAACCAGAGAAAAGGCGATTAAAGCAAATAGTATCTTTTTCATAATTGTAATTTTTATTCGATAACTGATAACACAATTGAGCCGGGAAGTTGCCTGTTTCCTTTGGTTGCAATATCTGCAAATATTCTACTGACAATAATCACTGATCCGGCTTCAAGCTCATAAATAACCTCCTTGACTTCTTGTGACAATTGAGTTCCTTTATGCTGGTAGGATGTACTTGTATTATCTGTCTTTTGTATAATGATTTCAAATGATGTTACTTGAAAAAGGATATCTCTATAATAGAACCAATCCATGTCCACATATACTGAATCCATATCCTTCAATTTGGCTTGTCTGATTTCTCCACCAGCATAGCCATTCAAAACAGGTGTTGGATTTGGAACCCGGAGAATATTAAACTCTTTTTTCCCAGCAGGAGTTAACTTTAAGTCTTCTTTAATAAATACAGAAATGGTCAGTTTCCAAATTTTCTGTCTCGAATCTTTTACAGACAAAAAATACTGTCCATCTTTTTTTGTTAGCAGTCCAAAATCTGTTTTCAGTTCAATTTGATCAAACTGATAGCCCGGAACTGATACATTGATGGGGTTTTCCAAACCAATATAAACAATGCTAACAGCTTCTGCCGCAATTACTGCTTTTGGTGCTAAAGCTGGTTGGGCAAAAATTACAGAAGAAAACAGAATGAATGTGAGTAAGGCAAGAAGTAACTTTTTCATAATCGTGTATTTAGTTCACACAAACCTTTACAAATTTTTAATATGTAAATATACAAAGAATAACGTTTAAATTGGGTTATTCGTATAAACAGATGCTTTTCATTCTACGGTTAATACAATAGCTCCTGGCAATTGTTTTGTTGAGTTGTTATTATAATGCGCATAAATGTTAGAGAATATCAAAATATCCCCTTTTTTAACATTTGAGAGTACTGCAATAATTTCTTCTGATATTGCAGCGCTATCACAAGGAATAAACTGGGCAAGGCCTTCAACAGGTTGAATAACAAATTTAAATTTATCAACGGTATAGGTTATTCCATCCAAAACATAATCAGGTTTAATAGTGATTTCTTTTACTGTTTTAACTTCCTCGGGGCTTATTGTTCCTCCACTTTTTGAACCAAAACAAGGATATGGGTGCAATACTTTTTTAATTTTAAAATAGCTATTTCCTGCAAAATAAAAACTGTCGTTAATATTTACATAAACACTTAATACAGCCTCTCTAACCTTCCCTCTTGTATCTTTAACTTTAAGAATATATTGGCCATTCTCTCCTGTCAATGTTCCTTGATTAGTTTTCACTTTTATCTGATCATTTGAATATCCTGGAACACTGACTGACAAAGTATTATCAAGGCCGAGATAAACTGCATTCATTTTAGAAGCAGAAACTACACAACTATAACTTACTGAGGAATCCAGTTCCTGAGCATAACTATTTCCGATAATTAAAGCAGCAAGGACAATATAACAAACCAGAGATCTCATCGCACTTCTATAATATGTGGCTCGCGAATAAGTCTGCTTGGCAACCCCGGGGCCGAATACCAAACATTGGCAATTATGTATTTATCGCCTCTTTTAGGATTGTCAAATGATTTTTTCATTTCATCGGTAAGCATGTGACTTTTGCTTTTGTATATGCTTGCAAACCCATTTTTAGGTTGATAAATAAATTCAAACTTATCTACCATAAAACTTAGATCAAATGGGAAATCTTCTAAACGAAGGGCAACAAAATTTCTTATTCGAATTTCTCCAGAATATGGATATGTTGAGCCAAAATAAATTGTAGGCTTTGGAATTGGCCTTATCCTGAAATACTTTGAGCACACATATTTAATATTGTTTGCTGTTGTCACATAAACCTTGATTTCAACTTTAGAAAAAACCTGACCATCATCTTTTATATGAAGCGAATATTCCCCTTTTTCTCCTTTTAATATTCCTATGGACGATTCTGCAATGATATGCTCAGGAAGAACTCCCATTACAGCTATTGAAATAGGATTATCGATATCCAGATAAACTAAATTAAGCAGTTTGACTGAAATTACAGGTGGTGGAATGAAAAACGAATCTGCAGTTTGTGCATGAGATGGACTAAACAAGAATAGAATTAAAACAAAAGCCAGGTAGTTTTTCACGAATCCAGATTTATTTTGATGCTTTTATAACGTTTGTTTTGTGTTTTATTATATATTTATTGGATTAAAATATACCATTTTTTCATATCAAGCGTTTAGAAAAATAAAATATGTTCCGAAAATTCGCTTTTCTACTTATACTCCATTTGTTTATTAATCAGCTTACTGCCCAGGAATTAACATACAGAAAAATTAATTTGAATGATTATCTCGGCCAAAAAACAGTTGATGAACTCAATACACTTATTTATCATGAAGCCTTGTCAGGAAAAATAAAGGCCTACAAAACGGACACGCTTGTCAATAGTTATACGATCGAAGAACTTAATAGCTTGGGTGAATGGACAGATTGGATAGAAGTTTGTCCAGAGCCAAAATATCCGAATGATTGCTATGATTCAACAATAGTCAATGAGTTTAGGACAGATGATTTAATTGGAAACCTCATTGCCGAGAAATGGGCATTTGATTTAAAGAAAAAACAAATATTTGTTGAATACCACTCTTTTGCACTTATGCATAATTTAACCTATGCAGGATATGCTTTAGGAGAACAACCATTGTTCTGGATAGATTTAGATGACCTGGCTAAAATATTGAATCCTGATGAGCTCAAACTGTTCATGGATGCATTGTTTAATGAAACACTTTCCTTTTACAATGATTTTGACGAAAATAGCGCAATAACAAAAAGACTCCTTTCGCCTAATGACTATATTGGCAAATTTACTTTTCAGGAATATAATTCAAGCCTTTACTCTGCAGCACTTAACCAAGATATTCCTTCCTATAAAACTATTGCTCTTGATTCTGCGTATGATATAAAAGCGCTGAAAAACAGGGGTAGCAAGGAATACGACAGATTTTATCCCGATCCTGAATATCCAGATTATGGATTTGACACTTTATATACTAAATTTTGGAATCCAAAAGAAATAGAATCATTTATAATTTCTGAGCAGATTATCTTTGATAAGATAAGGTTTTCTTATAAATACAACATTCGTTCTATTGGATTACTGTATGTAACTCCAGATATACAAATTGATATTTGTTATTTCGCTTATACTGATTTGAAAAAAGCACTTAAAAAGTATGAAATAAGCGGACTCACAAAAGCTATTTACAATGCAACTGTTGATCAGCATAAATTTCATACAGACTAATTCTGAAAATAAAGTATGCACATTCATAAATTAAAATACAGCTTCATTTTTAAGGCAATTGTCCTCCAGCTTGTTTTAGTTTTTTTATGCAATAACCTTGTTGCCCAGCAACTAAGCTCACGAAAAATAAACTTAGACGATTTTCTTGGTCGAAAAACAATAGATGAATTCAACACACGTATTTATTATGCTGCTATTTCAGGAAAAATTAATGCATACAAAACCGAAAAATTAATCGAAACCTATTCACCAGAAGAACGAAAGGGTGCTGGTGGAGTTGAATGCATTGTCGAAATTTGTCCTGATCAAGAAAATCCAGATTATTGCTACGATTCAATCCTGCTTAATCCTTTTAGCACAGAACAGATTCGTGGAAGCTACATTGCAGAACAATGGTGGTTGAATACAAAAAAGAATCAATTTGGAGCTAATTTTTATGCTTTTGCTCCTGCTTGTAACCTTATAATTGCTGGACAGAATTTGGGGACAAAACCACTATTCTGGATAAATTTAAGAGAGCTCAACAAAGTACTCAACAATTCTGAAATAATACTATTCAAGCAAGCCATTTTTAAGGAAACCCAATATGTTTACTCCGATTCAAAAGTTTTAAGTTCTGGAACGAAAAGAAAGATTGATTTAGAAGATTATATTGGAACAAACACCCTTTTCGACCAGAACTTGCTGATTTACAGCGCAGCATTCAAGCTAAAATGTCCAGCATATACTTCCGTTGATCTCGATTCTGTTTATACTGCAATGGAGTTATTTTATCGGGGAACGGAAGACGTTTATGGATATCGTATTCCAGAACACCTCAATGATGAAATTGATTCGACATTAGTCACTACAAATCATAATGCTGAATTAAAACTAAATTCAATATCAGAAACTTTGCATTTTAATAAACAAGACTTTTCTTATACATCAGAGCTTAATGCTCTGGCATTACGAGAAAAATTATATACCAAAGGAGAAATTGATTTATTCTGGGTTTCGTATAAAGATTTGAAAAAAGTGCTTTCAAAACTCGAAATTGAATTACTTACACACGCTATTTATAAAGCCACTGTTGATCAGCATCATATGTATAAAAGAGACTGATTTTCCCTTTTGTCTTATACTATGATTTACATGATTATTTGATGAGCTATGATTCTTATTATTCATTAAAAATAACTGCTTCAATAGCAGTTTTCGAATAATTTGTCATTTCAGATCGTCCATGAATTAGTGTATATCATGGTTTAATAATCATAGTATTCATTCAATCATTAAAATTATAGTTTAGATGTTTTGCCTGGCTTCATAACCCGCTTAAACTGCAAACTCCTGCTGCTGAAATTAATAAGCAAGCCAATACTCATCCCATAAGCCTCAAGATAATTAATTGCTTGAGCCAAGTGCACATCTTCAAGCTGAATTACTGCTTTTAACTCTACCATGATTTTCCCCTCAACAAAAAAATCGACTCTTCTGGTACCGATATGTTCACCTTTATAATTAATATCCATTTCAAACTCACGCTCAAATTCCAATCCTTGCTCAGCCATTTCAATCACCAATGCCCTTTGGTAAATAACTTCTTGAAAACCATTTCCAAGAGTTTTGTGAACTTCCATTGCACAACCAATGATTTTACCTGTCAAGTCACTATCAGGATATTCCTTTTTAATCATAGTATTCATTCAATCATAATAATCATAGTTTAAGACAATTTACCCTCCAGCCTTTTTCACCTTAAAGCCCATATCCAAAAGTAACTGCATTACCTTGTCACGCTTTTCACCCTGTACCAGTATCTCTCCATCTTTCACACTACCGCCTGTTCCACATTTGCTTTTGAGCGTTTTTCCTAAATCGGTCAAATCATCTTCGCTGCCAATAAAGCCGGTTACTAGTGTAACAACCTTGCCTCCCCTTTGTTTTCTATCAAGCAGAACTTTTAAATTTTGTTGTTGAGGTGCAAGTGTTTCCTCGTCTTCCTCATTCAAATTATCATATTCAAAATCAGGATCTGTTGAATACATAATTCCTCCCAGAGGTTTGGATTTGTTCTTTTTCTTTTTGCTCATTGACCTGCTATAAATGTTGATTAAAAGTCTTTCAAAATTAGCAAATGCTTTCATTATTACATGATTAGTTATTTAAATTCGTCCTGAAAAATGAATCGGTTTTAAATAAAAGAAGATGAATTTGAGTAAGTTTCAGCAAGCAATTCTAACAGGAATTCCAGAGGAATTACCAACACATCCGGGAATTGATGAAAAGGTTAGCCATGCACCAAACCGTCCTGACTATTTATCAGATACAGAAAAAATACTGGCATTAAAAAATGCATTACGCTATTTTCCAGCAAAACATCACGAAATATTGGCCAAGGAATTTGCAGAAGAATTGAAAAATTATGGTCGCATTTATATGTATCGTTTTCGTCCAACCTACGAGATAAAAGCCAGACCCATAGGAGATTATCCTGCAAAATGCCAACAAGCTGCAGCCATTATGCTCATGATCAACAACAATCTTGATTATGCGGTTGCACAGCATCCCAACGAACTCATTACCTATGGAGGCAATGGGGCTGTTTTTCAGAATTGGGCGCAATACCTACTCACCATGAAATATCTGGCTGAAATGACAGAAGAGCAAACGTTAACCATGTATTCTGGTCATCCAATGGGTTTGTTTCCTTCACACAAAGATGCTCCTCGGGTTGTCGTAACAAATGGAATGGTGATTCCAAATTACTCTAAACCTGAACATTGGCATAAATTCAATGCATTAGGCGTTTCACAATACGGACAAATGACTGCGGGCTCATATATGTATATCGGACCTCAGGGAATTGTTCATGGAACTACCATTACTGTTTTGAATGCATGTAGGAAAATTGATGATAAGGGAACCTATGGGAAGTTATTTTTAACCGCTGGATTGGGCGGCATGAGTGGAGCTCAACCCAAAGCAGGAAATATAGCAGGCGTTGTTTCTGTTACGGCCGAAGTAAATCCAGATGCCACATGGAAACGCCATGAGCAGGGATGGGTTGATGAAGTTATTTCAGACCTTGATGAGCTTTGCATTAGAGTTACAAAAGCAAAAGAGGAAAAAGAGGTTGTTTCAATAGCCTATAACGGAAACATAGTAGATGTTTGGGAAAAATTTGATCAGGAAAATATATATGTTGAATTGGGATCAGATCAAACATCCCTGCACAATCCATGGGATGGTGGTTATTATCCTGCCGGATTAAGCCTCGAAGAATCAAACAAAATGATGGCTGAAAATCCATCACTTTTCAAAGAAAAAGTACAGGAAAGTTTAAGGCGTCATGCAGATGCCATTAATAAACATACGGCAAAAGGAAGCTATTTCTTCGATTATGGAAATGCATTTTTACTGGAAGCATCCCGTGCTGGTGCAGATATCATGGCTGAGGATGGAATCACTTTTAAATATCCTTCTTATGTTCAGGATATAATGGGTCCCATGTGTTTTGATTATGGATTTGGGCCTTTCCGTTGGGTTTGTACTTCTGGTAAACCAGAGGATCTTCAAAAATCAGATAGTATTGCCTGTGAAGTTTTAGAAGAAATTATGAAGAACTCTCCAGTAGATATTCAGCAGCAAATGGCTGATAATATTCAGTGGATTAGAGGAGCACAGGAAAACAAACTTGTAGTTGGCTCACAAGCCCGAATTCTATATGCAGATGCAGAAGGCCGAATGAAAATTGCTGAAGCATTTAATAATGCCATTCAAGCAGGTGATATTTCAGCACCTATTGTATTGGGTCGCGATCATCATGATGTGTCTGGAACCGATTCTCCTTTCAGGGAAACATCAAATATTTATGACGGCTCAAGTTTTACAGCCGATATGGCTATCCAAAATGTGATTGGCGATTCATTTAGAGGTGCAACTTGGGTTTCTATTCACAACGGTGGTGGAGTTGGTTGGGGTGAAGTGATCAATGGTGGGTTTGGAATGCTACTCGATGGAAGTAAAGATGCAGACAGAAGACTTAAAAACATGCTTTTCTGGGATGTAAATAATGGTATTTCGAGACGAAGTTGGGCCAGAAATGAAGGCGCTATTTTCGCCATAAAAAGAGCTATGGAATTGAATCCAGATTTGAAAGTTACAGTACCCAACATAGTTGATGAAAACATCCTTGATTCACTTAATTAATCAGGTTCATGAAACTGAATTTATTAATCATTTTTCTCGCTTTTTCTACAGTCAGTCAGGCACAAGACTCAAGCAAATGGGACATTAATCCATCTGCAGATATTGTAAGTCGATATGTTTGGCGAGGAATTGATTTCGGAGGATCTCCATCTATACAACCAAGTTTAACTTTTCAAAATGGCAATCTTGAGTTTGGATTTTGGGGTGCATATGCTGTTTCAGGAAGCTATCAGGAAGCTGATTTGTATATTTCTTACTCATTTTTAGATGAGCTTTTTAGCATAGGAATTACCGACTATTTCTTTCCCGATATGGCAAGTATTGATCAGGGATATTTTAACTGGAATAATAACACAGGACATGTTTTAGAAGCAAATTTGGCATTTAATGGGTCTTCGAAATTTCCAATAGCAATTGCTGCAAACACATTTGTTTATGGTGCTGATAAAGTATTTTCAGACTCAACATGGAATCTCAATGATAGTGTGCATCAAATGAATACAAAAAATGGCTATTCAACTTATTGTGAAATAACGTATTCATTCGAAGTAAAAAAAACAACTATTGATGTATTTGCAGGCTTCAATCTCAATGGAGTTAATTTTGAAGATGCCATATTGAGAGGAGGAGAAGGATTCTATTTGGATGGACCCGGATTCACAAATATTGGATTGACAGCCAGTCGAGAAATTCCTGTTTCAGGCAAGTTTTCATTGCCAGTTTATTCCTCTCTTATTGTGAATCCAAAGCGGGAACGCATATACATGGTTTTCGGATTTACTTTATAAAACAACATATATACTAATCTGATCGATTAATACTTCTATTTTAACGAATGAGTCAATTATTAATCTTATTTTAGCGCTTTCTTTTTTTTAAGAACAATTCTATAAAACAGCTTTATGACTGAAATTATTAAACAAACACTTAGAGACTCTAAGTCAGCCCGTTGGTCTGCTTTGATTATTCTATCTTTTACCATGTTCGCAGGTTATATGTTTACCGAAGTTATTTCTCCGCTTAAACCAATTCTGGAGAGATCAGGAATTAATAGTTCCGACTTTGGTTTTATTACCAGTGCATATGGATTATTCAACGTATTTCTTTTCATGCTTATCATTGTAGGAATTTTACTGGATAAGTTTGGAATTCGCTTTAGCACTATAGCTTCAGTTCTTGTAATGATTGCTGGTGGTATTATTAAATATGCTGCCTTTAAAGGATTAATTGGAAGTACAGAAGTAACCATGTCGATTCTAAAACTTGAAATAACCACACAGGTATTTTGGGCAGGATTTGGATTTGCTCTATTTGGGGTTGGAGTTGAATACGCTGGTATTACAGTTTCAAAGTCTGTTGCAAAGTGGTTTAAAGGAAAGGAAATGGCGCTTGCAATGGGAATGCAGGTAGCTATTGCTCGTTTAGGTTCGTTTGCACCTTTAGCATTTGGCGCAAAAATCGCCTATAAATATGATGTCCCTACAACAATACTAATTGTTATTATTTTCCTGATACTTGGATTAATGGGCTTCATTTATTATAATACTATCGACAGAAAACTTGACAAGCAACTTGATGTTGGAAAAATTAAATCTAAAGAAGATGATTTTAAAATTTCTGATCTCGGATTGATTATTAAAAATCGTGGTTTCTGGTTGATTGCAATACTTTGTGTATTATTCTATTCTGCCGTTTTTCCATTCTATAAATACGGACCCGATTTAATGGTTAACAAGTTTGGTGTTTCAGTTAAGTGGGCAGGATTGTTACCTAGCCTTGTTCCTTTTGGAACCATGTTGCTTACTCCGTTTTTTGGAAGTATTTATGATAAAAAGGGGAAAGGCGCCACAATAATGATTATTGGTGCTGTGTTGTTGATTGTCGTTCACGCAATATTCTATCTTCCATTTGTTGACAGTGTTGTTGTTGCATTCTTTAATGTTCTGCTACTGGGAATTGCATTTTCTTTAGTACCATCAGCAATGTGGCCATCAGTTCCAAAAATTATTCCTGAAAAACAATTGGGAAGTGCATTTGCACTAATCTTTTGGGTTCAGAATTTTGGGCTTTGGGGTATTCCATTATTAGTAGGAATCGTTTTAAACTCTACCAACCCAACCATTGTTCCTGATAAAACGCTGGTTATTGACACCTATGCAGAAGCCTACACTACTGCCTTGGAGGACAGTCCGTTTATTGGAGTAACAGATGCAAAAGGAAATGTAATTGATCTGGCTGCCATTAAAATATTAGCCAAATCATCTGGAGGAGATTTAGTTGATAAGGTAATTGCAGAATCACCTCAGGAAGAAGTCATAGAATACGATAAAGAGGCACTAAAACAAAAAATTTCAACTGAAATTGAACTTGTGGTCAATGAGTATGTATCAACAATGGATATTACAGATATTAGTGAAATTGATGAAAAAGATTTAGCAGCCTTGAATAAATTAGAAGAAGTTGCTATTAGCAAGGGTATGGAAATAGTTAAGGAAAGCAAAATAAAGCTTAACTATAATTATCAAAAAACCTGGACCATTTTTGTTGCTCTAACATTTTTAGCACTTTTTATTGCATTCTGGCTTAAAGCAGAGGATAAACGAAAAGGCTATGGTTTAGAGTTACCGAATATAAAAAAATAGCTTTTGAAATAAATAATTTGAAATACCTGCTTTTAATTAAAGGCAGGTATTTTGTTTAATATAAACTCACTAACATTTAAAATATAGCATATGAGTAACGAAATATTAAATCTGGAGCCTAAGGCAATCTGGAAACATTTTTACAGCCTGACTCAAATTCCTCGTCCTTCTAAAAAAGAAGAACGCATCATTGAATTCATGAAGAAATTTGGTGAAGACCTTGGTCTTGAAACAATTGTTGACAAGGTGGGAAATGTGATAATCAAAAAACCTGCAACCTCAGGTATGGAAGGCAAAAAGGTAGTTGTTTTACAAGGCCACCTCGATATGGTTCCACAAAAAAACTCAGATAAAGATCACGACTTTGAAACTGATCCAATCGAAACAATGATTGAAGATGGTTGGGTAACTGCAAATGGAACCACATTGGGCTCTGACAACGGAATGGGTGTTGCTGCTGCAATGGCTGTTTTAGAAGCAACTGACTTAGTACATCCTGCTATTGAAGCCTTATTTACAATTGATGAAGAAACAGGCATGACAGGTGCTTTTGGATTAGAACCTGGTATTTTAGCTGGTGATATTCTCATCAATATGGACTCAGAAGACGAAGGCGAACTGTATGTTGGTTGCGCTGGTGGTGAAGATTGTGAAGCTCAATTTACATATAATGAAGAGAGTGTCCCTGCAGGATATACTGCTTTTGAAATTAAAGTTACCGGTCTTAAAGGTGGACATTCAGGAATGGATATTCCATTAGGTCGAGGCAATTCAAATAAAGTATTAAACCGTTTCTTGTGGCATGCACAAAGAGAGCATGGCTTAAAAGTCGCAACGGTTACAGGTGGAAGCCTTAGAAATGCTATACCAAGAGAATCATTCGCTATAGTTGTAGTGCCATCTGACAAAGTTGAAGATGTTAAGGTTTGTTTCGAAAAATATAGCGTTACAGCAAAAGCTGAACTTTCAGTCACTGAGCCAAATATGAGTCTTGAATTAATAGCTACAGATATGCCTGCAAAAGTGATGGCAGATGCCGACCAAAGCAGAATTTTAAATGCTGTATACGCCTGCCCTCATGGTGTTATAAGAATGAGTGATGGTGTTGGTGTTCCTGAAACGTCAACCAATATGGCAATTTACAATATCGGTAGTGGTAAAGCAGAGGTAATGAACCTCATGAGAAGTTCAGTAGATTCAGCCAAAAAAGACTTGGCACAACGCATGACTGCCTTATTTGAATTAGCTGGAGCAGCGGTAACACTTAAAGGCGAATATCCAGGTTGGAAACCCAATATGGATTCTCCTATTCTCAAAACGATGAGTGATGTTTATAACAAAAATTATGGTAAAATTCCTGAAGTAAAAGTTATTCATGCTGGTTTGGAATGTGGTATTCTAGGAGATGGTTATCCAAATTGGGATATGATTTCATTTGGCCCAACCATTCGTTTCCCACACTCACCTGATGAGAAGGTAAATATTGAGACAGTAGGAAAATTCTGGAATTTCTTAGTCGCTACTCTTGAAGCTATTCCTGAAAAATAAATCATTAGTTTGACCAAACACGTTAGCTATATTCTATGCAAAAACGGAAAGAACTTGCATTAAAGCTAATAGACATATTTGAGAAGCATGATCCGGTTCCTGAAACGGAACTGGATTATGTTAATCCTTATGAGCTTGTAGTTGCCGTAATTTTGTCGGCACAGTGTACCGATAAAAGAGTGAATCTGATTACCCCTGCATTATTTGACCATTTCCCAACTCTTGAGAGCATGGCAAATGCAAAGGTTGAAGAAGTCTTTTTCTTTATTAAAAGTTGTAGTTATCCTAATAACAAAGCCAAGCATTTAGTTGGAATGGCAAAAACTGTTATGGATAGTTTTAATGGAGAGATTCCTAAATCGCTTGTTGATTTGCAAAAATTGCCTGGTGTGGGCCGCAAAACAGCAAATGTAGTTGCCTCTGTAGCTTTTGATATTCCGACAATGCCTGTTGACACACATGTCTTTCGCGTTGCTCAACGAATTGGTTTGGTCAAAGCATCAAAAACACCATTACAAGTTGAAGAACAATTGCTTGAAATAATTCCAACTGAAAAGCTACATGACTACCATCATTGGTTAATTCTACATGGGCGTTATATTTGTCAGGCAAGAAAACCCAAATGCGAGCACTGTCCTGCTACCCCAGTTTGTAAGTATTTCAAAAATAAACACATCTAACTTATCTGTCAGATTTTTGTCGAACGTTAATCCTGCCAAAGCTTTCGTTTTTTTTCGAACTCCTCTTCAATAGTTTATCATAAAAAATTGTAATTTAGCGGTTTAAGCTTTCAGCTACTGCAACTCAATATTAATTCGAAATAGCAAAAAATATAAATATGACAACTGACAATTCAGGAAAAGAAAAGGCATTAAATCTTACAATATCCTCTTTAGAAAAACAATATGGTAAAGGTATTGTTATGAAACTGAGTGATGATGCTATTACGAAAGTTGAAGCGATCTCAACTGGCTCTTTGGGTCTTGATATCGCACTAGGTGTGGGTGGTTTGCCCAGGGGAAGAGTCGTTGAAATATATGGCCCCGAGTCATCAGGAAAAACAACGCTGGCTATGCATGCTATTTCTGAAACACAAAAAAAAGGTGGTTTAGCAGCTTTCATTGATGCAGAACATGCATTTGATAAAATTTATGCAGAAAATTTAGGAATTGATATTGATAATCTATTAATCTCCCAACCAGATAATGGAGAGCAAGCACTTGATATTACGGATCATTTAATCCGCTCAGGAGCCATCGATATTATCGTAATTGACTCTGTAGCTGCCTTGGTACCCAAAGCAGAAGTAGAAGGAGATATGGGCGATTCTCGAATGGGTTTACAAGCTCGCTTGATGTCGCAGGCTTTACGAAAACTAACGGCTTCAATAAGCAAAACAAAATGTATTTGCATTTTTATTAATCAGCTACGTGACAAAATTGGAGTTGTTTATGGTAATCCCGAAACAACCACGGGCGGTAATGCACTAAAGTTTTATGCATCAGTTCGCCTGGATATACGAAGGATTGCAACCCTAAAATCTGGAGATGCATTTTTAGGAAATAGAACGCGTGTAAAGGTTGCAAAAAACAAAGTTGCACCACCATTCAGACTCGCTGAATTCGACATTATTTATGGAGAAGGAATTTCCAGAGAAGGGGAAATAGTTGACCTCGCTGCAGATTTTGATGTTGTTAAGAAAAGCGGTTCTTGGTATAGCTATGGAGAAACAAAACTGGGGCAAGGGCGCGATAGTGTTGTGAGCCTGTTGAAAGACAATCCTGAATTATTTGAAGAAATTAAAACGAAGGTGCTTTTAAAGCTTAACGAAAAATAATAGCCATGAAATCAGGCTTATTTGTTATTTCATTATTGATACTTCTTATACATGGAAGTTTACACGCTAATAATGACACTTTACGGATGCACGATCCTGAAAATGTTTTAACGAACTATTATAATACAACAACACATCCCAATCAGCTAGCCCGATTTGACCTCCCCAAACCTGCAATAATTAAAGGTTTTGAAATAACCTTAATGGGTGAGGCAGGATCAACAGTAAATCTGAATTTTTTAGGCCACGAAGGTGGGGTGGCTTTGATTAGTTTGAAAAACAATATTGTTCCTACAATCACTGTTACAAAGTTGCAAGATGGCAAAGAACAGGTTTATGTTGCTTTGGATAGTCCGTTCATAAAAATGAATAACACACAGTTCTTCTTGCTTTTTAATGCTTTTAATGGAGCCGGTATTGTAACCGACAGAACCAATCATCCTTATAGTTGCAAGTCAAGTTCAGGTGGAGATTATTACTATCAGTATGGGATAAATAATGCCGGTGAATATCGATTACTTTCAAATTTTAATCGGGCATTTGCAATTGATGTAATTTTGGAATATCCAGATAAAGAATCACAGCAAATATTCCTGGATGTTACCTTAACAGCTGGAATTGACGAAAATCTTTCTAATTCAACTATTGCTGCTGCGGATTACAATGATGATGGGTTTGTTGATTTACTGATCAGGGGCAGGCTATATAAGAACTTAAAAAATGGAAATTTTGAAGATGTTTCCCATCAGCTTGGAATCGTTAATCCCTATTCTGCGGTTGTGGCTAATGCATTTGTTGACAACGACAATGATGGTGATTTAGATATTTTTCTTTTTGGTTCAGATACCTCCGTATTGCTTATTAATAATGGAAATATATTTACTGAAATAATTCTCAATTTTCCTGAATTTAAAGCTTTTCTTTCCTTCAGCTTTGCTGACATTAACAACGACAACTATCCTGACCTATTTGTTTCACAACTTTGGAAAACATATCCAGAACCAGAGCTTAACTATTTCTTTTATAATACAGGAAGCAACAATTTCACAGATAATACGAATGTCATTTACCCTGAATATGATGGAAACTGGAACTGGCCTGGCCGTACATGGGATCCTGCCAATTATGCTGTAGAAAGAAACCGCAATAGCAGGGGTTCTCAGTGGGTAGATTTCGATAATGATGGCGATCTTGATTTGTTTGTTACCAATTATTTCCTTCAACCGGATGAGTTTTATAGAAACAATGGTGATGGGAGTTTCACTGATATCTGTCAGGTTAAGGGAATTGATAAAAACAATACCGGCTCAAATCATGGAACTGGAGTTGACTGGTATGACTTTGATAACGATGGCAATCTAGACCTATTATTACCCCAATTTGCTCACCCCAGATTTATTGGCGATTATGACCATCGTGGCACCACAATTTATCGTAACAAGGGTGCGCCAGATTTTGAGTTTACTGATTTGATTGGACAATATAATAATTACTCCGGCTTGAAATCAGATATTGGCTTTGAGCTGGAAGAAACACATGCTGGAGGAGCCTGGGGAGATGTTAACAACGATGGCCTTGCCGATGTTTTGCTCACCGTATTTTATGGTTGCCGATACATTGATATGTATGAGCAGCAAGAAGACAATTCATTTAAATTAGAAACTTTTAAATATGGCTTGTCGGGCATTAACACCGGAACAGATTTGGTTTGGTTGGATTACGATAATGATGGACGACTTGACCTGGCTGGTGCAATTGCAGGAAAATTCAGGCTTTTTAAAAACAACCAATACAATAGTAGACGATGGATTGAATTGGATCTAAAAAGTAAAACAGCAAATAAATATTCAATAGGGGCTCGTGCCAGTGTATATGTTGATGGTAAAATATTAACACAGGAAGTTTGTGCTGGTAGGGGTCAAAAAATGCAAAAACCTTATCGTCTACATTTTGGTTTAGGTTATAACCCTACTATCGATTCAATAATGGTCACATGGCCAACACAGCCTCCCATTAAGGAACGTTTTGATAATCTTAATGTAAATGAGATTTACACCTTGACTCAAGGCGGACAGGTTTTTAATAGTATTGAAAACTTGACAAAAGACCAAACAGAGATAAGAGTCTATCCCAATCCTGCATCATCCAAGCTTTATGTCTCAGGACAGGATATAAAAAGAATTCGTATAATGAGCACAATAGGCCAAATGTTATTAAATATTTCTGTGAACAACATAAACCCAGTTCAGATTGATCTTTCAGCTTTTAAAAATGGAATGTATGCACTAGAGATAGAAACTGAAACAGATCGTGAGCTCCGATTCTTTATGGTTAACAAACCCTAGTCTACCTCTTCGTAATCAGTGTATTCAATTTTATTTTTACCTCCCTGGCTACTATTTTTGTTTTTGGGAACATATTTAATGAAGGTATCCCCTTTTTGCTTTCTCGATCTATTTTGATCTACTCTTTGCGAATTCTTAAATTGTAATAGAACAAGTATCGCTTTTGCGAAACGGTAAATAACCCAAATGGATAGTATGGTTAGAAGAACTTTAAACACTTTTCTTAATTTTGACTACAAAAGTATGAATTTTTCACTTTTTCATTAATTCCCAATTGGGAAGATTTTTTCGAATTGACCACTCTTTTGGGTAGAAGTTACTTAGTCTGCTTTTATTATTTTTTAAAAAACCCAAGTTGCAGCCTTTATACTTGGCTATAATCCAACCCAGTGGTAAGTTGTTCGGATTAATGCTTGTCTCCATCTTTTTTAAGTAATGCAAGGCATCTTTCAATTCTAATTCAACAAAGGGAAAATCCTCCTTCATTAAATTACTCATTGCCAAATCATGACTTGGGATAAAATCACCAGATTTCTTGTTAAAACTGCCGATATATGTTCCTTGTAAAACAATATTCAGTTTATATGCAGCAAGTCCAATTTCATTTAAATAACGCGTTGGTAATGCATAAATTCTATCCAAATGTTGCCGAATTTGAAAATCCTTATTAGGTTTAACAAAAACATTTACTTTTTTCTGATCAATATTTGACAAGCCTTTAAAGAGTTGGCTATTTCTTTTTTGTTTGGGCAAATCAGATTGCATTCGACTACTTACTTTAAAAGCAGCAATAAACATCCCTTCACCCCTGATTTTGTGAGGATAGCAACGATACACTTCTTGATTTTTCTCGTCAAAATGAAGTACATTTTCCTTCACGACACCCCATTCATCTTTCAATTGAATAGTTATAGGCTGTATAATTGATTTGTATTTCTTATAAAACCATTTGACAATCTGATCATTTTCCTCTTCAGAATAGGTGCATGTTGAATAAATTAATAGACCATTATTTCTGACTAGTTTAATGGCTTCATCCAAAATATCTTTTTGGCCAATAGAACATACAAATGCCTTATTTTCAGACCACTCCTGTAAGGCTCTATTATTCTTTCTAAACATCCCTTCACCCGAACAGGGCGCATCTACTAAAACAACATCAAAAAAAGCGTTGAATGATGCATATGATGCAGACCTGTTTGAAGTGACAACAATATTTGAATTCCCCCATTTAAGCAGATTCTCTTTTAATATTTCAGCTCTTTTCCCAACTAATTCATTACTGAAAAGAACACTATTCTTAGACATTTTTGAAAGCAATAAAGTGCTTTTTCCACCAGGTGAAGCACATAAGTCCAAGATTTTTAAGTCTTTGGAAAAATCAATTGCATGAGCAAAAAGCATGGAAGATGATTCCTGCACATAATATGCACCACCGTGAATCAATGGATCAAATACAAACTCAGGTCTTTTGTTTAGGAAATAGCCGTGTTCATTCCAGGGAATTTCTTCTTCTTGAGCAAACTGATTTGTTGGTTTTTGGGGATTTGTGCGAACTGAAATAATGGACTCTTGACTTAATGATTCTAAAAAAGATGGAAACTCCTTATCTAATCTGAGCGTCATTCTTTTGATAAAACTTTTTGGAAATCCCTCTTCTTTCATATTGAC
>Ga0209045_1001247_pt1 | contig 24251 bp, 14 predicted proteins | sample SaaInlLV_10m_DNA_4_FD_184664 | JGI IMG/M metagenome (GOLD analysis project Ga0209045, IMG submission 184664) | Marine microbial communities from expanding oxygen minimum zones in the Saanich Inlet - Saanich Inlet SI072_LV_200m_DNA (SPAdes) (version 2) | ecosystem: Environmental > Aquatic >...
GAAAAGGACAATCGCGGAAGGCTATGGGGGACAGGAGTTTGGCGCGCGCGCTCGGGGCGGAAAGGTGTACTACGGACCCAATCTACAGTAAACTACCGCTAGATCAATCTGAGGCGTTCTTCCCGCGAGAGGCGCTGCTGGCGGAAGGTGCTGTAGAGGGGCCACAGGTCTTGACTGCAGCCGGCCCCAGCGAGGAGCCGTTGGGCCCACTCAGTGATATCCCCCTCCGGGAGCCCACACCGCGCCAGTCCGTCACTTAGATAGGCGACGTGGAACGCCAGGACCGTGGTGCTGGGACCTGCCAGGTAGGAAGCATACATGAAGTCGATGACCCGCACGTCTCCGTCTTCGGGACTGATCAGGATGTTGTTGGGATTCAGGTCGATATGGTTGCATCCAGCCCGGTACAGGTCAAGGAGTAGGTCCGCGATTGTCTCCAGCAAACTGCCACGGGGTGTGGTGCTGTCCGCCCCTCCCACAAGGCTCGAGAGGGTGACATGGCTACCCAGATCTTCCATCAAGACGATCGTTCGGTAGATCAGCGGGCCTCGGCTTCGCCAGCCGAAGCCGTGGACTTCGGGGGCATTGATGCCTCGTCGCCGGGCCTCAATGAGATTCGCGGCTTCCAGTGGGCCATACCGGCGGTAGCGTGAGAGGCGCTGCTTGAGGGATTTCATCGGGAAGGTCTTCGCGACACATGTCCGATCGGTGGTTGAGCAGCGGAAGATATCTCGGTTTTTCTCGAGCTTGAGTTGCGTGACTGTCAGGCCAGAAGGGACACCGGCAATGTGTCGACTGACGCCCTCTGCCATCGGGCGCCATGCCTCGCTCTGGAGCAACCACCTGGTGCCGGAAGCGGCGCCTTGGGCTGTCAGGGCATCCTGAATGGCCTGGGAGATCCGCATTCTCTAACGCACCTTCGTCGCTCTGCTACGAGGAAGACGTCGGGTATGGGAACGGCTTGATTCGCCGTACCGGGATACCCACGTAGACCCCGGAGCACGGTAGATCGCTGACCACGATGCTGTTGGCACCAATGAGAACTCTGTCCGCAATGCGGAGGGAACCCAGGACCTTGGCGCCGGCATAGACCCGGACATCATCGCCGATAATCGCACGCTCCCCTGGAGAGTGGTCGTGCTGTTGACCGATGGTTGCGCCCTGGAATATCATGAAGCTGCTGCCGATCTCATTTCGTGGGCCGACGATGACGCCAGCTCCATGCATCACCATGAAGCGTGGGCCGATCGTCGTGCTGTAGTAGACCTCTGCACCGGTGATGATCTTCATCAGCGCGGCGAGATATGGCAGGCACTCATGGTCGGATGAATCACGAAAGAGGCTGTTCGCGATCCGGTAGTAGAACATCACTTGCCAGTTGATCCGTGTCTGGAGATGGGACAGGTAGTTCTCGGGAGTGAGGGTGGCAGAGAGTGCGGGGTACCAGTGGAGGATGTCCTCAAGCAGAGCATCCAGCACACCCATGAAATAGCTACTGGTCACGGCTCCGAGGTCACCGGGAGGGGACGGGAAAAACTGCTTCGCGTAGAAGTCAACGAACTCCGAGTACTGCCCTTCCAGTTCTCGGCTACGCATTAGCAGGGCCTCCTTTGCCCGGTGCCGATTCCCAGATGGGGTGTTTCAGAACCCAGTTTCCCGACCCGTCTTTGCGCCAGAGGTGCGGCGTTCGGTAGCCCTCGATGACTTCATCGAAGTGCTCGCGGGTGATGCCCATATACTGGCAGCAGTCGTCGAGGTACTGCTCGGGGTATTCCCCGTCGAAGCGCTTGATCAGGGCGACGCCTTCATCGCGTCGGATGTCACCGTTGCGAATCTCCTGTGCAGCCGTATGAGTGGCACGTCCCATCCCGAACTTGATGTGGTACGTGTAGTAGTGCAGCCAGTCGATCTTATCGTCAATGGAGAAGTACTTGCCGTAACACCCTTCGGTTCTGTGGTCATTTGGGAGGAAGTCAGTATTCTCAACCGCGTAATAGTAGACTTCCTGTGGATGCCACTTGACGTAGTAGCCAAGGTAGTGCACAGTCGTTCCCACTTGGTCGAGGGCATCCGGGCGCGGGGGCAGGTACGCCTGAAGGTCAGCCATCGTGAACCCATACTCGTCCATCAGCTCGTCTACGGCTGTTCCGCCAAGCACCAGTTTTCGGTGGGCCACCTCGGTTGAGTAGTATTTGCGGTCCCGGATCGGGGACATGGCTTCGTGGCGGTTGTTCCCGTACTCGGCTTCATGCTCGCCATAGATGACAAGTGGGATACCCAGCAGGATTGAGAGCTTGGGAGCCAGGTTTTTCTGGCCGAGAATGAACGGCTGGAAAGGGTGCCCAAGTCGCTCAAATGCGAGCCGTGTCAGGGTTGAATGCAGCTCCTTGTTCTGCTGGAATGCATAGCAAGACGCGATCTTCACCCAGGCGTCGTAGTTCCGGCGTCCGATGTTCGTGGGCAGGATCGGGGGCCAGGTGATAAGGATTGGGTGCATGCCGTACTTGTACTTCAGCAGATGTGCTGCCATGACACTGTCACGCCCGCCGCTCCCGGGAACGACGACATCATGTCGCCCATCATCTCTGCGGTATCGGTCACAGAGCTCAACCAGCTCTTCCTCCCGGCTGCCCCAGTCGATCGTTCGCTTGAACTCAAGGAACTTGCAGGCATCACAGATGCCGTCCTCAAAGGAGACGAACTCCTTCTTGTCGCTGGATTTCTGCTGGAATTCAACAGCGGAGGATGGGCGCTGGTTGCTGATGGTGCAGCAGTTGCAGTACTCGACTTTCAGGGGAAGCCCGTACTTTCCGAAGCGCTCGTCAGACATGCTCATTCACCTGCGTGTAGGAAGTTCTTCAACACACCGATACCGGCTTCTCGGCTTCTTTCAGGGTGGAACTGGACACCGAAAATGTGGCCGGTCTCGAAGGCGCAGACGTATCTGTGTTCTGCATAGCTAGTCAAACCGGTGACGTCCGTGTAGTTGACGACTTCGTAGGAGTGCATGAAATAGAACTCGTCAGTGGGTGTGACACCGGCCAACAGGCGCGAGGGTCTCACGACTTCAATCGACCCAAAGCCCATGCGCGGCACGGGGCCCTTGCACTGGATAGGTCTCACCTCGCCATCCACGACTCCGAGGCCATCGCATTCCACGAACTCGAAGCCGACTTTGCAGAGGATCTGCATCCCCAGGCAGATGCCGAGAGTCGGCTTCCGGGCGATGTTAGCCAACAGGGCTCCCCGGAGGCCCCGAGTCTCGATCTCCTCCAAGGCGTCAGGGAACGCGCCCACGCCGGGGATCACCAACTGGTCATACTGGGCGAAATCATCTGCGTTTGAGATCGTTCCTGCGTCGGCTCCGGCAGCCTCCAGAGCATTCACGATGTTGTAGATGTTTCCCGCCCTTCCGTAGTCTACGACACCGATCTTCATGCGCACTCCTGTAGCTCTGACTTGATCTCGCCTACCGTGGATACCCCGTAGTGCAGCAGGCTCGCGATCGCCACCCCGCTCGGGGTACAGCATGCCAGCAGCTCTTTGATGTGGGCAAGTGTTCCCGCTCCGCTGGCAGCGACAACAGGAACGCTAACCGAACCGATCACATTACCAATCAGCTCCACGTCGAAGCCACGTCGACGTCCGTCGTGGTCGACAGACTGAAGCAGTACCTCCCCGGCACCCCGCTCAACTGCCTCCTTGACCCACTCAAGGACGTTTCGCCCCGAGCGGATACGGCCGCAATCGCTGTAGCACTCCCACCAGCCATCCCAGCGTTTTGCTTCTACGTTGACAACAACGGCTTGTGAACCGAAGACGCGGGCGGCACGCGTGATGACATCAGGGCATTCCTGAAGCGCGTGTGTGTTGATGACCACTTTGTCAGCGCCTGCATGGAACAGGCGGGAGAAATCGTCTACAGAACGGACGCCGCCACCCACGGCAAAGGGAACGAGGAGCTCCTTCGCGCACGTCTGGATTTGGGCTAGGTCGTAGCCACGCTCATAGAGGCTTGCCACGATGTCGATGTAGAAGACCTCGTCAGCGCCCTGCTCGTAGTATCCCCGGGAGAGCTGGGCCGGACTCCCGATCTTGCGTAGCCCCTCGAAGTGGATGGGTTTGACGACGTACTGGCTCTTGATATCCAGTTTGGCAATTATGCGTGTCACGTTCCGTGCCTTACCTACTTTGGGGAACATGTGGTGTCAACGGGCTCCCGGGCGACCCAACGTGGACGGGCGCTCCTACACGGGAGGATGCCGCCTGGGTGTATTCGACGCGAGCGACTGCACGTGGGGTGTCCCACCGGTGTTGAGTGCGGGGGGCGAGCCGAAACGGATGGCGAGGCATGTCTGGCTCCCACTGGGGGACCTGGCGCCACCGGTTGCTCTGCTTATCTGGACCCACGGCGGGAGGAGGCATGAGACAGGGAATGGTTCCATGGACGGTGAACTGCGTTCGCGATTGCTGTAAAGATAGTCCTCTCCCCTTGAGATGCAAGATCCACTCTCGTATTTGGCCCGGGATGGTGTGCTGTGTTGTATGGGCATTTGTTGTAGGAGGTTACGAGCCTCGGTTCTGCCGCTATTGTCCTGACTTCGTGGCGGCGAAGACGGAGCTTGACGCATCCCGATCCCGAGAGGAATGGGGCAAGAAGACACTTGACTTCCATCTGTTCATCTGGCCATCGGATCCCCCATCAACGGGTCGGAATCGGGCCGAGGGCGGCTATCTTACAGGATGGACACACCGTCTCCCATCGTGTATTTCGCCAAGATGGTTCAGGCTTTCCCGCTAATTGCTCCTGTGCAGCGCCTAACCGGTGGGGTCTTCGTGAGCACTCGAGGCTCAACTATCCGGGCATTCCGGCGCCAGTTTCCCGACTTGGTAGCACACCGCTACTGGCGTGTCGCTTCCCGTCTCTCATCTGGCTGGCACGATCTACAGAAAGCGACCGTCATCGTGGCCGGGGCACCGCACACGAAGTTGCTCAAGCCCCTCCCCGGTCGGAAAGTGATGATCTTCCATGGCTGCACGAACCACTTCAGTCAGGGGGCGATCGCCGAGCTTCTTGGCTTCGACCATGTGTTGCTGCAGGGCCCCCGCATGGCGCGCATGCTGCGCCGCAATGATCCTGAGGAGCGTTTCTCCTATTCGGTGCCGGGCTATGTTCCGTTCGACTGCTTCCCTCGCCCATCAGTTGAGGGGAGACGTCAGCAACTGCTCAGTCTTGGCTTAGACCCAAGCCTCCAGACCATCGTTTACACCCCCACGCGTAGCATCTACGGATCGTGGTGCCAGCACGCCGAGGCCATCGCTTCCCAGGTCTCGGAGGAGTTCAACCTTATTCTGCGACCGCATCCCCATCAGGCCGTGTGTGGGAACTCTGAGGAGAGGGCCTCTTTCCGCGCTGTTTCGACGGTTCTGCGAACCCGCCGCCACGCGAAGCTCGACCTCGGTGAGTGTTCTTTGGGGGAGGTGCTGTCGGTGGCCGACCTGCTCATATCGGACACCAACTCGACGGCTGAGGAATCACTGTTCTATGATGTCCCGCAGCTGTTCACGGAGAGCTATTCGCGAGAGATGTGGGTGGAGCAGTATGCACGAGAGGGAGTTGATCAGGAAAGTGTCGAAGCGCTACTTAGCTTCTATGACTGCGGGCTCTCCTTCAGTCGGTTGGGAGTTGACAGTTGGGACGACGCAGTTAGGCAAGCACTCGCTGCGGCCGACGAGTTGGCTCCCGTTAGGCAAGCGTATTTTGCCAGTGTGTTCGGCCCTCGGAGTGATCGTCCGGTGGCCCGGAACGTGGCGGATGAACTGATGGAAATGGTATCACAGGCATGACTATTGATAGGCCCAGCGTGATGGCTTTGGTCCCTGCCCGAGGTGGCTCAAAAGGGATTCCTCGCAAGAATCTTTCGCCGTTGGCGGGTAAGCCGCTGATCGCGTGGAGCATCGAGGAGGCACTGGCCTCAGTCGGCGTTGAGCGAGTCGTGGTGACCACCGACGACCGTGAGATCGCCGAGGTCTCACGCCACTACGGCGCCCACACGCCATTCCTGCGCCCTGCGGAGCTGGCGCAGGATGATACGCCCACCATCGATGCTGTGCTCCACGCTGTCGAATGGCTGGAAGAACACGAAGGGTACACGCCGGACTATGTCCTGCTCCTGCAAGTCACATCTCCCATGCGCATCGCCGATGACATTGATGAGGTTGTTTCGCTGGCGGCCGACAAGAAAGCCGATACGGTCGTCAGTCTCACTCTTACCCACAGCCACCCCTACTGGATGATGAGTCTGGACGAGGAGCAGCGCCTCTCGACGTTCATGGGATTTGAGTTCAGGGAACTGGCCACAACCTATGGCTTCCGACAGAACCTGCCTTCCGCCTATTCGTTGAATGGGGCTCTGTATCTGGTCCGTCGAACAGCATTGCTGGAGAATCGCTCCCTCTATGGTGAGAGCTGCTTCGGCTATGTCATGCCTGAAGAACGTTCCATGGACATTGACAAGCCTCTGGACTTAGCGATTGCTGAGGTCGTCCTTCGGGCCCGGGAGTGATCGTCCAGGGGGAAAGCCGGTGAGCGCAACGGGGAGTTCCGCTATGCGACGTCGGGTGTTTGCTGGAGGGTGCCTACTCGTGGCCTTGGCTCAGGCCGGCGAGTGGCGCAATGTCAGTCGCCTACCCCAGCTCTACACGATTGACTACTCCCCGCAGAATCATCTGGCGTCTCCCGGACGCCTGGCTCGGCTGCGCAAAGGGCCGCCGGACGTATTCCATGCCGGGAAGGATGGGCCATTTGTGCACAATTGGGGACCGATCGCCGGTTGGGGAGGCGAGAATGTCTACGGCGGTGGCAAGGATCGCGTGGACTACCACCGGCGGCTGACGCCTGCGGAGCTGGACGCACGCTTTGCGGCGTGTCGACGCTACGTCCGGTCCATGCACGAGGCGGGGGTCAAGAAGCTCTACCACTATGTCGGTGCCTTCACGATCGGGGGTAATCCCGCACCGGATGTGCGCTACGGTTTCTGGGAATTCTACGACCACTGGGATGAATACACGCGTTTCGGAGTTGGGCCCAAACCACCCGATGATCCAATGCAGTGGCTCATGTGCCTCCCCAACGGTGAGCCGTGCTTCATCTACAACCGCAACTACGAGTCCTACGAGCCCGGTACACGCTGGGCTGTGTGCCTCAATAATCCCTACTGGCGTCAGTGGATGAAAGCGGTCTTCCGGGCCTCGGCGGAGGTCGGCTTCGATGGCATTTTCGTGGACAACAGCTTCCAGCGCTGCTATTGCGGGACTTGCCGCGCGGAGTTCGCCGCGTTCGTCAAGCGTGAGAAGCGGCCAACCACCGAGCTGGCGACCTACGAGGACGGCGGGCGGGCCTGGTTCGACACCCAGGAATTCTGGATGGATTCCATCGCGCGGTGGCTGGCGGACATGCGGGCAGAAGCTCGCAAGGTGAACCCCGCGTTCGGCGTGTTCCCGAACAACGGCACGCACCCCGGCTACGTGCGTTTCTCGTCCGCGGCCGACTATGTCATGGGTGAGGGGGACTTCTGGGGATTCGGTCCAAAGGGGTTTGGCGTCATTCGGTTCCACAAGGATCCGGGCATGATTCGTCGACCGTTGGTTGGCGGCCTGGCCTACCGGCAGTACCAGGACATGATCGTCTCCTACAAGTACACCGCGGCTGAGGGCGGCACGCCTCGGCCGGTGTGGCTGACGCATGGACACCAGGGGCGGAGCGATGTAGCCAAAGAGTTGCGCCTCTCTGAAGCCATGGCTTTCGGAGCTGGGGCATGTACCTATGCTCGCGCCAGCCTTCCGCCCGAAATCTACGCTCGGCTCCGACGGTTCCTGAGCCAGCAACCACAGCTCTACGATGGCCTGGTGCCGTACTGTCGTGTCGGGCTGGCCTACTTCCCACGGCAGGCGTACCACAAGGGCATGCGACATGTCGATGCGGTCTGGGAACTCGCCGCTGCTCTCGGCCGAGAACACATTCCATATCGTGTCGTGACGGAGGGAGACTGCCGCGATGGGGACCTGTCGGATCTTCATACCATTTTCGTGCCCTTCGTCAACCACGTTGCCCGGGATGTGATTGGGGGGCTTGCGGAATTCGCGAACGCCTCTGGGCACAGCCTTGTCTTCTGCGGTGCGGTCCCGGAGCTTGACGAGGCGTATCACCCGGTTGATCACGAGACCGTCTTCGGCCAGGCGATCGCGGCAAAGCGCATGCGGGTATTGGAGGGGGTGCCGCCGCGTGATTCGCTTGAGGTGTTGTGTCTCGGCGGCGGTCCCGCGGGACCGTCCATTGTTGCGTCTGTCGATGCGGGTGGCGATGCGCTTCGGGTCGAGATGCGGGCCAGCCGGGATGGGCGTCGAGTTGTCGTCCATTTGCTCAATTACGGTATTCCGCTGGAATCACACTCGGAACGGCCGGAGGAGTTGAGAGGCGTGCATCTGCGCATCCCAATTGGGCGCGAGCCGAATCCAGGAGCGCGGCTCTACACGTCCCGGGAAGAGACCCCGACATCTCTGTATGGTGAACCTGGATTGAGTGGCGAGCTGGAAATCACGGTTCCCAGTGTCCGCATCTACTCGATTGTGGAGGTGTCCCGATGAACCTCCGATCCGCTGTCCTGATCGTTCTCGGCGTCTCCGTCGCGGGTTGGGTTGTTCGTGGCGAAACCGTGTTGCGTCACGATTGCTTTGCGGTCGCGAAGGCTGTGCCCGGCTCCACGCTGTTGTTTCAGATCTCTTCGTCGCGGAAGGCGAAGTACGTGTACATGGATGCGCCCCGGGCCATTGTTCTGGGCGTTGACAGCGGCGCTCTGCTGGAACAGGCCTTCGAGTTGGGCGCTACGGCAGATCTGTCCGTAAGCGTGAAGCAAGCCGGGATCCACGGGCTCTGTCTGGAACTCGGGCAGAACACGGCGACGTTGGCAGTGCCGCGCCATCCATGGGCCCTGGTGGCACGGAAGCAAGCACCGTTGCACATCTGCGGAAGGGTTGATCCGCTCTACTTTCGTCCCCCCGTGGCAGGGAAGTCGTTCCGCATCTTTGTGCATGCCCCGGTTGCGGGAGAAGCCGCTTTGGTCCGGATCACGGATCCCGAGGGAGAGGTCGTGGTTTTCCGGGAAAACGACTTCGACAAGGCTGTCGGGCTGGAGTTCGCAGTAGCGGAGGGCACGGCAGGACGGGACTGGCGGCTTGAGATCCTGGCCCCCGAGAAAGGCGGCTGGGCACTTGATGATGTGACCATCTGGCTCGGCCAGCGACTCCAGCCGCTTCTGGCCGTCCAGGCAGCGCATCTGTCGGCTTTTGCAGGAGTTGGGGCTCGGGCCCCGGAGAAGATACGTACTCGCGTCCCCATCGGTGAAGGGATCATCAGGCTTGGGCGTGGCGATCGCAAGACCGTTGCCTTTGAGCTTGATGGACGACCGGACGACCCGGCGATCGCGCTACGCATGTTGGCGACTGACGTCGATTACCGGAACGAATCACCTGTGTTCGTCAACGGGCATAGGTTCTTCCTGCCGGTCACCGGGGATGGGCTTACCGGAGAGGTCACTCTGCGGCTGCCTCCGGACGTCCTGCGCGAAGGGCATAATCTACTGGAGTTCAGGCAGGACCCCTCCGGGGGCTCGGGAGCCTGCTCCGTTGCCCGCATCGAGTTGCTCTTTGGTACAGCTATCCACGCTGAGTGAGCCCTCAAATGGGATGGAGCTCCGTCCCGCGACCTTCTTCTTTCTTGGGGGGGGCAGTCTCCGCACGGAGGCGTCCTCTACGTTGCAGTCGTGATGCCGCTCACGGTGTCAGGCGGATGAGCGTTGCTTCGCCTGGCTCGAGGCGTATGGGGAAGTGAGTCTCGCCGTCTTCCGCTGTGGCTGAGATGGGGTGACCGGTTTCGTAATCCAGGTCCACCACGGATGAGAAGGTCCCCTGCACGTGCACTGTTCCCTCCGCCGCATCATCGATGCTCGGATTGATGATACAGAGCACGCGCGTCTCGCCTTGTTCCCGCAGGACCATCTCAAACACAGCATCGTCGTCGTACACTGCCCGATCCGTTGCGGCCGTGACCTGGCTGACCACGGTCCTGACGAAGTTCCTCTCCTGCTTGGCCAGTCGCACCATGGGGCGCAGGTAAGTCACGATGCGTGAAGGGCCTCTCGTTGTGCTGACCAAGTCGGCTTGCTTCCCGCTGCCAGTTGTCCATTGCCACGTGTTCTGGTCGAGCATCGTGAGTCCGAGCTCCTTTCCGGGGAAGACGTGGTTCCAGAGCATGGCCGAGCCGCAGCCAATGTCGTCGTAGAGGCCGAAGGGCCCGGCCGAGAGCAGCAACCGTGGTTCGGCGGCAAGCCAGGTACTGATACGTTCCTGGAGGGGGGCGGGGAGATAGAGCGCGTAGGGGAGAATCAGCACATCAAAGTCTGCGAGGTCAGCACGTCCGTCCGTGAAGTACTCCTCCGGGACGAACTCGAACACGCACTGGGCGGGGAACAGGGCCTTGTAGAGGGCGGCAGCTTCGGTCTGCGTCGCGTTGAAGGGGACGTTGCAGCGCATGGATGCGGTCGGCGACAGCATGCAGATCCGCGAGGGCACGATACGGCTGTCCAGCAAAGCCCGTTGCAGGCGGCGGAACTTCTGGAAGTAGACGGGCAGAGCGGCGGTCCGGTAGCGCAAGGTCGTCAGCCCGTAGGAAGGATCAAAATAGTTGCCGTCGTAGTTCGTGAGATACGTTGCCGGTGTGTAGGAGTACCACCAGATCTGCATGAAGCGATTCCAGGCGGTGAGCCGGAAGATGTACTTCTGCGCGCTGTGTCGTTGGGGCAGTTCCTCGAACATGCGGTCGTGGTGCTCCTGGATCCCCCAGAAATTTTCATACTGGCAGACCGGTTTGTGACCGTTGTAGCGGCTCATGCTGTTGATGAGTAGCGTCCCCAGCATCTGAGTGGGCGCACCGGAGTGAAAACCCAGCATATCGCAGGTCTCAAAGACGTCCGGCATGCTGAAGCTGCGGTAGATGCCGCTGTGTCCGGCGAGTACGGGCTTGTCTGGATCAGCGGTCTTCCAGGCTTGGTAGATGAGCTTGCACCATTCGGTGTAACTGTGTTCCCGCCATGCTTCCCATTCTCCGGCCAGGGGGTTGGTGCGAGTCCTCGCCACCACGTATCTGTCTGGCGGCGGTTCGAGGGCCTCGAAGGACGTGTGCTCAGTGCCCCAGCGTTCGTTCAGTTGAGCGATCGTTTCGTACTTGGTCCTGAGCCAGGCCCGGAAACTGGCCGTGGCGTGTTCGCCATATCCGACTTCGCGGCGTCCTTTCGTGGACCCTGCGTAGGGGCCGTAGCACTCCCACTGGAACACATAGAACAGGAACTCGTCGCGGTCCCGGAAGTGGCGCCCCATATCTGAGGCAATCTCACGCGCATAGTCCTGAACGTCGGGATGCCACCAATTGAGCTGTCCGCGGTTGCCGCGTTTGTTGAGCTCGCCGTCCTGAATCTGGTGGAGAATCTCGGGGGCTTTCCTGGCGCGTTCCCACAGCCAGGCCGGCATATAACACCCATCGTGCAGGGCCAGGAACAGCAGCAGGCAGCTCTTGGTGGGGATGCCGGATGCCCGGATGTCGTCCCACTGCTTCTCGTACGGGCTCCAGTTGTAGTGCCCCGGGCGATCGCTGCCGGGGTTGCCAACCGTCGTGCTGTGTACCGGGTCGAACAGAAGAGGCGTTTCCATCTGCTGGAACTGATACAGGCTGCGGTTGCCGAAGATGAGCTGATTGACACGTCCGTCCGCCGAGATGGATGGGGTACCAACGTCCAACGGAGCAGGGGGCGGAGCCCACTCCTCACCCGCTCGCCGATGCCGCGCTGTGAGTGCAGCGATCCGCTCACGGGCTTGGTCCTGAAGCGCATCCAGCGCGTTTTCGAGCTGTCCGGCCAGCTGCTCGAACCGTTGGGTGTGAGCCTGGGGGGCGCCACTGGTGTAGGTCTCCCCGTACACCTTGTACAGTTCGGCAACCTGGTCCTCTATGTCCAGGGCCGCTGCCGACGTTGGGATACCTGCGCTCGGGGCGAGTCCATCGTGGTGTCGAGCACGCAACCAGCGCCGCACATCCTCTTTGGCAAAAGCTGACTTCACCAGCAGTTCGTTGTAGCGTTTCGCCATTGCGATCAAGGGGCTCTCCGATGCCACCAGAGCCTTGTATCGGTCCATTGGGGCCCGTCCCAGCTCCACTCGATGCGGGTCGTATACCCAAAGGCTGGCGATCCGGTTTTCTTCGGGGTTGATCTCCCGGATTTTGACATCGTCAATCCAGAGCGTACCCAGGGCCTCGTTCAGATACAGTCCCAGCGTGACGCTTTCGCCGGCGTTCTTGACTGGTCGAAACGTCCCTCGACGGTAGTGCCACTCGCCATCCGTTTTGCGTTCCGACACCACCGGCTGAACCGTTTTCATCCTCCAGCCGGCGGCTTCAGGATCGGCAGGACGGAAGATGAACCGTACGGAGAAGCGTGCTTCGTCCAGTTCGGGCGATTTCCGCACCCACCAGGACACCTCATAGCGCTTGTCTTGCTCGAGTTCGGTTGAGATCTTGGAGACGAACACGCGCCCGTCTTCATCCGGTGCGACGAGCTTGAGAGAGTGCTTTCCTCCGTGGGCAACTGTGTCATCACCTGTGAAGGGGTAGCGGGTCATCTGGGCATCGGGGTCGTCGGAGTACCACACGCCCCAGCCCTCCACTCCCTTCTCGAAGTCGCAGTTGCTGAATCCGCAGTTGTCCGCTACGGATACCGCACCGCAGAGCAACAGAGCCACAAGTACACTCTTCATGATGTCTCCTTGTTTCAAAAACGAATTATGCCACCAGTCCGGCGGCGTTTGTAGTTAAGGCACGTAGAGCATCGGAGTGCCGTTCTTCCTGCTTATCTTAGAGTGCCACCTTTCTTCGGAAGCTTGACTTCAGCCTTGCCATTAGATTTCTCACTCAGGGTCACAGACACGGCCTTCCCCAATCCCAGGCAGCCGGCTCGGAGCGTGATGGTCTCCGGGGTCGTGAACGGCGCGGCCCGGACCAGCAACCGGTCCATGGTCCGGCGCACGACAATTGCGTTCGTACACACAGCCGCGCCGACGTCAGCCGCTGCGCCATTGCCGTCGACGTAAACGAAATCCCGGCCGTGAGCGACGTGTCTGGGGTGCCCGTCGACGGTCGTGTGGGCTGCGATCGTGCGCCCGCCCTTTTCGGCAACGTATCCGTTGGGCGGCAGCGTCGTGGTCGTGGCAGGTCCGCCGATCGACCACGGTGTGTCGCCCAGGTTGGTGCGCACTCTCAGGCCGTTCGTGTAAAGGACTTCGGTCCGTCCCAAGTCGTGCACGCCAGCCCGGATAGCCTGCTCGGTGGTCAACCAGTTACCGTTCTCCTCCGCGTAACGGATGCGCTGAACCGAAACGGCGACGTAGTGTGGCTGCACGGCACGCAGGACGAAATACGCCTTCAGGAAGTCCCGCAGTTTTCCCTGTTCGAGGAGCTTTTTCGGGTGCCCACTGTGGGTCCAGTGGCCAATGTGACCATGGGCCAGACAATAGGCTGCCAATCGGTCGGGGTCGCTTTGGTAGATCTCGGCGCCGCAATCGTTGTTGAGCATGTGCAGACGCAGCAACTGGAAGTCGAGCAGTCCCGGTTTGTCCATGCCCGTGGTTTGGGCGTAGTTGGAGTCGCAGAGTCCGGCGAAGTACCAATGGCAGGCTCCCTCGCTTAGAACCGGTCCCTCGTAGATTCGCCGTTCCTCACGCAGGACCTCGGCGTGGGCACGGAAGACAGCGTCGTGGCGCGCCGCTCCGTGCACTCGGGCATCGTAGTCGGTGCATCCCCAGAACGGGCGACAGGTGATCTGGTCCTGGTAGCTGCACGAGACCCCGAATCGGTTCTTGAGGTCCCCGGCAAACTGACGCTGCAGGGGCAGGACGCGGCTCGGTTTGGCCATGGCCGTGCTCAGCGATCCGGTTTGCCATTCCCAGTTCGAGTCACGACAGACCAGGTCTTCATGCCAGATATCGTAGGAGAGGGGGGAGATGATGGTGTAGTTGGTGTAAAACCCGACTCGGTAGCCGAGCTCGTCCCTCAGTTGGTGGATGTGTGCTGCACATGCGCCATCGCCGCCTCCGCGTGGGTCGGTGGTGGCGACGAACGTGTAGGGATCCCCGTTCATGGGCATGTACTGGCGCCAGATCGCGCAGTGCCGCCGGATGAACAGGTCGCGCACGCCATACTCGTGGAGTGTTTGCCAGAACGCGGTCTCTTGCTCGTAGTAAGGCGGCTGTCCCCCGGTCTGGATAGCATCGTAGGTCTTGCGCGACATGTACCAGGGACGCGTGATCCAGAATGCGTTGCGCAGGCTCTCCAAGTACGGCGACGGCGGGTTCGGGATGTTGGGAAGGACATCAGAAAACGTGGTTGAGGCGGTGATGACGAACCGTTCCCGTACCGGATTCCGTTGGCCGTCTGAGGTGGGAAAATAGACGACTCCACCGTTGTAGGTCGCCTGGTCACTTGCTTGCTGCTCTGCCGCCCCGAACAGCTCTGATCCGTGCGAGTTATACCAGTCCTGGATAGCGGAGAGGAAGAAGGTGTCGGTCCACAGCACGGCGGGGTCGGTCGAGCCTTTGTAGCGGAACCCGCGCATATCCAGGTAAGGGACGCGGACCAACTGACACGTCGGCCCGCCCTGGTAGCGCCCGAAGCACACTTTGCTGCCTAGGTCGGTGTCGGCCTCGATCTCGATCACGAGGCTCTTCCGTTTCGGGGTCAACGTGTAGCGCACGGGTATGCTTGCCGGCCCTACCCGCCAGAGCCACTCCGCCTCCACGTGTTTCCTGCGCCGCCGGAGCTTGACCAGTTGCCTCTCGATTCCCGGATCGTCCGGTTCACGCTCCTGGTCGTCGATTTCCAGGACCAGGCCTCCAGCCACAGCGGGCCGGAATGCCTCGCCGCCATTTACCCGAGCCTCGATATCGGAGAGCGTTCCCGTGTTTGGGAGATAGCGCCACTCGATCACATCGTCGTCCGTCTCACAGAGCAGGCGTGTCGCGTCACCATCCTTGATCACCCGGTTCCGGGCTGTCTGGCCGCTCGTCAGGGGGGGGAGCACCGTATCAGGGGTTGTGGGGGTGGGCAGGTCGTCCCAGTCGGGCACGTACGATGGCACCGGGCTGCGGTTCTCCGAGTAGAATGTAAGTGAGTCCAGGTAGAGGGTCTGTTCCGGGGCAGGCCGGAACCCGTGGATGGTGAATCCTGTGAACTGCGTCCCCGCCGGGAAAGCGTGCGGCAGCGTCCGATGCGCGATATACCAGCCTGTCCAGTAGAACCAGCGTGGATTGGCAGCGAGGTCGTGGCGTTCCTCCGTTCCGTCCGGCAGCCGCAAGTGAACGCTCATCGCCGTGCCCTGTGTCCGACCCCAGTAATGAGCGTAGACCCAGAGGTCAACAGCGCCGAACGGGCGGTCGATGCGGATCGGGGCAGGGGGCAGAATGCGGACTTCGCAGGTCGGGCCCTGGAAGGTGCTGCCCTGGAAGACAACCTTGGCCACGTGTTCACCCCAGCAACGCTGCTCGCGGCTGCGCTCCAGCTTGCCGACCGTGACGCCGCCTGAGCTGACTACACTCCAGCCGCTGAGATCCTCGAAGTCCACCAGGGGGGCATGTTTCTGGGACTTGCCCTCGAGGTGTCGACTGCGCGGCCCCGGGGGTGTGTCCGGCAGCGCATTCACGGCTCGAGACGTCACCTCCTCACCGACGTTCTCCGGAATTGCGGGGAGGTCAACGGTGCACGTGTCCGAGAATCGGATCTCCCCCAGTTCGCCTGTGAACCCGCTACTCCGCGGGTTGTCGCCGCCGACCACGATTGTTCCCTTGACGTCCTCCAACTCACCGGTGGCCAGACCGGGGCGACCCGCAGCCAGACCGTTCACAAACATCTGCATCGTGCGCCCGTTCCAGGCGATTCCCACGTTCTGCCAGCGTTCCGGCTCAAGAGCCGATTCCGCTCGCAGGCGAAACACACCGTCGCTCGTTCGCACGGTGGCTGTGACTGCTTCCCAGTCGACATCGATCCGGAATGCCGACGTGTCGTCCCCCCCGTACCTGAGAATTGGGCCTCGTAAGCGTTTTCCGGACGCCCGGAGCCAGACACTGACAGAGAGGGAGCGCGCCGGAGCAAGCGTCTCAGGTACGGGGAGCTCAAACGGGCCGCTGTCGGCACCGAGAACAAGCGCCTGCTTGAAGGTCACTACGGGGATGCTCGAACGTTCGAGCACGAGGGCATCGTGAGTTGGCGGCGAGCCCCCTTCCTGCAGGATGGCGGAGTTTCGGGCGATCACGTGGGGAGAGAGGACCGCGCCGGTCAGACGGACCAAGCCGATGTCCCCGGCGAATGTCCCGGCCCAGCCATCGGAGAAGCCGATCAGCAGCGGGGTTGACGGCACATTCAGGTCGATCACCAGCGGTTTTTCAGCCACACTCTTGCCCTGGTGGTAAATGCTGACCCGTTTGCCGTCCCAGGTGAGGCAGTAGTAGTGCCACTGATTCAGCTTCGCGATTCCGGGGTATCGGGCGCTGTGGTCGCGTTTGCTCGTCGCACGGAGGTACCAGGTGGTGTCTCCGCCTTCATGGAAAGCGGGGAATCCGAATCCATGTTTGCGCAGCATGACGTACCCGCTGTGCGCAGTGGGGCGGCACCAAGCCTCAATGGTCAACGGTGGGGTGAGATCCGTCTCCGGGCTGTACTCGACGATGAGGCGTTGCCCGTCGCCAAAGTGCCACGGCTGGTTCGGGGGCGCGTCCTTGACGTACGACTCGATGCTTTCAGGCACTTTGCGATCGGCCTGGAACAGCACGTGCGGCCCGGACTCGGCGGCGCGGTAGGCTTCCCACCATGTGGCGGCCATGGCGGGGCCGACACTCACCAGGCAGGCGACCGTGCCGGCCAGTATGGTTCGATGGATGGAAGCCACAGCGTTGCCCATCTATCACTCCCTTTCGTCGGTAGCTATGGTTCCGCTTGTACGCCGCACGGCCCTCCGGGCGGCATGCGGTGGGTGGCGGTCGGAGGGCCGCCCGCCGTACAATCCAGAGCTCCGCAAGTTACACCCTCTGACATGACGGCTGGATCCTCGACAGAGGCCCCGTCCGTCCTCTTTTTCCCTCATCGTGACGTCAGCTTGATCAGCCGGAAATCGTGGGGCGGAATGTCGACCTCAAGTACGCCGTCGGTCATAGATAGTGCCTTGCTGTTCTCGGCGTCGGTGGCGCTCAGGTCCCGGAGTCCGAATTCCGCGAGATTGAGCGCGAGGCCGACCTCCACCGGCTCACGGCTGAAATTGGTCACGTACATCAGCACAACCTCGCCGGGCCGCACGTAGAAGCTTGCTTTGGCGTCGGGGTGGTCAACCCGTGCGAACTCCGCATTCTCCCAGTACCCCAGGAAGCGGGTGCCAGGCTGTCCGATGCCGCAGTCGGCTTCGATCTTCTCGAGCCGTTGCACGACGCTCCGGTTGCAGTGTGCATACCAGATCCACATGTCGAACAGTTTCAGTTCCGCCACCATGGTGCGTGTTGGTTTGACGCCTTCCATGCCCGCCGGGAAGTGGATCTTTGGCAACCAGCCGCGCATGGGGCCCCAGTCCACCGCGCCCAGGATAGCCACTCGCTCCAGCGGCCACGAATCCATGAAGTCCCGTTCCATCGACAGTTGACTGCGGTCCTCACCGTCAATGCAGAGCCCGGCGAATGAGAAACATGGGATCACCATTGCGTCGGTCATGTGCACAGAGACGTGCGGCCGAAGCCCGCCTCTCTTGTAGGCCAGGATGGCGGCCCGCTTCACCAGCTCTCGTGTGCCGAACAGGTTGAAGCCGCCCTGCAGGTTGCCATCGTCACGGACATACCCGCACGCGGGATGCTGCACGTTGGTGCATGCCTTGGGGTAGGAGTTGTCCAGGTAGAGTCCACTCAGGCTCGTGGTGAACAGTGTATCGAGGCAGTGCAGGTTGTAGTCGATCCGGCTCGGGACGGCACCGTTGAAGAACGCGATGTAATTCCGCGGATCAAGTCCGTTTACCCGGCGGCCGAACTGCGCGAGGGGGCCTTTGTAGGTGTCGAATGATGGCAGCGCCCATTCGAAGTAGCAGGTCTTCCCGATCGGGTCAGCGATCGGGGTGATGTCGTTGGCCATGTAGACGTGCGCTGTTTCCCCCCGTTGCTTCCGTGGAGCGAGGATCTTCTCCGCGAGATGCAGGTCTTTGGAAATGAGGCCCATGCCGTACTTCCTGACGATGGGGTTGTCGAAACCGAAGTAATTCATGACCATCTGGTGTTGCGGAGCGACAGGTGTTGGGCGAACAGGCGTTGCCTGGATCCCGAAGACAATGTGCCGGGGAGCCGTGATTGTGGCAGGGGTGGCGACGATGTTGACACGCAACACGGTGCGTCCGCCGGTCCGGATGATCTCCAGGCAGTCGCTGGTCTCGCTGTTTACCCAGCCGCGGTCGTTGTCCGCGAACCAGCAGAGACCAGCCTTCTCGCCGCCAACCCACACAAACGGAGCGAACGTCCCATGGATGCCCCGGACATTTTCCTTCTGGCCGCTGCGCCACAGCACACCGTCTCCTTCAGGGAGAAATGACCATTCGCAGTTCACGCGAATCCGGTCACGCGCACAGTGCATATACGTGTCCACCGCGAGCGGAATCTCGAGGGAGAGGCGGCGTAGCCCGGCAGCCTGTTGCGGGACGAGGTCCAGCTCGTACTTGATCATGCCGTCTTGTTCCATGAGTCCGTGGACTTGGACCCTGAGGGTATCAGCTGCGCTCTCCGCAGTGAACTGCACCTCGTGCTCCTCTCGTTTGCTGAAGGTGACCGAGCCTCGGGTGGGTGACAGCTCGATCGGCGTTCCATCGGCCCACTGACCGGTCAGCTGTATCGGCCCGGCGAGGACGTCGATGCCGCGAGACGTGATGGTGCTTGGAAAGCCCGATGCCGCCAGGTTGTGTTCCCGACCCCAGCAGGTGAGCGTCGTGCCGGTGGCCCTGATCGGTGTGAAGGGGGGGATCACCTCTGAATCCTGCCCGAGCCGATTGTTCTGCCAGGGCAGGTCGCGGGGCTCGAAGTCCCCGGTCGCGATGTCTGTGACTGTGCCGTCGGTTGCTCGAAGAACGGCCTTCATGGCGTAGGTCGCGCCGGGCACGGGCTGGAAGGCGACATCGTCGAAACGGACGGTGAAGTGGGCCTCATTGCCAGCCCACAGGGGCGTCTCGACTTGGTGCGACCAGGCCTGGTGCCCTTCGTGGTACAAGGTCAAATCCGCGGCGGCGAAGCGGTTGCGGTCGGGCTCAGCCACGTGACGCACGCGCACGTTGGCCTTGCGCTGTATGGGATAGAACTCGACCTGGATCTTCCTGGAACCGACTGGGGCTGCATCCATTGAGCTCTGGGTGTCGAGAAGGACCGACTGGTGGAACAAGGCTGCGCCATCTGTATCGGAGACCTGTAGTCTGAACCGCCCGTAGATGAGCCCCACGTCAGCGCAACGCAGAGCCAGGTCGGCTTCTTCCCCCGGAGGAAGCGTGATCTGCTCCTCTACATCGCGTTCCAGCGCGCCTGTCAGGGCAATCGCGGCCTGCAGATGCTGTGGCTCGGCGTGCGGATTCCGCACAGACAGGCGCAGATTCAGCTTACCAGTGCGGATCATGCCGATGGCTTCCCAGCGGATGGTCGGTGCTCCCTCCTGAAACCGGCATTCGAACAGGGAACGGTAGCCCTGTCCGGTCAGGGAACACCACTCGCTCGGGGAGGTCAGATCTCGACACAGCTGCAGGCCGAAACGAGCGGACCGGCCGGGCTTGACCCCGACCTCGGACAACGGTATCGCGAGCTCCGCAGTCCAGACGCCGTCGGCAACGGTTGAGGCCACCTCGAGGCCGGCGCAGTTCCACTCTTTCAGGTTCGTTCCCGTCGCCGTCACCCGATGCAGGTCGAATACGGTGCCTTTTGGGTTGATGATGAACTGGTATTGATCGGTCGGGGTGCCTTTCTCGGGCCACTTGCCGACGAAGATCTCGATCGCGTCGTCGGTCCAGACGTCGCCGTCACGTTCGGTCACTGCCGCGCGCAGCGTCTGTCCCGCAGTGGGAGAGCGGAAGCAGAGGAGAAGTGTCGCTCCATCCGACATCAGGCTGACCTGCGTCTGTCGCGTGACCAGCGCATGCGTATCGATGTTGGCGAAGCCCGTGAGCTCAGTGGCTGCAGACCATTCGCCGGGCGCGACTCGTCCATCAACGCGTGGCATCCCAGTGAGCGAAGCAGGTGGGAGAACCAGTTGCATCGGCTCGGAAGACGTCGCATCCGCCTTGACGCATCGCACCTGCACATCGTCGAGAATGACGCCGTCAGCTTCGATCTGAAGTCGCCCGTAGACCGCATTGGGCCCGGTCGTCAGGTCAAGCAGGCCTGTGTAGAGTTGCCAGGCGTCGGTCGTTGCCGTGTCGATCACATCGGACAGGAAGCGGAACTCCTCAACGGCCTCCCGGACCGGCCCGTAGGCGCGCAGCCCCACGTACAATCTGCCTCCAGAGCCTCTGGCTCGGACGGAAATCAGCATCCGCCGCCGCAACGTGCCCTGTGCCTGGATCTTGCCGGAGACAATCTGGCCACGCAGGAACAGAGCATGCCTGCCGCCGGAGTCGGCGGAGGCTCGGGCCTGTCCTGCCGTACTCGGGACTCCCTTGTAGCTGTCCGGGATCCATCCACCCGGGAACAGACCTCTCCGGAGGGTCCAGTGTTGAGGTGTCTCCAGGAGTGTTTGCCAAGCCTCAAATCCGGCGTTCTGCGGGGAGAGCGACAGGGAATCGGCATTGCTCTTGCGCGAGGTCTGGGCAGCTGGCGGCGGCCCACTTGCAGCCGTGCCTCGCGGGAGGGTTCGCATTTCGTCCGCAGTGGCCGTCCTGGCGAGGCCTTCCGCATCGTCAAAGAAGACGCCTTCACCACGCAGTGCCAGGTTCACCCGGGTTACTCCCGGCGGGACGAGGATGCTGCCGGTGTATTGCTTCCACTCAGAGGTCACCGTGAACGTCGCGACCCGGAGGCCGTCACCCAGGAACACCGGCTTTCCCGCGTCGTTCGTACCGTAGGAGTAGAGGACAACCCAGGCTCTCGTGCCGGCTTTGCCACGAGCCCAGACACTGGCCGTCACGACCTGGTCGGATTGAACGTCCCCCAGGCTTGTGTAGAGGTCCCCGTCGATGGTGATGCAGTGGTTGCCTGTATGTGCCTGGCCTTGATCATCAATCAGTCGGTACGTGCAGTTGGCTCGATAGGGATTGGGAGTCCAGCCACGCGGGACAACGCACGGATCGTCGATGATCCAGCCCTTCTTGACCATCGCCTGGTGCTGCGGCGAGGTCGTAGCGAGTACCGTAGTCTTCTCGAACCCGCCGTTTTTCACGGCTGCCAAACAAGTGCCTGCCGTGAGGAGCATGACGACTGCGTGACGCATCAGTGAATCCATTGGTCCTCCCTTCCGAGGTGAGGTCATCGTCCCCGGAAAAAGCGCACATGGTACCGCAGTGACGAGTTCGGGTCGGCTATTGGTACGGGTCCGGGCTGGCTCCGAGTCTTGGCCCGAGGATACCCTCAGATGGCGGAGCATGCAACAAACCGGCTGAGACACCGCCGGGCGACCACGTCGGGTCTGCTTGCGGGGGGGGGGCGTGGGAATGCTGTTGGCTTTCTCTGGAGAGGGTCGCGGCATGGCAGCCCCTCCCACTCTAGGGGAGCATACAATGTGAGAGGCGGTGCCACCCGGCGACTCCTCGGCCAAACACGGGGTCCGGAGAAAGTCAATGGCATTGGGGACGCGGAGTATCGTTCGCAAGGAAATCTTGTAAGCTTCACTGATCTTGTCCAAGTGTTTCCTTGTGTGCGGGACTTTGCTCGCGGGGAATGGTACATTCAGCAGAGGAAGCGTCCCCGGGTATGCAGCGCAAGGGATAGGGTGGAAAGGCGTTAAGATAAGGACAATCGGGGCATGGCAGCCCCTCCCACGTTGGCTGTGCTTGACCTCAATGTGGGAGGCGGTGCCATCCGGCCTCCTCTCCCTGGATACACTTCCCGCCGCTTATCTTGACGCCGTTCGGGGATGGGGCGCAGCCCTCGCCGCAAGGAGGTCACATGCTCAGGATAATGTCAGTTTGCGTCATCGCCGTGGCCATCGCGATCCGGGTCGGGGCCAGCACGGCTGATTCCGCCCCCCCCCCTTCCAACGGTCGGATCATGCTGCAGGGCGAGCATATCACGTCGTTCACGCTAAAGGGCGGCTCCGGAGCCAGCTTTGCGGATCCCCCGAACTCCATCGAGGTGCCGTGCGGGACCTATCCCGGGGCGACGGTGGTCCTGGATGCCGGGAACGGTCGGACCTTCACGGGAACAGTGTCCAGCTTCCGCGTTGTCCCCAATGAGCCACTGGTCCTGAAGGTTGGCGGGCCTTTGGTTCAACGAGCTAAAGCGGCTGCCTCCGGGGGCTTCATGCGGCTTGTCTACCAGCTTGTCGATCGCGCCGGAAACGAGTACCGATCCGCCTCGACATCTCATGCAGACCGGCCGGCCTTTGCCGTTTACAAAGGGGGACTGAAGATCGCGGCGGGCCGCTTCGAGTATGGGTGAGGCGGAACCTGCGCGTACTCGTGGCGAGTACCGTTTTACGCGTTCGGGGAGTTGCGAGTCGTGCCTTCGGCGGACATCGGACCATTGGGGGCGGCTGAGGGTGAATTCACGGTCTGCTCCGTGGGCAGATTCCCGCGTCTGTGGCAGCTGTTACCGTGGATCTTGGTTGCGTTCCTTCTGGTCCGATATTCCTCCCGCACGGCTGAGGTGTGGAAGCTGTTCGTTCCGCTGGTAGGCCTTCATGTGGTGGCGGCTGGCGTACCCCGGCTTCCCTTTGGGATCCCCAGTGAGGCGCTGGCCTTGCTCGCGATGGTGGTCAATGCCACCGCTTTTGGGCTCGCCGGGATATGGGCCGTCTCGCGCCGGTGGATAGGGCTGGGGCGCGCCCGAACCATCGCCACGGCACTTGCTTTGGGCATCGCAGTCGCCGTTGCGGCTTCGCTCAGTGCCGTCAACTGGTCCTTCAAGGATGACGTCGCCGTGCCGTTGATCATCGTTGCCGCTATCATGTCCGCATCCTCGATCGGGGGGCTGGCTCTGGGGGCGTTCTTCTGCCGCCGCCGCTACTCTCGGGGACGTTTGCTCGGGCTGTCCGCCGTGGGGACATTCTGCGTGGTCTGCCTGGGGATGTTGCCGTTTGCGCTTTTTGCCCTCACCCAAGGCATGCCAGCGGCTTTCCTGGTCACCGGCTTCCTTGCTTACGTAGGAGCCATCGCTGGGCTGTGTTGCGTTGTGTGGGTGCCCTTCATGATCTTGGCCTTCCGTTGCGTTCCGTACCGCGAGTGTTTCCATGGTGTGCTCAGGCTCCCGGGCATGATGTGCGGAACGGAACAGACGCTTGCGTCGACGGCGACCGAGGAGCACGAAGAAGGGCCCGCTGAGCCGACGTTCGACGCTGAAGACGAGGGTGACCGGCCGTAAGCCCCTCTACCTCGTGTTGCTGGTGAATGAGACCGTGTCTCAGTCTGTGGGGAACTCGTTGAGGAAGGCTTGCCAGCGTTCGAGGAAGGTGGGGTGTTGGTCGAGTCGGCGCAGAATGTGGTTGAGCTTCGTGCGCGATGCCTTGATCTGTTGCCGTTCGGGGCTGTCCGCCTCCCCGTCGAGCCGGCGCAGCGCCTCACTCAGCGTAAGCGTGCCCGCATGCATCTGCTCGAACAACTCCGGGGCCTCGCGTTGGATGCGGAGAGCTCTGCTGACGTACGCCGGGCTCACCCGCATCATCTCACCCACGATCATGCGTGATTCAGTGAGTTTTGAGTCGCCATCCAGGTTGTCCGATAAATTTACCGGACAACCTTCGTCTCGCTTTGCGTCCCAGGCCGCGCGCACCCTCTCGAGGCGCCCTTGGGCCACCCTTTCGGCAATGTCCGGTAGCAGTAGCGCAGCCACGGCGGCGCGCTGCGACACGCTGTAGTCATGGTGGTACTGGTTCGACTGCAGAACATACACAAGGGCATCATCCGGCGAGCCGATGAGGTCCATCACGGCCACCGGAATGCCCACTTCGC
>Ga0209045_1001249_pt1 | contig 24219 bp, 14 predicted proteins | sample SaaInlLV_10m_DNA_4_FD_184664 | JGI IMG/M metagenome (GOLD analysis project Ga0209045, IMG submission 184664) | Marine microbial communities from expanding oxygen minimum zones in the Saanich Inlet - Saanich Inlet SI072_LV_200m_DNA (SPAdes) (version 2) | ecosystem: Environmental > Aquatic >...
CGGCGAGGTGTGTTAGATCCCAGCCGTCTCCCGAAAGAAAGTCGCGCTTCTTTCACAACAACGTGAAATCGGGCTTGACCTCACCCCCGTGAACGGCTACTCACGCCCAAACCGGATGACCGCCTGGCCTACGTCGAGTGCTCCCCTCTCGCGGAAGCCGTCGATGCGACGGCGACCGTGCTGACCCTCACGGCTCAGCCCGAAGGTCTGCCGCCCAAGCGCGGCCGGTCCCGGGCCTTCCCGGGGCACCATATCCGGGTCGGGGACGAGCTCATTCGCTATGCTGAGGCCGAGATCGGCCCTCCCTTCCGGTTTACCGGGTGCCAACGCGGCTCCCTTGGCACAGCCGCTGACGATCATGCGGCCGGGGCACAGGTGCGCGGGCTTCTGGCCCAATGGGGGTTCTTTCTCGTTGACCCCGACAGTACGCTGGCGGATGAGGTCACCCAGAACTTCGCGGATGTGATCAACGCCTGCGACTTCGACTTCGTCTACTTTGATGCCAGCGACGGCACGAATGGCGCGTACCTCGACGGCTGGTATTACCAGAACAAGATGCACTTGGACTACTACCGGAAGCTGAAGAGAGACGTCCTGTACCAAACAAGCTGCGGAACCGGCCGAAATATCCTTTGGCATATGGTACCGCGCAGCGCATCGGCGGACGGCCATGGCGATATCAAGGGCTACTTGGACCAGCGCTGGGCCGGCATTCTCGGAATGGGTCACAACTGGACCAAGGCAGATGTGGGCTGGTACTACTGGTTCAAAGATGTGCGCCCGGACCAGATCGAGTACGTCTGCGCCAAGGCACTTGGGGTCGATGGAACAATCTCCCTCGAAACATCACGCGAAGCCATGGATCGCCTAACCCAAACACGACAGATGTTCGAGATGATCGCCCGATACGAAGAGTGCCGACGGGCCAACGTGTTTGGCGCTGACATAAGGGAGAAGCTGCGCGAGCCGAAGAAGGACTTCCGCCTCTTCCGAGATGACACCGGCTGGGCCCTGAGCCGGGCCGTCTATGAGGAACCGCGCCTGGTCGACCAACTCGACGGTGAACAGAATGTCTGGACCATCACCAACACACAGCAATTTCCAGTTCAGCTTGGCGCCGAGATCGTGCGCGGCAAGCGTCACGTTGGAACAGCCGAATACAATGACACTCAGACCCTCACCATCGAGGACTTCAACACGGCGGTGCCCTACCGCATGGGCGAAGGAAACGAGTTCGAGAAGTTCGTGGTCGGAGGGCAGAAGGTCCTGACTCCTGAAGGGCCGGTTCGCAAGGGCGTCTCGCAGGCGTTCGAAATCACGACGACAAACGCGAAAGTGGGGGCCAACTGCCTGGTCTACACAGCAACGAACGAGGGCACCAATGGCGGCTGGAGTGGCATAGGTAGACGTTTCGCCTCGCCGCTGAACCTGACAGCCTATGCGGGGGTCGGGCTCTGGATCCACGGGGATGCGCAGGCCGAAAGTGTGCGGTTTCAGTTCCGCGATGTAGCCGGACGCCACGCGAACTGGGTGCAGCCGATCACCTTCAGCGGCTGGCGCCTGTTCACATTCCCGCTCCCAAAGAACACTGGGTTTGACTGGTCGAAGACCGAGTACGTGGTTTTCTGCCTCAACGACCTCTCAGCCAAAACGTCGGTCCGCGTGATGTTCGACGATGTGCGGATGCTGCCGGAGCTTCGGCAATCCGGCGCATTCGGCAATCCGGCAATCGGCGTGAACGATAATCGCACCACGTTCCCCGTTGACCTCAGAGGGGGCCAGGCTATGACCGTCATTGGGGCTGAAGGCGCAAAACTGTGGCCGGGCGGCATGCGAGAATCGCAGAGCCTCGCAGTGAATATCGGGGCTTTGGTCTTGCGCCCCGGCCCAAACACCGTAATCTTCGGCACCAACAAACCTGCCCAGTTCCCAGGCGATGTCAGTGTCCTGCTCTACCAGATGTGGCCGCTCGAGGAGTAAGGTAGTCCCATGACACCACGCGAGATCGTCCTGCAGCAAATCAGGCATCACGAAACCGATCCCGTTCCCTACACGCTTGCCTTTGAGCCGTCCGTCGCTGTCCGTCTGGACGAACACTTCGGCAGCAACGCGTGGCGGAAACGGATCACTCCCTACATGGCGCAGTGTGGAGCGATCTCGTCGATCTGGCAAGCCCCCCCGGATCCGGAGCACCGGCAAGATGTTTTCGGTACGCTCTGGCGAACCGACAATGTCCCCCCGACCGTCGTCCGCCCGGGGCTATCCCGGCCAGAGCTCGAAGGCTACGCGTTCCCGATCCTGGAAGACATCCTCAGCCCTGAAGCGGTGAGTCAAGTGACCGAGCGTGTCCGAAAGACCGGCAATTCGTTCACCATTGTCGCGACAGGCCTGTGCCTGTGGCAGAGCTGGTACATACGCGGCTTCGAGGAAACCATGATGGACTGCGCAGCAGAGGAGGGCTTCTACACTGAGCTTCTCGACCGGTTGACCGACCTGTGTCTCGGGCTGATCGAAGCATGCAGAGACATCCCTGCCGACGCGATCATGATGGGGGATGATTGGGGGGTGCAGCGAGGCGTCATGATCGGCCCCGAACGCTGGCGCACATTCTACAAACCGCGGTACACTCGAATTTTCGACGCCATCCACGCGCAAGGGAAAGTGGCGATCATGCACTGTTGCGGCAGCGTTGCGGAGATAATGGACGACATCGTTGACACCGGCCTCGACGTGCTCGAGAGTGTCCAGCCCGAAGCGGCAGGCATGAGCCCGTACGCGCTGAAGAAGGGATGGGGTGACAACATCACGTTCTGGGGCTGCCTCGGCAGCCAGTCCACGATTCCCTTTGGGACCTCGGATGAGCTTCGCGACGAGATCCGACGTCTTCGCAGAGAGATGGGCAAAGGCGGCGGATACGTCCTTGCCCCGGCGAAGCCCCTCCGGACAGAGACGCCGATAGAAAATGCAGTCGCAGTGGTCGAGGAGTTTCTTGACGCATGAACGGTACATCTGCAATCGAGAGACACCTCGACGAATTGGTGCTCACCCGTTTGGGCCCCGAACGCCCCGCGGGGCTCTGTGTCACCTCGCTTCCGTTGCCACGCAACGCGCCTTCACCCCTTGGTGTTGCGGGCCACGCAAGCAGCGCCTTCCCCCTGGGCCAGTGGCACGATGTCGCCAACCCATCCCCTCGGCGACTCCTGCTCGCGGCCGACAACATGGGGACGGCCCCAGACTCCCTGCAGATCACGTCCGCGCCCGAGCAGCATGCTGCCACGTTTCCCAAGGCGTCAATGAACCTGTTCGAGACCGCTCCGGATGCGCTCTTCTTCTGGGAACGGCACAGCCTGGCAATCGAGTGGAATGGACACTGCGTCGAGCTGGCCATGGGGCTACGCTCCGACGGACAACTGCGCTGGTGGGAAGCCTGTAACCTCGTGGTCCGGGAAGAAGCCCCCTTCTGCCGTGTGGTGGAAATGGGCGGCGCAATCCCCGTGCGCATGTGCGACCTGGCCTACCTGCAGTCACGCAAAGGGTATTACGACAACGAGTTCCTCCACAAACACAACTGGCTCAACGGCCACATCACTGCCAGACTCTACGCAAACGGAGTCTGCGATGTCGTGGCCCGCCATGTCAACAGCAGGTTCTTCGACGACGGCAAAGACCTGGAACAGACCGTGCCAGTCATTGGTGTGCGCGTGGACGGAGAGCCGATCCCCACCGACGACACCCCCTGGGATGGCACGGTCACAACCCTGACGCATGGTCCCGTGTCGTTCGATGTCTCGGAAATGGCGCGGCTGGCGACGGCGCAGAAACCAGGCGAGCAGCGCATCGACCAGGGCTTCCTGGCCATTCAACCCTATGAGGGCATGGAGCTTTACGGTGGGGCCGCCGCCAAGGACCTTGGCGGGGATGCATACATCCTGCGCGGCAGTGAACAGCGCGTCCTTCGTGGCATGTCGCGATCGCTGAGCTTCAGCTTCAGCCTCAACGCGGAGCGTGCTCCAACCGTTGTGCGCTACCTCCCGCCAGCCTGGTGGTATGGAGCCTGTGAAGAACTCGTTCCTGCCCCTCTGCTGCCCGCCGTGACCGACCTCCAGGAAGCTTGCGACTCCGCCCGGGAATGGTGCCGAAAAACCATCCGGAGAGGCGGCTTCGAGGACGGAGCCATGGCCCGAGGAGCAGCGCCGGAGAACCCGCCGCCCTACGAAGCCGGGTGGGAAGGGGAAGTCCCCTACGCCCAGTTCCTCTCTGCTTGGACAACCGGTGATGCGGGGGAGTACGACGATGCCATGCACGCCGCGACGTATTTCACCGATGTCTGCATCGACCACGCCGCCAAACAGGTCCGCATGCACGGGTGGCCGCCGGACGCCTTCGCGCTGCCCATGGCCCGAATCCACGCGTGCCTCGCCGCCTACCTCGAGACCGGAGACAGATTCTTCCGTCAAGCCGCTGAATCCGTGATCCAGACAGCCTACTCGACGCACAAGAACTCATGGCCTCGGATGACCATCGGGCGAGACGCCTGCTTCATCCGGGGTGCCGTCCTGCTCTACCGTTACCTCGGCAGTCCGCACTACCGGGACATCGCCCGAGACAGCCTGGATGATGTCGCCGCCTCACAGAAGCCGGACGGCAGCTTCGGCGATCAAGGAGGAGGAGCCGGGATCCACGCCTGGGCGGCATACATCACCAAGCCCTGGATGGGCTGCATGGCCATCGGAGGCGCAATAGACTGGCTTGAACTCGTCCCGAACGATACCCCCATCGCCGATATGGTGAAGCGTTTCGCCGATTGGCTGATGCGCGAACGTTTCGATCACGATGGCATCATGGGCTGGAGCTACCAGCATGACTACAGAGGGGGCCGCGACTTCCTCAATATCACGGGCGAGATCATTCAACTCCCCGGCTCGGCTCTTTGGCACAGGGACTACCTGGCTCGCGTGCTGACCTTCTGTGCCCTGCGCTACGACGAGCCGGCCTATTTCGATGCCTGGCACGAGAGCTTCATGGGAGCAGGACAAACCGTCCGCGACGACCACGCATTCGCCCAGACTCTTCAGTTTGTGCCCTGGGTGGAAGCACACCTTTGGGATGCCGAGCTTTCCGCAGAAGGTGTGCAGGCCAAGCCAGCCTGGCTCGGCGAACGCACACCATGCCAAGCCACCATCTCGACTCCCGAAGGTCCGGTCCTCTGTGCCTGGAACAAGAACGGCACATCGTGCACAGCCGAAAACCGAAGCGTTCGGGTCACGGATTGTGCCCTCCAAAGAGACTGACGGGGTTGGTCATTTCCCACCCCAGAACGTAACCCCGTACTGAACAAGAGAGAGAATGAGACAGACAACACAAGCAGCTATTGCGTTGACAGTGGTGCTCTCATGTTCCGCGTACGCGAAGGAGAGCATTGTGCCGGACAAGACGGTGACCTACAAGACCCTCGGCGATACCAAGCTCAAGCTTCATGTATTCAATCCTCAAGGCCACAAACTAACCGACAAGCGGCCCGCCATCGTCTTCTTCTTTGGTGGTGGGTGGATGGGCGGTACGCCGAGGCAGTTCTACCAGCAGGCCAAGGGCTTTGCCGCTCTTGGATTTGTGGCCATGTCGGCAGACTACAGGGTGATTAGGAAACACAAAACAACCCCTTTTGAGTGCGTGAAGGATGGGAAGTCAGCAGTCCGTTGGATCCGACAGCATGCTGCCGAGCTGGGCATCGACCCCGGTCGTGTCGTGGCCGCAGGTGGCTCCGCCGGTGGACATGTTGCCGCGTGCACGGGTGTCATTCAGGGGCACGAGGAAGACGGTGAAAACGGTGACATCAGCACTCTGCCCAATGCCATGATTCTGTATAACCCAGTCATTGACACCACAGAAAAAGGCTATGGGATAAGCAAAGTGGGGCGGGAACGAAAGACGGAAATCTCGCCGTGTCACCAGGTTCGAGGAGGGGTTCCTCCCACCCTGATCTTTCATGGCACTGCTGACAAAACCGTTCCATATGAAAACGTCGTGCGGTTCACGAAACTCATGAAAGAGGCGGGTAACAGCTGCTCGCTTGTTCCCTTCAAGGACAAGAACCACGGCTTCTTCAACGGCTCGTTTTTCCGTCCAAAGAACGGTGACGCCGACTTCAACATCACCATGGAAAAGAGCATCTCATTCCTGAAAGAGCTCGGATTCCTGGACGCCGAATGAGCGTTCCCGAACTACAGGCCGGCGATCGAGTGGTTGTCCTCGCGTCGCTGATTCGCGGTTCCGCACTCGTTGCCGGAGCCGCTTCGGGGGGGATCACCGCCTGGCTCGCGACGCACAGAATCGGCACCACCGCGCTCTACGTGGTTGGAGGCACCATTATCGGATACATCGTGGGGTTGCTGGCTTCGCGGCTTGCTTCCCCTGTAGCCCAAGGCACCGTAGTTGTGATCAGAGTGGGATGGGGATCGCTGCCTCGGACGCTCGGCGGCGGGCTTTGCGCCAGCATCCCCGCATCGGCGGCGGTCTCACTCCTGTGCGCAGTCGCATTGGGTGCAGACATGCTCCAGGGCCTCTGGCCATCACTCGGTGCAGGCATTGCCCTGGGCATCGCCTTCGCCCTCTTGTCCTCGCTGACGTGAGGACTGGGGCTCATTGAGGCAGGAAAGGGACGAATATTGAACCCCATCGCACTGACCAACGGACGACTGATCGATGGTTCCGAGAAGCCTCCGCTGTTCCCCGCCACGCTGCTCACGGATGGTGCCGTTGTCGCGGCAGCAGGCCCAGCGAGAAAGATCTCCCTTCCTGAGGGCTGCTCTGTCATTGATCTTCAGGGCCGGACAATCCTCCCGGGCTTGATTGACGGGCACATGCACGTGACCGGTATGCCAGGACTGCTGGATGCAGCCGCGAACCTCAGAAACCAGTTGCGGGCATCCGAGATCCTCCGCGAATGCCTGCTTTGGGGCACGACCACCGTCGGGCATGCGGGAGGATGCGAAGAGAACCTTGTCCTGCGCGATATGATCGACAAAGGGACACTGAAACAGCGCGCACGCCTTGTCGTGAGCGGGGTTGTCACCGCCACTGGAGGGCATGTCCGAGGCGAAGGTGCGGACGGTCCATGGGAGATCCGCAAGATGGTGCGCCAAATGGCGCTTGCGGGAATGGACTTCTACAAGACGTGCGCGACGGGTGGATTCCAGTGGGCCCATGAGGGGCTGGGAACCCCCGACTACTCGTTGGAGGAACTGCAAGCTCTCGTGGCAGAAGCGCACATGCGAGGACGCCGTGTGCACGTCCATGCCCACGCTCAGCCAGGAATCCAGAACGCCATCGACGCCGGCTGTGACGTGATCCTGCACGGAGCCAATATCGACGCCTGCGCCCTCGAGGGCATTGCCGCCAAAGGGCTGATCTACATGCCCACGCTGTACATCACCAGCAGACACATCTGGGGAAGCGGGAGCCTGCCCGAGCACATGACCGGACGCATGAAAGCGGCATGCAAACCGCACCGGGAGGGTGTCGCTCAAGCGCGGGAGCTGGGGATAACCATCGCCACGGGAACAGATGGCGGGCCAAGGCCCGGCGCGCTCATGCACGAACTCTGCGAGCTTGTAGACTGTGGACTCACCCCGCAAGAAGCCATCATCGCCGCTACTCGGAACACCGCAGATTCTCTCGGCATCGGGGATCGACTCGGGACACTCCAGCCGGGCAAGCTGGCAGACTGTATCGTGGTAGAGGGCGACCCGCTGAACGACATCTCGATACTCACCTCCCAAGAGTCTATTGCCATGGTGATCAAGGAAGGTCGCATTGAGGTCGACTCACGGGCAGCACTCAACGTCTGACCGGGTGAGACAGGCAAGAGGGACAGCCGGAGAGGCGGCCGCATGGCGCGTACGAGAAAACCGAGGTGTGCGGGAGCACCATCCCAAGTGCAACGGAAACGCAGTGGAAGCGTATGATGAGCAGGCGAAAGACAATCGACCCCCGGTTCCCCGTGCTCGCAACCTTGGCACTACTGCTGGGCGCCGCAACTGCACGAGGAGAGTCGCCCCGGAAGCCGGAAGCCGGACACCGCGACGGCTACATCGACAGCCGGCAGATGCTGCAGACATTCTCCAAACGCCTTCAGGAACTGCACGACGCGAGCCGTTCGACCAAGACACGGACGCTTCTGAGACAGCTGTCGAGGAAGCGTTGCGGCATCCAGCTGCCCGCAATGACTGAACCGACTGTGAGTCCGGCAGATCTCTACGAACTGCGGAAGGAGGCCGTGGTTGCCGTGGGGGCTCTCTACAAGTGCGGGAAGTGCAGCAAGTGGCACACTCGTGTTGCGTCGGGCTTTCTGGTTACCAGCGATGGCGTCATCATAACCAACTATCACGTGGTCGACCATCGCGAAACCAAAGCGCTGGGAGCAATGACATACAGCGGCACGGTATATCCAGTGGAGGAGGTCCTCGCCGCTGACCGCGGTGGAGACATTGCCGTGCTACGGCTCCAGGGCACTGGATTCCCCTACGTCAGCATGACAGAAGCAAGCCCCGTAGGCGCCAGAGTCTGGGTCATAAGCAACCCCAACAAGCAGCTCTACACATTCACGGAGGGCATCATCTCAGCCCGCCTTGCCCAGACACTGAAAGGGACGGAAACCAAACGCCTGTCGGTAACGGCAGACTTCGCCGGTGGCTCCAGCGGCGCCCCGGCTTTCGACTCTCATGGCCGTGTGGTCGGGATGGTTGCGTCGACAAGAGCCGCCAAGACCAACGCCGAATGCAAGAACAGCTACGCCCAAATGGTCTTCAGATACTGCATCCCCGCAGAACTCATACTCGAATGTTTCGCTCCTCAAACGGAGACACCTCCTGGCGCCCGCTCTGAACCATAGTGGAAGGAAGAACTGTGCAGAACACAACGGCTCGAGTTTTCAGTATCACTGGTTTCTTCATCCTGGCCGCGATGGCCCATACCGTGGCCAAACCGGCGAAACTGTACGTCTCACCAGTTGGCAACGACGCCTGGTCAGGCGCGAAACGAACCCGTGTCCTAGGACACTTCGGCACGAATGGCCCGTTCGCAACGCTGGAACGGGCGAGAGACGAGATCCGGGAACGGCGCAAGGCCGGTGCGCTGTCCGGCGAAGGCGTCGAGGTCGAACTCCAGGCTGGAACATATGTCCTGACGTCCACATTCGAACTGTCAGAAGCAGACTCAGGTACGACAGGCAGCCCGGTGGTCTATCGGGCTCGCGAAGGGAGGACGGTCCGCCTGGTGGGAGGCATGCGAGTGCCGCCATTGCAGCCGGTTACGGACCAGGCCATCCTGAAAATTCTGCCGCCGAAGGCCCACGGACATGTGCTCACAACAGATCTGACCAGTCTCGGAATCGAGGAGTTCGGATCCCCCAACCCAACAGCGCAGGGCTGCGAGGTCTTCTGGGATCACACGCCCATGACGCTGGCGCGTTGGCCAAACCATGACTTCACCCGCGTCAAAGGAGTGGCGGAGAAGGAAGTGGACGTCTGCCGCGGGACGATGGGCAGCAGAGTTGGTCGAGTCGTCTACGACGATGATCATGTCGCACGCTGGAAGGACGAGCCGGACGGTTGGGTAAACGGATTCTGGTTCTGGGACTGGGCCGAACAGGCACACCCGATCGCATCAATCAACGCGGACACCAAGACACTCGAAGTGGCCAAGCCCTACCACAGGTACGGCTACCGAAAGCGCCAGTGGTTCTACGGATTCAACCTGCTCTGTGAGTTGGATGCACCGGGTGAGTACTACATCGATCGAGAGGCAGGCAAACTCTACGCGTGGCCACCGGAGGGACAGTCGGCCGACGAGGCTGTATTCCTCTCATCACTCAAGCACGTGGTGACCATGACGGACGCATCGCACATCACCCTCCATGGGTTGACCATTGAGGCATGTCGCGGCACAGCGGTCGTGATCAAGGGAGGTACAGGAAGCCGGATTGAGGCCTGCACACTCCGCAACACCGGCAACCGAGCCGTCACGGTGACCGGGGGAGCCAACCACACCGTCTTCGGGTGCGACATCTCCGAGACGGCCAATGGCTCTGTCACCCTCACGGGTGGAGACCGCAAGACCCTCACACGGTCGGACCATGTGCTGGAAAACTGCTGGATCCGGCGTTACGGCCGGCTCAAGCGAACCTTCTGCACCTCGGTATCCCTGCAGGGCGTCGGACAGACGGCCCGGCGCAACCTGATCCATGACGCACCCTACATCGCGATCTGGTTCGGCGGGAACGACCACATCATTGAACTGAACGAGATCCACAGCGTCTGCCTGGAGGCCAATGACTCCGGCGCCATCTACGCCGGACGGGCCTGGGACAAACGCGGCACAAGTATCCGCCACAACTACGTCCACGATGTTGTCGGCTTCGAGGGGCGAGGCTGCAACGGTATCTACCTGGACGACATGTTCTCAGGGACGGAGGTGACCGGCAACATCGTGGTCCGCGTCCCGCGCGCCTTCCTCATCGGTGGCGGCCGCGACAACCTCCTGACCAACAACGTGATCGTGGACTGCAAGTACGGGATGCACATCGACAACCGCGGCCTGGGGTGGGCCAAGGCGTCTGTGCCCGGTAGTATGACCAAACAACTCAGGGCCATGCCCTATGAGAACGAACTCTGGCGCCGACGCTACCCCGCCCTCGCCGGGACACTTGACGACGAACCAGGGAGCCCGAAAGGCAACATTGTCGACCGGAACATCAGCGTAAACTCCCAGTTCGACCGAATGTGCGCACAAGCCGAGGAGTTCGGCCACATCGGTCGCAACCTGATCGGTGAGGACCCCCTGTTCGTTGATGCCAACAACAACGACTACCGGCTCCGTCCAGAGTCCCCTGCCCTAAAGCTGGGCTTCCAGCCAATCCCGACTGACCGGATCGGCGTCTACAGACATCCGCTGCGGGCGACTTGGCCGGTCCGACACGCGGTGCGCCTGCCCGAAGGCGTCGATCAACCACATAGCCCCTCCCTTCCTCCAAAAGAAGCCGTTGCCCAAGGACCAAAGCCACTATTCAAGGCCGGCCGGCAGAACACAACCATCGCCATTGATGGAACCATCAAACCTGGAGAATGGAAAACCGGTGGTAGCAGGAAGGCCTTTGCCATTGAGCAGAAACTCGACCGCTCCAAGGTCACTCCCCCGAGCCGGGCCTGGATCTGCTGGGACAATGACGCGCTGTATGTGGCCGTGGACACTGACACCGCCTCGAAAACACCCCTGAAGCAAGAAGCGAAATGGGGCTCAAGCGACGCGGTGGAAGTCGCCATCCAGAACCCGTCGAAAGGCAAGAGAGCTCCCATCCTTGTCCTGCGAGGCTACCCCTGCGGCACGTTTGAGAGCAGCGGCGAGGCCGGTGCCCCAAAAGCAGACGTGGCCAAAGCAGGGAAAGACGTTCAGTTCGCAGTACAGGTCGCCGGGGCAGGACGTTGGACAACCGAATGGCGAATCCCCTTCGCCTCTCTCGGCATAGACCCAACGACCACAAAGAAGATCAATTTCAATCTCACGTCACGCCAGAGCGCCCGGCGGCTCTGGCTCCTCCTGGTCGGTCCACTCGACCTGGCCACCTGGGACGTCCGTAACGGAGCCATCCTGGAACTCGTGGACTGACGGGGGCGGTCGTCCCTCCAATAAGGCGGCGTTCGTAGTAAGGAACGTAGAGCAGCGGAGTGCCGTTCTTCCTGCTTATCATAGTGGCATGCGCAACTCGATGCGTGGAGTAGGGCCTACCCGAAGTTCCCGTCATTAATGACGGAGTCTTCCCGGAGTCCCCACAGGACCACTCCAGTCCATGCGAAGGAAGCGGGGAAATCGGGAGATCTTGAGGAATTTGGTCGGTTGGCGCTGGCTGTCAGCCAGGGCGCATGAAGCAGGCATGAAGCGATTCGAAATTCGCACCGCCGCCGCCATGGCGATGATGCCGGTGAAACCGTTAGGTCGCTTTTCCTGTTACCGTTAAGCAGGTCTGGGGGCTTCTGTCTGACCGTAGCGCCGCTCTCCGGGCGGCGTTCCTGACGGTTGCTGCGACCGCGAGAAGAGCTGCCGCTCGGAGAGCGGCGCTACCCCCAACCAGGGACGCCCTCATCTGCTTAGAAATTCCCTTTTCCTTTGAAGGAGAAATCGCTGTAGAGCCAATCAAGAAACACTGAACACTTCATATTCCCGCCCATATTGACGCGCTTCACCGGATCTGCCCCCGATAGACGTTTGGTTCCGTCCGTTTCGCTCTGGCGAAGCCCGCATGGAGTGCGGCGTGCTTCAGCGGAGTACCATGAACGCGATGTCGCCTCGTTCAGCACGCTTCCGCAGTGGTCTCATCCCCTCGTCATCACGCAAATCCTGTCCCACGCTGTAGACCACATAGCCGGACCTCCTGATGGTCTTGGACTTTGGTGGCTGTCCGGCCCCCATCATGCCCATGCCCATGCCCATGCCGCCGCCCATCGGCGCCACGATGAGCCCGTCTTCCGTTACGGCAGGCGATTTGCTGAACCCGAGCGGATGCGGCTCGGATTCCCCCTTCTCCGGTGGAGGTTTCGGTTCGGCGACGGGCTCTCTTGCCTCCTTCGGTGCTTCTAGGCAGACCTCCCCCGGGATGTACTTGAGGGGGTCTCCGGTGAACGCATCCAGCGGCACGCAAGGGAGGAAATCGGGAACGAGCGCCGCGAGAGTATCTGGCAGCTTGCCATGCACGAGTCTGTAGCGTTCAACCGCGAGGGCAGCAACGGCCGTTTGCGCTTTGGCGTCGGCCACCTGCAGGCGCTGAGTGGAGTCCAACAGGGGAAGCAGAAGAAGGGCCGTGAGGGAAAGCCGCCCCGGGAGTCGCGCCAACTGCGTTTGGGCCGTCGCACGTCGTTCTCCCCACTCGTGCACGGGGACGGAGTCCATGTCCCCGAAAGTCTCGTCGAACAGGTTGATGAACTCTGCCTTGGACCGAACGAGCACACCCGTTGACCGCAAGAGGAATGTGCGGACAGAGTAACTGGTCTGGCCCGGCCCCGTTTGAAGCAGATCCATCCCCACCGTGTTTGCCAAGTCGCCTGCCAAGCCCCGCCAGAAGCCGTCGCGGTAATCGGTACGTGCAAGGACATGCTGGAGCTCCGCAAGCTCTGAGGGCTCCAGCTCGACCAGGCTCATGGCGTCCTCGAGACAGGCGCGAGCTGTGGCGTGACAACCCGCGCGCACGAGCGCCGAGATAACCGTTGGCTCGTCTCTGAGACACTCCCCAAGTCGCCACATTGCGAGGATGTCCTCGGCGCATGCCGTAGCGTCTTCTGCGTTGGCGGCGAGCAGGCTCCTATCGGCCAGCAGGCGGACGCCGGTCCTCAGCTGCGACAGGTGGTGAAGCTGGACGTCAAGGCCGAGGGTTAGATCGATGGCAAAACGACACCTGTCCATGGCCGCGGCCCGCCCCAAGTGCTTCAGAGCAGCGCTGTTGGACGCCAAGTACTTCGCGGTTCCGTCACGGACAGTGTCAGGCAAGCGTTCTCCCAGACACGGACGGGGAGCCCTTCCGCTGTGGACAACCTGCTCGCGCTCGGTACTCTCGCCCTCGCCATAGGCATCGGCCGCCTTCTGCAGGGGGACCGCGGCATTCGCTCCCGACGGGACATAGAGATACCACTCGTCAAGCTCGGCAGGCGTGGTCGGCACTCCCCTCTGCCGAAGCGCCTTGAGCTTCTCCGCCAGCTCCCGACGCAGACAAGAATGCCGGACGATACACGCAGCGACGCCCAGAACCGGAAGGCCAACAAGGGCGGTCAGCACCAGCCCGCGCGCACCAAACCCAAAACACGACGATCCGCGAGATCCCACGTTGGAGTCCTCCTCCTCAGCGAACAGCAACGGCAGGGGACGCCCCGGTCGGGCTCCCTGCAGTAAGGCTAAGAGCGAAATATACCTGTAAGACAGGCTCTCGCGAACTGCAACCTCGGTCTCAGGTCTTGGGGGGTGTAAATCAAGCCCCCCTGCTTGCAGAGCCCTGGGAACCCGGTTTCGGGCGAATTCCAGGTTCCAGGACCTAACCCCGGTCCCTAATCGCGGGATGGCACCCGCCCTCGCCGGACTATGGCGGGCCATGCCGCCTCCCATGTTGGTTGCCTCTTCTTCAATGTGGGAGGAGCCGCTGTGCTCCGACTCCCAAGCAATCGCGGGATGGCACCCGCTCCCACATTAAAGACAATCGCGGGATGGCACCCGCTCCCTTCATAGGGCAAGCCGATGGGTCAAGATGCGTCCCTGGCCATTCTCAACGGCCCAGTGTGCAACGAGCAGTTCGTCGTTGGACAAGCGGGTGATGCTGGGCTGACCGAAGCGGATGCCTGACATGCTGCCATAGCCACTCACGGCCAAGCCTGTGGCCCGATCCCAGACGCTCTGTCGTGTCAGTTCGCGCCAGCTGTTGCCCGTGACATCAACCACACGCACGAACAGGCCGATATCGCCGGTTTCCCGCTGACAGTGCACACTGAGAACGGTGTTGTCGTCCAGGCGCAACAGGTTCGACGCCTGTCCCGGCACACCGGTATCCAGCGGGATCGTCCAGGTTCGGCCGTTATCTTCAGAAAAGCTGACATGGTTGGTCAGACTGCATCCGGCGTCCAGATCGAAGGCCCAGACGATGGCCATGATACGCCCCGGGCCGAGTTCACAGAGCCGGCTTTCGTAGGGGGTGATGAGTCGATTGGCCACGGCAAAGTAGACACCGTGAGCGGTCCAAGTCCGGCCGCCATCGGTGCTGCGGATGAGCCTTCCGTCGACCCCGTCCGGTTTGGTGCCGTCCCAGAGGGGCATAGGGGGTCCACCGCAGATGATCGAGCCGTCGGACAATAACACTGGTGGCCCGGAGTTCTCAAGCCCGCTTGAAAGGCCGAGATCGAGTTCGGCGGCGGAAGTCCAGCTCTGTCCCCTATCACTGGAACGCACAACCACGGTCGCAGACCGCTCAACACCGTCAGTTTCGGGGTTGCCGATGCCGACCATCGGGTGATCGCGGTACATCCGGTATCCTGCGGCGACGACGTCGACGTCTGTGAGAGCCAGTGGTTTCACAGCATCGTTGACCGGAACGCCGTTGACGGCGGCTTCCCCGATCGGTTCGGGGTCAGTCCAGGTGTGTCCCTGATCAGTCGAACGCGTGACGTGTGGTCGCAGATTTGGCGCTTCGAACGCTTCCCCGAGCATAAAGATCGCCAGCAGTTCTCCGTCGGGGAGAACCGTCATTCCGGGAAAATAGCCGTGGCGACTGCACACATGCGACAGGGGATTGTCGAAAAGACATCCATGATCAAGAACAGTCGCCTCGGTCCGTTCCATTGATTGTACTCCTTCTTTCCTCCATTGAGGACAATCGCGGGATGGCCCCCGCTCCCACATTGAAGACGAGGCCTCCCTCTCTACTCGAAGACCAACTTGCTGAACAGGTCAGGCTGTCGAAATGATCCCATCATGAAGGGGCTCGAGCTGCTGAATTTGTCATTCGAGACGGGGGGATTGAGGATCGTGCGACAGAAATTGGCACCCCACACCTGACCTTTGAGAGCGGCGCCTCCCCCGCCAACCGCTGCGATCGGGACTGCGATCTCGATCGTCCAGCACTCACCATCCACACTGATCCCGAACCCCGCCTTCGAAGACCAGTTGCTGTCGTTCTTCCGCGTGCGGCGATTGCAGCTAAAGTCAAGAACCCGGCCGGCCGGGTAAATCAACACCTGATGGAACACGTCGTCCGCCGGATTCTGGTCGAAGAAGACCTCCACGTAGTCTTCCTTCAGGATCATCTCCCGCTGACCGTCCTGCTGCAGGCGGGGGTCTGTGCAAACAAACGCGCAGTAGATCCGGTCATCGGTCCGGGTCACTTTAGCCGTCGTCAGCCAGGTGGTCGGCTTGCCGTCAATATTGGTGACCAGAGGCCGTGTCGCCGCCGTTTCCCAGCATGGTTCGTTGAGCTTACCATCGAGGACTGGAACGGCGGCCGCACGGGGCACAGAGAGCGTGGCCACGCGCTGTTTCTCCTTGTCGTTGAACTGGCCGACATAGCGGTAACGCCCGGCCTTGAGGTGCCCAATGACGAAGGTATTGAAGAGCTGGACGGCGTTGCTGTGGGCCGTGCCTTCCGCAGCGGCCGCGGCCTTCCTCCCGGCGGCAGCAAAGGATGCCATCGTCTCCTCATTGTAGATCTGCTTCCAGATTTCGTGCCGATCTGCCCCCGTGGCCGCGATCTTCACGCTGTTCCTCTCGATGGTCTCCAGCAAGGGGGCAATGTGAGGGGCTGCGGGCCCATAGAACGCGGTTGCATAGTCCGCGAGGATCGCATCTACATCGGCCTCAGGCGAGAAGAGCAGGCGCATCACCACGTACCGGTTTAGATGCTCGAGCATGATGCTGTCGTGGTCCATCTCGCAAAAGAAGAGGCGACCGTATTTGGCCAAGTCCGGGATGAACTGTTTGAAGAAATGCGGGAGGAGCATGGGTACGCCATAGGAACTGGCTTGGCGCATACCGAGCCGATAAAGATGATGGAACCAGAACAGCAAGGGCATGTCGTTTGCATGGCTGAGCTGCTCGACCAGACCAAAGAGCTCCGTGTAGGAGGCCTTGTCGACAATGTTGTAGATCTTGTTGAGCCTGTAGGGGCAGACACCGACAATGACGTTGTTGGGGAGATCAAGACCATCAGGCACGACGGAATAGCTGGAGTAGGCCAGGCAGATGATCAGCTTCTCAGGATAGGATGCCCCGACCTTCCCGGCAACTTGGGCCACAAAGGGCCAGACCAGATTGGAGTGCTTCTCCCAGCGCGTTCCTTTGGTGGCCGTTTTCGCCATGCACATGTCGCAGCGACACCCTCTGAAACCGTCATGCGGGAGCATCGAGACGGTGTCCCCATAGCAGGCATTGGCTGCCCACCCCTGGTTCGCGCCTCCCGAGGTCCAGTACTTCTCAGGAATTCCTCGGTCGCCGGCTGTTTTCCCCGCAAAATAGGCCTCGACGTCCGCGACGGTTTCCCGAAAGACACCCCGCTCTGAGTAACACAGGTGTCCGGTGTGGCGACGAGATGTGTTACCACCGAGGTCACGCGTGCCGTCGGGGAGTACAGCAAAGAACTCGGGATTGCTCGCCCCGAAACGGTCCTCCCAGCGTGTTCTGGGCGGACGATGGTTAAAAGCGAACCACTCTGAGGATGCCCGGTTGCGTACGAGCCACCACCGGTTGGCCAAGGCATTCATCTTGAGCTGGGCAATCTCCTTGCTGAGGAGATCCTGGATGGGCACGTGCCGCTGCGCCGCGCGACGCCAATGCGTCTGCCCAAACACGCGCAGAGCAAAGGCGGGTTCGGCGGTCAACTCGTAACAGGCGACCCCGAGGGCCGGAGTCTCGGGGACGACTTCGCCTTTGGGGCCGGGAAGGAACCAGCGACAGCCGCAGCGTTCCAGAAACTGGTAGACACCATTCAGCGTCCCGCGCTCGAAGTCCCATGCCGCGTCGTTGGTTAGGGCACGATCTCTGGACGATTTCCCGTGGGTCTGGAAGAGGATCTGCCCTTTGGTCCCCGGTTCATCATGCCCGGCGATAAGAACCAGTTCCGGGTGAACGCGAACGGCAAAGCCATCGCGAGCCAGATTCACGACCTCGACCCCCGCTTGGCGCAGCTGAGGACCGTCTCCCAGAACGATGGCCGGCACGGCCCCCGGCTTCTCAACGATCCGGAAGGCCGCGCCTGTGATGCGGTCCAGATAGCGTTTCAGCTCCTCCCCGGCAAAACGCAAGGCAGGTGGAGCCTGGGCTGGAACGACGATGTCAAAACGGGCCTTGCCTGCGGCCGCCAGGCGCGCGCTTCCCGCAATGCGTGCTTCCCGCCGATGCCGGTCAAAGAAGCCCTTGACACGATCCCCCGGAGTCCCGGCCGCATGCGTAACAACGCCAACGGCAAGTGCCAAGGTCAAGACAACACTGAGACGAACAGTCCCTACACCATCGGGTCTCATTTACTCTCTCCTGAAGACATGAATGTCGGCTCTTCTCAGGGCTTCACATGTGCCAAACGCCCCACGTAAACATACGAGTACCACTTGTGATTGACGACCCCGAAACTGCCGGCCGTGGGGTGTTCGGGCATGGCAAACCTGCACGTGGATTCGCCGTCAGCCTTGTCCGTGCCCAGGTAGACGAGTAGCTCCCCACCCGGCTCCGGAACAACCAGTGTGAGGTCGAGGGCCTGGTCCTTGCGCTGAACCGCCGAGGAGTCTGGCCCGGGAATCTGGCGCACGCCAAGCGTCTCTCTGGGCGCAGGCTTGCCGTCATCAGCCGGCGGCGGCTGGTACTCGAGAGTCACTTGGCCGCTCCGCCAGGTCAGGGATAGATGTTCGTGCAGGTTGGCCGTATCGTTCCTGCCGGGCAACGTGTCCGGCGCCTGCATGTAGAAGGCGACACTGGTCTTGTGGTACTGAAATTTCTCGTGGGACTCGTTGAGAACGAAACGCACGTGGTACGTCCCCGGGCCGAAGCTCTGCCGTGTCAATGCATACGCGCCGCCGCGGAGCTGGAGTCGAGCGTCCGCGTACGGGGAATTCTTGCCGGAAAACGCGGCTCGTTTGGCCATGTGAATGGTCCCCAGATCGCCGGAGTCACCCGAAAAGTCAGCCGCGAACGACGAGGCATCGGCAGCCATTTCAGGACGCGTCGGCTCCGGTTGAGCGTCCTTTGTCGGCAGGGGCTGCGGTTCTCCTTTCTGGCTAAGCACAGCTGCGACATGGCCGTAGACACCGCCCAGACCAGCCGGTGTCCAGACGTGGACGGCCAGGGCATTGGTGCCCTGATCCTCCCAGCGCAGCACATCCATCGGGACGTCAAGCAGGAAAGGCTCATTCCAGCCACTGTGCTCACCGATGAACGTGCCGTTAAGGAAGACACGGCAGTCCGAATCGACGCCTGCGAAAAGCAGATGTGCGCGATCCGCAATGAAGCGGTGGTCCTGATCCAGTTCCACGGTTGCGAAGTACCACGCGTGTCCGTGATACTGTCCATGCTGCTTATCCCAGTGTTCCCCCAGGCGAATCGGGAGCAACATGTCCGCAGCGGGACGTCGCTGCGGGACGTGCCAATCTCGATCCTCTCCAACTTGTTCCAGGTCCTTGATGAAAAGCGCAGCGGGGTTGACCACCGTCACGTTGGTCACTTTGCGGTCAAGGCCAAGCTCACGCGCCATCCCAGGCACACCTGCAGCAAAGGTCTGCAGCAAACGCTCCCTGAGCCGGAGCCTCAACTGGGGCGTCTTCTCCGGTTTGGCACTCAACACCCCCTCGGGAACGTGCGACGTCCCGTAATGGACCACGTTGTCGTGAGACGAAACGCTGTCGAGCTTCATACCGGGCCCTCTGCCCTCGGGACCATCGTACTCATTCAGCACGTTCCTGGCAACCATACCTTTGCCGTCAGAGGAGAACACACTGAAGGACCAGTCCGACACGCCGCTGATGCCGGGAGTGGGACCGTATTTGTTGATCGTGTTACCAATAACAACGGGATTATCCCCACCGCGGACGGTGCTGTTCTTGACCGACGACCAGCCTCCGATCCCGATCCCGCCGCCATGTGTGGTACAGCCCACAATCTCGACGTTGTCAGCATTGTAGACATGAATCTGACTCGCCTCACAGCCATAGGTCTTCGTGTCGCTCGTGGATATGGCGATCGATCCGAACGTGCCCACACAGTTTACCATCGTTGTCCCACCACCATCGCACCCCTCGATATCGATGAACCCGTAAGGCTTCCAGTTGTGCGCGTAACCCCGGCAGTTGATGTAGGTCGCAAGCCCCGCGTTGTCGTGACATGTCGTGAAGGCCCAGCGGAAACAATCGTGTGCCTCGCAGTTGATGACCACGTTGTGATGGCCCCGGACGTAGAACCCGTCTCCGGACCACCGGTCCCATTTGCCCTGGTAATAATCCGCGTTGAATCGCAAGTCGATGTAGCCACAGTTCCGCGCGGTGCAGTCCCGGATGAGATTGTGATCTGAATAGCACTGGAACGCAATGCCGGGCACATCGTAGGCAACGCATGACTCGACCACACACCGCCCTCGCAGGAGAAAGGCAGAGTCCGATTTCCCCAACTCCCGGAACTCCGGCCAATGGCCATACTTGTTCCCATCGACCGTGACGCCAACCACGCGGCTGCTCTTACCGATGTGCACAAGCTGTCCCTTCGACGGCAGACGCTTCAGAACGGCGTTGGCTTCCGACCGCAACGTGTGCCCCGCCGGGATCTGCACCCCGGTGGTGGCCCCGTAGATATGCGGCTTCTCAGCATTGAGACTCCCGGGGATCAGAACACAGACATTCTCCGCCAGGGCAAGGTTGAGTTGCTCCCGGTAGTCGACGGTCCCGTCCAGAACTGGGTCTTGCGGGAGATATGTCAAAAGACTGGTCCACTCAACGCCCCAGGCCCCCCCGCCCCAGGAGAACACCAACCCCGCCCCGACCATGACAAGCAGTCGGGAAGACCATTCTCGGAACAACATCAGAATACCTCGTTGTCAGTTGGTTTAGTGCAAATGGCGTAGAGTCAGCGCTCCGGAAGCGCGATGTGTGAAGACCGAAGAACGCCACTCCGGCAAGGCCTACGTGGCTAACTACGAACGAATTCGGTCACCAGAAGCGCGCCGCTCGTAGTAAGGCACGTAGCGCAGCGATGTGCCGTTCTCCCTGCGTAACTCAACGCCATCCCGCCCCAGTCTCCTTTTTCGCATCCCACGCCAGCAAGGCGGCAATCACACGCGTGTTTGCCTTTGGGAATGGGTATCGATCCAGCTCGTCCAGGCCCACCCACGCGAAGGGGCGTGGAATGCACAACGTACCACCGCGGACCGTGCACACGAACGCAGTCAGGGTGATACGGAAGTGGCTGTAGGCATGCTTCACGGTACACAACGTCGTCACAATCTCAACATCCAGGCCGGTCTCTTCACGCGTCTCGCGCACAGCCGTTCCTGCCAGCGCCTCCCCGGATTCCTGTTTCCCACCAGGGAACTCCCACAGCCCCCCCAACATCTTACTCTCCTCCCGACGGGCAATGAGCACGTTTCCCTGATCGAGGATGACCGCAACCGCGATGTCGTAGTGTGGAACAGGTTTGCTCGGAGACTTGAAAGGCAGTTCGCCAACACGATCGGTCCGCCGGGCAACACACTCCGGCCGAAGGGGACAGGCGTCGCACTCAGCCCGTCTCGGCCCGCACACGAGCGCCCCCAACTCCATGACCGCCTGGTTGAATGCTGATCGATCCTGCACCGGCTCGATGACTGGCGTCAGGCGATCAACGAACGATGTCTGGACTTTGGTGCCGCGGATATCATCATCCACGCCCCAGAATCGAGCAAACACACGCAACACATTGCCATCCACAACAGGATGGGGCTGGTTGAAGGCAATGCTTGTGATCGCAGCCGCCGTGTAGGGCCCCACCCCGGGCAACGTCTGCAGGGCGATGTAGTCAGCCGGAAGCTCTCCATTCCAGTCAGAGACCACCACCTGAGCCGCCTTGTGCATGTTGCGAACACGAGCGTAATAGCCGAGCCCTTCCCACAGCTTCAGGACCGTCTGCAAGTCTGCGGCAGCAAATGCTTCAACGGTCGGGAATGCCCGGATGAAACGGTCGAAGTAAGGGAGAACGGTCTTCACCTGCGTCTGCTGCAGCATCATCTCGCTGATCCAGACGTGATAGGGTCGGGGATCCTCCCGCCAAGGCAACACACGTCTGTGCGCGGCATACCACGCAAGCAAGCGCTCGGGCCAGTGGGGGAATTCAGTACTGTTCGATCGAGTCATCAGAAATCACTCGAAACGGCCAAACGCCACGTCTCTCCCCGGTCCCCCGACAGCAGTATAGTCGGTTCACTCGGAGGCGGCCCGTAGAACTGATACTTCCGTTCCCCTTTGGACATGTTCGTTCCCAACGGAAGGACCGGCCCGTTCTTGCCGCTGAGGAAAGCCTGTTCACGGTCAGGCCAGATGTCGATGTAGGCTCGGTACTCGTCTCGGAAGAGACAGACGCTGGGGCTCTGAGCCCAGTAGAACAGGAAAAGGCGCTGGGTGACCGGATCGATGGTCAGTTTGTGGAACCAGACCTTGTAGTAACGCTTGAAGGGGATGACCAGGTGCCGGGCCTTCTCCCAGGGCCGTCCCGCCTTCTTCCGATGGAGTGACAAGCGGAACGCGTATCCCGGGTGCGCCATGCGCGTGACGCTGTACAGCGTGTCCTCATCGTCACAGACGAGCCCCGCGTAGGTGACGCCATTGGACACACTCTCCGTTGGGGCCCAGGCACTGATGTCCCAGGGCCGCAACGAATGCGTGTACCGGAACGGATCATGGTGTCCGTTGATAATCACATGCAAAATGCCATGGCTGTCGGGTGCCACGGCGGGCCAGTTGTGGTTGTCCTTGGCATTCTTGCCACCAAATCCAATCAGTGCCGGCTCCGAAAGAGCCCGTGTGCGAACATCATAGACCACGGCAAAGGCCGGAACACCGTCCTCTTTGACCTTACCGGGGAGGATGGTCATACGGCCATAGACGATGATCACCTGGTCGCCATGGGTGATGGCCTGGTTGGCCTCGCCCGAATGAGGGATAAACGGCAACGCATCGTCGGCGATCAAGACAGGCTCAGGAATGATCAGCGTTCCGTCCGCCTGCTTCTCGGGGATGGTGATGTAATTGCTGGTTGGGGCGTGGTACTTGCTCAGAAGCAAGACAGGCGGACGCCTCAGGCAGTCCGGGTTGTGACCGACGAACTTCTCGAACCGTCCCATGTAGTAGGGCAGTTCGTAGACCGTCCACGTGCGCATCGCATCGCGCGAGTGCAGGAGAAGCCCCCGTCGAGTCCGCCAGTTCCCGGTTGGGTCCGACACGAACGACAGCATGTAAGCATCACCATCCGCATCGAAGCGAACAGCCGTCTCATTGGTCTGCCCTGTGTTGCCGAGCTTGAGTTCGGTGAATCCCAGTGTCTTCCGCGCGTAGGGAAGAAGGAGATCCTCGGCAATGTCCCGGCAGGCCCATTCCCCCCCCTTTGTCTTGCTCTGGAGAACCGTTCCGCCGTACTGGATGATAGCCTTCCCTGCAGGAGAAAAGCTGACCGGACCGGGCTCGAACCTGGGCCAGTAACCAAACAGCGCCCGCTCAGTGAGAAAGTGGGTCCCGTAGGTAATCCCCTGCTCGGCCGGTGCCCCAGCCCGCAATTCGGGATAGGGATGGTTGATTCGCCCAGGCACAGCCGAAGGAACGCTGCTCCGCCACGGCCGCTCGGTCAGGTCAGAGATTGTTGGGTTGGGGGTGGTCCCGCCGAACCGTGCACCGCCCTCGAGGACCATGGCGTCCAGCCGCAGGACGGTATACGGACTCGGCTGCAGGTTGTAGACCTTGGTGAAAAAGTAGACCCCTTGCACGGCAACCCACCCCATGGGGTCTCCCATAGGTTCGAACCGGGAAAAGGGCAGAGCCAGTCTACGCCATCCCGTCCAGTCCACAGTGAACGGAAACACCAGGAAATCCCGCCACGGTGTCTCAGGGTTGTCAGAGAGCACGGCCACGACCACCGTCTGTCCCGTCGCCACCTCTGAATCCACCCAGAGAGCCAGAGAACGGGCTCCACTCCAGTCCGGTGGAACATCGGCCGTACTCACGGTCGGGAAGCGCGGATGATCACCCCACAGACCAGAGGCAGTGCCGCTCTTGACCCGCTCGTGATCCAGGACCAATCCCCCGCCCAACGCCGCGACGGTCGTCGTCCGGGAACACCACAGCTCCTCTTCCTTGAACTCAGACAGCAAGTCAGGAGCGGTTGACCAGGCACCGGTGGTCTCGAAGTCAAACGTGTCCCGCCAGCTCCCGTCGGGCAACTGAACGGACGCACACCCACAGCACACCAGGAGCGCGAAACTGACGACCATCAGTGTGCGAACGTGCCATGTTCCCATACCAGTTGCTCCCTGTCTTCGGGCGGTCGTGTCGATGTGGACGGCGTGGGGCTCGCATGCCGCGGCAGAGATAGCGCAAGGGGCGGCCACCGACTCGCCTCCCCCTCGAGGCAAGCCAAACATCCCACACAGTACATGCCTCGTCCCCAAAAAGGAACCGGTGTCGCAGCACTGTCCCCCCCCCC
>Ga0209045_1001252_pt1 | contig 24185 bp, 14 predicted proteins | sample SaaInlLV_10m_DNA_4_FD_184664 | JGI IMG/M metagenome (GOLD analysis project Ga0209045, IMG submission 184664) | Marine microbial communities from expanding oxygen minimum zones in the Saanich Inlet - Saanich Inlet SI072_LV_200m_DNA (SPAdes) (version 2) | ecosystem: Environmental > Aquatic >...
AGGAGGCGCCCGGGGCGCTACGCGATGACGGCCAGGTCCAGTCCGTGGGGAACCAGCGTCGCGAAGTCCGTGGTGTTGAACGTTGCCAGCTGCGCGCCACAGCGGATCGCCGTAGCAGCAATCATGCAGTAAGCCATGATCATCGCTGACTCGATGCCTTACGTTCAGCAGCGACATCCTCAACCCACTGCTTCCGCTCGTCCGAGCTGAGGCCGGGACTGGCCTGTAAGCGGTCAAGCGCATCAAGTACTGCCGACTGCCGATCGCTGAGGGTGTCCTTCTGCAGCGTCGCAGCGTGCACGGCGCGACGGACGACCTCGGATTTGGCGACGCCCCAGGCAACCGAGAGCTCCCGTACCTCAAGAACCGTCGCCGGATCCAGAAAATACGTCACTTTTGTACTCAACTTTGGCATACCATACCTATATGGCCATACTAACGAGGAACAAGCAATGAGACATGTATGTAACGCCTCCGTCTCGTGAGGCGGCTCGACGGAGTCTCTCCCTCCATCGGACACAGATGGCCCAAGGAACCCCTGGAGGGAGAGACTCCGTCGAGCCGTCTTGAGGTCCTCCCCCACGTAACTGAGGGGTTACACATGCATTGGCCGTCCGTCCTCCATCGGACACAGATGGCCCAAAGAACCCCTGGAGGGAGAGACTCCGTCGAGCCGTTTTGAGGTCCTCCCCCACGTAACTGAGAGGTTACACATGCATTGGCCGTCTGTCCATAGCGACACTCGTTGCATTGGCGGCGTCAGACTGGTGATTGTATACACAGCACGTGGACACATTGCCCATTTACGTGCGGCACAATGTTCGGTAGAGTAATACGCTTACCTTTGGTCTTTCGGCACCGGCTCTTTCCTCTCCCCCCGATGGCGGGGGAATTGAGAGAGTTCGCCAGTAAGACGTCCGCATCTCAATGATAGGAGACATGTGATATGAGGAGACGGTGTACGCTTCTGCTGTTGATTGCTCTTTCCGGCGTAGCGCATGCGCAGGACATTCCCGCTGAACTGGTCAAGTCCCTGGACGCCCCTGGCGGGCTGATCGTCCATATCGATCCTGGCGATGTGGCGCGGAGCGCGACCCTGCCCCGGGCTGAGAAGTTCCTGATCCATCTCCTGTATACGGATCGAGACGCGGTTCGGGAAGCGAGTGCTGCCGTTGCCGCGAAGGACCTGGCGGGGCGGGTCACCGTATCGGTCTTCGACGGTGAGAACCTGCCGTTCATCGACAACATGGTGAACGCAATCCTGGTGTCAGGTGTCAAGTGTCAGGTGTCAGGGGCAGAGATTGCCAGAGCTTTGGCCCCGCGTGGCGTCGCCGTAGGGCCGGCGAGCCGCATCCCGAAACCAGCATCCCTCATCGGGAGCGGTCTTGCCAGATACACCAAGCCGGTTCCGCCCACCATCGACGACTGGACCCACAATCTCTACGATGCCGGCAACAGCGGGATCTCCTGCGATCTCGAAGCCGGCTCCCCGCGACACCTTCAGTGGACGGCTGACCCGCCGTTCAGCCGGAGCCATGACGGCAATAGTAGCATTCTCACTATGGTATCAGCCGGCGGCCGGGTCTTTTACATGATGGACGAAGGCTCGACCGCTTTTCTCTCTCTGCCGTCGAAATGGAACCTGGTCGCCCGGGATGCCTTCAACGGCAAACTGCTTTGGCGGAAGCCGCTTCCGCAGGCCCTTCTCATGCAGATCGGCAACATCAAGAGCGGCTTCGCCAACCTCGGACATCGGATGGTCGCGCACGAGGACGCGGTTTACGCGACTCTCGGTTTCAACGCTCCCGTGAGTGCGTTTGACAGCCGGACCGGCAAGGAAATCTGGGCAAGCGAGAATACGGAGAACGCGGAAGAACTGATCCTCTTTGAGGGCGTGTTGTACTGCGTCATCAACCTCTCTGAAAAGAGCCGGACGCAGCATCCTTACCAGTCCATGGAAGACGTCAAACGGATTCCGGCCGCGGCCATTCCCAGGAAACTCGTAGCCATTGACGCGAAGACGGGGGCAGTGCTCTGGCAGAAGAGTCCCCCCGCCATCCTCCCTCTCAGTCTGACCGCGGGAAAGGCAGGAGTCTTCATCCATGACGGCGCTTCCATCGTCGCGTTGGCGCCGCGGAACGGCGATGAGAGATGGCGCTCCGACCGCATCGCGTTCTACAGCAAGCTGCAGCAATACAGCGGCGTGAACATGGTTTTGAAGGACGGTGTCCTGCTGTTCGCGTGCGGTACGGCCTATCCCCACAAGAGGCGGGACCACAAGTCGGATTGGCAAAACAGTATCACCGCGTTGGATGCTCGAACCGGGGACATTCTGTGGCGGGCCCCGCACATTCAGGATGGTATCTTCGTGACCCAGGATCTGCTGATCGCGGATGGTCTTGTGTGGACAGCGGATATCGACAGCGGGCATAGCAAGGGCGACTATTTCGGGCGTGACATCAAGACCGGCAGCGTCGTCCGCGAATTCAAAGGCGACGGCAGCAAGCACATGCCCCACGCGCGCTGCTATCGCAACCGGGGAACCGACCGCTTCATCTTTACCGGCCGCACGGGAGTGAACATCTTTGATGTACGGTCCGGCAAGTGGGATCACAACTACTGGATTCGCGGCGCTTGCCGGTACGGCGTCATGCCCGCGAACGGTCTGCTCTACAACACGCCGAGCGTCTGCACCTGCTACATCAACTCCAAGATCAAAGGGCTGAACGCCCTGGCCGACCACTCGCCAACGCGCAGGCTCCCGAAGAGAATCCCCGAGACGGGCCGCCTAGTCAAAGGCCCCGCCTACGCCAAGGCTCCCACCTTCGCTGAAGCTACGGCGGACAAGACGGCGGGCAGGCCCGCCTTCGCTCCCCCCAATAGCCAATCCCCAACAACCAATGCCCCTCCCGCCGACTGGCCGACCTACCGGGGCGCGCCTGATCGGCACGGAGTCGCGTCAGGTCCGTTGAGTGAGTCCTATGCGGCAGGCTGGGAGACACCGATTGGCGGCAAACTAACGCAACCGGTCATCGCTGGAGGCAAGGTGTTCGTGGCGGCGAAGGCCCAACATGCGGTCTTCGCACTGAACGAAGAAAACGGCCAGGTCGAGTGGCGGTTCCAAGCCGGCGGAACCGTCAATTCTCCACCGACGATCTGGGCAGGGAAGGCGATCTTCGGCTGTAATGACGGCTGGGTCTACTGTGTCGCCGCCGACTCTGGGGAACTGGTGTGGAAGTACCGGGCTGCGCCGCTGGATCGTCGCATGATAGCGCGCGAGAACCTCGAATCTGTCTGGCCGGTTCACGGCAGCGTGTTGGTGCTTCCCGATCCGGCATCGGGCAAGGGACGAGTCTACTGCATTGCCGGGCGCTCCATCTTCCTCGATGGTGGCCTGCGGTCGCTGGTCCTGGATGCTGAGTCCGGGAGGAAAATCCATGAATCGGTCATGAACCATATCGACCCGGATACGGGCAAAGACGTCCAACAGGGGACGGAGTGGCCGCCGGACCTCCCCGCAGGACTGCCCGATGTCCTGTCGTTCAGCAACGACACCATCTACATGGGCATCCAGCCCTTCTCCCAGGGCGGGAAGCGACGCAAGGTCTATTACCCGAAGCGTTCGGACTACAAGATCGACGGCCGGGGCGCCAAGCCCATGACGACGCGGCCGAGCGGCAAGGACGTACACCTCTTCTCGACAATTGGCTTCTTGGACGATTCGGAAATGCACCGCTCCGTCTGGATGTACGGCCGGGATTCCTTCGGAGGGTGCTGGGGCTTTCCGGTGGCGACCTATGCCCATCCGTCCGGGCAGATTCTGAGCGTCATGAAGGACAGCGTCTACGGATACGGGCGACAGTTCTACAACGAAGGCAACCAGCAGTTCATGCACCTGTTCGCTACAGCCAGGAACCCGGAGTTGGTCAGTTACGAGGATCGTTTCAGAGACCAACCCAAGAAAGACCGACGCGGAGGACCGTATGTCACAAGAAAGACGGCCAGTGTGCCGCGGCCCAAATGGTCCAAGTTCATCGATACCTACGTCCGGGCGCTTCTGACGGCGCCGAGTAGGGAGGGAGGCGAGTCTGATCTCCTTTTCACTGTCGGTTTCCCGGAGGTCATCGACGAACATGACGCGGTCGACCTAATCAGGAAGCAGCAGCGCGGTGGATTCGAGCTCGACCCGATCTACCAGAAGGAAAAATCTCTACGTGGCGAGTTCGGCGCGAAGTTGATGGTGGTCTCGACTGCTGATGGGGACGTTCTTTCCGAGACCAAACTCGACGCGCCTGCTGTCTTCGACGGCATGTCGGCAGCCAACGGCAACCTCTTCATCGCCGACATCAAAGGGCGCGTGGTCTGTCTGAAACCGGCCGCCAAGAAGACCTTTGTCACGTTCGACGTGCCCGGTGCCATTGCCCCGCCACGACCGGTCCCGGTCAAGTCCGCAGCGCCACGCAGCAAACCGGCACCGCGCACGAAGACGGAACCGTCGCCCATGTTCCTCCGCATGGACGCGAACAAAGACAGCAAAGTGACTCGGGAAGAACTCCTCGGCCTGTGGACCGGGATCTACCCGGCAAAAGACAAAGACGGCGACGGCATGCTGAACGTCACCGAGTTTGGCGCGCCCAACGCCTTCAAGAACATGGACACCAACCGCGATGGCAAGGCAACGCTGAAGGAGTATAGAAAGCTCTACTCCGACCAATTCGATGGCTTGGACAAGGACCAAAGCGGAGCACTGACACCCGACGAAATGTGACATGAGCGAGAACCTGAGTTGTGCCGTTCCCACGCATCAAGCTCTTGTTGACGATGTTGCGCCCCTCCTGAACCAGTAAATGGTGTTGCAGCCATTTTCGCCATCACATTGGCTGGGGCCTGGTCGCGACCTCCGCCACGGAGATCTCGCTGTACTGGACCGAGCACTACCGGTATCCGACCTACCGGCTCAGACGCGGTACCGTCCGGATCGACGGGTTTGCGTCGGTTCACGCGGACGTCAAAGGCCGTGAATTGCTCACCCGACCATTCACGTTTGCCGGTCGCGCTTTGACGGTCAATTATGCGACATCAGCCGTCGGGTCGTTGCGGTTCGAGCTCTGCGCTGTGGCGGGAAACGCGTACCAAAGCTTCGCGGTTGCCGAGAGTGAAAAGCTGTTCGGTAACGAGATCGCGCACCGAGTGCTGTGGCGCGAGAGTTCGGACGTGTCTGCGTTGGCCGGTAGGTCGGTGCGCCTGCGAGTGCGCCTTGTTGACGCGGATCTGTTTTCGTTTCGTTTCGAAGACTAATAGGTCCGGGTCAAAGGCCTTGCGATCTCTGATTCGAGCTGTAATCTGGGTGCATGGCGAGACCTCCGCGAATCGGGCACCCCGGTGCGATCCACCACATGTGCCTGAGGGCAGGAATTGCAGATCGCAAGGCCTGCCCGCACTCCCCAAGCCATTTGGGAGCGTTCCATGGATCCAGCTAGAGACAGACGCCGAGGAGGCAGGCAAGGAAATGCGCCCGACAAATCGCCGGTGCCTTTGGTCGTAGCGGCGCCATACTGGCATGGGGAATGGCGGTGGTTCGAGTCCTCCTTCCGGGAAGACGATTTTGACTGGCACTTCCTGAACGACCGCCCAAAGGGATTCCTGGAGAGGAACTGCACCAGCCCGAATCTGGCAATGATCCGGACGGCTCGGCAAGCCATCCGGTTGGCTCGTGACCTACCGGCATCCACCTTCTTTTCCCATGACCCCCGAATGACCTTCTGGTGCGCCTTCTTCGCCCAGCGCTTCGGAGTAGACATTCCCCACATTGCCTACTCCTTCAACTTCCCTGTTCTGCCCAAAGGCCTGAAGCGACGTCTCATGACCACCGCGTTCAACGACGTGGAGCATTTCGTTGTTTACTCATCGATGGAACGTCACCTCTACAGCGCCTACTTCGGCATTCCTGCAGACCGCATCAGTGTCTGTCTGTGGGGATGGCCCCACCGGCGCCAACGATGCCCCCCCTCGTTGAGGGAGACTACATCTCCGCAATCGGTGGCAACGCACGCGACTACGCCACCCTAATGTCGGCCGCTGAACAGCTCCCTGAGGTCCCCCTTGTCGTCGTCGCTCGCCCCCGGAATCTGCGCGGCCTGAGGATTCCACCCAATGTCAGAACATTCACGGACATTCCCTTCCCGGATGCCATGTCCGTCTTGGCCAATTCGCGGTTTATGGTCCTCCCCCTGACAGGGACGGACGTACGGTGTGGCCACGTGACACTGGTGGCCGCCATGCACTTCGCCAAACCATTTATCATCACCAACTCCACCGGAGTTGCAGACTACGTCGATCATGGGGAAACAGCCATCGCCTGTCCAGCGTTCGACCCCAAAGGTCTCTGCGAAGCGATACGTGAGCTGTGGGACGATCCAGAGAGATGCCTGGCCATGGGAGAAAACGGCAAGGCCTTCGCGGGGCTCAACTGTTCGGAATCCTCAGCGCGAAGGCATTTGGCGTCCCTCTTGGCCTCCCGGGGACTTCTCTAGCCTAGTCCAAGCCAACGCCCTGACGGCGCAACTCGCCTTGAACGGCATCGAGATACCTGAGTTGAATGCCTGAGTTATCCTGAGTTGTGCCGTTCCCACGCATCAAGCTCTTGTTGAAGATGTTGCGACCCTCCATGAACCAGAGAATGGTGTTGCAGCCGTTCTTCGGACACGAAAACGCGATCCAGAGCTCAAAGGGCTTGCTCGAACAGGACCGTCATTTCTTTGAAGTCGTTTCTTGCCGCTATTTTCGGTACCCGTTAAGCTTCGCCTCGGGAGATCGTCATCCGGGTCGTAATCGCGGTCGTAATCTACGGATTTTCGGGCCCTGCGCGGGGATTGTGTGACCTGCACCCCGATGAACGCGCCGTCACATCAGACGGAACCGAGATTGGTGTCCGGGATCAATCACGACCGCGATCACGACCGCGATCACGATGGGAGCGGAACCTGGTTGCTCCGAACTTAACGGTTACCATTCTCGCCATCTATCAGGTGCAACATCCCGCAATTGTTGCCATTATATGTTGCTCAACAAGGTCTTCTGTGGAAACGGCACGCATCTGAGTGTGTGACGGCGGCGGTTACAGCTTAGCTGTCAGCAGTTGACCTCGCTTTCCCGCGGGGGTATGCTCCTGGTGGCGGCGGGGGCACAGTGAATGATGCGATAGGGGATCTCAGGTGGCTTCCGGGATGGTCGGTGACTGCCCAACACCAATGCCAACCACCCAGCACCCAACACCAGATTCTTGCTCGGAGACGCCTGTGCCATGAGAAACGTTGTTTCGGCGGTCGGAATCTGTGCATCTCTGGCGGTTACGGCCGGGCAAGCGCGCTCCTGGCCGCCACGCGACTACCTGCTGCATAGTCTCGTCAATGCCGTACCCAAACTCCTGGAAAAGTACCACCCTGAGACCGGCAAGTTCGGGACTGAACCGTGGGTGTATCAGGACCAGATGCCGATCTACCCGCTCGCCGCTGCCTGGTCGATCGAGGATCCGGACAACCCATACTTCCGCGACCCCAAACTCCTGGCAGTCATTGCCAGGGGCGGCGAGGTCTGGTACGAGCAGCAGTACGATGATGGACGCTGGCACTTGCTGCGCAAGAACGGCGATGACTGGGGGAAGTTCCGCAGTTCCTTTGTGGAATCGCACTGGATTAAGACGTACCATCTCGTCCGTGACGCGCTGCCGGCGGAATCGCGCGAGAAGTGGGAGACGGGGTTGCGGCGCAGTTGCAGGCGCATCCCAGCGATGCTGAGGAAGGCCGCTGTGAACAACCAACCGCTACGCCACGCCATGGCGCTGTACATCGCCGGTGTGTGCTTCGACGACGCGGCATGGAAGGACACTGCCAGTGCGTACATGGCAAAGGTCGTAGCAGCACAGCATCCGGCCGGCTACTGGTCCGAGCACGGCGGTCCTGCGGTCGCCTACAGCATGGCCTACTCTTGGTTCCTCGGTATCTATTACCACTTCTCCCAAGACCCCGGTGTGCTCGACGCGCTGCAGCGGGCGTCGCGTTTCCACCTGCTCATACGCTGGCCGAACGGCTCACTCATCGCCTGCATGGACGAGCGCACGATTTACACCAAGTCCATCCCCCTCGGCGAGGTAGGCTTCACGTTCTGCCCCGAGGGCCGTGCTCTGCTTCGCGCGCAGCTTGGCTGCAAACTCCCCAGGCAACAAGATGCGCCCGCCGAATACTGCGCGAACATGTTGCTGTACAGCGGCAAAGGTGCGGTCGCGGAGTTGCCTGAAGCTTCCGCCAGGACGGTTGCCGCAATCGGCGACCGCGACGCCCTGATTGCGCACAACGCACCGTGGCACTGGGCCTGTTCCGGATATACATGTGAACTGTCGCGCAACCGGTGGTTCCAGGACCGCCAGAACTTGGTTGACGTGTACCACGACAGGCTCGGTCTCGTGATGGGCGGCGGCAACACCAAACTCCAGCCGTACTGGTCCACGTTCACGGTTGGCGATCCCGCCTTGCTGCGCTTCACGCCCGGCAATCCCCCCGCCGACTTAGTGCCGGAGATCGATCTGTGTTGGACGCCCGACAGCACCATGCTTTCTGCGGCGGAGAACGCCGCAACACACATGGACCTGGACTACGCCGGCGTCCGTTGCACTGTCACAGCGGCTGTGGTGAAGACGGGAGCGTTGCGACTGACCTTCACCGCGCCGCCGGGAGAACGAGTCGAAGCACACCTGCCCTTCCTTCGCCGGCAAAATCGGGTTCAGCTCGGAACAGGGGAAGAGATTGTGCTGACCAAAAAGGACCTTGTCCTGGATGCCGCGCGTACCGGCAGGCATTTCACCCTGGACAGGCTGAGGGTCAGCGTGCCTGCCGGGGCGACACTGCGCTGGCCGGCCTGGCAGCACAACCCGTACAAGCGCGACGGCAGTTCGTCGATTTCCATAGCCAAGCTCGTGCTGGTATTGCCGTTCGATACCACAGGCGAATACAGCGTTGACCTTACCTGCGTCAGCGATTGAGGGCTGCCACTAGTGGGGGGCCGGGGTCAGTTCAAGCCCCGGGAATAGGGAGCAATACCGATGCGGGTTAGCGGCTCTGCACCAGGCCCTCGGGCCTGTCAAGTTCCTATGGCGTGTGGTATCGTCTACGGAGCAAGGGAAACCCCGCTCTCCCTGGCTTTCTTAACGAACCCAAACCAACACGCGGAGAGATCAACAACAGGAAATCGACGTTCCCAGGAGACGCCATGAGCATCAAGACCAGAGCCAATCCCCCTCGCCTCTCAACGTGGTTCCGCAAGGTGGTTACCGAAGGCCCGCGAACGACGTTCCTCATCGTGTTGATGGTCCTCACATCATCCTCGCGCGCCGATAACTGGCCGTCGTGGCGCGGTGACTCGGCCGGCAACGGCATCACCACAGAAACCGACCTCCCGGTGGAATGGAGCGACACGCGCAATATCCGCTGGCGCGTCCCGCTGCCGGAACGCGGAAATTCCACCCCCATCGTCTGGGACGAGCGCGTCTTCATCACGCAGGCCATCGAGGCGGAGAACCGCCGCACGCTGATGTGCTTCCATCGCGACGACGGCCGCTTGTTGTGGCAACAGGGCGTGGTGTACGACAAACCGGAGCGCACACACGGGACCAATCCCTACTGCTCCGCGTCGGCCGTGACGGACGGCGAACAGGTCGTTGCCAGTTTCGGATCGGCTGGATTGGTTTGCTACAACATGGACGGACGCGAACTGTGGCGGCGCGAGTTCGGCCCGCTCAATCACACCTGGGGGAACGCGTCTTCGCCGATCATCCACGGCAATCTGTGCATCCACTACTACGGGCCGGGCAAGGGCTCGTTCCTGATCGGGCTGGACAAGAAGACCGGCAAGACGCTGTGGCAGTTCGACGAACCGGTCTGGAATCCCGAAGGACGCGTCGATGGATTCAAGAACAAGCCCCCAGGCGTGGTGGGCACATGGAGCACGCCGTTGGTGGTCGACAACGAACTCATCATGGGTTTCCCAACGGAAGTCATCGCCTTCGACCCGCCCACCGGCCGTATCCGCTGGCGTTGCGACGGACTGAACCCACTCGTTTACACCTCGCCGATTGCCGGGGACGGGGTCATTGTGGCCATGGGCGGCTATCGCGGCAACACAGTTGCCATCAAATCCACGCAGCGGCTCTGGCATCAGGTGAATGCCAAGGGCGGCATCGGCTCCGGCGTCATCAAGAACGGTTTCATCTATTTCCCGGCCCGCCTCATCGCGTGCCTGGAACTGGCCACCGGCAACACCGTTTGGGAAGAGAAAGTCCCCGGCACCAAAGGCGGCACATGGTCGTCCATCCTGCTGTCCGGCGACCGTCTTTATCTCCCGCTGAAGTCCGGCGACATCGTGGTGGCCAAAGTCCGCCCGACGTTCGAGGTGCTTGCGGTCAACTCGATGAAGGAAAAGTCCAACTCCTCCCTCGCCGCATCTGATGGTGAGCTCTTCTTTCGTACTGAGAAGACGCTCTGGTGCATCAGGAAACCGTAAATGAAGAAGCCGTTCGTGGTTGTGTGCGCGGTTGGGGCACTTATGAGTGGTGTCTCACCTTCGGCCTGGTGTGACGAGGAGCCTGACATGCGTGGTCTTCGCTATTACCGGCGCGTGGAGGCAGGCAGGCCAAAGCTGATCGAGTGCGATGTCGCCGTTTACGGGGGCACGCCTGCCGGGGTGACGGCTGCGATCCAGGCTGCGCGCATGGGGCGAAGAGCCGTGTTGCTGTCCTTCAATCGGCATGTGGGAGGCATGACCTCCGGCGGGTTGACTGCCACAGATGTCGGGAACAAGGCGTCGATCGGCGGTTTGGCCCTGGAATTCTACACTCGCATCGGCAGAATTGGCAGTTTTCGCCCATCCGAGGCCGAATCCCTCTTTCTGAAAATGCTCGCCGAAGCCAACGTGCCGGTTCTCCTCGAACGCTGCCTGCAATCTGCGAAGCTCGAAGACAGTCGGTTGGTGTCCGTGACCATGGAGACCGGAGAAACCGTCAAGGCTGCCATATTCATAGACGCCACGTATGAAGGCGACCTTCTGGCCGCGGCGAACGTCTCGTACCGTGTCGGGCGCGAACCTGCGGGTGCTTACGGAGAATCGCTGGCAGGGCAATGGCAGAAGCTGTCATGGCGCAACGTCTACCAGTTCTGCAGGCTACCGCTGAGTCCCTATGTGGTGCCGGACGATCCGGAATCCGGGCTACTCCCCGAAATCTCTTCGGAGCCGTCCGGGAACGCGGGGGACGGAGACTTCAAGGTGCAGGCCTACAACTTCCGGATGTTCCTCACGAACAAGGCGGGGAAGATACCGTTTCCGAAACCACACGGATATGACCCCGGTCGTTACGCGCTGCTTGCCCGTTTTCTCAACGCCGATCCACGCATCCGGTGGACCCTCAATTACACGGTGTCCCCCCTGACCGATGGTCCGGTCCAGCTGCGGATGGGCGACAGCAACAACGCGGGTAGCTTTTCTTCGGACTATGTCGGCGGCAACTACCGCTGGCCAGACGGCACCTATGAATCGGGTTTCCTTGAGGAACTGCCTCCCCCGCGGCGGGGGGTGCGGATGCCCTTCCGCGAACTGTACGAACTGCGGGAGCACATATTCCAGGATCATGTCAACTACCAGCAGGGACTCCTGTATTTTCTGGCGAACGATCCCCGGGGCCCGCAAACGCTGCGAGACAGAGTGAACCGCTTCGGTCTCGACCCGCGCGAATTTCAGGACACGGGCTTTTGGCCCCATCAGCTTTATGTGCGGGAAGGCCGACGCATGGTGTCAGACTACGTGGTGACGCAAGCGGACTGCGAATCGAGAAGGACGGCGGACGATTCCGTCGGGCTGGCGTCATACGCGATGGACTCCCATTTCTGCCAGCGCGTTGTCGTGGAAAAAGACGGCACGAGAACCGTTCGAAACGAGGGAGGCTTCGGCCGCGGTTGCCCAAAGCCCTATCCCGTTCCGTACCGCTCGATCGTCCCGAAGAGAGAGGAGTGCGTAAATCTGCTCGTGCCGGTCTGCCTTTCCTCCTCGCATGTCGCCTACGGTTCGATGCGCATGGAGCCGGTGTTCATGATCCTCGGGCAGAGCGCCGGAACGGCTGCGGTGTTAGCGGCTGACGAGGAGGTCGCCGTTCAAGATCTCGACTACGAGAGCCTGGAAGCAAAGCTGGTCGCGGACGGGCAACGCCTCGCTTGGGAACCACCCACTCCGGTTGCGCTGAAGGCATTGGAGGGAACCGTCGTTGACGACGAGGCAGCCGGCGTACAGGGCGCCTGGATCGAGAGCGCGGTTGTCATGCCGTTTGTCGGCAAAGGCTACCGGCATGACGGCAACGCGAACAAGGGAAAGATCTCGATGGATTTCTCAGCCGAACTGCCTGAACCGGGCAGTTACGAGGTGCGTTTGGCGTATACCAGCCACTCTAATCGCGCAAGCCGCGTGCCGCTCACCGTTCACCATCGGGACGGGGTTCAGACCGTCGCGGTCGATCAGCGTAAGCGGCCGGACATCGACAACGCATGGATCTCGCTGGGGCGTTTCACGTTCGATCGACGTGCTCGTATCGTGCTGAGTAACGAAGGCACGGACGGGTATGTCATTGCTGACGCCGTGCAATTCCTTCCTTCGAGGACTGCTGGAGCACAATGACACCCGCCCGGAGCGGCAGACGTCACGCCGCGAGACTGCACGCGTTGCTCGCGAAAGGGGAGACGAGCATCGCTGGGACAAGCCTTGAAACCTGGATTCGGCAGTTGGTCGCCCCTGCTGCAGGTTGTGCGCCGAGGAGGCGATGGTGGCTGACTCTCAGAAGAAGGACGGCAAGCAGGCATAGCGACCACTTGCCCCCCGCATCACTCTACCCTCGGCCCTTGGGGGATTGGGAACGGCGGTACTTGGCCGGCCCCCAGCCGAAGCGGGACTTGAACTTCTTCGAGAGGTGGTAGCGGTCGCTGAACCCGCAGGCGTCGGCGATGCGCTCGATGCTCTGATTCGTCTGATTCAGCAGCAGGCAGGCCTTCTGCAGCCGTCGCTCGAGCACGAATTGGTACGGCGAGTGCCCGACTTGCTCGTGGAACCGGCGCAACAGCGTTCTGACACTTATCCCGCAGCGTTCCGCCAGGCACGCGGTGGGGTACGCCCGTTCAGGATGGCGGGATATCTCCTCGACTATCTTGCGGATCGCCGGATCAGCGGGCGGAGGAGCCCAGAGATCCGACGGCAGGGCACACAGGATCGCGCCGACGAACGTGTAAGCGGCCGCGGTGTGGGCGAAGTCCAATCGGCGCTGGCCCGGGCTCGTGTCAACGCCGGCGAGGGCCGTGTCCAGGAACTGCATGGGCAGCTCGCTCACGGGAATCCGCTCGATTCGGGGACCGACGCTGTCGTAGGGATAGCCGAGGCTGACATGCAGGTAGCTGTGCATGACCGCCGCCTCCACGTGGTGGTCGATGGCCGTGCCCGGAGCGACTACGACCACGTACTCCGGATCCAGTGCGTAATCGGCATCCCGGAAGGTGATCCAGGCCCCGGGGGCCTCGTTCCAGTAAATGCGCCAGAACGGGTAGCTCAACCCCTGCCAGTTCCAGGGCCACACTCCCGGCACGCCAAGTGGCGTGCGGTAGAACTGCCAGATGTCCGGTTGGAACGCCGTCAACTGTCCCTGGATCATGAGGTCGCTCTCCTCGCGTGGCCAAAACCTACACAAGATGCGGCGCGTCCTGCCATTTAGCAAACGCTGGGATGGCGGTATTCTGTTAAAGAGGCCGATGGCCATGCGGAACAGCTGTGACCTGGAGAAGTGCCATGAAGAGAGGACTGTTGTTGGCGGTTGGTCTGTTGGCGGCGCTGACCGCATATGCAGACCAGCCGAACATCGTCGTGATTCTCGCCGATGATATGGGCTATGGGGATTGCGGAGCCTGCACCTCAGAGTCCAAGATCAAGACCCCCCACATCGATCAACTCGCCAGGGAGGGACTGCTTCTTTCGGATGCGCACTCGGCTGCCAGCACCTGCACGCCGTCGCGATACGGGTTGCTGACCGGGGTCAATCCGGCGCGGACCGGCGTCCTGAACACGTTGCTGAGCAAGGGGAATCCGATCATCGCCGAAGACGAGACCACGATCGCTTCCCTGCTGAAGGACCAAGGCTACATCACGAAGATGATCGGCAAATGGCATCTTGGCTTTGAGATGGACAAGTCGAGTAGGAAGCCGACCTACGATCTCGCCAAGCCGCTCAAAGGCGGCCCCGTGGACCGCGGTTTTGATTCGTTCTACGGAATTCCCTCTTCTCCCGGCTCATCGCCGTTGTGCTACATCCGAGGCCGAAAAGTGGAGGCTCTTCCCACTGAGAGAACAACCGTGGAGAAGGTCCGCGGAGAGAAAACGACAAGGGTAAACGTCACGGCAGCGCCGGGTTTCGTGCCGGAGGAAGTGAGCCCGTCATTCTGCCGGGAGGCGATTGAGATCCTCCGAGAGCATGCCGCGTCGAAAGACCCCAGGCCTCTGTTTCTCTACTACGCATCGCCAGTTCCCCATCAGCCTTGGGTGCCTATCAGGGCATTCAGGGGAAAGAGCGGGTTGGGGCTCTACGGCGATTTTGTCATGCAACTGGACGATGTGGTCGGGCAAATCAACAGTGCTCTGAAAGAAACCGGGCTCGACAGGAACACGCTCCTGATCTTCACCAGTGACAACGGAGCCGGGCCCTGGGCTGTTAAGGCCATGGACGCGTTCGGACATGCCTCTTCGGGGCCATTGCGGGGAAGGAAGTCGGATGCATGGGAAGGCGGGCATCGCGTCCCGTTCATCGCCAAATGGCCCGGTCGAATTCCCGCTGGCAACCGATCGGACGCCACCGTCAATTTCACCGATCTCTTTGCCACCTTCGCCGAGCTGCTGGGTGTCGACCCGACCAAAGCGTACCCGGGCAGCGCGGAAGACAGTTTCAGTTTCCTGCCTGTGCTTCTGGCCCCATCGAAGAAGCACCAACGTCCGGCCATGATCAACGGGCGGCACGCGATTCGTGAAGGCGACTGGAAACTGATTGCGGACAGAAGGCACGAAGACGCGGCCACCATCGGGCTGCCCAGGTTCGGGCTGTACAACCTGGCGGATGACCTCGCCGAGCGGAACGATGTGTCGGACGCGCACGCGGAACGCACTCAGCGTCTTTTCCGGGCATACAAGGACTTTGTTTCGAGCCGCAAACTCAAGTAGAGAAAGCACGCGAAATGACAAAGACACTTTCGTTGGTTGTGGTGTTGGCGCTTAACCTCGGCGTTGTTGCTGAGGCAGCCGCGACAAAGCCGAACATCCTACTCATCCTCTCCGACGACCACGCGAAAAAGGCCATCGGTTGTTACGGGAACACGGATATCAAGACCCCGGCTTTGGACCGGATCGCCAAGGAGGGAATGCGGTTTGAGCATGCGCTCACCCCGAACTCCTTCTGTACGCCTTCCAGAGCCGCTGTGTTGACCGGGAAGTACTCGCACAAGAACGGTGTGACCCGCCTCAACCAGGAATTCGACGGCTCACAACAGACGTTTCCCAAGCTGCTGCGGGCGGCCGGCTACGAGACGTCCCTGTTCGGCAAATGGCATCTGCTTTCCCGGCCGACTGGATTCGACCATTATTGCGTGATGAAGATGCAGGGCATGGTGGTCAATCCCACGGTTTTCGAACCGCAGCATGGGTGGATCGTCTGGGGGAGGAACACCCGCAAGACGTATCTGCGGGGGGGCAGGAAACTCAAGGGCTACAACAACGACGTGATCACGTCCGAGGCACTCACCTGGCTGAAGGACAAACGGGATCCCGACAAACCGTTCTGTTTGCTGCTGCACCCAAAACCGCCTCACCAGCCATATCATCCGCCGAAGAAGTACGAGGACTTCCTCGAGGATGTGGACATTCCCGAGCCGGCCACGCTGCTGGATGACTACAAGGGTCGCACCCCTGAAGCCATCCAGGACAAGATGACATCCAACCGCCTTGTGTTGGGACCGGCCTTCCGGAAGATGCGCCAGAAACTGGAAAGAGAGAGTCCGCAGATCACCCGCGACGAGCTGACAAAGGGCATCTACCAGGATTACATCAAGGGCTACTACCGGCTGGTGAAGTCTGTGGACGACAACGTCGCCAGAGTCCTCGATTACCTTGATGCGAGCGGACTCGCAGAGAACACGCTCGTGATCTACACCTCGGACCAGGGCTTCTCGCTCGGCGAACACGGCTTCTACAACAAGCAGTGGATGTACGAAGGGCCGCTGCACCAGCCGCTGCTCGTACGCTACCCCGGCGTGGTCAGGGCCGGAACCGTGCACGACTCCATGGTCAATCATGTCGATCTCGCGCCGACGCTGCTGGACGTCGCCGGGTTGCCGGTTCCCAACGATATGCAGGGGCATTCCCTGAAGCCCATCCTGGAGGGCAAAGCGCAAAAGGTCCGTGACGCCTCCTATTACCATTTCTACAGTCACGGTGAGCGGCTGCCTGAGATGATCGGCGTGCGCACCTCGACCCACAAGCTCATCCACTACCCTGGCATGGCTGAGCCTTACCAATGGGAGCTGTTCGACCTAAAGGCCGACCCCGAGGAAATGAGCAACCTCCACGACCATCCCGGGCACAAAGAGATCAGAGACAGCCTAAAGGAGGAACTGCGCAAGCTCATCAAGGAAGTGGACGACCCCGTTGAGGCTCCGAAGCTGATGGGGGGGGAGACGGCCAACAATCGATCGGACCAAGCTCAGACCGGCGTCAGGACGAATAGGCTCGTCGCCAATCTCAGTGCCGGCAGGAAACAGACTGTTGTCACCTACGGCACCAGCCTGACGAGGGTCGGCGCCTGGCCGGATCAGCTACGTGCGGTTCTCGAACAGCACTATCCCGGGCAGGCAACGCTCATCAACGGCGCTCAGGGAGGGAGCAACTCGGCCTGGGGTAGAAAGTCGTTTGATGAGAGGGTCATCGCGAAGAAGCCCGATACCGTGTTCATCGAGTTCGCGATAAACGATGCGGTGGCCGGTCGCAAGGTGAGCATCCAGCGGGCGCGGGAGAACCTGGAAGACATGGTTAACCGGCTGCTGACGGCCCGGCCAAACTGCGAGATCATCCTCATGACCATGAACCCGGCGGTGGGGCATCACAGGAATCGCCGTCCCGATCTTGCCGCGTACTACCAAATGTACCGCGATGTGGCCAACGACCGGGGCTTCCAACTGATCGACCATCATCCGGTCTGGAAAGAGCTCCTCAACGAAGATCCGGGGCGCTTTCTGGGCTACGTCCCGGATGGGATCCATCCCGTCCGGGCAGGGACGCTTCGAGTGATTACGCCCGCCATCGTCCGATCCCTCGGCTTGAAGCCGGGGAATCCTGAACTGAATACGCGGACCCCGTGCTGGACTTATCTGTTCAAGATGATGGACAAGGAGGTGAAGCGGAACGGTGAAACCACCCGTGGAGAGTATGACAGATACTGGATGAAGCAGTTTGCCAAGCAGGATGCGGATCAGGACGGACTGCTCAAGCCGGGTGAGTACAAGCCGGCGGTGGTTTTTGAGCACGTCGATGCCAATGCGGACGGCACGATCACATCGAAAGAGTACCTGGCGATCTATGCGTCGCACTTCGAACGGCGTGACACCAACTCTGACGGCACGGTCGATGGAGGCGAAATCCAGGTGGCACAGAGGATGCGGTGATCAACGTCCCGAAAGGCTGGAAACGGGGTGCCCCCGTCGGGGAAGGAACTGCACGGTAAGAGCCTGGGGCCGATCCCGCGCAATCCGCAGGCAACGGCGCGCGACACGGCGCTGTCGCTGAATACCCGCAAGCCGGGCGGAGCCATGCGCAAGGCAACCTGGCATTACATGAACTACTCCGGCAAAGGCGAGGAACTCTACGACATGGCTAAGGACCCGCACCAGTACAAGAACCTGGTCAGGAATCCTGCCTACGCTAAGTTGCTGAAAAACGCGAGAGCGAGAACGTCTCAAACGGCAAGGGAGCGATTGATGAGAGAGAGAATGCAGAAACAACTGATGATCGCTGCCACGACGGTGGCCCTGGCCTTGTTCGGTGTTTGCACCGTTGCGCGCGCCGCGCCGAGACCAGACGTCGCTAAAGCCACGTCCGGCAAGCCCAATATCGTGCACATCTTGACCGACGACCTGGGGTGGCAGGACATGGCGGCGTATTACCGCGCCGTGCACGGCAAGGAGGCAATCTACGAAACGCCGAACATGGACCGGATTGCCCAAAACGGGATACGCTTCATGCAAGCCTACTCACCATCCGCGACCTGTGCGCCGTCGCGCGCGGCCTACATGGCCGGCCAGTATACGCCCCACACGGGGGTCCTGCATGTGAATGGCAGCATGCCGCCGACCCCGTTCCAGTCCAGGTTCCAATACATCGACGGGTTCTACCCCATGCGCCTGGATCTCGGCACGCCGACGATTGCCAGGGAATTGCAGAAGGCCGGCTACCTGACGGGGCACATCAAGAAGTGGCACATCGGCGGTCGCAGCAGCGGCTACCCCGGGCCGATGCAGTACGGCTTTGACTTCAGCTGGGCTGCCGGCAGCAAGGACTACAACGACCCGGATGTGTGGGATCCCAACAGAAAGCACAAGCAACAGTACTGGAACGGGATCTGGCTGCCGTTGCGACCCCGTCACCAAGGCTTTGCCACATCTGCTCCCGATGATCCCTTCCGCACGGACCCGAGTGACGATGACCGGCCGCTGGACGGCGTGACCGACTTGGCTGTGCGCTGGCTGGACAAAGCCAAGGACCAAAACAAGCCGTTCTTCCTGAACCTCTGTCCGTCACTGGTCCACGGCCCCATCAGCACCCGTGACCGCAAGCGCCTGGAACATTACTGCAAGAAGATGGGCGTGCCGTTTCCGACCGATCCGGAGAAGATCACGGACAAGAGATGGGGACAAGTGAATCCGTACTACGCAGCGATGATCGACGGCCTCGACTGGGGCGTCGGCAAAGTCCTCACCTTCCTGGAAAGGACCGACGACCCGCGCAATCCGGGGCACAAGCTCATCGACAACACGTACCTGATCGTCAGCTCGGACAATGGCGGGGCCGAGGGCAACTTCGCGTCGCGGGAACGCGTCGCCGACAATTCGCCGCTGCGCGAAGGAAAGTCGACCGTCTACGAGGGCGGCATTCGCGTCCCGGTCATTATCCAGGGCCCCGGGATTACGGCAGGCAGCGCCAACGACACGCCGATCAACCTGATCGACATGTTCCCCACCTTCATGGCCATGGCCGGTGCGAAACCCGCTGCCGATCTGGAGCTCGACGGTTGCAACATTCTGCCGATCATCAAGGGGGAACAGGAAGAAGCCAGATTCCCCGACGGCACGGTCCGCGATACGCTCTTCTTCACGCTGCCGGTCGGCGATTGCTCCGCGAGCGCTGTCCGAAAAGGGGGCTGGAAATTGGTGCTGAACCACGCGCCTGAACATGCGAACAAACCGCCCATCGAGCTCTTTCGCATGTACAACGACGACGGCAGTGTCAATGATCCGGGTGAGTCCCGGAACCTGGCTGATACCCACCCCGAGAAGCGGGACGAACTGCTCGCCGACTTGAACGCCTGGTTCGATACGTTCGATGCCCAGCTGCCCTACAAGAACCCGAAGCCCGTTCCCGCCGAAAGGGCGCTCCCCGGTGCGGACAAAGTCCCCGCCGTGACCAAGCGCTCCAGCACCGCCAACCAAGTGCTGGTGCAGTTCGAGACGGGCGCAGACAAGTCAAACGTAGTCAAAGGCATACTGGTTTACACCACCAACGGGTCGGATCTGCTGCGCGACAACCCGAGCTACGAAGAGTGGTTCAGCGTACCCGCGACGGTGGGCAACGGAATCGCAACGGCCACCGCCCCCCCCGGGATGACGCACGGGATCTTCTGTCTGCGGGACGAGAATGGGTTCCTGGTCAAATCCAAAGAGACGCCGCCCTACGTCGGTCCCGGCGGAGATCGGCGTTTCACCATCGCCAAGACCCCGAAAGACACATATGCCTGGCGCCCCGGCCTGATCTCCCTGATCAACGCCGCCAAGTCAGCCGAGCAGGCGGCGACGAAGACCGGCCAAAGCACCGGCGCCCTGGCAGCGGCGATTCAGATCGCGGAATCCGTGGTCAAGACACCGGTCGACGAGAAGAGCTACGCGCCAGCCATGCGCAACCTGCGACACGAGATTCGCGCCCTCGATGTCCCGGAAGCAAAGCTCTCCGTTCTGAACCTGTTCGTGACGGAAAAGTGGTCGAGTCGAGACCGGCAGGACGTCACTGCCCGTATCACGGCCAGAGGCGAGAATGCACCACGTGAAACCGCTGCGAGAGCTTTCGACGGCAAGATCAAGACCAAATGGCTGGACTTCTCTCCCACGGGGAGCTGGATCCAGCACGATCATGGCGTTCTCACCGCGATCTCGGCCTACACCATTACGTCGGCCAAGGATGCGCCGCCACGGGATCCCAAAGACTGGGAACTGCTTGGCTCCAATGACGGCAAAACGTGGACCGCCCTGGACAGCAGAGCCGGTGAGGTGTGGTCGAAGCGCAATGAGAAGCGCAGCTTCACCGTCAAGGACAAGACGCCCTACCGGATGTTCCGATTGAGCATCACTGCGGTCAGAGATCGAGAAGCCGCCAATTCCGTACAGATTGCCGAGATTGAGTTCCTGCATTGTCAGGTACAGTAGAGAGATCAGAGGTGTGCTCTGGCTTCGACAGCTTGGCACTTGGCTTTGGAGCTGCACGTCGGCACGCCCAATGGCAAGATAACGTTGGAGAGAAATGCGATAATGCTAAGAAGAGCGATCACACTCATTGCACTCTCGATAGCTGTTGGAGGCTGTATGACGACGCTTGCGCGGAACGATGCGACTCCTGTTCCAACCTACACAACCAGCGACGGCACCGCCTTCGTCCCGGAGAACGCGTACCCGGAATGGAACTGGGATACGGTGCAGGAATACAAGATGTTCGGGGACAACCACCTGTTGACGGATGACGACGTCAAGCGCATTGCCGCATTGTCGAATTTCATCTGCATTGAGAAGCAGCATGGGAAGAGTGATCTAGGCGCCGCGGAACTGGGCGCCAAGCATGAGACCACTCGCTTCAAGGCGATAAACCCGGATATCAAAGTCCTGTTCTACTTCAACGGGGCCATTCCATACGCTTTCACGACATACACAAAGAACTTCTCCCCCAAACAGAACAAGATGACTGATCAGGAGAAGGAGGACCTCCTGATCTTCGATGCGGAGAAGAACGAATACTACACCAGCCGTAATGGGAGCATCTACGCCTACGACATCCTGAAACCCGCACTGCGAACGTGGTGGAGCGACACCGTTGGCAAGGCAGTCAGGAAAACCGGTACCGACGGCGTTTTCTGGGACCAGATGCATGGTTGGGCTTGGCTGCGACCGAGGAAGGCGAGGCAGGAGGTAGGGAAAGCGCACGTGAAGATGCAGAAGCTGACACGTACGGCGATGGGAAAGGACACCATTCTCCTCTGTAACAATGCTGCTCACAACCAGGAGTTCATTGAGAACTGCGACGCCGTTATGTATGAGCACTACGCGCCGCAGCATTACCGCGACAACTTCCAGAAGTACGTCGATGACTGGGATCAGATGCTGGCGGTGGCCAATGCCGGCAAGATCAACGTCTACAGGTGGGGAGTGAATCTCCGGGGCACAAAGTATGAAGCCGCTGACCGTCGGGCCAAGATCGCAGAAAAGAACCACGCTGAACTCGCAGAGATCGCCAAGAATCGTGTCACCTTCCCCCTTGCCTGCTTCCTCGTCGGGGCCCAGCCATACTCCTATTTCATGCTGAGCTGGGGATGGGGCGTGAATACCGGTGCGCTGGTCGACTTCCCGGAAATGAAGAAGCCGCTTGGGCCGCCGCTCGGATCGTACGAACGCCAGTCTGAAGGAAAATGGGTGTTCACACGCAGATTCAAGCATGCAGACGTGTGGGTCGATCTGGAGAAGGAAGAAGGCCGGATAACCTGGAAGCAATCAGACAGCAAGGCGGATCCACGTTGAACAAGCTGTTCCCCCCCTGCTCACCTTGCTGCTGCATGCCGGAGCCCTGGCCCAGGCCAACAGACCAGCCAACGGGGAGACCGCACCGACCTTTGCCGATCAAACAGGAGGAGTGCTTGTGATTCGGAATGTAGGAATACTGATGTGTGTGGCGGCAGGCGTCCTGTTGCTTGTGACCGGATGCATGCTGCGGCAAGCGGCGGAGCCATCCGGGCCGCGCCCTGGAAAGATGGATACCGCGCTGCTGGCCGTCGAGAAGGACCAGGTAGAGCCATACACCGGAGCCGGCGGTCTTGGTGACACGAACCTCCTGCGTGGGCGGAATTTCCATTACGCGCACTGCTCCGACTACGGCCCCGGCGGCTTCGCCCAGTGCATTGCGGATGGCAACGTGGATCGTGGTTGGAAACTCCGGGATTCGGACACGCGAGGCTGGGTCGATGCCAGCCTGGGACTTCCGGCTGTGGTGGACAAGATCGTGGTACGGGAAGCAGGCGACCGTATCCGCGCCTATGAACTGAAGGTCTATGATGGTTCCGAGTGGCAGTTGCTCGCCGCCGGGACAACTCTGGGCAGCAAGGTCTTCGGCCTGGAACCGACACCCGTGAGTGCGGTTCGCATCGAGATCACGACCACCGGTGGTGGTGGAATTGCAGAGATTGAGGTCTACAACACAGCCAATGCCGAGAGCGCGTTCCCCGATGGCCCGTCGCCTGCCGTGCGGGAAGCGTTCGTCCAGGAGCGTGTGGCCCTGCTGCTTGGGAGTCCCTGGGCCCTGACGGGGCAAGGCAAGGAACTCATCAATCCGCGGGAGCACGCAATCCGGCCGTTGCCGGATTCGGGCCGGTACGTGCCGGACGTCATGTCTTTCCTCCTGCAGAAGACCGGCGGCGAAGCACAGTGGGACGAGACTGCCAGGACCTTGACAGGGACATGTAAAGGGCAAGCGGTCAATCTGAGCATTCCGGCGGAGACCTTGCTGAGTCACGAGCAGGCGGTCGAGACCTTCGCAAAGCTCGGCAAACAAGCCGGTCTGCCGTGCACGGTCTATCCTGAGTTCCCGCTGCTCCTCCTTTTTGGGGACTCTCTGCCGGAAGCCGGGAGGACAGCACTCATGAAAGAGGTCCGGGAACTGCTTGGCCGCGGCGAGGGCGTGCCCCAAATCGCCCGTGGCACGACGGACCCGCGGGAAGTCCAAGCGACGATCAAGCCGTCCACCAAACGCATCGGGAAGACCATGAAATGGGTCGGGGCGCGCACCGGCGAAATGCATGAGGGAACGAACAATGGCGCCTGGTTCAGTTACTGCCGCCCCAACGCGGTACGCACCTGGTACGGGTACAAAATGCTACGGCACTATGCCAAAATGCCCGACTCGGAGATCACATCGATTGACGATTTCGAACGGCTGAAGGAAGGAGTCCGGCGTGCGCCGGAGGAGTCCAATATGGTTCTCTGGGATGAGCTGCTGGCGAGCGATCTGCACAAGTCCGCGGAGCATGAGTTCGCTCTTTACCGGAAGTTCGGCGCTGAGGTCGTCAATGAGACCGGGGCAAAAAACTGGCCGAATGATTGGGAGAGCAACTTCCGGAGCTGGTTGATCACCTATATCGCAACCTACTATCTCGCCAAGCACTACGACATCACGGTTCATCAGTTCGGCAACGAGCCGGACTGGTACCTGAAGCAGCATACCGATGAGGTAATTGCCCTGAGACTGCAGTTGCTGGGGGACGCCATTACCTGCGCCATAGAGGATGTGAACCGGCGCTGCAGCAAACAGTTGGTCCCGCACTATGCCGCTCCCGTATTGGCCTCGGACCCCTGTTCCCGCATCGCTCGTGTCATGATGCGCAACCTGCGTACCGATTACCGGGGTAGGAAGCTGGACCGCGACCTAGTGCAGTTCTACAACCGGCACCGCTATAGCGGTCGTGCCCGCCAGAATGTTTCCGAGGTGAATCGGGTGCAAGAAATGATGCTGGAGGAGTCAGCGACCGGGAAAGCCCTCCCGCAGATCTT
>Ga0209045_1001264_pt1 | contig 24012 bp, 21 predicted proteins | sample SaaInlLV_10m_DNA_4_FD_184664 | JGI IMG/M metagenome (GOLD analysis project Ga0209045, IMG submission 184664) | Marine microbial communities from expanding oxygen minimum zones in the Saanich Inlet - Saanich Inlet SI072_LV_200m_DNA (SPAdes) (version 2) | ecosystem: Environmental > Aquatic >...
CCAATGATAAATACTTCGGCCAAATTGAATGAAATCAATAATAAAAATGAAATTAATTTTTTCAATGCTAATATTTTGGTTGGAGCTGGAGTTCACTATGGTTTAGGCGGAAATACTGTTTTGGTTGGTGGAATAACTTTCCACAATGGCTTATTGCGCATGAACAACAAAAAAATGACAATTGTTGATGATCATATTTTACCGAACGGATTAAAAGATGTTCAGCTTAAACCATCTTATGTATCACTGGATTTCGGAATTCTGTTTTAAAAATATATAATAATAAAAAAATGCGCATTGCGCTTGCTCAACTTAATTTTCAAATTGGAGCATTTGACTCCAATACGCAACAAATTATTTCTGCAATAAATACTGCCAAAGAGCAAAAAGCAGATTTAGTTGTTTTTCCTGAATTGGCAATTTCAGGATATCCTCCACAGGATTTCCTCGAATTCGATAGCTTTATTTATAAGTGTTTAAAATCTCTGACAAAAATTTCTGAGCATTGCGATACAATAGCAGCTATTGTGGGAACACCCTATGTTAATCCAAATACTGGAGGAAAGAAACTGTATAACTCAGCCTGCTTCATTTATGACAAGGAAATAAAGCAAGTAGTACACAAAACATTGCTCCCCGAATATGACATTTTTGATGAATGCAGGTATTTTGAACCTAATTTCAATTTTGAGTGTATAGATTTTAAAGGTTATAAAATTGCTTTAAGCATTTGTGAGGATTTATGGAATATATATACGCCATATTACTCTAGAAACCCTATGGATGAGCTTATTAAACAATCACCTGACCTGATGATTAATATAGCTGCATCTCCATTTTCATATGCACATGATGATGAACGTGAACTGGTTTTAAAAAGAAATGTCGACCGCTATAAAATTCCATTAGTATATGTAAACCATATTGGCGCTCAAACAGAAATCCTATATGATGGTGCTTCTAAGGCTATTAGTACAAATGGGAAAATTATTAAACAGCTTGCCCTATTTCAAGAAGAAATTTTTACAATCGAGCTTTCAGACCTTCAAAAAGAGGTTCAAAAAGAAACTGTTAAACATCCCGAAAAATATCATCTTATCCATGATGGATTGATCATGGGAATCAAAGATTATTTTTCAAAATTAAATTTCAAAAAAGCAATTATTGGGCTTTCAGGAGGAATAGATTCAGCATTAACATTAGTCCTTTTACAAAGAGCACTTGGGGCAGAAAATGTTAAGGCAATGCTTTTACCTTCGATGTTCTCATCAGATCATTCTATTAAAGATGCAGTTGACCTAGCCTTAAAACTTGAAGTATCCTATGATATTATCAGTATTAAATCACTTTACGAGAGTTTCGAAAAGAGTCTGAATCCATACTTTGAAGGCACATCATTTGATGTTGCTGAAGAAAACCTGCAATCGCGTATTCGTGCTGTATTACTAATGGCCATGTCGAACAAATTTGGCTACATATTAGTGAATACTTCAAACAAAAGTGAATTAGCCGTAGGCTATGGAACATTATATGGTGACATGTGTGGAGGCTTATCAGTATTGGGCGATTTATACAAAACAGAAGTAATAAAATTGTCTAAATTCATTAATCGGGAAGAAGAAATTATACCTCTAAACATTTTAACAAAACCTCCATCAGCAGAATTAAAACCTGATCAAAAAGATAGTGATTCACTCCCCGATTATAGTATATTAGATAAAATTCTCATTAATTATATTGAGAAAAGAAAAGGTTTTGAAGAATTAACTACGATGGGTTTTGATCCTGTTGTGGTGCGTAAAATACTTAATCTTGTAAATAATAACGAGCATAAACGATATCAAGCACCACCTGTGCTCAGAGTATCTGATAAAGCATTTGGAATTGGCAGAAGAATTCCCATTGTAGCAAGTTATTCTATTTAGATTCCTCAGCTACTTCTGGTTTTGAGAGTAATAATAGCATAAATGTGAAAAAGCCAATACCCGCTTGCCTTTCAAGTGTCGACTCTGCTAAAAATGTAAAAATCATTATTGTCAGAAATGCAACAAGAATAGCTGAATTTTGTTTTATGCCGACCTTATAAGCTGAAATCAATAAATAAAGGAATAAGACAAAACCCACAAAACCCATTCCTGCCAATATTTCAAGAAACTGATTATGAGGCCCTCTCCTATTCACCATGACTAAGCTTGATTTTTCAGCATCAAAAATTTCCCTCATTTCCGCTTTAACATCAGCCAACCCTACTCCAATAACAGGCGATTTTAAAAACACCTGAAAACTTTTCTGCCAATACACTAACCGCATGGATATTGAATAGTGATTAATATCTCCCCCATTGCGGAATGTATTAATATCTTCTACTGATTTTTGATACCGATTATTCAACACTGGAATATATTTTACAGAAGCGATTCCAATGGAAACTATCAATACCAATGAAAATAGTGTTAAAACAATTTTGCTATTTTTAAAACCATAATAGATCAATAGAACAAAACCACAACCATATAAAGCAAACAATCCGGTGCGTGCAGCAATTGTATGAATAAAAACAAGGTTAAAAAACAGTAAACTATAGTTAATAATCCTCAGATATTTTCTATTAAAAAAATACTTATGTAAGAATAGCCCTGAAATAATGGCAAAGGCTAATATAAAACTATAATAAATATGGTTAATATTGGCAATGATGGGAGTTGGTTTTGCTTTAAAGATCAGCCTGTTTATCTCATCATAATGAATTAGATAATTAATGAATGACAATAAGCCTGCAAAAAAGGTCAACACAATAAAAATAGATAAAATTCTGAAGATGCTCTTTTTCGAATAGTAATTAGGATAAATAAAAGCTATTGGCAATAATAGAAACGGTAGTTTCAACTGCAAATCCTTCCAAAATAAATTCAAATTGCTGGTATAAAAAATCCCCAGAATAATCAGCATAAAATAGAGTAAAAGTAGAATCGAAACCTTATCCTGAAAAAGTTTTTGAAAGATTTCTTTAGGAGAATGCAGAAGAAAAGGTTGAATTAACAACGGTAGTAATGAAATGCTTAATATAAAAGGAGAAAATAGCAGACCAAACAAAAACAATATTATTCCTGCAAAACCAATATTATCTTTTATCAAACTTTTAGTATTCAAACCTTAGAAATTTATTCAAGGAAATAGTTTAGTCTTACCCTTGTAAGTTGATCCCTGATTTTAAGTTTCTTTGCAGTATACTTGGAAAGCTTGATTATTTCATTGGATTGTGAATCGTCTTCATCAAGATTCCCAACAACTTTAACAAAAACAGACGTACCATTCATGAGGTTGGTAACCTGAATAACGGTGCCAATTGGTGCTTTTTTATGAATTGCAAGTGCTTTCCTCGAGCTTATTGTTGGATCTTCAATATAAGTTGCTATTCCTTCTTCAATAATTTCGTTAGGATTGGGAACTACCTTTTGAGTTTCTTCTTTTACGGTTTCAGTCGATTTTACAGCTTCGCTTGTGTTTTTCACAATTTGTTCTGCATTGATGATTTTAATGATTTTTATTTCATCACCATCTTTGATTGCATTATCAGAAAGCTTATTCCATTTTTTGATATCTTCAACTGACACATTATAAGTTTTTGATATACGATATAATGTTTCACCCTTTTTTACAATATGAATAATGGTTTCACTTTGTTTTTCCTTTTGAGTAATAGGTATTAATATTTCCTGATTTAGCTTAAGCCCTTCAATTGGATCGTTGGCATTTTTAATCAGTTCAACAGTCGTATTATATCTTTTGCTAATCGCAAATAAACCTTGACCTTTATCCACTTTGTGAATAATATATTGCTTTCCTTCTATAGTTTTAATACCAACAGAATCTTTTAGTCCGAAAACTGGGATTGTGAAAGTAATTAAAAACCCTATTAACAGCAGGTATTTCCCATTCATTTTCAACATCTTATGATTTCAAATAATTATAATGCAAATTTAGATCAAAAGCCAATTTTCATCTGCTTAAATTGTCCACATTATTTTGTTAGCAGCTGATAAATGGTGAAATTTGAAAGACTTTTTTGCTAGAAGATACTTCTTCTTAAAAAGGATGATACTTTATTTAAATTCAAAACAAAATGAGAAAGAAATTAATCCTAGCTGTTTCCATATTATTCATAGCATACAATTTTAGTTTTGCGAGTGATAGTTTGAAGAAAGATGCTGTTATTGTCAAACTTGATTTAAAACAAGAAGTTAATCCTTCAGCCAGAAGAAATACAGTTAAAGCATTCGACATGGCAGAAAAGTTAAATGCTGATGCTATTATTATTGATATGAATACACCAGGTGGACTTTTAAACGAAGCCGATAGTATCCGAACAAAAATTATTAATTCAACTATTCCTGTTTATGTTTTGGTAAACCCAAATGCAGCATCAGCAGGAGCTTTAATATCTATTGCCTGTAATAAAATTTATATGTCGAACGGATCGACTATTGGAGCAGCAACAGTTGTTACACAAAATGCAGAGGCACTTCCTGACAAATATCAATCTTATATGCGTGCTATGATGCGCTCAACTGCTGAATTCCGAGGTCGTAATCCAGATATTGCTGAAGCTATGGTTGATCAAAATTTAGAAGTAGAAGGTATTTCACCAAAGGGTCAGGTTTTAACATTAACACGTTCAGAAGCAATAGAAGTAGGCTATTGTGACGGAAATGCTGAAACCATAGAAGAAGTTCTTGCAGCAGAAGGATATGTTAATTATGAAATCAAAGAATTAACATTTACCGGTATCGATAAAATTATAAACTTTCTAATAAATCCTGCTATTCATGGTGTTTTAATTTTAATCATTATTGGCGGTATTTATTATGAGTTACAGAGCCCCGGAATAGGTTTTCCAATAGCAGCCTCAGTTATTGCTGCTATATTATATTTCGCACCTCTCTATCTTGAGAGCCTTGCTGCAAGTTGGGAGATCTTATTATTTGTTGCGGGATTGATACTGATAGGATTGGAAATCTTTGTCATCCCAGGCTTTGGTGTAGCCGGAGTATTGGGTCTAATATGTATGTTAACGGGTTTAACGTTAAGCATGGTTGGTAATGTGTACTTCGATTTTTCATTTTCAGGTGGTCGCGATTTGGTTAAAGCAATGCTAACTGTAACAATATCATTTATTCTAGCCATCGTATTTATTTTTGTTTCAGGAAAGAAAGTATTAGGCAGTCGTTTATTTCAGCGACTTGTTTTACATGAAACATTGGCCAAAGGGAATTATCGTGCAAATGAACATCCTTCTGAATCAAATAATACATCTGATTTATCCGGAGAACATGCAATTGCATATACCGAAATGCATCCAAGTGGCAAAATATTGCTAAATAATGACATTTATGATGCGATCAGCGAAGGACAATATATTTCTAAAGGTAGTCCAGTTAGAGTGATTGAAGATTTAGGAAATAAGCTTATTGTAAGAGAAGATAATTCAAAAGATATCGCATGAAAATCCCTTACACAAAACTGAGCGGCTTAGTACTGGTTTACTTTATGTCAGTTTTTATTGTTCAGGCACAAACACCATTTTTTAAATCTGGATTATTAATGGGTGTAAATGGCTCGCAAATAACAGGAGATAACATGGTCGGTTTTGATAAAGGTGGACTACTCATCGGACCTTTTGTTGAGCATGAATTTTCAGACATTTCTACCTTGCGTATGGAATTATTGTTTAGCATGAAAGGAAGTGCAGATGCTAAAAGCAAACCCGATCCTAACAGAAATTGGGATTTATATCGTGTAAATTATTTGGAAGTGCCAATACTTTTTGATTATCATGTGTATCAAAAATTTGGTCTAAACGGAGGTTTGGCAGTTGGAGTTAATATAGGAGAGTATTATATCGATGTATATAAGTCAGAATATCCTGACTTTAGTCTGGCAAAAAAAATTGAATATAGTTACTTGATTGGTGGATATTATGAACATAATGCTAAAATGGAATTTTTTATCCGCTACCAAAGCAGCATTATTAATTTTTCCACAGCCAATAATACCCCGTTTTTTCAATTATGGGGACAAAGAAGACCCGGTTACTTAAATGTGCTGGCTAGTTTTGGTTTACGTTATTATTTCGGGCAAAAATAAAATTTCGTGATTTCAAAATATCCTTAATTTTGTATTTGCTAAGTCATTCAGCAATAAATAAAACTTCAAAGGAAATACGAATGAAAAATAAAGATTTAAGAATTAATTTAATAATAGCATCTTTTATTGTTATTGGAATTGTAATTGGATTCATCACCCGTCTTTTTGTTGGAATCCCTAATTTTACCGCTATGGGAGCCATTGCCTTATTTGGTGGTGCATATCTGAGCAATAAAAAGTTAGCGATTATTATCCCGTTAATGGTTTTATTTATTACTGATCTTTTTATTGGTTTGCATAATACCATGATATTCGTTTATATCCCTTTTACTTTAATAATACTGATGGGAATATATTTACGTAAAAACAAAAAGCCCATCCTCATTTTTGGCGCATCTATTCTTGGTTCAGTTCTCTTTTATCTCATATCAAATTTGGGTGTATGGATAACAGGAATGGGTTATTCACCTATTCTAACTCAAGTGTATATAGACGGAATTCCTTTCTTTAGAAATATGTTAGCAGGAGATTTAGCTTTCAATGCTGTTTTCTTCACTAGTGCTTATTTTATTTTTGAAAAGACCACTGCCATTGCCACAGTAAATGAGTAATCAGTTTACTTTAAACGATTCATATAAACATAAGGGACTAAGGCGCAAGCTGGTTCAAAAGGTTAAGGAAAAAGGCATCTATAATGATGCTGTTCTTAATGCCATTGAAACAGTTCCTCGACATTTCTTTCTTGATAGTGCTTTTCATGAATTGGCCTACGAAGATCAGGCTATGCAGATCGGATCTGGTCAAACAATCTCACAGCCTTTTACGGTTGCTTATCAAACTCAAGTGCTTGATATTGTTGAAGGGGATAAAGTATTGGAAATTGGATTAGGTTCTGGATATCAGGCTTGTATATTATTGGAACTTGGTGCAGTTGTTTACTCAATTGAACGCATAGAGCCCTTGTTTGAACGCACCAAAGCATTATTAAGCAAATTGGGCTATCAAGCCAATCTTTTTTTAGGTGATGGAACCATTGGTCTTGAACAACATGCACCTTTTGATAAAATAATTGTTACTGCTGCTGCTCCTGAAATTCCAGACAATTTATTAAATCAACTAGCAATTGGAGGCATTATGGTTATTCCTGTGGGAGGACGTGAAAACCAAATCATGTATAAAGTTTGCCGGACTTCTGAAAAAGATTATAGCAAACAAGCACTCGATGGATTTCGTTTTGTTCCACTAATTGGCAAAAAAGGCTGGAAAAGATAACACGATAAATAATAAGCTTTGTGGAATGCTTGCTAGTACCAATATATATATTCTAACTATTCATTATATTTGATACATTCATAAGATTGTCATGAAATTTCGTTTTGTATTTCAATTTTGTTTCCTAATCATTGCTATTTTGTCTCAGTCATCAGCCTTAATTGCTCAGGTCGAAGAAGATGAAGGATACTTAACAACTAGCTTTAGAGTAACTGACGAAAACAAGCTTTTTATCAATGGAGTAAAAATAATATATACCGACTTAAACACGAATCAGGTAGAATATAAAACAGCTTCAAATGGCAAAGTTGATATCAAATTGCGTCTCGACAGAAATTATCTGATCATTATTTCAGATCCTGCTTATTACACAAAAACAATCGAGGTAAAAACACACATCCGAGAAATTGGTTACAGTACATCCTTCTTTTCCAATATTGAAGTCACACTTTTGGAAAATTGTGAAAAGAATCCATCTCGTTCAAACATTCTTGACAAACCAGTAGGACGTGTTATTTATGATAATTACAAACGAAAATTCGTATACGATTATAGCTATACTGAAAAAATGGCTACGCTATATATGGAAGAATACTATATTCGATGTGAACAGTTTGAATTAGATCAGGAACTTGCATTAGCTGAAGAAAAGCAAAAACAAGCACTGGAAAAAACCAATATTGAGGCCTTGCAGAAAGAAGAAAAAAAGAAAGCCAGTTTACTTGAAAAAGAAAAGAAAGAAATTGAAATAGAACAAAAAAAAGCAGCTGAAGAAGAAAAAAAGAAAATTGCTGAAGCCAAAGTAAAGCTTAAACAACTTGAAAAAGCAGATAAAGAAAGAAAGAAAATCGAAGAAAAAGAGAAAAAACAATTTGCCAAGGAAGAAAAAATTAGACAAGAGGCCAAAGATGCTGCTGCCCGAAAAGCTATTGAAAATGAAAAAATAGTATTAGCCGCTAAAAAAGCGGAAGAAAAGAAACAAGAAATAACTGAGAACAACATAGAGGAACAAGAAATTGAGTCAGAAAAGGCTATCGAAAAAGTAGACATTGTTGAAAATGCGGAAATAAAAGCACCTACTTATATCAGACCTCAACCTATTAAAAAACAAGCTATTTTTGATCAGAGCAAAGATTTTATATTCCTTGAATCAAAAAACAGTTGGCCATCAGAATTAAGAAATTATATTTTGAATTCAGCTTACAACGCAAAAGCAATTGGCACTTATGCCTATACACAACAAGAAGATAAAAAAGAATTCTTTATAGAAGATGTTCCTGAACTAAGAGAAAAGTTTCCAACACAATTTGAAAAGGCGTTCGACAATTGGGATTATATAGTGGATACTTACAGCAAGTATTTAGAAGACAATAAATAGATCTTATGTAGTAATTACCTATTTATCCTATCTCTTCACGAACGCGCAAAATCGAATAATTTATGATTACAAAAAAATAGGTCGAAGCGGGAAGCTTCGACCTTAAGTCATTTAATGGAATTTAAAAATCAAATTCCCAAGGTAATTGCATATAAATTCCGCCATTCATATTTCGAATTTCCTGCGCTTTCATATAGATTTTATAATCATCACCCAAGGTTTTCTTCACAGCTCGTTCTCTATACATCTGCATATTTAGAAAGGGAATGTTTTCAAATGGAGATGATTTTTTTGGCAGTTCTTTTATTCTATAATTTTCGAGACCAGCCATATTTGCAGCAACATCAATAGCATCATATAAATTTCCAATTCGATCAACTAATCCGTTTTCAACTGCATCAATACCAGACCAAATTCGACCACGAGCTATGGAATCGACTAGTGCTGGATCAAGTACGCGGCCTTCTACTACACGGTTTTTGAAATCACTATAAACCTCATTCACATATGATTGAACAATTAGTTGCTCTTCGGCAGTTATTGGACGATTGGGATTCATTAAATCAGCATGTTCGGCTGTTTTAATTCGTTCAAAACGAACACCTAATTTATTATTCCAAAAATTCTCTAAATTCATATGCACCCCAAAAACACCAATCGAACCGGTAATTGTATTTGGTTCTGCCAAAATGCTATCGGCAGGGCATGCAATATAATAACCTCCTGAGGCAGCTAAAGCGCCCATTGAAACAACCAATGGTTTTGCTTCAGCAGCTAATTTCACTTCTCTCCAAATTAAATCTGAAGGCAAGGCAGCTCCTCCGGGAGAGTTAATACGAAGTACGATAGCTTTGATATTATCATCTAATCGAGCTGTACGGAGAGTTTTTACTAAACCATCTGAACCAATAGATTTTGCATCACCTTTTCCAAATCCTATGTTTCCAATAGCATAAATGATAGCAATTTTATCCCGAGTGTATTCTTTATCCTTCTTTTTCTTGGATTCCTCAGATTCGTTATAATTTTTCAGTTTAACAAAGTTCAGCTTCTCCTTTTTTGTAAATTCTTTTAATGCATCGTAAACCTGATCAATGTACATCAAGTCATCAACCATTTTATATTTTATTGCATCCTCCCCTTTTCTTACTAACAATGAATCAGCAATTTGATGGAGTTTGTCTGCATCGATATTTCTGCTTTGTGCAATTATATTAATCATTCGATTATAAACAGGTAATAAAAATGCTTCAGTTTGCTGTCGTTCATAATCACTCATTTTATCATTAATAAGCATTTCCCCAGCACTTTTATAGTCACCAGCACGAATTAAAGTAGGTTCTATATCCAGTTTAGCAAACATCCCTTTTAAATAAATCATCTCATTGCTCATTCCCTGAAACAACAATTCACCTTCAGGTGCTAAAATAATTTTATCGGCCATTGAGGCTAAATAGAAAGCCTTTTGAGTCATATAATCGCTATAGTTCCATACAAACTTTCCGCTTGCTTTAAACTCTAAAAGTGCTAATCTAATTTCATCAACACTTGTCGATGATGCATTTATAAAAGACAATTTCAACAAAATCCCAGAAATCTTCGGATCATCTTTGGCTTTCAAAATCTTATCAGTAACATCTTTCAATTCTACCGCTATTTGTTCATCATCAAAAAATCCAAATTCAGCAAAGGGCATTTCTTCCGTTCTATCAACAATTTGACTCTTCAGATCAATTAACAAAATGCTTCCATCCTTTAGAACCATATCGGTATCTGATTTTCCAAACGCATCGTCTGCAACTTTTGAAATAGTACCAAAAACAATGGCCACCATAATAATGATGATCAGAATATATGAAAAAATAAAACCTACCATAGTGGCAAATACATACTTAAAAAAACCTTTCATTTGATTGTTATTTATTATTTGTAAAGTGATGACTTCAAATTTATGACTTTACATTTAAAGTCATAGAATATTTAACAAAAGAAAAGCTGACCGTAGCCAGCTTAACACTATTATAATTTTTGGTGCTAATTGAATAATAACTCCACACCTATAGTAAATGGGTACATCTCAGGACCTTTATCTTTTTCAAACAAGGTAGACAAAGCATAATTTGCATAGATTGCCACATCTTCGCCAAAACCAACTCTGGCTGTTAGGCCATATCTAAAAGGATTTACACTATAATCCCCTTTTTCTTTTATTTTCTTTTTGTCATTATCTTCCGTATAAACCACTTTCGTTTTCGAACCTAAATTTAAACCAAGTAAAAGTCCTCCGGATATGTGTAAAGAATTTTTCGGATCGGAGCCCGTGTTTATTTCTAATAATAAAGGTAGCGTTAGGTAGGTGGTTGTGAATTTTGTTTTTGAATAGGAGTTTACGGTATCGATATATCCTCCAAGTGAATCTCTATTATCAATAAGGCGGGTATTGTTGGCAAACTTATAATTTGAAATGCCAATCCCTAAACCAGTTACCAATTGGACATATTCTCCAATAATAGCAAAATCCTTTTCAAAAAGATTTAAATCAACCGCAATCGATTTGGCAAAATTTAAATCCAGAAAATCATAGTTGGCAGGTAGTTCTAGTGTATTTGATGAATTCAAAAAACCATTAACTCCAAATCCTATTCCTGCCCATGATTGATATTCACCTGCTTTATCTTTTTTGTCTTCCTTTTTCTTATCATCATCCTCAATAATATTGAGATTATATCCACCTATTTTCACATTCACTGTATCTTTTCCAACAATGGCATTCGCTTCACTTTTTCCTTTTCCTTTAAATACAGCAGCCCCGGTTACCTTTATATCATCTACAATTGGATCTCCATAAAAATTAAGTTTAGCTGCTCCTGATATCTCTCCACTAATTTCTTCACTGGCTGAAATTTCAGCATCACCTGCGCCACTGATATTAACAACAACTTTTCGTGTCTTAAATTCTCTTGCCTTTAAATCTGCAGCACCAATAAAATGAATGTAATGTGAATCTGCTTTACCAACCAATTTAATTTCCGATGCTCCCTCGATTTTAGTATTCATAGAATGTACATCCAGCATTAAATCAATAGTTGTTGTTCCTGAAGAAATCAAATCAAAATGATTAGCTGAAATTTGATTTAACGACTGAATCTTAACAACATCCTTAACTTCCAGAGAATTTAACTCTCTAAACATTAATTCAACTTGCCCTTCAAAACCAGGCATAGCTGATATTACTAAAATTTCATCTTGTTGCTCAACCTGAAGCTTATCAGTATGGTCAGTATTCTCAAGAACTAAGCGGTATTCATCACCTTGAGTGAGAATAACTTCAATATTTACTCCTTCAACTACTAATTTACTAAAAGGAGCAATTTCTCGCGCCATGTCCTGTACAATTTCTTCTTCTACAACTAAATTATCATTAGTTTGACCATATGATAATATGGAAAAGGAGATCAGACTTAATATGATTGTTACTTTTTTCATCTGTTTATAATTGTTTTTTAGTTGTCAGATGGAACTTGCATTATAATCATTTCCTTGTTTGTGGAAATTTTTACTCATGCTCGTTTCATATGTTTATAATTTCACTTATAAGACGTTTGAAAGCATAATTTTGTTACACTTAGGGTCTATTCTTTTTTAATGGAGTACTTATGCCCAAATTCGGACTTTGATAGGCTAATGCGACCAAATCTCCTTGCTCATTATATTCTTTATTCAACTGAATATCCTTATTAAACAATTTGCCAAATCCTCTCAAACCTGCATCAGCCAAATCCCAACCGCTTAGTTTTCTGTTATCATTGGCACTAACATCTTCATTTAATGCTTTTACTCTAAATTGTTTTGCTAAAAATTTGCTAACAGGAGTAGTCGAAGGTTCAGCATTAGCAATTTCTGTATAAGTAGCTTTTTCAATTCTATATTTTTTGTCATATTTTTCTTCAGATTCAACATGCTGTTGAACAGTTAGATTACCCTCCTGCTTCTGAATCTGCTGATTATCGATTTTTACGATATCACCCTTATTAATAAGATTTACATCTTGTTCAGCATTATTAGTTGAAGCCAATGAAGCTGAATGACTATTTCTTTCTAACACTTTCTCAGGCCATTCTATTTTTTCATTGCTGTTGAAAGACCATGATCTTGATTTTGGATTCTGCTTTTGAATATCCTGAAAAACAGCAAGTCCTGGGCTTGTTATAATGCTTTGTTTAATTGATGTTACATTTATCATTAAAATCAAAACAATTAAAATAGCTGCAATAGAAAGGACGTTTGCGTACTTATTTAGTGCAAATGACAAAGTAAATTGAACTCCTTTTTTTAAACTAAGCTTATCTTCAAAACGAATATTTGTATCTGCTTTCAATTTTGTCAATAGAAGATAATCGTAGTCTTTCTTAACTTCGACATTACTTTCAACTAACAGTTTGTATTTTTTTTCTTGATCAGAACTCAAATCCCCTTCCAGGTGTGCAATTAAAAACTCTTCTTGTGAAGAATAATGAGAAGGTATTAAATCATCTAATTCTTTTTTAAGACTTTTCTTGTCTTCAAAAACGATTGTTTCATCAACAGGCAACATTTCCAATTCAGCTAATTCCTCACTAATATCAGGATGGATTGCAAGGAAATGCTCAACTTTCACTTTATCAGCAGAAGTCAGGTTATTATCCAAATAATCGACTAACCATTCTTCGTAATTATTCCTGTTAATTTCTTTTTTCATTTTATATTAAAAGATCAATACTTTTCAATTTGCCTTTTAGAAAAACTCTGGCGCGATAAATATAAACTTTTACCTGGCTTTCATTCATACCTGTGATATCTGCAATTTCCTGATATGAATAACCTTCATAGTCCCGAAGTAAAATCACTGATTTCTGTTTTTCGGGTAACTTATTAATGGCTTCATTCAAAATTTCTTTTAAATCCGAATACTGATTAGTGTGTATCATATTACTTTGATCCAACTCATCAAAATCTGTCAAACGCTTGTCTCTTCTAATCATATCTATCATGGTACGGTATGCTGTAGTAAACAAATATGATTTCACTTTTTCTGCTGAAACTTCTTCGACCTTGTTCCATAGTTTGATGTATGTTTCCTGTACAATATCTTTTGCTTTATCCTCATCTTTAATGTTTTTGAGAATAAACCGATAAATATTATCAGAATACTGATCTACACTTTTATTATAGTCGGTTAAGGTCATTTCAAATTAAAAGTTCAATCCTAAGACGATTTTCAATAACAAAATGTTACAAGAAAATATAAATTTTTAAGAAAATGTCGAAAAAAGCAAATTTCATCACATAGAACGCATGATATCACGCTCTTTGATTGATTCCCTTTTATCATATAATTTTTTCCCTTTTGCCAGCGCAATTTCCATTTTGGCGAAACCCCGTTCATTTACAAACAATCGCTTGGCAATAATTGAAAATCCTTTTTCTTTGACTTTGGTATGCATTTTTCGCAATTCGCGATGGTTTAATAGTAATTTTCTTGTTCGAGCAGGTTCGTGATTAAAAATGTTTCCGTGCGAATATTCTGAAATATTCATGTTTTTAATAAAAAGCTCATTTTTCTCAAAAGCACAATGGGATTCTGCCAGGCTAGCTTTTCCTTGCCTGATAGACTTAATCTCAGTTCCCCTGAGTTGTATTCCTGCGATATAAGTATCAAATAACATATACTCATAACCGGCTTTTTTATTTTTAATGTTAATTACATTCATAATTCAGTAATACAAAGGTAAAAACAACAATTTCAATAAAATCACGTTTTAAGAATAACTGTTATAACTTTGTTTTTGTTTAACAAAACAATGTATGAAAAAGAAAAGACAATATCAAAAAACAATCGCATTTGCTTTAGCTTTTGGGATTATTTTTGTCTGCTCATCTTGCCGTAGAGATCATTGCCCTTGCCATGGGATTAACATATTACAAACTATTAATAATATCACTGTTGGTAAAACTTTTTAGTATTTGCTTATTTTAGGTATTATTTTTGAGAAAAAATTGACGTGAAAAAATTTATTATCATATTAGCAACACTCCTTACAATAATTGTATTAAATGCTTGCCAACAAGACATGTGCCCAATGATGGACGCAGGTGAATCGAGTGAACTGGTTAGTGCGGAATAATACAGAATGTAAGTAATCCATGAAGTTAGTAATTATCCTTATACTGTCGTTGGTATTATTGGTTCATCATGCACCTGCTCAGGATAATGACATCAATGAGTTTACAACCCTTAAATACGACAATGCCTTAAACTTTGGCCCCTTGCTTCATACAAATGGATTGGGTATAAATTTTAAGTATCTGAAATCATTAACTGTTAACTCAAACTTAGTTTTTAGTTTGGATATTCATAATATGAAACATCCCAAGGAAACCAAAGTTGTTAATCCAATTTATGACGATGCTAAGCGATATGTATATGGAAGAATTAATACGGCATTTCCAATAAATGCTGGAATTGGAAGTCAGTTTATTATTGCTGACAAAGAACGATTATCAGGGATTCGTTTAAGTGGAAACTTTGTTTTAGGCACCACCCTTACACTATTAAAGCCTGAGTTTTTAGAAATAATTTATTATGATGAAGATATAGAACGTTTTTTTTACATTGATGAAAAATATGATCCGAGCAATGCACATCATGTTAATCAGGCAAATACAAAGGGTGGAACATCATTTTTCACTGGTTTTAATGAATTAAATGCAACTATAGGACTCTTTGGAAAAGCATACCTAACCTTTGAATGGAACGAGTCAGATGATCTTTTTCAAGCTTTGGAAACAGGGATTATGGTACATGCCTATCCTGAATCACTACCCTTAATGGCCTTTATTGACAATAAATTTGTACTCATTAATCTTTTTGCCAACATATCTATAGGAAGACGCTGGTAGTGACTGATTTCGACATCCAAGCTAATTTGCACTAATTTTAAGATATTCAAAGACATGTCGAATAATACAGACCGTAAAATAAATAGAAAACCTTCTTGGATGAAAGTTGAATTTCCAAAAGGAAAAGAATATATAAAACTCAAAAAACTTGTTGAAAAAAATCAATTAGCAACCATATGTCAAAGTGGTAATTGTCCGAATATGGGCGAATGCTGGAATGCAGGTACAGCTACTTTTTTGATTTTAGGAATTAATTGCAGTCGTAATTGTACATTTTGTGATGTAATGCCCGGTAATCTTTTACCCCCAGATCTGCTCGAACCAGTAAAAGTAGCTGAAACGATAAAGCAAATGAATCTTAAACATTGCGTTATTACTTCTGTTACACGTGATGATTTGGAAGACAAAGGGGCTGCATTTTGGGCTGAAACAATAAAAACAATTAAAAAGAAAAATCCAGAAATTACCATGGAGGTTCTTATTCCAGACATGAGAGATGACCTACAGGCTTTGTTAAAAATTGCAAATGAAAAACCTGAAATTATTTCGCATAATGTGGAAACAGTAAAACGACTATATGGAGATGTAAGACCTCAGGCAAACTATGACAGAAGTCTAAGACAGATTAAAGCGACAAAAAACTTAGGTATAAGATCTAAATCAGGCTTTATGTTGGGATTAGGCGAAAACGAAAACGAGGTAATTGAATTACTTCATCACCTTCATGATCATGAGTGTGATGTAGTTACGATTGGTCAATATTTACCCCCTTCAGCTGAACATTATCCATTAGTTGAATATGTTCATCCTGATAAATTTAGTTTTTTTAAAGAATATGGATTAAAGATTGGTATTGAACAAATTGAATCATCCCCTCTGGTTCGCTCATCCTATCATTCTGAACAACAACTGTAATAACTTGCTGAGTACCTTAAGCAAGATTAATAAGTTTGCATACTTAATTACTAATTGTTACTTGATTATTAAAACTTTACTGTATAATTTTACCAGAAATTTTATATTTGTTTGCGAATGCGATTTAGCTTGAATTCGTGAATGAGAGTTTAATCAAATTGTTTATTTACATAGGATAAAAGGTATATAGTATTATCTTTGTTCTTCAAAAAATTTAACGAATTTTAAAGTATTCTTATGAAAAAGAAAAGTTTACTTCTCAGTGGTTTAGTTATTCTGTCAATAGTTACTGTTTTCAGTCTCTACAATTCTTCAAACAAGCAGAATGATCTCGACAATCTGGATATTTCTTTTGCTGGGAAAAAAGGCAAAGATTTTAAAGGTGCAGCTGAGTATTATCAAATGATCAAAGCAGATCCTAGAACGGGAGAAATTGATCCCTCATTAGTTGAACAAGCTTTTAACCAAGCTGACAAACTATCAAATTACAGAGCTGACCCATTGCTTGATTGGATTAGTCGTGGCCCTGACAATAAAGGTGGCCGTATTCGCGGATTTGTTGTTGACAACCAAAATCAAAATATACTTTATGCCAGTGGCGTTTCAGGTGGTATATATAAATCAATAAATGGTGGTAAAAGTTGGGTTCGCAAATCATATTCTGCTATTGCAGGTGGATTAATTGTTTCTTGTATGACACAGGCAACAGATGGAACACTTTATTTTGGAACAGGTGAAGGCTACTTTAATGCCATGAGTGGTCCAAATGGAGATTTGACTTCTGGAAGTCGTGGTGGTGGTGTTTATACCTCAACCGACCGTGGCGAAAGTTGGGAATTAGTAACTTCAACTGATCCGTTTAAAGCCAATAATTCAAGATGGTTAAATGTCCAATCTATTAAAGTTGATCCGACCAATAACGATTTAATTTATGCTGCTACTTATTCTGGTATGATGAAATCAACCGATGGTGGCGACAGTTGGGACAGGTTAACCATGCCTGGTGGAACAACTGCTCATATTTTTATTGACATAGCCATGTCCTCTGATGGTAAATCAGTATTTGCGGCATCTTATTCTTCTGGCAGATGTAAATTATTTCGTTCTGTAAATGGAGCCGCATTTTTACAAATTGCTCCATCAGTTGTTGAAATTTCTAATTCAACTCGTCTGACACTGGCAATTGCAGAATCAAATAATAATGTTATCTATGTAGCTTCTGCATCAAATGGAACATCTCCATATCCTGGCACTCACTCATTTGGAGGATTGTATAAATCGGCTGACAATGGTGACACTTGGTCGCAAGTTGTAGCCGGACATAGTGAAGCCGAACCTTTTGGAAGATCAGGACAATATCAAGGTCAATACGACAATTGTGTTGCTGTTGATCCAACTGATGAAAACCGTGTGTATGTTGGTGGAGTTGAGTATTATTCATTATATAATGGTCAATGGTATAAAGTTGCCAGTACTGAAGAGTATATTGATGCAGAGGGAATGTATAAAAACCCTATGTTTATTCATGCTGATAAACACAATATTGTTTTCGATACGAAATCATCTCCCAAAAAAATGTATGTAATGACAGATGGAGGTGTATTTGTATCAAACGATTTCGTTGGTAAGAAATATCCTACTTTCAAGGGAATTAATCTTTATTTGCATACAACTCAGTTTTATGGAATAGCTGTTCATCCAAGAGGAGATATTGTTGGAGGAACTCAGGATCAAAGTTCTATACGTATTGAATATGATGGTTTAACTGGTAATAGCGGAAAAGAAATCCTTGGTGGAGATGGTTTTTATACTGAAATCTCACGTTTTAATCCTGACATCTATTTTTATGAAGCCCAAAATGCTGTTTGTTATCGTTCAAAAAGCAGAGGCGATTCAAGAGAAGGTTTTACATATAATCCTGAAGATAATTCGTATTATTTTGACCAAGCTTACTATTTCAATTCACCATTTAGATTATGGGAAGATATGGAATGGCAAACTTTCCAAGACACTACAGGAGCAAATTATGATTCCTTGGTTCATATATCAAAATTCTTTTTTGCTGCAAGTCAAGGTATTTGGATGACAGAACAAGCTGTTGATTTTAATGCTGACTCCGTAAAGTGGTTTAACATTTCCAAAGGTATGAGCGGTCAAGTAGTTTCCATGGAATATTCATCCGATGGTGATGCCTTATTTGTTGGAACAAAAAGCTGGAATAATGGAAAATTATATCGTATTTCAGGTTTAAAAGGGAAAAAAATATGGTTCGATATTAATGGCGATTTTGATCCCGATAACTTCGGCATAAGTACAGATGAAATTGCCAACTTTGCATTTCGCTCTGTGTGTGGAATTGGCGTTTCACCTAGTGACGATAATACCATTTCTGTTGCTTTAGGAAATTATGTGAATGGTTACGACCATGTATACTTGACAAATAATGCACTCGATTCTGCTCAACATGTTAGTTTCACCTCAATTCATGGCAATTTACCTAACATGCCTGTTTTTGATGTTGCTTTTAATTCACAATCAAGCAATCAGGATACAATCATTATTGCTTCTGAATTAGGAGTTTATGCAACAACCAATGGTGGAGCAAGCTGGACAGAAGAAAACAATGGTCTTGACAGATCACCTGTATTTATGATCCGCCAACACAAAAAACATCCATGGAGTGAAGGATATTCATTTTTCGTTGCTACTCATGGTATGGGTATTTTTGAAACCAATTCCTTATGGAGTAGTAGTGTTAAGGAAACCAAACCTGCTATCAAGGAAAAAATATCTATTTTCCCCAATCCTGTCAAGGATTATATGAATATTAAATTCATATTAAGTGATTCCAAAGACTTGGAAGGAGAAATATTTAACATGAATGGCAGTATGGTAAAGAAGATTTCTTTCCAAAACACCTCCTTTGGTGAAAATGTTTTTCAAGTAAATACATCTGGATTAAAACGAGGCACCTACCTTATCAGATTACAAGGAGAAGGAACTCAATTAATTGGAAGATTCTTAGTAGTTGACTAAAATTCAAATTTATATTTTAAAAAGCCAGGCATTATTGTCTGGCTTTTTTTTTGTCTTAATTCAAGAAATCATCAAATTACAACCCCTGATATCTGAGGAATCTGCACGACCATTGACTAAAAACTCTTGTTCAGATATTTTTCGACCAAGGTCTTGAGTAGCAATAAATGCACAACTATCAATATTGGCTAAATCAATAATATTGATACATCCATTTTCAAAGTTATTAATTAAGGATAAAGGGTCTCTTTGATCTCGAATAAATACTTTCATGCCGGGTGCACACGAAAAGATGCCATTTGACTGAGAATAAGCCTGAGACAATAATTCTGTCATTCCATATTCCGAATGTATATTCTCTACTGCGAATTGATTACACAATAAGCTATGTAGTTCATCTCTTGTAATTTCGGTTCTCCTACCCTTCATACCTCCGGTCTCCATAACGATATTATTCCCAATATCAATTTGAAACTTCTCTGCAAAATCCATGAGAGCAAAGCTCACCCCCAATAGTATAAACTTCTTTTGAGCATTAATTAGTTTTTGTATGCTAAGAGCCAAGTCATCAAAATTATCCAAATAAAAACCACTTTCAAGCTGATTAGACGATTGGATCATTTCTTTAACCATATAGACTAATGATGATCCTTCTCTCTCTAAATATGAAGGTAAAAGTGCTAAAATTACATAGTCTGACAAATCACCATAAAAATGATTAAATATTCGAAAAGAATTATTTCTGTATTGTAACAGATCAGATAAATAGTGCTTGGATGTTTGCATTCCGCTTGTACCACTGCTACTAAAAACTATTTCAGGGGTGTATTTTCCAGAACGTATTTCATGCGTTTTGAAAAATTCAATAGGAAGAAATGGAATTTGTTCAACAGTAATAATATCAGCCATGTTAAGGCCTAAATATTGCACATAGTTGCGATACACAACATTAGCTGAATATTGATAATTAAAGAGCTCAATAGCAAGTTGCTCAAAGTTTTCTTCATTCGCTAAAAATAACTTATTTTTAAACTTATTTTTAAAATCCATCCTGTTGGTTAAGAATGTTCAAAATTAAGAGTTCATATATAATTTCTGCCCTTCTGCTTGTTTTATTATTAAACTCCTGCGAAAAAGAACCTGAGTTTAGTATTATTCCTGAAATTGAATTTGTAGAATTCATCCAGTATAAAAATGATTTTGGCAAAGACACCGCTTTAAAATTAGTGATTAGCTATACTGATGGTGATGGCGATTTAGGTCTTGAACAAGGTGACACATTATCTCCTTTTAACCAAGGAAGCCTGTATCATTCATGCATGTATATCTACTATTATGAATATGTCGATAGTCAATTTGTTGAAGTAAGACCTGAAATTGGAGGCATCCCAATTGGTGATACCATACGTTTCCCTTACCGTTTCAGAAATCTGACACCTGAAACACCAAATAAAACGATAATAGGTGAAATTGCCTGGCATACAAATCTCATTCAGCCACAAAAAAATAGTTTAATAAAGTTTAAGATATTTATCTTTGATAGAGCGCTTCATAAAAGTAACGAAATAGAAACACCAGAAATATTCTATAATTATTAGTCAATGAACAGAACCCAAATAATTGAGGAAATCCGCAAGAAAAAATCTTTTTTATGCGTTGGTTTAGATACAGATATTAATAAAATACCTGCGCAATTGCTAACAGCTGAAGATCCTATTTTTGAATTCAACAAGGGAGTTATAGATGCCACACATCCCTATACTGTTTCCTATAAATTAAATTTGGCATTTTATGAGAGCATGGGTTCCAAAGGTTGGGATAGTCTGGAAAAAACAGTCAATTATATCCCTGAAAATATTTTCAAAATTGCTGATGCTAAAAGAGGGGATATTGGAAATACATCAAAACAGTATGCGAAAACTTTTTTCGAAACCTATAATTTCGATGCTATTACTGTTTCACCCTATATGGGAAGCGATTCAATAGGCCCATTTCTGGAATTTGAAAATAAATGGGTAATCATATTAGCATTAACCTCTAACAAGGGTTCTAAAGATTTTCAAATGCTAAAAACTGATGATGAGTATCTGTACGAAAAAGTTTTCAGAACTAGTTCAGAATGGGGGCACAAGGGAAATATAATGTATGTAGTAGGTGCCACACATCCCGAAGCATTTGGATCTATCCGAAAAATCATTCCTGATCATTTTATGTTAATTCCTGGTGTTGGAGCACAAGGAGGTAGCGTTCAGGATATTGCTAAATTTGCGTTAAACGCAGAGACAGGCGTATTAGTAAATGTATCGAGAGCGGTAATTTATCCCGGAAATGATGCTGACTTTCCAAACAATATTAAAGTTGCTGCCCAAAATTATCAGCAGCACATGGCTGAGTTTATTAAATAATCTCAATAAATGTCTTTCTTTCGGACTGATAAAAAATGAAAGAAGAATTACTCCATTTTATATGGAAATATCAGCTATTCACCTCAACTGATCTTCAAACTGATCAGGGTGAGTTAATTCAGGTAATTCATCAAGGCTATTTAAATGATGATGCAGGTCCAGATTTTAGTCAGGCCAGAATAAAAATAGGAGAAACAACCTGGATTGGAAATGTAGAGATTCATATTCATTCTTCTGATTGGTTCAAACACCAGCATCATACCGATTCTGCCTATAAAAGTGTCATTCTCCATGTTGTTTTTGAAAATGACAGATCCAATAAGGAAGAACTTCATTGTCCTACACTTTCAATTTCCAAACAGATTGATCATTCCTTATTTGAGCACTATCAAAGTTTGATGCAAAGCAAATTGTGGATACCTTGTTTATCGCAAATTCATGAGGTTGATACTATTACAAAAGCTTCCTGGCAAAACCGATTAATGGTTATACGCCTTGAGAAAAGATATCTTCAAATCCAAAAGATGTTGGAGAATAACGAATCCGATTGGCAACAGACATTTTTTGAGCATTTGGCCAGATCATTTGGATTTAAAGTAAATGCAGATGCATTTGAAAATCTGGCAAAAAACACTCCCCTAAAACTATTTGCTTGGCATAAAAACAACCTTCTTCAAATTGAAGCCATCTTATTTGGACAATCTGGATTATTACCGAAAAATGCACAAGATGACTATACAATATCATTAACCAAGGAGTATGACTTTCTGAAGACAAAATATAAGCTTACTCCAATAGCAAAACAAAACTGGAAATTTGCTCGGATGCGTCCATCAAATTTCCCAACCATTCGTTTATCTCAATTGGCAAACTTACTTTTTAAATCTTCGGCACTTTTTTCCAAAATAATAGAGATTGAGGACTTGAACGAACTAACTAGTCTGTTTCAAACAGAAGCCTCCTATTATTGGTCAGATCATTTTCAATTCGATCAGACCTCCACAATTAAAAGAAGGAAAAAACTGGGAGCATCATCTATCAATACTTTACTGATAAATACGGTTATCCCATTTTTGTTTGCTTATGGCAAGGAGAAAAACTTAACTAAGTTGCAAGAAAGATCCATTGATTTTATTGAAAAGCTAAAACCTGAGCAAAACAATATCACTAACAAAATGCTAGAAATTGGTTTCAAGAACGATCATGCAGCACATTCTCAGGCACTCATAGAATTGCACACTAGTTTCTGCAAGAATAAGAAATGTCTGAATTGCAATATTGGCACTTCTTTGCTAAGAAAGCAAAAACATTAAGCAAGAACAAATTTTAATGATTTCGTAAAGCTCCCATATTTGAAACCTATTAGGTCGATAAAGACCTATTAGGTTGGAATTACATGATTTTGGGTTTACAGGTTTATTCTATTTGAGTTTGGGAAATGCTGTTCACGCTCGATTGTATCGAGTGTGACAAACTTGTTGCATTTAAACAGTAGTACTTGCAAACGCATTGCAAATGCGCTTGAACAGTGGAGCTTTACGTTACAAAAATAAAAAGGTCCAAGAAGAATCTTGAACCAGTTTTTGTTTTTACATACTTGACCTGATTGAAGCAAAAACACTGAGAAAAAACAAATGTTAATGATTTCTTACAGCTCCCTATTTGAAACCTATTAGGTCGATAAAGACCTATTAGGTTGAAATTACAAAGACTACGGATAGGTTTGCGTAGTATTATTTTTATTCCCGGACATTCACATTGCAAACTCTCCCATCGATCAAATCAGTTTCCAACCAGTCGGGATCCATGTTTAAAAAGTGTTTGGAGGGTGTAAATTAAACTCTGTCCAAAATCGTAAATTTGATTATGGATCAGAACTATTTAGACAATTTAGAAGAAAAAGCGCTAGAACAGTTTAAGAGT
>Ga0209045_1001267_pt1 | contig 23968 bp, 15 predicted proteins | sample SaaInlLV_10m_DNA_4_FD_184664 | JGI IMG/M metagenome (GOLD analysis project Ga0209045, IMG submission 184664) | Marine microbial communities from expanding oxygen minimum zones in the Saanich Inlet - Saanich Inlet SI072_LV_200m_DNA (SPAdes) (version 2) | ecosystem: Environmental > Aquatic >...
CACGCAACTATAGTGCGCCAGACGAGCGTGGTATCGACAAGGAGAAGTTCCTATGACCACGCGGCAAGCAGGTTACGGAATCCAACCGAATTCTGCGCTCGAAGCGCCGATGGCGTCCACACGGACTTGGTCCAGCATGATGAGCAGCACATTTGGAGGAGGCACGTTCTGGGGCCCTCGTCTTCTCGTAGGCTCGTTTGTTCCCGTCCCGCATCAACGCAGAAAGAATGGTGTAGTAAGTGAGGCTTGGCAAGCCTGAACGGGTGACGTTCTTCGGGGAAGGGGACGGAGTGTGTGAGTCGCCGGGCCAGAATACGCTCCTTGACGGGAAGCGATCCCCTGCGAAGTCCGTAGGAGAGGGGCGACTGGTCCGGCATCGAAGATCTCATCCTACAACTCAACGACCGGCAGATTCAAGGACGCGCTGAGGCCCCCGCCGTGCATGACCTGGGTGTGAGCTACGACAGCAGCGGCTGTTTCCCAGGGCTTTGCCATCGTGTTCGTGTGAGGCTGGATGCGTGGGAAGTCGCTACTCGTAACCATCAGCGCGATCCGCGAATTCGCCGGGAACACGTAGGCCAGTTGCGAGAGCCTGATCCTGAGCGGCGTCGGCTCGCCATGTTCGAACGGCACGCGTCTGTCCCAGCCCTCCCGATAGCGACATCGGAACGAGCCCAGAATGATGCATGTGACCGATTCGTCCTGCTCGATGACGCAGAGCTTGGCCACGATATCCGTGTCGTCCACGTCGCTGGCAACGGTCAGATCAAGGCTGACGTCGCCTATCACGGTAAGCGGCTTCCCCAGCGGCTCGCTCTGGTAGAACAGCACATCGTCTCGTTCGAGCAAGTGCCTCTGGTCTCTCGGCCCCCGGGGCTCCATGTTCCAGAAGATCTGGCCCCCGCAGGTCGGCACAGGATCGGCTGGGTCGTAGACTAACTCGTCGGATGCCGATACCGCAGGCTCGCATAGCGTCAGAGCGCCGTTCCCGCGTGGGCCGTGTGCATTGCCTTGCGAGTCCAGGTGCCACTTCTGGATCCTCGCCTCCGGCGGTGGCCAGTCCGGGAGATCCAGCCAGCGATTTTCACCCATCAAGAACACCCGGACGGGGGCTTCCTCGCTGATCCCGTCATCCACGTCCTTCAGGTACAGATCCAGGAACCTGAGGTGGTAGTCCACCACCGACACGTCGGCGGCCTCGCCGAAGTCCCACTCGCCATAGCGCCGATGCTGATTTCCGGTCTGGAGGATCAAGTGGCCCCACGGGCCGACGAACAGACGTTGCCCATTGCGGGCCGTATCAGTGGAGCCCAAATCCCGAATTCGCTGGTAGGCTTCGTATTGGCCGCTCGAAACATGATCGAACCAGGCGGCCGTATGCATGCCGGGGACGCTTACCTTCGGGTGCATTGGCCATTGATTGATCTGTTCCCAGTACGCATCGTTTGCATCATGCGCGGCTATTTCACGCAACAGGGGCAACTTGAAGCCAACCGCCTGCTCGATTTGGTCGAGCGATTCCATCCGATACAGCTCGTCCCAGTTTACATGATGTGTCGGCGGAGTTGTTCTGCCGGTTCCGTGGCCCATAACCCACCACAACGGATTCCGGAGTGCAAACGCGCCGTCGTAGCGCGACCAGTTCTCGAAGAATCGGACGCAGACCACCGAAGGGCATATGCAGCGGAGGGCCTCATGTCCCCCGATTGCCGCCGGCACCTGGAAGGCGCCGCCGTAGCTGATTCCCCACATGCCGATGCGCCCGTTGCACCACTTCTGGTCCGCAACCCAGTCGAGGGTGGCCTGGCCATCGACAGCCTCATCGAACATGCGTGTGAAGTGACCATCGGACTCATATCGCCCCCGGCAATCGGCAGCCACGTAGGCATAGCCGCGCTCCACGAAATGCCGAGAGTGCCCGCTCAGATGGCCCACGCGGTCGTAAGGCGTGCGAGTGAGAATGACCGGGAACGGCCCTGGACCCTCGGGCAGATAGACGTCAGCAGCCAGAAGGATGCCGTCCGCGCTTGGGTACTTCTGACACACAAGTGCACGCAAGATTGAACTCCTTAACCTTGTCCAGACCGAAACACATGGTTCAGCTGCCGGTGGCAGCCGTCACCTGAAGCGTCCCAAATCGGGCTACTTCCTCGCATGACGGGCCCTTGAGGGCGCAGCTTCTCAGAGTGCCGCCGATGCGCTGATTGGGTGTCTCGGGATCATCGATTGCAGATCTGGAACCTGTGCCCTTCGGGGTCTGAACCATCACAGAGCACAAGACCATTCAGCTCGGGAAGGTCGTGCACGTCACCCATTTCTATCCCTTTTTCCAGTAGGCGTTGCCGGGTCCGGGGAACGTTGTCGACCGTGAACACAATCTTGTGCGGATTGTCCGGTGAGCCGGTTGCCCCGGACAGTTTTCCGGCCTCTCCGTAAGCTTGATGGAATGCCAGTCGGCAACCATTGCCGTCAAGCTCCGCCCACTCGTCCGACCATTCCCCAATCGGGTTCAGATCGAACGCATCGCGATAGAGCTCGGCACAGGCCCTGGGGTTTCCGACAAAGATGATGATCCTGTTCAGCTTCATTTCCAGCATCCGCCCGACGGGCAGGTGTGCGGCGCGCATCAGCGCGGCCAAACCACCGTCGTGTTTCACACGTCTTCAGTTGATCCCGGACACAGACACACTCAGAACTCAGAACGTCGAATTCTGAACTCAGAAGCGAGGAGCGCCGCCGCGTGATCCACTACGCCTTGGCCGTTTTCGGCTTCCGGTCCTTCCGAACTTCGACATTCTACGTCCAGCGTTCTACGTTCTGAGCTCGATTTTCCGCTTTCCGGATCCAGTCGTTTCCGAGGGAACGCGGTCCTCACCGATGTGTGGGGGGCATGGCTATGCGCTCTTGTCTACTCGGTAGGTTGTCTGCACAAACCCAAAGTCGTAGGCTGTCGTGCGCAAATGGGTCAGCTTCACGTCTTCTCCCGTAGGATTGAAGAGAGGTATGCCGTCCCCGATGGCAACAGGGATTGTGGTGATCGTGATTTCGTCGATCAAGGCTTCGACCAGGAACCCTTGTATCGTGTTCCCTCCATCCACATAAACGTGTTTCATGCCCAGGCCAGAGAGACGCTTCAGAAGCGCCTTGGGCGTCTCTGATGAATAGGAGACGGTATTCGGCAGATGTGAAGGCCCCCCAGGAGGACGGTGACTCAGTACCACGACCGGTGTCTCGCCATAGGGCCACTGCCCGAAGGACAGCACCTGTTCGTAGGTCTTGCGCCCCATGATCAGAGCGTCAACTGAATCCATGAACGCGCCGAAACCACAATCCTCCCCCTCGGGGACGAGGGCGTGGGCGTCATTCAGCCAGTCGATGGAACCGTTTCGCCTCGCGATGAATCCGTCCAGGCTGGTGGCGATATAGACCGATGCTTTCATCACATTGTCTCACTGCATATCGTGCCGGTGACCGTCCGGGCAACTGCCAGAGCCGAAGGCGGCGGCAGTCTTCCCGGTCCACGCCCACTGGCTGGCAGCCTTTCTATTCTTGAGGTCCACGGAGCTGTTTCAGGCTTCTTATGTCTTGCTCCAGCTCCCACTCGGCATGCCGAAGATGTGAGTGTGTGTTGATTCTGCTCTGCAGGTGATTACCAGGGCTGACCTTGTCACCAAGTTCGATGAGCAGTGTCACTCGTCTGGATTCGAGTTCGCCGATTCGCTTGGTCAACCGAGGAATGTCTTGATCAATCATGTCTGGATGGAAGTATGTCAACGGAGTCTCGGGGCCGTTGCTGGCGCACCCAGTTATCATGAGGATTGCGAGTATCGAAAATACCTTCATTTTCTTTCTGCCCTCGTTTTTGTTTTCCTTCCGGGTGGCGTGTGGCTCACGAGGTCAGTCCGGGAACTCGATTTGCTCGATGACGTCGATTACCTCGATCCCCTCGACGCCCGAACGCCGCTCTCCGAGCGAATCGATACGTCTCAAGAGAATCGATGGAACCGAGCATCTCATTGGGCGGCGCTGGAACCACATGGCGTTCTTGTGGCGGTGCTGCTGATGACACCGGCGGCGCAACGCCTGATCGATGTGCCAGTCAACCCGCTCGAGCACCTGCCGGGAACAGGCGTGTCGGTGGTAGGTAGCCCACCCGCGGATGCGAGGAGTCAGATCGGCAGGGAGACGGGCAGTGTGACCGTTGTGGGCACGGATGCGCGCACGAATCTCAGTCCACGAAGCCCAGGCCACTACGTTTGGACGGCTGAATGAGCAGCGTGGGCTCGAACCGACGAACGGCCCGTCCCAAAAAGTCGAATCCGTCGGTGATATGAACGATACGCGTCTCTTCCTCAGAGAGGCGAAGGCCGCGCGCACCGAGGAAGCTCCGGAGAATGGGTAAGACGCGTTGTTTCAGCAGGGGACGCGATGCGGCCGTGACGATGCAGCTGAAGCTATCAGCGTCGAACGTAGTTCCAGGTAGCCATCTTGCCGCGGTCTGCCCAGGCTTGATTGCCGCTCAGCCACTCAACGTGTCCGTCGGCCAAACCGATGTTGACCCCCTTGTTGTGGGGAGTGCGCCAAGCGTGAGACGAGCTGATTCCCGCACGGCAGCCCCACTGACCACAGATATTGGAGGTCAACCAGCCACGAATGTCCCCCAACACGGGATGATTGCTGTCCCCCATGTACCACGTGGTGGCAGGGTCCTTCAGCATGCCAACTTTTACAAAGGGCAGGTAGTTGGGGTGCGCCGGATCGGTGCTTGGGTAGTGGTTCCAGAATATGGCGTTCACGATGGAGTAGTTCGGGCGCTTTGGGTAGGGGGTCCCGTGATACGTCATGCTGGTCTCAGCATAGGTATTTCCGGGGCACGTATATATGTTCCAGTCGCCGCCAATCCAGTCGACAAGCTGGTGTGGCCAGAACACCCACGGCTCATGATTCACCGCCGACGGGAACATCTCATCGTGGTCGTCCGCGTACATAACAGAGCTCTGCAAGATCTGCCGCATGTTCGCTTTGCAGGAGGCCGCCATGGCCTTGCTCTGGGCGTTCGAAAGCGCCGGTAGAAGCATCGAGGCAAGAATCGCGATGATCGCTATAACCACCAGCAACTCGATCAGTGTGAAACGAACAGCTCTGCAAAAGAACATCAGAATGCCCTCCTTTATGGCCCATCAGCATGTATACCGGACTCCCCCTACAGCAGCCGGAATCATGACGTGCACCTCACACGGGGAAAATGCTATTCTACGAACCCATTGTAGCTCGCGCCCAAAGAAGACGCAAGTACAATCACAAAACAATCATCCACGTCTCCCACCGCAGGCATCGCGGACCGCTTAGACACAGATCCCGTGTGCGCGGTGGCCAGGCAAGGTGATGCATATAGTTCCGGGTCACTGATTGCTCTCAGCCAAGCTCGATGGGATCCCCGGTGTCGGGAACGGTGACTGGGAGTCGTGGTGCTTCCCGGGCGATGGCGTCAGCCACGAGTTGTGCGTGTCGTGGCGTCCAGTAGTCGTCCGGGCTCCGACCGACTTCGTGGAGGTGCATGAGGACGATCCGGGCGGGTTGGTGAGCCAGGCAGAAACGGACGAGGGCATCCGTCAGTGGCGGGTGCTCCTGAAGGGCTGTTGCACGGCCCAGCCAGAGGTTGGCAAAGAGCACATCAACCGCATCGAGGCATGGTTGCAGGCTGGTGTCGTAGGAGCGCGTGTCACCCGGGAACAGCAGTCGCTTCCCTGCCGCCTCGATCAGGTAGCCGGTTGCCGGGACGCTGACGTGGGCTCCCGTGAACGGCGTTGCTCGAATTCCAAGGAATTCGAGGGCCTCTCCTGCCCGGGCCACTCTGATCCGGTTCGGCGGGATGGACGTTTCCGAGAGCAGCCGTTCATGCAGGTGATCGGGCACTACCCACGCGATGTTGTGGTGGGCGAGAGCGGTGAGGAGTTGAGGGCTGAAGTGATCCGCGTGCCCATGGGTGAGGAAGACAACGTCGAGCGGGGTCAGGTCGGCTGCGGCTGCGGCGTAGTCCGGTTTCTGCCCGATGCGTTCCGGAAGCAGAAATGGATCCACTGCCCATCTCGTGCCACCGGTCCGGCAAAGCAGACTCGTAGCGAATAGGAGCCATGCCCGGTTTGTCTGGGCATCTTCGCGCCACGCCGCAATGGCCCGGGCCCAGCGTTCCGCATGGCTCCCGACGGCGTGTGTGCGCGCCGCCTCGACTTCCGCACGGAATAGTGCCACAGAGGCCTGTTCAGCCACGCCGCTGCTCCCGCAGAACGTCATGATACCGGTCAGTCGGCCGTGCCAATGCAGTACAGGGCTTTGTCACTGCGCAGGAAGAGCTTGCCATCGGCAACGGCCGGGCTGGCGTTGAAGACGCTGCGGTCACTGAGCGTGTTGTGGGCCAGGATCTCGAACTGAGGCTTGGCGGGAAGCACAAACGCTCCGCCCCAGCGGGCCACCACGTACAGCTTGCCCCCGGCCAGGACCGTTGAGGCATAGGGCTGTTTCGGGAACTTCTCCTGGTAGACGATGCTGCCATCGCTGAGCTTCAGGCAATAGGCGGTTGTGTTCCGGTCGCTAACCCAGTAGAGGTGTCCGTCATGCACAACGGGAGACGACACGTTTGCCCCGACGTTTGCGACCCACAGGCGGTGTGACGCGGTGACATCGTCACGCCCACCAGCCCGGACCGCGACTGTCTGTGACTTGCGTCCGCCGATTGCATAGACGATGCCGTCTTGCGACACGATGCTTGGGCACACGTAGTCGTGGATGCCCTCACATGTCCACAGCGACTCACCGGTCTTCGGATCGAAGGCCAGCAGCTTGTCTTTAACGCTCACGACCAGCTCCTGCTTGCCTCCAGCCAATTCGACGACGTGGGGTGTGTTCCAAGACGCGACCATCCCCCGGGCCCGCCAGGCTTCCTTGCCGGTTGCCTTGTCGAACGCGATGAGTGACCGGCTCTCGACGCTGGCGTTGATGATTACCAGGTCGCCGCAGAGCACCGGTGACGTGCCGCAACCCCAGCCGTGTGTTCCGGAGCCGACTTCCGCTTTCCAGATCTTGTTGCCTGCCAGGTCGAATTTGTAGACCCCTGACTTGCCGAAGAACACGTAAAGCGCTTTGCCGTCAGTGGCCGGCGTGGGGCCGGAGTAGCCGTGATCTCTGATTTTCGGTTTGTCGGGGAGTGTGGGGGCAACCTTACTGTCCCACACAATGTCGCCATCGGCGGCTTTGATACAGACCACGTGCAGGGCCAGATCATCCATCGTTCCGGGGTTCTTCCTGTCGATTCCGTAGCCGCTGTAACAGGTCAGATAGACGTTGTCACCAAGGATGATCGGGCTGGATGCGCCAGCGCCGGGGAGGTCCTTTTTCCAGACCATGTTCTCGGTATCTGTCCACGTCGTGGGCAGGGCCTCATCGGCCGCGATGCCCTGGCCTCCGGGGCCTCGGAACTGGGGCCAGTCAGCGGCCCAGGCGATGTGGCAGGTCAGGATGGCTGTCGCGATGGCAAGGCAGGCGTTTCTCATGGGTGTTCCTTTCACGATGACACGGCTGTCCAGAACGGACGGTTCTCTATCTATTGACAGACGCCCCGGGCTTCGGACTCATTCAATCCCCGAGGGCATTCGGGGATGCCTGCCCGGCTTTGCCGACAGGAATCTGCAGCCGGGGCGGGTGGTCAACCGGATTGTAACATGCCCCACCATTCCAGCGCCCGCCACACCTCCTTGAATGCGGCGGGCGCCTTGACCAGCCCCCCGGTCCTCATATCTTGAGGAAAGGACAGGCCGTGACCCACGCTGCCGACCGGCGGGCGCGTGGCTTTCAGTCATCCAGAGAATCCTGATGCGGACGAGTGATGGCCCGAGACCACCAGGCAGCCCAGATGACAAGGACGCAAACGGACGCGGAAGCCACAGCAAAGCGCTCCATGGCATCGTGAGGTAACTGGTCTCGCCCTGTAGGGACCATCGTCTCTGCGGACGGATGATCCGGGGGTATTCTCGCGGGGGCAACCGAAAAAATCAGGCCGTCAGTCGTCACACTAACCGGACCATTGTGGTGGATCTCTGGAGAATGAGGAGCGAACATGAGAGCACTGTTTGTTGCTTCCGCGTTGTGTCTTGTTGCCTCGTCGTCGGCCGTGGCTCTGACCGTCGAGCAGAGGATCACTCCCGAGTATGTCCGCTCCCACCCGAACGAGTTCTCCGTCAGTGTCGCTAAGGAAGAGAACGGGTTGCTTGCTTTCACGGTGGTACTCGCCCTCAAGCCGCCTCGGTACGTCGTTGCACACCTGGAGGTGCGGGATGGCGACAGAACCCTGGTCGAGAGCCACACGCCCGTCTTCACCCGGAATGCACGGAACACGTTCCACTTCTCGATTGCGCCGGAGTATGTCGCTGCCTCGGAGTTCATCCTCGGCGCGTCGCACGTCGCCGATTCCGGCGGCGAGGCCGTCCCGTTACCCGGAACGATCCAGTACCGCATTCGTCCGGTGGAGTTTGTTCCTGCGAAGCTGCTCACGTCACGGAATCGCAGATGAACAGAGCGCCTGGCGGACAGGCGTCAGGACGCTCCTTCCTCGTGTTCTGTATCTACTACTCCGGCGACGGATCAGTGTGCAAGCGACAGTAGGCCGCACGGTTTCCGGGCGGCTCCCCAAGATGGCGGATGGGCCATCCGCCGTACAAGAGGACGCAGTCGCCGCGGGGCGCACTTGGGGGTACAGTTGGCCGATAGCCCCGGGGTGACGGCTTGTTTCCAACCGAGCCATCGGCCGCCTACTTGGTTAAGGAGATGCTGTCATGGGAAAGCGTTTGTCCGTCCTCACCGCGTGCTTGGTTGTCTGTCTTACAGGATCGTGCGTCCTGGCGGCGGAGATTGTCATTGACGAGTTCTCCTCGCCCGAGCTGGCGGATTGGGCCCTCAGCCCCCGGGTCTGGCGGGATGGCAAGGGCCAGCCGATTGACGAGACGCCCTTCAGCCTGACCCACACGACCGACGCAGCCATTCTTGGCGATGCGCCGGGGGGGCTCCAGGTTGAGTTTGCCAGTGCCAAGGCCACAAAGACGCCCGGTTGCTACGGTCTGTTGCGGCGCATTAACGTGCCGCATCCCGCTCCGGAAACCGATTGCCTTGTGTTTGACCTCATTGTGGAAGGCGGAGGGGGAAACATCAAGTCCGTCGACCTCTTCCACGTCCCGAGTTGGCGCAGGTTCACGGCCGGTCCGGTTCCCCTCGATTTCAGCGGTTTCCGCCAGGTCGTCCTGAAGCGCGATGACATGCGCCCATCGCCGGATGCCACGGCTTGGGAAGAGGTGAACTACATTCAGTTCGTCGTGTTCGGGGATGTCGTCTTCACCATCAGCAACATGCGTTGGTCGCAGAGCGCAACGCTGATCCCACGGGCTCCCGAGCCGCAGCGGGTGACTCGGGCGGTGTTACCCGTGACGGACGTAACACCCGGTACCGGCGCGGGGGCATCACCGACAGGTGACATTGCGGTCTTTGCCCGGGATCCGTTGCGGCGTTGCACGTACAAGACCGTTCCGGCAGCGAACGAGGGTCTGGACAAACTTGCCGTGTTCAGTGTGCCGGGAGAGGCCGAGCCAACCACGTTCAGTGTGCGGTCGCCGACGCCTGTGCGCGGGGTCAGTGTATCGATGGCGGGCGACCTGGTGAGCGGGAGCGGCGGAGCGGGCATTCCTGCCGAGTCGATGGAGATCCGGGTCGTGACGCCCATGTCTCTGTGGCTTGACACGCGGCGGATGCGTGAGGTCGAGTACCTTCTGGTTGATCACGATATGGTTGACTTGGAAGCCAATCGCACAACCCGATTCTGGGTCACAGTCCGAGTTCCGGAGAACACGCCTGCGGAGACCTATCGCGGTGCACTTGTGGTGCGCACTGCCACCCGCGAGATCGCCCGGATTCCATACCACGTCGAGGTGCTCCCGATCCAACTCGCTACGCTGGACGATATCTGCTATTTCATGTACTTCCGGCCGGAGAGACTGCCGGCCTGGGGGCAGACACGAGAGTACTTCACCCAGTGTCTGGTCGACATGCGGGAGCATGGCATGAATGGCATCAGTGCCTACGTGTATCCCGATGGCAGCCCGGTCATGAAGACCGCGAGACCCGGGACGCTCTGCATGGACGACACGGTTCAGGCGATCCGGGAGAGTGGGCTGATGAAACCGGGCGTAGGGACCTTTGTTTGGATTGCGGCCTCCTGTTACGGTGGCTGGGGTGTCAAAGCCTTTACACCGGTCGTTCGTGAACAGGGCTGGGAGATGCTGGCTTACGCCATCGATGAACCCAACGATGAACGACGACAGAAGCTGGTTCGTCAGGTCGTCCCTCGGCTCAAGAAGGCGTGTCCGGATGTGCACGTTGTGACCGCGATCGGGGAAAAGGGCATCGAGGTGGTCGGGGATTTCTACGATACGTGGATCTGCGTCGCCGCACACACGGATGACAAGCGCGTAGCCCAGGCCAGAGAACAGGGAAAACGGCTTTGGACCTATGAGTGCGGGCTTTCTCCGAGCGATGCCCTGACATGTCGCTACCACTTTGGCTACTGGCTCTGGCGCACCGGGGCGACCGGCGCCGCATTCTGGGCTTACTGCGATGCTTCAGCCAAAGACCGGTTCATGCTGCCGTTGAAGGACTGGACTGCCTACGACCAGAGCGCCTTGTACAGGCATGACTTCGTGTGGTGTGTCCCTGAGGGACCCATTCCCTCAATCGGCTGGGAGGAGGCACGGGAGGGCATTGAGGACTTCCGATACCTGAGAACGCTTGAGAACGTCGTCGCCGAGGCTGCAAAGGCGGGGAGGGAAGGCGAAGCAGCTGAGGGCCGGGCTTTCCTGGCCGAGCTGCGTGGGACGATTGATCCCGCCAACTATGGCAAAGCACAGGATGCGGCCCGGACTCGGGCAAAGCAGGAAGGCCGGAACACCATCACACTTTTCGAACGTGACTCCCCCGAACCGGCTCTGACGGTGGGGGATTACTCCGGGCTCAGGCGCCGCGCCGGGGAGCTGATCCTGCGACTGCAGAAGGGACTCAAATGAGATCGCTTTCTCTACTCCTTCTGTCCACGGTCCTGCTGAGTGCTGCGGACATCGAGCGCCGTCAGTTCAGGGCTGTCCGCGTCGGCACGGCTCCAGTGATCGACGGGAAGCTCGACGACTCGTGCTGGCAGCAGTCGCAGGTCGCGGATGATTGGCGGCGTTTCTCAGAACACACTCCTGCAGCGGAGCCCAGCGAAGCGCGTCTGCTCTTTGATGAGACCGCTCTCTATCTCGGCGTGCACTGTGTCGAGCTGCGGATGGATCTATTGCGCCGGGATGTGGAAGCGAATCCGTCGACGTTCAACTACGGCTACGGCAATACGGTCGAGATTTTCCTGGACCCGGGGGGCTCCAAAGAGCGTTACTGGCAGTTCATGATCAACACAAACGGTGCGACTCAGACGAATCTGGCCACGCGGGATGTCATGCATATCGGTGAGCTGACCTGGGAGGCCCGGGTCGCTTTCGGACCAGATCACTTCACGGTGGAGGTCGCCGTTCCGCTCGCCATGCTGCACCTGACCCCGGAGGCCGGCACGCAGTGGGGGCTGAATTTCTGCCGCGCGCGTCAGGTTGGCAAGAAGGAGTCGGCCGACATGTACAGCTCCTGGCAACCCATGCGCGGGAGCTTTCTCCAGCCGGCTCAGTTTGGCTCGATCGTGTTCGACGCGGACCTGTCACGCTTCTTTTTCGACGTCTCTGCGCCTCAGTCTGTGGTTCCCGGACAGTTGTTCCGGGTTGGGATAGCGAATCGTACGGGAGCGGCCGGCCATGTCGCTGCCGCAGTCGTCGTCGATCCGTTGGAGGAGGAGGCGCGCCGTGAGCTGTTAACTCTGTCGTTGCCTGTGGACGGACGCGTTGCGCTTCGTTTCGGGGCATTCCGACCGCAGGATGTTGGGGCGGAGATCCGAGTGACGCTCACTGACGCCACGAGTGGCGAATCACTGTTCATCGGGGCAACGCAGACGGTCGATGAGACTCGGTGACGGAGGCGCACCGGTCCGGCGCAGCCTCGCACGACGCCTGATCCCGGTCCCGGAGGTCCCGAGCCACGGAACGCAGTCACTCGGTGACAGTTACCTGGGCCGTCGCCGTCTTTCCGGAGCAGAGCTCACGGACGGTAGTGCGCCATTGACCGTGAGCATCATTGACGGCGGTGGGGAGTTGCACGCGCAGGAGCCCGTTGTCAATGACGGTCGGTCCTCCGTACTCCCAGGCCTCGTTCCCGTCCGGGCCGAAGACGCCAACTGTGGCCGGCACCGGGTCGCGTATGGCTGCGCCTGAGGCGGCCGTCAGAGTGAAGGTCGCAACCGCTGAGTCTCCCCGTCGCACGCGTTGCGTTGCAGCGGATGCTTCCAGACCCGCGATCCGGTCCCGCAGCAGCGCGACCGGGCTTGCCCCAAAGGCGTCCACGTCAACGCTTGCTTCCCGCCATCCCGATCCGTCGTCGTCCGCCATGGGCAGGGCTCTCCCGCTGTAGAGATCGTAGGCCCAGTAGGGTGTCTTCACTCGGATCTTCTTCTTCACGCTTGGCGTCTCTGCGGTCCATCCCTCGAGGAGGCGGTGTGTGCCGCTATTCCAGTCATCGGATTGGGCTTTCTGCAGGGCTCGCAGTTCAGCAGGTGTTTCGACGTCAATGATCCACGCGATGAGTCCGGTGCCAAGTTGGTTGACCCGGATGATCGTGTCCGGGCTGATGGGCGCGGCTTCTTCCTCGGCCAGCGCCCGCGTCGCTGCCGACCGGCAGCGTTCCACACAGATGGGGTCGGCCACATCGCTCAGGCCTGTCCCGAACGGACCGTCCACCTGTGCAGCCCCCTGCAGGGGGACGGTTGTTCCAGTGTCTATGAGAAGTGCTCCGCCGTGTTCGGCAAAGGCCTCAAGCTCTGACTTGGCTCCCTCCGTCAGCCACTCGTGTCCTGCTACGAAGACGGCACGATAGCTTGCGAGCGCTCCGGCCATTGCCTCTTCTGTGCTTACCAGGTCCAGCTTGTATCCCGCCCGCTGGAAATTCTCCAAGGCGCTGCGCATCTCAAACGGTCGTAGATGTTTGTCGGCCAGGTTGAAGCAGTTTTGCGCCAAGCCGAAGAAGAGCGCGCCGTGCCGTTGGCGGGGGCGTTGGCGGTTCACGTAGGGGGCCAGCAGCTTGAGCTTCTCGCCAATCCGCTGCATCTCGGTCCAGGATTCCTCTTCGCGTTCCCAGCGTTCGTGCCGCCTGGCGTCCAGGGACCAGAACCCGAGAAATGCGGGAGCTTCGGCGAGGGTCCGATAGATCGTACCGCGTTGGAATGTGCCACCCCAGTCGATCCATGATGCGGACAGAACAGCTCCCACAGGTTTATCGCGATTGCCCATGCGAGCGGCTTCGATGGCAAACGGGTACGCGTGGAACCAGAACAGGTACTGGTAGAACCCGGCCGTGTTGAGAGGAGTAAAGGCGATGGGCGGGTAGTAGGCGCGGGGGACGTAGAGCGGTCCGGCCATGCAACCGGTGTCTTGGACATAACACCCGGGCCAGCCGCTCTGCAGACCTTCCATAGCGGCATTCGATATCACGGCGTAGTGGCCGCCGTGCCAGCGGAAGTAGCGCAGCCAGGGGTGATTGTCGGGAAGAATGCCGGGCGCGACATCCGGCATGAACACCGAGTTGCCGGCCGGCATTTTCTTCAGCGGCGGCAGTTGGTCGCGAGTGAGGCCTGTGTCCGCTTTGAGACGCGCCATCGTGAGGTCGTTGAAGTCGAAATTTCCACCCATTGAGCCGTCGTCGTTGGTGGTGAACCAGGGCTGCAGCACGGGACTGCGTGTGCCGCGCAGCGTGGCAACTTGGCGCCTGAGGCTGGCGCGATACGCGTCCAGGTGCTGCTCGCGGAAGGCTCGCCAACTCAGGGCGTTGTGCGCTCCATGCTTCAATGGGTTGCCATCGTAGCGAATGATCGTCTCATCCGGGTTTTCGGTCGCCAGGGCAATGGCGGTTGGTCGGGCAGACGTGTTCAGGTTGAGCCGGAGCAGCAGGTCGAGGTAGTGCCCGAGGCGTTTCCCAACGGCCGGCGATTCTGCCGCGTTCTCGAGCTGGTAGAGGTCGAAGATCATGGTGTTCAGGTTGTGGTCGCGCACGTAGTTGAGTGCGACCTCCTCACGCTTCACGTTCTTGCGGTGCATCTTGCAGACGTACCACGGCAGGAGTGTGTTGCGGCGGGATGGGCAGATGTGGAACGTCTCACTGAGAGTGGCTCGGTCGCGGATCGCTGCCGTGAACTCGTAGGCCTGGCAGCGCAGGCGTTCGGTCGGGATATTGACGGTGCGTTTCAGGCGCAGCCGGTCTCCTTCCTCGATCGTGTGTTCCCAGGCCGCCGTGCCATCCGCGTTAACGGTGATCTGGACGGCTTGACCACGGTACTGAGTGCCGAACGCCTCGATTGTAAGGGGGATCTCCTCGCCCCGTTGGAATGCCCGTCGGGGAATGCCGCCTACACGCGCTGTCAGGCGGAGTCCGTATTCGGGCGTGGGCGCCTTGGGCTGCCAGTTGACCGCGGGTACAGAGGTCACAGGCGTGCCGCTGAAACAACAGACGCGGTAGAGCATGTCAAGAAGGCTCTTCTGGTCGCTCAGAGAGACGCAAAGGCCCAGGAGGCCGGAGTGAGGATGCTCGGGGTTCACATTCTTGAGCCACAAGAGCGCCGCGGCTCTGTCTTCGCTGATCGCCAGCGGGGTGACTCCGTCGGGGGGGACGCCCTGGAGCAGCCGTACCAGCCACCGGCTTGTGTCGACATCGAGTCCCCAGGTCTTCCCGAGATCCGTCAACTGCCGCCCTTTCCCCCGCAGTCCGTACACGCTTCCGACCCCGAACATTGCCGTGAGGAAGCGTTCCTTCGCCGGCGTGTAAGCGCCTTGTTTGGTGATGGTGAAATCGGATTCCCCTTCGAACGCGTAGAGTGTGTTTCCCCCCGGGGCAACCCAGCGTCCTCCGGTGGCACAGAACCGGTAGATGGGTGAGGACGTATCCCACGGCTCCACGAGCTTCTTTGGTGTGATGTCGCTGAGGTGAAGCACCGTTGTGCCGGCACAGGTCCCATCCCCCACCGCGGAGTCGATCCAGCGCAGGAGTTGTGGTGTGTCCAGATGTCTGAAACCGTGGGCGGTGAAGAAGGCCAGGGCAGGGAGTGGGTTGCCGCCATACTGCACGCTGTAGTCGGCATCGTAGAACACGATGTGCTCAGCGGCCAAACAGCGCCCGGCGGTCAGCAGGAGCGCGAGTGCAGTGATTGCTGGTCGAACGTGTTTGGGCATGCAGTACCTCGGTTTTCGTGTTGGGTGTGGTTAAGTGTGCTATACGCTTTGTTGGAGTATCGTTGTCCGAAGGCGGCTGCGCAACCTATGCGTGAACGGCGATGAGCCTTTAGCCGATGACACGCGGCCGGGCAATCCCGGCAGACGTCAAGGAGACTGGGCCATCATGGCGAGCAGACTGAAAGGACTCCTGACTTCGCTGGCCACTGTCGGTGTGGTGTCGGTGAGCTGGGCTGACACACCGGTTCCTCTCCTGGTTGACGCGATCGCCGGGCAGATTGAGTCTGTTGGTGGGATGGCTTCGGTGGTCTGCCACGGGAACAGGCCTGATCTCCTGGTACCGTTGGCCAGGGCATTACCATCCGGCTTCTTCATCCATGGGGTGGCATCGCCGTTGCGGTGTCCCACTGTCCGTGAACAGGTTCGTGATGCCGGCCTGACAGGGCGAGTAGCGGTATCGGCCGTGGCCGCTTCCGAGCGTCTTCCCTACCGATCTGATCTTCTGAACATCGTCGTCCTGGATGATCTGATCGACGCGACTGTGATTGGCGACATGCTCCAAGTCCTGGCCCCGGAGGGACAGGGATTCGCCCGCATCGGTGCGCGCCCAGAAGATCTCAGCCTCATCGATCTCTCGCGGGTTGTGTTAGGCATTGATATCCGCCCTCTTCCGGGCACCGAGGACTGGGTGACCTTTCGGAAGCCCTGGCCGGAGGACATCGGGGAGTGGGGACACCACTTCCACGGTCCGGACAACAACCCGGTGACTCCGGATCTCCGCGTTGGTCCGCCCCGGCGTCTCCAGTGGACAACCGGGCCACGCTGGTCACGTAACCATGAGTCGGCGGGGAGTCTGCCGGCCATGGTATCGGCGGCCGGCCGTCTCTTTGCCGTCATCGATGAGGGACCGATCGGCATCAGTGCGGAAAACGTGCCCGACAAGTGGCGCCTGATTGCCCGAGACGCGTTCAATGGGCGACTGCTGTGGAAGCGCCCCACCGGCGACTGGGGGTGGCGCTCGTGGCGGAAAAACTGGATCACCCGGTCTGTTCCTTCATCCATGGCCCGGGGGCTGGTCGCTGTCGGCAATCGCGTTGTACTTACCGACGGCTTTCGCGGCCAGATCCTCATCTTGAACAGCGTCAATGGTGAACTGCTTCGCCGGTGCCCTGAAACCGAAGGGACAGATGAGATCGTGGTGTCGTCGGATCTCATTCTTGCGGTCCAGCAGACTGAGGGTGGGGGACAGCTCGTTCGGGCGCTCGCATCGTCCGACGGCAGAACACTCTGGACCAAAGAGGCGCAGTGTCGCCCACAGACCCTGTGCGCGCTCAACTCGCGTGTGTTTTGGTGGGATGGCGACGTGGTTGTCGCTCATGCCCGAGCCTCAGGTGAACGACTGTGGAGTACGGAACCACTCAAGAAGAGCAGGTGGGGGCATCAGTACAATCTGATGGTGACAGGGGAAACGGTGCTGGCCGCAAGCCATGGGTACCACGGTCTGCTGACGGCGCTGGATTCTGCCTCCGGCAAGCAGCTCTGGCAGACCCGGGCGCGGGGCGGGTACGTGTTCTCAGCCCCGGACATTTTCGTGATTGACGGCACTGTTTGGGCCGATGGCTACTTCGAGGAGTGGCTGCCGGCGAACCAGCGCAAACAGATCGCCCAGGGGAAGGTGACGCGTGAGAGTATTCCCGCAATTTGCCGGTGGCCCACCCTCATGAAGGCGACCGGGCGCGAACTCCGCACCGGGGACGTGCTGCGCGAGATTGACACGGGAGGCATGTTCAAGACCGGTCACCATCACCGCTGCTACCGCTGTCGGGCCACGTCCCGTTTCATCATGGCTGGTCGGCGTGGGACTGAGTTCGTGGACTTGAAGGGGGATCAGTTTTCGGTGGACAACTGGGTCCGCGGCTCCTGCCAGTTCGGTTTCATGCCCGCAAATGGGTTGCTGTATGCGACGCCACATCCCTGTTCGTGCTATCTGGCAGCAAAGCTGACGGGATTCAATGCGTTGGGGCCGGCTCTGATCGCACCTGGTAAGGACGCTGCGTCTGAGGACGCGCGTGGCCGGTTGCGTCCCGTGACCGTGTTAGGACGCGGAACGCGACCGCACGCGGGAGAAACCGGCTCCTCCAGGGGCACTGGCGATGACTGGCCGGCCTATCGCGCTGATGCTGCCCGCAGCGGTGGCACGACCTCACCTGTGCCTGCCGTGCTTCACAGTGCCTGGCAGGCAACACTCGGGGGGCGTTTGACCCAACCGGTGGTCTCCGGCGAGACCGCGCTCGTGGCCTGCGTGGACAAGGGGACGCTTTATGCTTTTGACTGTGCCTCCGGAGGGTCGCGCTGGTGCTTCAGTGCCGGCGGCCGGATCGATTCCGCCCCGAGCATTGTTGGGGATCGGGTGCTGTTCGGCTGCCAGGATGGTCATCTGTACTGCCTGAATCTGGGCGATGGGAAGCTGGTCTGGGAACAGAGAGTTGCCCCGAACGAACGTTTTGTCGGCGATCATGGTCAGATTGCCTCGACCTGGCCTGTGCATGGTGCGGTTCTAGTCAGTCAGGGCACGGTTTACGCTGCCGCGGGACGAGCGTCCGTTCTGGACGGTGGAATCCACGTTCGGGGATTCGATGTGGAAACCGGGGTGAGGCGCTACCAGGCGGCGGTGGACCACACGTTCAGCGACCCTCGGAAGGCAGCCGAGAACAACAGCGGTCTCATGCAGGGCTTCCGCCCCGATATTCTCCTGCGTGAAGGCGATTCCATCTTCATGCGCCATGCCAAATTTGGCCTGGATCTTGCGGTTCGGCCTCGGGATGGGAATGCGTTGCTCGCCGCCCGGGTCAAGCATTGGGGCAAGGTCTGGGCTGTCCAAGGGACGCTTGGGGATGGGCCGCATCTGGTGGCCGGCAGTGGTCTTCTTGACAACACGATGTTCAACCGCATGAGCTGGGTACGCGGGGACGCTGCCGGGCAACTCATCGTTTGGGATGAGGACATCACGTGCACGGTCAACATGTTCCGTATGCCCAAACGCAAGCTGCTGAGTCCCGTCTTTTTCCCGGGCACAGATGGTGTTCTGGTTACGGGACGCAAGACGTGGACCAAAGGGAACTCCCCGCACAACATCCCATTGGAGCCGCCCGCAGCGGATTGTCTCTGGCAACGGCGCGTTCCGTTGCGCATTGAGGCGATGGTGCTCGCCGGAGGCACCCTTTTTGTCGCCGGCCAGCCGGACCGTGTCGACGTCGACGACCCGCTCGGAGCTCTCGAAGGGCGGAAGGGCGGGCGGCTGATCGCCATTGACAGCCGGAGCGGGGATCTGCTGCACGAGTTGGCGTTGGCGGCGCCACCTGTCTTTGATGGCCTTTCGGCTGCGGGCGGAAGGCTTTGGATGAGTACCCGGAGTGGCACGTTGGTCTCGCTGGGAGCTCCTGAATGATGTTGGCTCGTTGTACGAATCCGGAGGAAACGCGATGAACGCCGCGTCTTTGGTTGCTGTCGCGTCCGTCGTCTCTGCCCTCACGGGGGTTGTCAGCGCACAGGCTGCGGTGGGTCAGTCCCTCCGGGTGGTCGACACGTTCACCGAGGGCGATCGCACGGTGGAGTGGCGACCGATCGAGGGGGATTGGACTCTAGATGCTGGTGCCTGCCTGCAACAGACTCCGGGCGACGGTGGCTACCGCTATACGGTTACGGATCTGCCGTTCGAACCGGTCCTGCTGAGCGTTCGGGCTGTGCCCGGGGCGGAGAATGCTCTTGGATTCCGGTCATTCGGGGTTGTGCTACGGTATCAGGACGCGAACAACTGGGCTGTGGTTCGTTGGGGATCCTACGGCGGCGTGTCGGTGCTTGAGCTCTGTGACGGGAGCAAGCACATCACCAAAATCGACCGGATGATCCCGGAACTGAACGTGGCTCACCGGGTCGCCGTCGGCTGGACAGGGCAGCATCTGCTGTTCTTTTTGGATGACCGGTATGCCGGAGCAGCATCTCTGTTGGGGACATCGGGGAGAAGGTGTGTGGGACTTTTCACCGAGAGCCAGTGTCGGTTCGATGGCTTTCAGGTTGATGGCGATGCGGCTGCCTGGAGCGCGTTCCGGGCGAGAGTTGTCACCGCGGAAGCCGATCGGCATGCAGCGATCATGGAAGCGCGACAACGTGTGACCGTTCTTCCTGATGGTCTGTTTGAGGATGCCTTCGACGGCGAGGATGGTGGGATGTGGGAGGCGTTGAAAGGGAGCTGGAGACGGCGTGATGGGCGTCTTGAGCTGACGTCCGGCGAGTGGGGTCGCTTCATAGCCTTGGCCCCGGTAGTGCTCCTGAACGGGGAGATTTCGGGTTCGGCAGTGCCTTTGGCCAAGAGTGTCCATGGACACGCGCTTTTCGGTGTGATGGCCAAATGGGTCGACGCAGCCAACTGGGTGGCGGTGCGCTGTGGGCAATATGGGAATACAGCCGCGTTCATCGTGGCCGATGGGCAGCGGCAGATCGTCACCTTGGGTACATACGCCCCCAAGCTCGGCGATCTCTGCGTCTTCAGGGTCGGCATCACGGGTGATCGTCTCCATGTGAGCTGCGATGGACAGAAGCTGAAGGAAGTAACCGTTCCGTTTGCCGACGTGGCCGGACGTCCCGGGTTCTATACGGAGGCCTCAACCGCCTTCGATCATATCCGGATCCAGGGAGCGCTGCCTCTGCCTCGTGTGGAAGAGGAACCCCTGGCCGGCCGGCCTGATGTGAGCATGGAGTTCAGTCTGGCCAGGTTTGGCGCCAGAGGCGGGCGGGCTGCGTCCATGGACCCGAAAGGTGTCCTTCACCTGTTCATTCGGAATCAGGGCACTGGCCCGGCTGAATTGGCGCGGACGTTGGTCGCAGGCCGAGATGCGGAGATCGCAGACGAGACGGTTGCGTGGGTTCGCCAGCGCCCTCACCGCATTCTGCCCGGTGAGCTTGGTGAGGTTGCAGTCGGTCTGTCTCGCCTGCCTCTGCCGCAGGTATTGGCGCTCGGCCAACGTCCCCCGGCGACGGTTGAGTTGCCCATTGCGTTGATTTACCGCGGCGATGTTCAGCTGGATACTGTCGTATCCCTGGCTCCGCAGACAGGGGGGATCCGCATCAACCACGTGGCCTTCTCCGAGTCGTTGGGTCGGGCGAGTGTTTACGTGGATCGCCTCCCGGGCTCCGGCGGCGCGCGTTCCTGTCGTCTGAGCCGCCTGGAGGTGAACGGTCGTGATGTCACACCGACGTGCAGGTGGGGATCAGATGAAATCGTCGATGACGCTGTTCCCATCGAGGTCGACCTGGGGAGGCGGCTACGGGTAGGGGAACCTGTCGTCATCTCGGTTGCCACGTCGGAGGGGCATCGCGCTGCTCGTTCCGTCCGGGCCTTTCCCGCTGACTTCCCGATTCAGGTCACGTTGCTCGGGAAGCAGACGCGCCCGGATGCCGTTGCTGATATTGCCCGCCACCATGCGACCTGTATCGGGCTGTGCGGGGCCGACCTGTCCCACCTGAAGGAGGCGAAGCGATTGGGGCTGAAGGCGTTCCACTACGGGCGCGGAGGCCTGGCCGAGCTACGTCGATTTGATCGACCGGAGTTTCCCGCGATTGCGGGGTTCTGGCTGGATGAAATGGACAAGCTCCCTGTTCGTGAGACCGTTCCGCGCATCCAGGAGGCCGAAGCTGCATATCGCGGACAGGGCCGGTTTATTCCCCCACAGATGATCAACCTATGTCAGCCGCGCGTTCCCGGAGCGCGCCTTTACTATGAGTTGGCGGACATTGCCTGCAGTGCGTACGGATTCCACGGCGCATCGATAGGACGTGAGTTTGGGCGTCTGTCGGCGTTGGAAGAGCGCGAGTACCGATTGGCTGGTCGGCCATTTATGCCCTACATGCGCGATGCGGAGTTGGGGATCGTTGTCGACCTGGAGAGGAAACGGCTTCTGGGGCGGCCTCCAAAACACCGTCGCTGCCTTGATCCGCGGGAGGAACGCTGGATGACGTACGCATGTGTGATCCAGGGGGCCAAGGGTATCATGCATTGGAATTATGGTGCGGGGATCCGCAAGCCGCCGAGCTGGTTCAGCAAGGAGCAGACGATCCTTCGAGCAGCGATGGGTGGCGCTCTGGGGCATGATCCCCACGGCTACCGGTTGCCCAAACGGGCGACCGGCGAGCTCCAGGCCGTTTGGGACGAAATCGGCAGAATCAACCTGGAACTTCGGGCAGTCGGGCGACTCATCGCCGACAGTGATGTTTCGCGCCGAGCGCGCGTTGTGAGCGCGCAGCCGGAACACACGGCGGACGGGGCTCCCGCAGTGGAAACAGCGGCGCTGATATCCGGAATGGACACCATCGTGTTGATTGTCCTCAATCAGATGATCGATAACAATTGGACCGGGGACGCTGATCGCGGGATTGAGTCCTACCCGCCCGTCGATGCCACCGTGGCTGTCGATCTTCCGCCGTGGATCAAAGCTCCCGAGCTCTTTCGGGTGACACATGCCGGAGTGACGGCGGTAACGCCAAAGCGGGAGCCAGGACGACTCCTGCTGGACTTCTCCGGTTTGGCCGTCTCTGATATCGTGGTCATCACAGAACGTGCAAAGTTGGCCGAGACGGTCAAACAGACGCTTGTGGCGTTGACCGCCGCTGCGCATGCGCAACCAGACTAAGCTGTAACGCGTTGCAGGTCAAGGACTGGGGCCAGCCCCAGAACCCGGTCGGGGGAGCGCGCTCCCCCGAAGCCCCCGCATGATGGGCTCGCGTACTTCAGGCGCCAAGGCCCGCCTGACGTTCGCGGCCCTGTTGCCGACGCTCGCGCGACGGGCGACCACGTAGACGGGCAGGTGGTCTCACTGTTTGTCGCGACGCAACGTCCTGGTAGGGCACGGATACATCTCAGTCGACTCAGACTCGAATCCTGACACCCGAACACTGAAACCTGACGCCTTTGCGTGCAACAGTGATCACGGCTTGAGCATCAGTATAGGAGAGACCATGTCGAATACCGTCCTGATCATGTCTGACGAGCACAATCCCCTCGTGGCTTCTCCGTATGGCCACCCGATGGTCCAGACCCCGCATATGGAGCGTCTGGCCCGGGAGGGCACGCTTTTCGAGAACGCCTATTGCCCATCGCCTCTTTGCCTGCCTTCCCGGGCGGCATTCATGGCCGGCAAGCGTGTGCACCAGATCCAGACCTACAACAATTCCAACGCCTGTCTGTGTCCGGATCACCCGAGCTTCGGGCGCGTGCTTGGTGACGGCGGTGTCCACACGGCTTACATCGGCAAAGTCGATGTGTATGATGTGGGCGCCAATCTCGGCTTTTCCGAGATGCTGCTGGAGCAGGATCGGGGGTTTCCCGGCGACACCAACGTGTGCCGTTCTCCGCTGCAGATTCGGGAAGGGGCGCGCAAACGGGCGGCCGGCTATGGGCCCAAACCGAATGCCGGCGGCGGCGATGAGCGTGTGGTCGAGCGAGCTGTTCAGTGGCTGAACACGACCGCGCAGGAGTTGGATCAACCGTGGCTCTTGTGCATCATGATTGTGAACCCCCATTTCCCGCACTATGTGACACAGGACTTGTGGGACATGTACCCGGATGGCGGGGATCTCCCCGCCTGCGGTCCGGAGCATCCGCTTGCGGAACACCCCTTCGCCCGGGACCTGCGGGATCACTTCGAAACAGACCATTTCAGTGAGAAGGACCGTCGCGGACTCCGCAGGGGCTACCTCGGCTGTGTCACGCACGTTGACCGACAGATCGGGCGCGTGGTTGATGCGTTGCAGCGGACCGGCCTGCGCGACGCAACCAACGTGGTCTACACATCCGACCACGGCGACATGCTGGGCAAGTTCGGGATGTGGTGGAAATGCAGTCTCTATGAGGATTCCGTGCGCGTTCCGTTGCTTGCGTCCGGACCGGATTTCGACCGAGACAAGCGGGTGAGGACGTCGGTTGACCTGCTGGACGTGCAGGCGACGCTGTTTGACACGTTCGGTGTGGATCGCCCGGAGGACTGGTCCGGGACGTCTCTGCGGAGTATTGCGCCGAACGATCCTGAACATGTTACATTTGCCGAGTACCACGGACATGGGACCAGAGCCAGTGCCTACATGGTGCGCAAAGGGGCGTGGAAGCTGATCTACTGCGTGGACGCGCCCAACCTACTCTTTGATCTTGACAGCGACCCGGGCGAGACCAGTGATGCCATTGCCGTCTTTCCGGGAAAGGCGGCTGAGCTGGAGGGTGAACTGCGACAGATCTGTGATCCGGAGAGTGAGAGTGCTCGAGCGGATGGGTTCATTTCGGAACAACTCGCGGAGATGGCGCGGCGCAGCAAGGAGAAGTGAACAGCAGGAGATGACCGCTCCTGCAGGTCACGCATGCGCGCCAATCTATGCCGTAACTCATTGCGGCAGAAGAACCGGGACTCTGCCCCATAAGCGCTAACTTGAACGTCCAACATCGAACTCTGAACGTCGAACGTCGAGGTTTGTAACGGCTTCTTTCGGAGACTGTTCCGGTTCTCTTCATTCGACATTCGGCGTTGGACGTTCGA
>Ga0209045_1001271_pt1 | contig 23898 bp, 20 predicted proteins | sample SaaInlLV_10m_DNA_4_FD_184664 | JGI IMG/M metagenome (GOLD analysis project Ga0209045, IMG submission 184664) | Marine microbial communities from expanding oxygen minimum zones in the Saanich Inlet - Saanich Inlet SI072_LV_200m_DNA (SPAdes) (version 2) | ecosystem: Environmental > Aquatic >...
AGATAAATGGTTTTGCATCATTCTGATAGGTGACCGTCTGAATCAATTCAATACCGGACATATCATAATTAGCTTGACCTTTTTCACCTTCAAGTGGTGATGAAAGATTCCATTCAGAACTACTCAGGAGAACTCCACCGACTGTAAACGTATGGCTTTCAATATTACCAAATTCTCCACCCGATGCTATTAATGTGCCATCAACTAACAACTCGTAGTATCCTTCTCCATAGAAACAGCAGATACCATCAAAAGCTGCATCAAAAATACTAAATGTATAAGTACCTGGATCAAGTGTGAGAGTCCAACTATACATGGTAGCTGAGTCAACAAGCGTACCTGATGCGATACCGTCAACATTGTTTCCAGCAGAATCGACAATATCCCATGAAGTTTCACCAGGATAATTATCGGTAAGAATATTAATTGTCACATCCATGGCATTACCAGCACAGTCGCCACCGTCATTTTCAAATTCAGGACAATCTAAATAATATCCCCAGGTGCCGTCATCACAGAATAAATCTCCGACATAATCCCAGGCAGTAACTTCATCAACACAGAAGAGTTCACAGTCATAGACCATGCCTTCACCACATGATTCACCAATTACTGGTTCACCGTCAGACCAATCCCAGGTCCATGTGATACCGGATACATAATCGACATCATCATAAAACCCTTCAGCCATGACATTTTCAGGGGCTGCAGGAGGATCACCAAGGAACATGGCGCAATCTGTATTTGAAGGAATTGATGGACCTTCTGTATAAGCAGCTCTTGCATAATAACAATAATCGACAAATTCATCAAACATATCGTCATCTGTAAAGGTATAGGTATCTGGACCAACGCTGCCAACCATATCACCATCACGATAAACATCAAAACCAACGAGTTCGCGGTTTGCAAGGAAGTTAAAAGGATGTGATTCAGGGGCATTTTCAATATATTGATCACCATTATGAACAGATAAAGAGTTGTTGTCTTCACCCAAGATTGAAGGTGGTATTTCATTATGATATGAAACTTCCTGGTTGACATAATCTCCACCAACCCATGCAGTAAACATATAGTCACCACCATAGCCTAAGACATCGCCAGTTGACCATACACCAGCCTGTAGTGTATACATATTGTCACCGAAATCGACGGCACCATCGACGCCAAATCCTTCAATATCTTCGGCACCAGGCCAAACAAATTCATGGGAAGCAACTACATAAAATGAACCAACCATACCAGAATATCCTGGATAAACGGTTGCCCAGCCATCAGAGGCTGTAACTAATTCATCATGGATCATATTCCCTGGTACACCACCAGCATCATCAAATACCATGACGCGGACAGGACCATGTGTATCATTTGGCCATGGCCAGTAAGCATCACCTTCTGATAGGATTTTTACAGAGGCAGCAGTGATATCATATACACCAGCTATATCAAATCTGACACCATGGGCATAACCCAATTCGTAAGTATCATAAAAATAAAAAGCGTTCTGGAGAACACCGTCATGATATTCAACAATAGGTGGAACTTCGGCAGGATCGTGCCAGGCAACATCAACAACAGCGCCATTGGCATCAGCTGTTAAACCCCAGGGACCATCCATATATACACAGCTGCCATCATCAACGGTGGCTTCTGGGTCATAATTTGTTGCCGTCCAATCCATGCAACCTAAAGTTACAGGACCAATCCAGATTTCCCATGTTCCAAAACTACCATCAACTGCACCTGTAAATAGAAGATTTCCAAAGGCATCCTGGAATTCAAACCATCCACCGTTCCAACCATCACCAAAGCTATCATAACCATTAAAAGTATAAAATCCATCAGGAAGACAGAAATCATAACTATATGATGAATTATTTACATAAGCACCACCATCAGCACCTATTAAATTACCTGCAGGATCATATAGGTCCCAGGATATTTCGCCACCCCAAGAAACAGTATTAATCCACAAGACAACTGCGTTGTCAGCACAATCATAGATACAGCTTCCATCGTCAACTGTTGCATCTGGATTATAATTAATGGCATCAGGATCGGTACAACCAAAGATATCACCTTCAACATTAAATGCAAATGGTTCACTATAAGGTGCACCACCGGCTAATAACAGATTACCAGCAAGATCCCATAATTCCCATGAAACTTCAGATTGCCAAGAGCCATAATCACAAACTACTGTGTAGTTACCATCTTCTAAACAAAAGGCAGCTTGTTCGTAACTTCCATCAACATTATCTAAAGATTCGGTGAAGACTAAGTTACCAGCAGCATCCCATATTTCCCACCAGTTACCATTCCAGGTATCACCGAATGAATCATACATATCCAATAATAGATCTGTACATCCACCACCGCCAACTGGTACTGTAAATGGGGTGCTTTCTCCAAAACCATAATCGCATCCAATATCTGGACCACCGGCGAGAGTACTACCATCAGAAGTCAACTCATAATAACCTTCCCAACAGTATAATCCGTCACCAAAGCTATCGTAAATATTAAAAGTGTAGTCGCCGTCAAGGAGACAGAAAATTTCTTCGTAGGTCTCACCAGAACCAGGTCCACCAGCAGCAACAACATTGCCTACATCATCAGTTAGATCCCATGAAGTTTCACCAGCATAGCTGTCATAATCAATAAATAAAGTTACTTCATTATCAGTGCAACCAGCATCGGTTCCCCATATGTTTAAGGCATATTCACCATAACCTGAGGAAAATCCTGATACAACTACAAAATATGTACCTGCTCCCAGGCTGAGATCGGGAATTTCAGATTGGAGACCGCAGAAATCATCATTCGATGCAATTAAGCCACCAGTATCATCCAAAATGAGAATATAGGTATCATATAAGGAACCACAAAGACTGAAATTATATACGCCGCCATCAGTATCAAACTGATATACAACATCTGGAGCGGTCTGATTATGATAGTCAGCATTGAATCCTTCAGTAGACCCATTATCATTAAATGGTAATGCACCAACAAAAAATGGATCATCCATGGTATCACCAGTTAAGACTGGATCACCACCTGGTGTATCTGTGACCAATACATTATCAATCGCCCACCACCAATCCCATCCGGGCTGGACAGAAACAAAACGTACCATGACGCCGTCGCTTCCTGCTGCATTTGGCAGTTCATGTACTTCATGGGTGTTTCTTACATCATTAGAATCAAATGTCAATACATTTGTCCAGGTTCCACCAAAGTCAGTTGAATAATCAACATAAGCAAAATCTTCAGTATCAATAGCTTGCCAGTCATTATCAAACTCAAGCCAGACTTGTGCTGCACTCATGCAATCTAAATCATATGTAGTTGCAGTAGTATAAATTAGTGTTGATCCTCCACAATTATCGGCATCAGCGGCCAAAACACCACCGCCGGCAGTTTCAGGCAAAGTATAACTATTTGGCCATGGTTCATAGAAGTTTTCCCAAACACAGTCACCACCATCGTTTGTAACTGTCCACTGTCCGGTTCCTGTTTCGAAATCGTCGAAAAAATAGTTTGTTCTGTTTTGGAAAATAATCGGTTCACTATTTTCATCATAATTTACGGGAATCCTACTGGTGAAAACAGCATGAGCAAGCAAAGCAACATTATTGAGTCCAAGGTTCTTGGAGGTCAAAATTACCTGTACTAATTCATCTGTTTCCATTTCAACAAGAGCGACCTTATCTAGGGCATTCAATTCTGCTTCACCCATCTGTGCAATGATATGCAATGATGAATTTTGATAATAATCGTTTTTCTCCTGAATCTGTTGCATCCTTGCACTAAGGATAGCTCTAGATTCCTGTTCTTTTAACAGAAGAGTTTTTTCCATATCGTAATTATCCGATGTTGGGTCTAAACTCTGGAGCATTTGAGTAAGCTGGGAATCGCTTAAGTTGGGGTCTATGGCAAAATCATTAGCAGCAAATGAAAAGCTGCAATAAGCCAAAACAAGAATCCCAGAAAAGAATTGTAGGTATTTTCTCATTTATTTCTCCGTTGTTTGTTTGTTAATACAAAATTAGATACGGGTTGGAATCACTCTACCAAAAGACAAGCGTTGGGTTGTGGATCTATGATAAATATTTAAAAATTCCGCACCGTGGAACTATTGAATATACTATACAGCATAAATAGGGCACAGCTTTTTTTTATAAATATGGGAACATTTTGTTACAATTGCCGGCGATTTGAAACATTTTTTAAATACGACAGAAATGTCATATTTGCTTTTTTTCACTAAACCGACTATTGTATCTAAAGAATATAAATATAGAGTTATTCTTATATTACTCGGTAATCTCCTGCCCCAAATCCAATTTGAATCGCCGTCTTAAAAGTCCTGAAAACAGGTAAAACAAGGGCGTGTCTATGAGGGCAATGAGCACCTTGAAAAGAAAACCGTTGATGAGCAAAATGCCGAATCTGCTCCACCCTATTACGCCAAAAGAACAGAGAAGAAGCAGAACGGCGGATGTATCGACGAGTTGAGACAAGATAGTTGAGCCATTATTGCGTAACCACAGATGTTTACCATGTGTGAGTTTTTTCCAAAAATGGAAAATTCGTATATCGATAAACTGGGCTGTTAAATAGGCTGCCATAGAGGCAAATATTGCCGGTCCAAATAATCCAAATACTTTGTGGAATGTATCATTGTCAACTGGAGACCAGGTAGTAGCAGTAGCCAAATCAGCTATAAATACTACACCCATGATAAACATGCTGGCAATAAAACCGGAAAAGACGATCTGGTCGGCTTTTTTTCTGCCGTAGATTTCACAAATAATATCTGTCACCAGAAATGTAATGGGATATGGCAGAATACCCACCGATATTTCAAATGTATAATCTCCATAAAATGGTAACCAAGTTGTCCAAATAAAAAATTTTTGAAATATAAGATTAGAAGAAACCAGTGAGGCGATAAAGATTCCTCCCAGGATAAGGTATAGTCTATCTGCAAAGATCCGCGTTTTGACATCCATATAAATTCCTTTATTGTGGTGAAATAAGAGTCAATATATTAGTTGGGGAAAGTTGAAAGTATAAAGTATAAAGTTCACTTCGACTCCGCTCAGTGATCTTTAATCATCAAAAAAATAAGTATATAATATAGATGAATTGCGTCTGTTGGGTCAGAGAAATCAAGATACTAAATAAGATAAATCATCTAAGGTAAAAAGCAATCTGAAGTGACTTCGACTCTAGGCGCAATTCGCTTTTTACATTCCTACCTGCGGCAGGCCGGCCTCCTTCGGCGGGCTAGCTACTTTTTACTTTTAATTTTTCACTCTATTCTGATTGCTGCGTAGATTTAAATTTCACATCCTAATTCACCATGAAAAATATTTATTGTGACATATCAGCAACCACACCATTGTCGGTTGAAGTAGCAGAATATATGCATCAGATCCAGATGAAGGTCTTTGGAAATCCATCGAGTATTCATCGATTTGGTCAGGAATCAAAAGCCATTCTGGAGAAATCCCGTCGACAAATATCGACAGCATTGAACTGTTCACCGGGAGAAATATATTTTACAGGTTGCGGATCTGAATCCAATAATATGGCTCTGCAGGCTTTACTCAAGCCCGGTGATCACGTAATATCTTCGTCATATGAACATCCAGCGATTCTAAAAACATTAGATTACCTGGAATCAAATGGCGTTACAGTATCCAGAATTAAACCGAATTCTAATGGAATTGTAACCTGTCAATCGGTCGAAACGGCAATCAAGGAAAATACTCGTTTAGTGTCCATCATGTTTGTGAATAATGAAGTAGGGACGATTAATCCAATTGAGGAAATCTCACTTTATTGTCGGGATAACAATATCCTTTTTCATACTGATGCTGTACAGGCATTTGGGAAAATCCCAATTGACATGACCGAAATACCAGTCGATCTGTTAAGTCTGTCCGCTCACAAATTATATGGTCCAAAAGGGGTGGGTGCTTTATTTATTCGCAACGGGACGGGGATCGATCCCATTTTATTTGGTGGTGGACAGGAAAAAAATCTTCGACCCGGTACTGAAAATATTCCAGGTATTGCCGCATTTGGACTGGCGGCAGAATTATCACAACAGAATTTGAGTGACATCGCACATCAGATAAAAAACCTCACAGATCAATTCCTTGATATTCTAAAAGAAAATGGGTTGGATTTCTCTCAAAATGGTAAAAACACTATTCCCGGTGTAATAAATCTCACTTTCCCAAATGTTGATGCCCAAACTCTTGTTATGAGTCTGGATATGGCAGGTGTTGCTGTTTCAGCTGGATCAGCCTGTTCTGCAGGTACGGTTAAAGTATCAGGAACATTAGTTGAAATGGGGCTCAATCGGGAAGCAGCAGCATGCAGTATCAGAATTTCATTTGGCAAATATCACACAATAGAAGATATTGAATTTGTTGCAGGAAAAATCTGCGACATCATCTCAAAAAGGCAAGGTATTAATGGCTAAAAAAGTAATGGTTGCTATGTCAGGTGGTGTGGATAGTTCGGTTGCTATGCTAAAAATAATCGAAATGGGTTATGATGCCTTTGGTGTAACCATGAAGCTGTGGGATTATCAATCCGCCGGTGGCAATATCAGCCGCGAAAACAGCTGTTGCTCAGTTGAAGAAATAAACGGTGCAAAACTGGTATGTGATCGTTTAGGTGTCCCCCACTATACAATTGATTTCATGGATACTTTTAAGGAATCTGTTATTGACGATTTCGCCCGTGAGTATTTTTCAGGCCGTACGCCGAACCCTTGTGTGCGCTGCAACTCATTTGTAAAATGGGATGCATTTCTTAAACAGGCTGAGCTCCTTGGCGCAGATCTAATAGCTACTGGTCATTATGCCCAAATTGAATATCATGATGGAGAGCCCATCCTCAAAAAAGGTGTTGATCCAGTAAAGGATCAAGCATATGTCCTTTGGGGGATACCAAGAGAATCAATGCACCAAACCCTGTTGCCACTTGGGGGTCTAAATAAATCAGAAGTACGGAAAATCGCCGCCGAAAACGATCTGGCAACGGCAAATACACCTGAAAGTATGGAAATTTGCTTTGTTGCAGATGGGAATTATAAACGCTTTCTAAGTGATTATTCACCAGATCAGTATAAGGGAGTTGGTGAAGGTAATGTTGTTGAAAACGGTAAAATTGTCGGTACACATCCAGGATATACTCATTTCACCATCGGTCAGAGAAAAGGCATCGGAGTTTCAATGCCAGATCCGCGTTATGTTCAAAAGATTGATGTTGAAACCAATACAATTACAATCGGCGGGAAGGATAGCCTCTATTCACAATCATGCAAAGTGAGTAATATAAACTGGCTGATAAAAAATATCGCCTTTCCCAAAAAAACGGAAGTTCAAATACGCTATAATTCAAAGGTATCAAAAGCGACCATATTAATGGATGAGAAATGGGATTGTCATATTGAATTTGAAATACCGCAAATGTCTATTACACCTGGTCAATCCATCGTATTCTATGATGAAATCGATACCGATATCGTTCTCGGGGGAGGAATAATTGAAAAAAATTTCTGATCCAGCCCTGGCTACTATCATTCTGGCTGCCGGTAAAGGAACACGGATGAAATCCGATGCTCCAAAAGTAATTCATAAGCTGGCAGGATTGCCCATGGTGACACGGGTTATTCAGTTAAGCGAGGCAATTGGCTCTGTTAAAACAGTTGTCATTATCGGTTATAAATACCAGATGGTCATGGATGCATTAGCCGATGAAAATGTTGAGTATGCTTTACAAAAAGACCAGTTGGGTACCGGTCATGCTGTGGAACAGGCCAGAGATAACCTGAAAAACTTCAAAGGGAATGTTCTTATTTTATCCGGTGATGTGCCATTGCTTTCAAAATCAACGCTGCTGAATCTCCTTTCTACACATTCAAGTAGCGAGGCTGATGCAACGATTCTTTCAGCAGATGTGGATGATCCGACAGGATATGGTAGAGTAATTCGCCGGAACGATAATACGCTTGATAAAATCGTCGAACATAAAGATGCCAGCGATGATCAGCGACTAATTCCTGAAATTAATGCTGGTATTTATATAATAAATTCTGAAACTTTATTCGAGTTGCTGCCTAAGGTGAAAAATAAAAATGCTCAGCAGGAATACTACCTGCCGGATGTTTTACCGATGATTTTGTCGAAAAAAGGCAAAGTATCTATTGAAAAAACCGAAAATTCTCACGAAATTCTAGGTGTGAATACCGTCAAACAATTAGAGGAACTCAATGAAATATTTAAAAAGCAAGATGAGAAATAGATTTTACTTTCTTACTATAATGCTTCTTTCCCCTCTTATTTGCCAGGGAATTTCTAGCAGATTACCAGAAATTGGCACACCTGGAGATACACCATCTTTCACAAACTCAATTTTGAATCCAAGCAAACTTCAGGTCCAACATGGTATTACATTTACCACCAGTATGGGTAATGGCAGTTCTCAATCTGCCGGAATATATTCAAACTATATGACCTATCGTATTTCAGATAAATGGGATGTTCAAACTGGAATCCATCTTATTTCAAGCAGCGGATCCAATATGTTTGGGAATACCAATCAACCCAATGTTGATTTTGAAATGGAATTAAATTATCGACCTTCCGACAATGTACTGCTGCAATTTGGATTTGCAAAAATTTCCTCAAATAATCTTTACTATAATCATAGATTCAATAATTATTCATTTACCCATTAAGTCATATATCAATGATTTCTACAATGATTAATCTTATCTATCTAAACCACATCAGTTTGCAGTTCTGACCCCTTGACAAAAAAAAATAAAAAACGAATAAAAAAAAGAAAACCGGCTAAAAGATCATCGTCATTTAATTTCAGAAATATGATGTCAAATGTGATGATGTTTGGTCTTGGTATGATCGTTATTGGATTCATCTGGTCCTTTTTATCAAATTTTGGTATAGAAGGAAAATTAGATTTTGAAACCACAAAAGATCTATCAGCCTTGGTAAAACCATCTATTTACGAAGAAAAAACAGGTCATATCATCAGGGTTGAAGTACTCAATGGCTGTGGTGTCAGGAAACTGGCTGCACTATACCGAGAATTTTTAAGGGACCAGGGAATTGATGTTATCCGTTCGAAAAATGCTGATAACTCAGAGTACGAAAAAACAATTATAATCCGCCGAAAAGGGTCACAGGGGATAGCTGAAGAATTATCACGGATAATGGGTGTGGATCCTGCAAAAATTGAAACTATATCATCTCCTGATGCTGTAATTGATGCCACAATTATTATTGGGCAGGATTATGATGATTTAACTTCCTTCAAAGAAGCGCTTCATTATAAAGAGCCCTGATCTTTTCATGACATTTTTTAAATGTTAATTGTTATCAACAACAATTTTTAATCACAACTAAATATCCAATAATAAAATAACCAATGAATAAAAAGCGTAAAACTGAACCTGTAGAACAAATATCCAACAAAATTGGATCACTCATGCTGGATAAAAAAGCACAGGATATAATCCTTCTTGATGTCCGTGAAGTAACTCCGATGACTGATTTTTTTATACTCTGTACAGCGGATTCGCATCCGCAGGCACGAGCGATTAAAAATCATATCGAAGATGAACTCGTAAAAGAAAAGATAAAACCATGGCATATTGAAGGCATTCAAAGCATGGAATGGATCCTCATGGATTATGTAAACATCGTTATAAATGTTTTTAGTCCTAAAGCCCGCGAATTTTATAATCTTGAACGATTATGGGGAGACGCAATTGTCACGGAAATATCCGATGAGGGCAAGGAATGATCGAGAAGGTCTCTTCTTTTATAACTGAATCTCTCACCCGCTTAGGGTACAAAATCACTCCTTTTTCTGTTCAGTCGCCTAATCGTCCTGAGCTGGGAGATATTGCTTCAAATGTCGCTTTAACCCTGGCCAAAGAATTGAAAATGTCGCCAATGGTTATTGCCGAGACAATAATTGCCGATATACAGGATACCGATGAAAATTTCTTTAGTGAAATTCATGCAGCCAATCCTGGTTTTATCAATTTCAGAATCAATCCGGATTATTATTACAGTCAATTAAAATCCATTTTTACTGAGTCAGACTCCTGGGGTAAAAACGATTCAGGTAATGGTAAGAGAGCATTGGTGGAATTTGTCAGTGCTAACCCTACCGGACCCCTTACTGTCGGTCACGGTCGTGGTGCTGTTCTTGGCGATTGTGTCAGCAGTATTCTGGATTGGAACGGATTTGATGTTCAGCGCGAATATTATTTCAACAATGCCGGCCGCCAAATGAAGATGCTTGGTCTTTCTGTTTACAATCGTTATCTCCAAATTTGTGGTCAGGAAATTGATTTTCCTGAAGACTATTATCAAGGCGATTATATAAAAGATATCGCTGCCACAATTTCTGAGGAAATCGGTTCTGCCAATATCGGACAACCTGAGGCGTCAATTTTCAGGGATAGCGCTGAGAAACTCATCTTTGATGATATAAAAAAAACATTGAAGGATATTCACCTGGTTTTTGATTCATTCTTTAATGAGAAGGAACTGTATGATAATGGTTCAATCCAGAAAATCCTCGATGATCTAAAAGCTCTTGATCTCATATATTCAAAGGATAATGCTACCTGGTTCAAGGGCACAACCGTTGGTCGTGAAGCGGATAAGGTTTTGGTGAAATCCACTGGAGAGCCGACCTATCGTCTCCCGGATATGGCCTATCACAGGGAAAAAATTGAAAGAGGATATGATAAAATTGTCGATGTTTTTGGTGCGGACCATGCCGATGCCTATCCGGATGTCCTCGCTGTTTTGGATGCTCTCGATAATGATACGACAAAAATCGAAGTACTGATTCACCAGTTTGTAACAATTTATCAGGATGGTGAACAGGTAAAAATGTCTACTCGAAAAGCAAATTTCATCTCGCTGGATCAGCTTATTGAGGATGTGGGTGCTGACGTGGTGAGATATTTTTTCATCATGCGTGGGATGAATACTCATCTGAACTTTGATTTAAATCTGGCCAGAGACCATTCCGATATGAACCCAGTATTTTATCTTCAATATGCCCATGCCAGGGTCTGCAGTATTATGGCAAGAGCAAAAGCCATAGAGATTGAACCAGATTTGGAAACATCACTGGACATCCTGACCAAAGATATTGAATTAAGACTAATTCGCAAACTCCTGGATTTCCCCGTCATTGTGCGCAAGTCCGCCATTAGTCTTGAACCGCAATCGATTGCCACATATTTACAGGAAACGGCATCAATATTTCACAAATTTTATGCCCATGAAAGAGTGATATCAGATGATGCAGAATTAACGGCAGCCAGGATGGTCCTCATTGCCGCCTTCCGGATTGTTATTTTTAATGGACTCACTCTGCTGGGTCTGTCTGCTCCAGAAAAAATGTAATGGATCTCTCCACCGTACTTCCCTCCTATTTTCAATACTTCTTAATTTCATTTTTTTCACTTTTCTCCCTGGTGAACCCCATTGGACTCAGCCCTGTATACCTGTCAATGGTGGAACATTTTGATGAAAGGGAGAAAAAGAAAGTACTCCTCAAAGCAATACTCACGGCCACATCTGTTCTTATAATATTTATGATGATTGGTAGATTAATTTTTACATTTTTTGGTATTACAGTGGATGCCTTCAGAATTGTCGGCGGCATACTTTTTTTTAAGATGGGTATGGGAATGATGGAAGGAAAAGTTTCCAGAACAAAATCGACTCCAAAAGAAGAAGAGGAAGCTCAGGATAAAGACGAGATCGCCTTTACACCCATTGGCATCCCTCTCATTGCCGGACCTGGTGCGATTACTTCCGTGATGATTCTATCTTCTGAAGCGACAAATTTTATAGACAAAGCGGTATTTCTAATTACCATAATTATTGTAATGGTGCTTACATACATAATTTTTCTACTGGCGAATAAATTCACCGCCAAGTTTGGGACTGCCGGTCTCAGGGTCATGCAGCGCATTATGGGTCTTATCCTCATGGTTATTGCCGTCCAATTTATTGTCAATGGTTTGACCCCCATTGTCACCGGATGGCTCCTGAGTAGCGGATGACATTTCCCTGGTTTTGAGCATCAAGGCAAAAGAATAGAGTAATTACTGCCCACAATTATAAGCTTGGGTATCAAATGAGCCTGGAGTAATTCAATCATTTTGGTGGATCCTCTAATTCGAATCAACCCATGAATTTAATCCTGGGTACAAGATTCAATTAATTTATTGGTTTCACATATTTAGAAGTAGCCCATGACTTTAGTCGTGGGTATCAAATATGAAAATGATATTTAATCATTTTAATGGTTTCCATTAGGAAAAGACAAATTATTAGAATGATTGTTGACGTCAACAATAATATTAATATTAAAAAATAAGGTGTGACATGAATATTTATAAATTAATCTGCTATTTTCTTTTGTTATCCAGCTTCTGTTTCTCACAGGGTACATGGCTGTGGACGGGCAGAGTCCATTCAGAATTGGAATGGACGACAATTCAAACTGAGAATTTTAACGTGCATTACCATAATGGCATTGAGGAAATTGCTGCAAAAGGTGCTGCTATCGCCGAACAGGCTTATCCAGTACTTTTAAAACAGGCAGGATTGGAATCGACTCCAAGAATCGATATTATTTTTACCAGTGAAGATGAAATACTTAATGGTTATGCCATGTGGACCAATCAGACTTTTATTTGGGTGGATCAGAATGATGCTGCCATCTGGCTTGAAGATGGAAAATGGCTCAAGCAGGTCCTCACGCATGAATTACAGCATATCATTTTCTTTAACCAGGTTGATTCATGGATGCCGCAGCCTTTTGGATTTCTGTTTTCCGGAACGCCAGGCTGGGTCGTGGAAGGCCTTGCCGAATATTATACTGAAAAATGGCGACCATACCGTTCTGATTTATCACATAAATATCACGTTTACAGAAATAAAACATCTGAGATGGATCCCCATCATGATGGATTTTCAAAAATTAAATTAATGAGTGATATGTTTGGTGATTCCACAATTGTCAAAATATTTACCGAACGAAATAAGCTGGGTCTTTTTAGTTTTAAAAAATCATTCAAAAAATATACGCATATGTCCGTCAGCCAATTTAACGAGGAATGGCGTCAGGTCATGTTTACCTATTATTATGGCTATAAAGCCCAGAAAGAATCAACTCAGGAAATTGGTGATACTGCTACCTTGCCGATGAGTAGTTTATCGGGATTTCAGTTCTCTCCCGATAGTCTGAAAATCGCTCTCACCGGCGTCAATGATTTAAATTACCTCGATCAGTCACTTGTTATAGCCACCCAGGATACCTCTAAAGCGAAAGAGAAAAAGAAGGGTCTTTTTGCTTCCAAGGATAAAAATGAGGATAAGGAAAATGGTGAGAATAAGAAAAAGGAGAAGGCGGTTTATAAAAACGAAGAAATTGATTTTGGACGTTTTCATTCTTCCTTTTCCTGGTCACCAGATGGCTCAAAACTGGTGTATGCCAAATATCGGTTTGGAACACACGGATCTATGGTTTTTGATTTAAGAATGTATTATGATGGAATAAAATCATGGCTCACCAACGATCAGCGTGCTTCTTATCCAATTTGGTCACCTGATGGAAATTCCATAGTGTATGTGACTCATAAAAATAATATCTCAAATCTCTTCAGCATGAATTTATCAGATAGACAGGTAACAGCATTGACTCACTTTACCGAGGATATACAGATCATGTCCCCAGCCTGGTCACCAGATGGTAATTCATTGGCATTTGCCAAAGCCGCCGCTGATGGCAATACTGATATTGTTGTTATGGATTTAAAATCCGGTGAGACAAAAACCGTCACCAGTGATCCCTGGGTAGACTACTATCCCGTTTGGCATCCTGACAATCAGCATATCTCATTTACATCACATCGAAATGGTACACCAAATCTGTTTACTTTAGATCTCAATAATAATGAGCTGATCCAGAATACCGATACCGATGAAGCCATTTGGGGTATTCAGTGGTCTCCCAAAGGGGAAACTATCCTGGCGAAAACAATGAATACAGCAGACTCAGTTAGAATTGTCCAGATTGATCCGGCAAGAAAAGCGGATACCGCTCCATTGAGTATTCGAGATAAATACACAACATGGATGAACACATTCCCCGAACATATGATTGCCCCATTTGATGCCAATAATAATCCGGAAATCCTGAAAACAGAACCATATACCTTTTACAAGAATTGGAAACATATGTCATCATTTGTTATCCCTCTTGATGTGATTTCTGCTGGAACTATTTGGACCGATGCTCTGGGTAAACATTTTGTTCAGATCATTGGCGGCAGTACCTGGAATTTAGATTATCCATTCCTTGTGGCCCAATATATCAATGCCCAGCATGGTCCCTTATGGGGATTCAACTATTTTTACAATAGCAATTGGTCATTTAGATTTTACGATGAAAGCGACAGTGGATTACTGGAAAAGTTTGATGGTGTTAATATTTGGGTTTCTCAGCCATATAATTCTGGCACAAATATGTCATCCAACCATATGGTCACTCTTGGATTGTCTATTCAAAATCGTGAAATTGTCGAAATGGAAAATGATGATGGATTGCCACATGAATTTACTGATCTACCCGTCCCGCAAGAAGGTGATGAAGGTATCATCAGTGTCGATTATAAATGGACTAACCGTCGACCGGATAAGAGAAATATTGCCTTGCCGCATCAGGGATGGGGTATTAATTTGAACTCTCAAATTGCCATAGACGATATGTATGGAGACTTTTCCTATCAAAAATATAAGGCTGATGCTTTTATTAATCTGGACGCAGGATTTGGAAGTGTATTTTTAAGGGCTCTTGGTGAGAATGTCCAAGGCAGTCCTCCGGCACAGGATTATGTTGGTTTTTCAAATGACACCCCAATTTATGGGCCAGGAAGCTCAGGTACATTTGGTCTGCCGGAAAATATAAACCCAAGAGGTTGGGATGGAGTCCGTATCGGTGATCAAATGGTTTTTGGCACTGCAGAATTCAGATTCCCGTTCCTGCCTTCCCTGCCGGTGAGTATCCTTGGAATCAGTATTGGGGAAGTAACGGGTGCTCTTATCTCTGATTTTGGTAATGTATGGGGAGGGCAGTACTCAGGACCGAATGATGATTGGATTACCACTGCCGGATACGAATTTAAATTTGGTGTGCAATTTGGCGGATCACCTGTTTTCTTTATCGGTGTCGGTGAGGCACAATTGATCGAAGACTGGAAAGATGATAAAACTCCACTGTCATATGTGCGATTCTCATTGATCAATCCATTCTAAATGGGGATTTATATAGCGGCTTTTTTGAATTTCGAATGACGATTAACGATTTTAGATTTTAGATTGTAGATTGAGTTTGTGGGATTTCGAATAGCGATTAATGAATTTTGATTGCAGATTTAGTTTGGGAAATTGATTGGCGAAGTTGGTTTGGCTACCCAAATCTAAATTCATCATTTCTTGTTTGGTATTCGATATTCTAATAGACTGAATTATTATTTAATCTAGTTTGAACAATCTGAATTTCGAATGACGATTAACGAATTTTGATTGCAGAAATGGGATTCTGGAAAATTGATAAACGACGTCAAATTCTTATATTTCGATCATTATTCTTCATTCCTTGTTCTGAGTTCATTATTCAATTAGTCCAAATTTTGAATGGCAATATTTATTTTTAATGTGCTAATATCAATTTGTTGTCTAACCTTCCTAATTCATCATTCCCTGTTCGGTGTTCGATATTCAAATAGACTGAATTATTATTTTATCTAATTTTCACGAATTGAATTTCGAATGGCGATTAACGAATATAGATTTGAGAATTTTGGAATTAGGAGATTGATTACAAGGTGAATTATACTTTGTGTGGAGGCGGGCGGAATTGAACCGCCGTCCGAATATACTCCAGCAAGACTTCTACATGTTTAGATCATTTAGAGTGTCTTACTTATCGTTTAGAAATGATCAACTGCCCGATAAGCCAGTCTGAAATATCTCATTTGAATCTCACAGACAAAGATCCAAACCAGCCTGCTAAAGATGACACCTTATTCATAAACCACAGGCAGATTCATGATAAGATGGCTGCTGTCAGTTAAGCGGCAGCTAAGTAGCCGTTATCGGCATTTATTGTTTTTCCTGGATATTTTAGGAGGTGACCAGAAATCCTCCACATGCGATCGTACTTTTTACATACCCGTCGAAACCTGACGCCCCCAATGTTAAATAGCAGTAGGTAATTTACGGGGATTCTTCCACATCGCCCAAATTATTCCAAATAATTAATTATTTTTTATTGCTCATGGTTATCCAGATTCTATAATTTTATAGGCTCTTTTGGGATCAGTATTTACTGCTTTGCGCCATTAGCTCAGTTGGTAGAGCACCGGACTCTTAATCCGTCGGTCCAAGGTTCGATCCCTTGATGGCGTACAGATTTTTATATCCTTGTTGTTTATTAACTCATTTTGAGTAAGTGACCCAGTAGCTCAGTCGGTAGAGCAACGGCCTTTTAAGCCGGCGGTCGCAGGTTCGATTCCTGCCTGGGTCACAGACCAAATCCTCCTTCATTATTGTCGGGGGATTTTTTATTTTTATTACATTTATCGCATCTCCCCCATTTTTCACAATTTATCAAAATCTATCAATATTTATCGCAAATATGCGTTATTTTGGATACAAATTTTTGGATACAAATATTTATTTGAATTACTGTTAATTTTGAGGGAGTAGTTCACAATGAATATGCTGAGAAATGGAGATTAAGATTTTTACAAATTGAACATTGGGCTGAATAGCCACGTGTTGGAGGTTCGATTTCATCTCTGACAACTGGTTATATTCTTAAAATATAGATTTTATTGCATTCAATTATATTCTGATTTCATCATCTATTTATGCAATTCGAAACCTCCTTTTTTAACACAATTTGATGATGAGTGATTCAGTCTCACATAATAAAAATATTGGGTAAGGGAAAAATACTATTTAGGAATATTTATTTCGATAATATTAGAAATTGCATATAATATATTTAAAAATGATGCCAATATAGTTACATTTATCTGTTAAAATTCGATAATATATTTGTATAAAGGAGTGCTTTATGAGAAATTTGAAAGAACCAAAAGAATATAGTTTGACCTCAAAGTTTGATTTTGGGAAATTCAAGGGAAAGACTCTCAATGAAGTTCTAGAAACCCATAGGTCATATATTAAATGGAGCATATTAAACGTTGGACATTTTTTTATAAATGAAAAGTCAATAAAAAAGATTGCTGATAAGTGTGGAATCGCTGAAGATGTCTGCAGACTTACCGAACACGATATGAATGTATACAAACGACAAATCAATCAATATGAATACAATGATTGGGATAATAGATATAAAGGTACACGTGCTCGCGATGAGGGTGGTTTAAGCGATGAATGTATTGATGAAGCATTAGATGGTGACCCTAGTAACTATATTAATTTGGAATAACTATTAACGACTTTACTTAAATAATTCATTTCAACTTTATTTTAATTTTATTTGCACTAAACTCTAATTAGATTCTGTTATCTGTAATTATTAGTACTCAATTAATTTACGCTTCTTGCCTCATACTGCCTTGCAAGTGCTTGGGCAATTTCAGTTAAATCCACATTACCAGCTTCTGGTATAGACATTTGGGCTGGCTTCCCTTCTGTTCTATCTGCCAGTTCTCTTGCCGCTTGGATATTACCATTCATAGCCGCATTGACTTGGGCAAAGATAATTGCATGACGTAAAGTTTTATTGCATCCTAAAGACATCTCTTTGGTCTTTCCATCTTCAGAAGTAATTGTCATTATCACACTTTTTGCACCTAATATTTCATTTGCTACATCTGCCCAGGCATCGCCCTTTTTTGGCCTTCCACGAGGGTTACCGCTAACACCTGGTTTGAATCTCTTTCCAATAGGCATCTTTTTTTTCCGCAGTTTATCAGGGGTTTTCTTTGTAGAATCTTGACTCATTTGATTTTGATCACTTTTTTAGATTTATTGTTTAAACCTGACAAATTCAACTTTAGTAAAATCGGGTTTATTTGAATCTGTCTGGATAATTGTTTGGGCGGGTTTGCCTTCAGTTCGATCAACAATAAAATTAATTGCCCATGATTGACCTTCTAACGCTTTCATATAAACCACCATACAAACTGCTTCAGCCATTGTAAGGGTAGCATCTTTTGGAAGTTCAAAATATTCGATTACACGATCATAGAGTTCTTCTGGTGCCTGAAACTCTCCGATTTTCCGGAGTAGATCGGGAATACATTTATCTTTTTTGGGACGGCCTTTTGGGTTACCTGATTGCCCTGGCTTGAACCGTCTGCCAGTAGGCATTTTCTTAGTCTGTTTAAATCTATTGGCCATATATATTACCACAATATACTTACGAGTAATATACGAGCATTGTTAAGTAATTGTATTGCATAATTTTGAGATATAGGTAACTTTAGGATATATTAGACTTTATATCATAAATTATTGTTAAGAATTATATTTATTCGTTTTCTACTATGATTATTAGCTTTGATTTTATAACCTGCATAAAATACAATTATTATTCAAGTAATTATTAATTTGATGATCGGCATAATTCATGACAAAATATAAGAGTGCAAATATTTGGCTCGGATTGACTTATTTTTTATTTTCACCGAGTCGCTACTTGTTGTTGGCAAGAAATCACAGTATTGCAATTATATTGGATGACCCGTCTTCTAAGAAAGAGTTTGACGACGACAAAAATGGAACCATAATTGGAAATATATCTGATACGGTCAAAAAGCGAAGAGATCAGTTATATTCTGGCTTCTTTCGATCACTGTTTTCCATTCTATGTGTGGTTACTTTTTCTTTAGCTATTGCCTATTTTTTCGGTTGGATAAATTTCAGTTTTACTTTATCAATTAATAAAATCCTGCAATTATCTGGAACGACTATTATTATGTGGTCAGCTTTATACAAACTAGGTTGGGGATTAAGAACAATTGGTGGAGTTGCCTTCCATGAACTTGTTTTTGAATTATTATTTAAAATAAAATTTATTGTTGGTTCTACATTAGCATTGATTTCAATATTAATTAGTTAAAGTATTGTACACCTTCAGAAAAGAATAAGTTGGTATCAGTTTAAGAAAATAATTTGGGAGATTTATTATGAAATGGTTTAAAGTTTCAATTGAGCCGGAAGATGTTGCGAGAGGTGTGCATATAAGAATCCAAGAGGACTTTAATAAAGTATTTATGGCTTTGCATGCACCAAAGGAAATGGCTCTATTCTCAAACACTCTACTAGGAAATAAAACACTTGATTTATACTTCTCTCCTGGATCATACCCATTTGTAAAGATAATAAATAATAAATACAATGGGACTGAAATTGAAGAACTCCCCCCAAAGGATGTAGTACTTTTAGTTGGGCATGCGGATGCAAAAAATGATTTAGTTAAATGGGAATAATGAGCCTTTCCAGATTGTTTGCATCTCTCCTGAATTATTTATTTAATGGAAAGAATAATCTCAAAAAAAACAATTTAAAACCATTTAAAGACAGCAATAATTTGAATAAAAGCATAAGGGATATAAAGCGCATTGCTGAAAATTCAAATATTTCAGAAGAAAATTTGAGATGCTTTTTAGAAGTTCAGTCAGCAACCTTCTTTTCATGTATAGATAATGAAATTGCAGAATCGGTATGGACTGAAACAATTAAGGGGATTCTTGTAAATAAATCACGAAGAGAAATTAGGTTATCTGTGATTGAAAATGGAATGTCACGTGATCAAATGGAGGTATTAATTAATACATCCTTAAGTACATTTTCCCGTTCTATTAGTATAGCTATGCAGAATCAGATGCCAAAAGAGTCTAAATTAGTTTTTGAGGGACCACTGGATGAAAAGACCCGCCCGATCTGTATCGAAATGATTGCAGCGGGGCCTTTGACGGTTTCTCAGATAGATGTAAGATTCATGGGTTCCAGGATTGATGGTGGTGGATTTAATTGTCGACATAGATGGATTTCACAAGAGGCGACCAATATCAATCAGAAATTTAGGGCGAATAAGATTAAAACAAAATTGATTGCCGAGGATAAATTCGGCGATCCAAAAACTTTATTAGAATCATTTAGAGCAAACCCTAATAATGACTTTACAGAATATATCTATTAACAATTCATATTAAGGAAGGTTTTGAGTATGGACATAGAAGATTATAGTTCATTCCTAATAGGTGTCGTATTAATCTCGGGATTATTTTTACTTTTAAGGGAGTTTTGGTGTTGGTTTTGGAAAATCAATGAAATCAAAGATTTGACAATTGCCAATGGAAAAAAGTTTGATAAAATGAATCAAACATTGTCTGAAATATTGAAAAGCAATATAGAGATAAATAGTAGAAACTCTGGGGTAATTAAGTCAAAATGTAGAAAATGCGCCGGCTCTATTAGTATTAATGATAAGTTTTGCCAATATTGTGGTGAAGAGGTCAACCAAAAATAAACTCGGCCTCCCTCTTCTCTGGGATGTTGATTAATTATAAAAATTAAATTCTACTTTTAGCAAAATTGAAAGTAATAATAATGAAAAATAGTAAATATATTAATATAATCTTTAAACCCTTAATTTTATCTCTCATTTTATTCCAAAGCGGGTGCGACAGTTCAACAGAGCCAAAGGACTGTGCTGGCGAGAGTGGAGGAAGTGCTTTTATAGATGATTGTGGGGTCTGTATCAGTGAGGATTCAGGCTTGATTGAGAACTATCTTATGGATTGTGCAGGTGTCTGTGGTGGTCAATCAACCATTGATGGATGTGGACTTTGTGACGCCAACTCATCCAATGATTGTGATGAAGATTGTGCTGGTGAATGGGGTGGAACTGCTATTGAAGATGATTGTGGTGAATGTGACGATGATCCATCCAATGATTGCATACAAGATTGTTACGGTGAGTGGGGAGGATCAGCTCTTCTTGATAATTGTTTTGTTTGTTCTGGTGGATCAACCGGACATATTTTCAATAGCGATCAAGATTGTACGGATGATTGTTTTGGATCTGCATTTATTAATGCATGTAATTCTTGTGTTGGAGGGGGGACAGGTTTAAATGACGGTTACTGTGATCCTTTAATAGATGTCGATGGATACGAATATGAGACCATAGTAATCGGAGATCAAATATGGATGGCAGAAAACTTGGAAGTAACTCATTATCGGAATGGAGATCCCATACTAGGTGGTTTTAACAATACCGAATGGAGTCAAATATATTTAAATGAAACTGGAGCGTTTGCAGTATACAATGATGACCCAATAAATGCTGCAATATATGGGAAGCTATACAATTGGTATGCTATTAACGATAATCGGGATGTGTGTCCTGAAGACTGGCATGTACCCACAGACGGGGATTGGGTGGAATTAGAAACTCATTTGGGCATAAGTCTCTGGGAAGTTGGTGATTGGGGTGAACGAGGTACAAATGAAGGAAGTCAACTAGCAGGGAATGCAGATTTATGGGGTAGTGGTGCATTAGAAAACGATGAAAACTTTGATACTTCAGGATTTATTGCTCTTCCCGGTGGAATAAGGGAACTTAGCGGTAATTACTTATTTATGGGCGAGGTGGGATATTTCTGGACCTCTACGACAAATGTTTCCAGACGAATTTATTTAGATGATCCAAGAATCTCAAGAGAAGGTGACCATCATGAATCTTATGGGTTCTCAGTTCGTTGTGTAAAGGATTCTGATTAACAAATCTGGATACATTTTTCAGATTATATTTAGTATTTATGCACTCAAACGGGACACATGATGAACAAGGTCATTATTACTAACGGATAGTATTAGACTACTAATTCATAGGTCACAGGTTCGAATCCTGTCCGGGGTACACTTCATTTCACGACGAGAAACCTTTGTTACGGCAAAGGTTTTTTATTACCCATGATTACCCAATATTGCTCAATATTGTTCATATGATCGGGACCTAGCAAGGACACTACCTAGTCGGATATAGATAATTATTCCATACCTAAAAAAATATTAAAAAAAGTAAATTAAAATTTTGGGCCAATTCGACACTGTACCTATATTATTGACGTTGCATTAATAACCAACGGTATTACTGGTAGGTGTACGAGGGAAAAACAACAAATACCTTAATGCAACCGAATACTTTTAGGTCTGAGATCCATTTGGATGCCTAACAGTTTTTCAAAAAAAGAGGAGAGATAAAATCCCCACTAATTGTAGTGAGGATTAACTTCCCTTTTTTTGGGAAAATGGTAAGGAAGAACGCAAAATGGACAATCAGTTACAAAACTTCAAATCAAGCTCAGAAATCCTAAATAATTACCCCGAACTCCGCCCTATAGATCTTGATTACCTCTGCAAGAATAAATTTGTAAAATATATCTCCAAAGGCAGAGGAATCCCCCGGATGATCAATATGGATTCAATAAAGACAATCGAAGCATTTCTGAATAGACGCAGAGATCGCAATGAATCCAAATGATGAAATAGTTCCTCGCCTCTCTAGGATTGATTCCATGTTTAATAAAGAATTAATTCATAAGAAACTCACTAATCCTAAATCCTTAAATGTGGAAAAGGTTATTAATTCCATGATAATAAGGTGTCAAACTGAAATAAGTAGTTCACCCTCAACACCTTCATTTGAAACTGATTTGGAAAACGATCAAAATATGAAGTTAATAGATGAATTGGTAGAAACCAGGGATAGATTTTTATTCAATGAGTCATGAATCCCTATACTCTCAATTTGTTAGAAATTTATCTTCCCAGGGGGTTCAGAGAACCGGTTTATGTCCTTTCCATGAAGATCATAACTCATCATTTTCAGTCAATATTCCAGAAGGATTATGGATTTGTTTTACTTGTGGTCTTTCTGGAGATTCTTTTGAGTTTGCAAAAAGGGTTCGAATCGATCCAACACCATATTCAAAAAACGGTCATACAGGCTCTAAAATGAATAACTCAACTCAATGGACAAAATCCAGAGAAAATGGGCATAATGCCTTTACTCAACCGATTGTATTGGATGATAAGAACAAAAAACTGGCGTTTGATTGTCATAAATATTTAATTGAAAATTATTCTGAATTGGACCCACCTTCTTCCTGGTCGATTGAAGTAGTAGAGAAACTATTTGTAGGATACTGTGCTAAAAGAAAACGATTCACATTTCCACATTTAAACGAAGCCGGTAAAATAATCAATTTGAAATTTCATAAATCTGGATCAGGCGAAACACCATATTCAATTGAAGGGTATGGAAAGTGCAGACTATACCCTTTGAATATTTTAAAAGATTATGATCCTGATGATGTCTTAATCCATGTTGAGGGAGAGAAAGACTTTTTATCTCTAATCTCTCAGGGGTATAATGCCGTAACAAGTACGACGGGTGCAAGATCAATACCTAAGGACCTTTCACCGCTGATAAAATTTAAACATATCAAGATTTTATTGGATAATGATGCACCCGGAATAGAAGGATCAGAAAAACTTGCAATGGCTTTAAAACAGCAGTTCCCCGAAATGAAAGTTGAAGTTGTGTCCTGGCCTGATCGGTTCCCAAACAAATTCGATATTACAGACTTTTTTAAAGACGAAGACCCGGCTGAGTTTGATGAATTATTATCAAGTTGCCAAGAAACTCAAATTAATTCTATAGATGAAAAGGTATATGCTCCCACTATCAACCCGT
>Ga0209045_1001272_pt1 | contig 23892 bp, 11 predicted proteins | sample SaaInlLV_10m_DNA_4_FD_184664 | JGI IMG/M metagenome (GOLD analysis project Ga0209045, IMG submission 184664) | Marine microbial communities from expanding oxygen minimum zones in the Saanich Inlet - Saanich Inlet SI072_LV_200m_DNA (SPAdes) (version 2) | ecosystem: Environmental > Aquatic >...
GTACGGCTGCGGCTGGTCTGCGACACTGGCCGTTCCGGTAACTCTGCTCATCGGGCTCGCGATCGGCCTCTACCAAGGCTTCCTCGTGGCCTATTTCCGCATACCAGCGTTCATCGTGACCCTGGCCGGCCTGTTCATGTTCCGTGGCATCACCCAGAAGATCAGCGCAAGGGACCCGCGCGTACCCGATGAAAGCTGGGTGTCCGCGTTCGGCTTCCAACACCTCCCGCCCACAGCTGGCTGGTGCCTGGCCGGGATCTGCTGTGCAGGACTTGGGGCTTGGGTCTGGTGGGGGAGAAAGCGTCGAAGGTCGCTGGGAATCGCGCCGGGAAATCCGGTCGTCGACTGCGTAAAGGTCATCGCCCCCGGAGCCGCACTCCTCCTCTTCGTGTACAAAGTCAATCAAGCCCGGGGAATCCCCCTCCAGACTCTGGTCATGGCATGTGCCCTTGGCGGAGTCCACTTCATCGCCCGGTACACACGTTTCGGACGACGCGTCTTCGCCGTTGGTGGCAATCCCCAGGCGGCCAGGCTGTCCGGCGTCAACGTCGAGCGGACGACGCTCGGCGTTTTCGCCCTCATGGGACTCATGACCGGACTCGCAGGGGTCCTCTGGATGGCCCAGAACCAGGGGTCAACCAAGAATGCGGGGACGTTCTACGAACTCTACGCCATCGCCGCCTGCGTTATCGGCGGGACAAGCCTGATGGGAGGACGTGGTTCCATCCTGGGGACCTTCCTGGGAGGGCTCGTCATGGCGACCGTCATCCAGGGCATGGACTACACGGACCTGGAAAATTGGCTTCAGCTCGTTGTCCGCGGAGGCGTCGTGGCCATTGCCGTAGGAATTGATGTGGCGAGCAAGGATCCGGCGCCCTGGATGCGCCGCCTGGCCGAAACAGCCCGATTCCGGAGAAGAGGAGACCCGGAGACAACCTCAGCCGGAGACTGAACCCAACACCCAGGACTGTTTCGTCCTGACGAATCTGACCCGTTCGTGATAGCGTGGCAGCGCGATGGCCTCTCCGAATTCTCGCGCTCAGGCTCTCACATGTCCAACAGAAGTGAGAATGAAACAGTCCTGGCCAGCCCCAGGCCCCGGTTGACGCGAAGGCAATCGACCGGTAACGTGATCTGTAACGTCATCACACATCGCGTACCGCAAACGAACCGGAGACTCTGCCTCTATGGCTCCATCAGTGCTCACTGTTCTTGTTGGCGGCACCATCGTGGCCATTGTCGCGTTGGGCTGGCTCGTCCCCCTGATCATCGGCATCGTCCGCTCGATCAAGGGGCAACGCTCCCCGGGCCTGATCATCTTCGGAGCCTTGTGGGGATCCGTCGGCCTGTTCTTCGGCTTCATAGCTGTCTTTGGGCTCTTTGCGTACCGCGGCGCGAAGGCACACACGGACGTCAAACCGTTTGATGCGGTGCAGGCTGGTGACCAGGTGGCCACGCTGACAGTCCCCTTCGAAGGCGATGTCGAGCTCCGTTTCGTGAGCGAGGCCGGAGATGAAACACAGACCTACACCACCAAGGGCGAGGCTGGCGCTGTGCCCGTACCGGCAGGCGAGATTACCCCAATCTCTCTCATCTTGACCGGACCGGATGAAGATGGGAAGACCTGGACGGCCTCAACGTTTCTCAAAGGCCGACGTCGCAAGCCACGAACGCTGGCCGCCGGAGAATCCCAGGACCTGAGCATCGGCCCACCGTTTGAGGCCCGTGTTGCTCTCAGTGGAGAGTCTGCCGGCAAACAGTTCCTCGACTTCAAACTGAAGGGGGCCGCCGGCAATCCATTCACCATCCGCGGGCCGGGGGGCGCGAGCAAAGCTCCGTCTTTCGAGGTGGCGGACGAGAAGGACGAAATTGTCTGGCATGGCAAGTTCGCCTACGGGTGAGGCGGCACATGCCGGTACTCGGGTCGAGTGCCAGAAAACGTCAAAGGGTCGCTCCAAGTCCGTCCAGTGGTCCAGTCCGGACCGTTCGAGGTCAACTGCATCAGCACGCCCTGGGAACGCTGAAAGCGCGCTGAAACGCCGGCAAATGGCCCCGGATCTGCGGTGCTCAGGAGGTAAGACATGCCAGGCGGCGCATGGGGAGCAACTGACGCTCAAAGACGAGCCATGGCCAGAACGCGAGACTTCCTCTCGCGGGTCCGAGCCCGAATGGGACCTCAGGGATACCGAGATGCCACTGCGGAAGAACGCAGAAAATCCGGGCGACGCATCAGGGTGGGACCAAAGCAGCGTCCACTCGCATCCCGACGCCCCTCTTCCCATCCCGTTCTGCGGACATTCGCCGCTGTCGGACTGCTGTACGCGACGATCCTCTGGTTTGCGACGCTCTGCTCAACTCTCGATGCCCTCACTGACCAGCGATACGAGTGGCTTGCCGACGCTGCCGCCTTCCTCCTGGCGACGGCCCTGAGCCCCTACGGCCTCATCCCCCTGCTCATCCCCGTGCTCTTCTTCGTCACCCTGTTCATCGCTCTCCGGTCGAGTTTCGAGAAGACAACGCCACCCGAAATCTCCGACAAAATCCGGCACACCAAGCTCGCAACAAAGGGGACAGCCACCACCGGGGCGACGTCCCCGACTCCCCCCAAGGCTGACGAGCCGTCGGACACCGCCTGACCGGGTCACTCCAGCCCCAGCAGTCTGACGGCATTTTCCCGGGCGACTTTCCTGAAGATCTCTTCACTGATCCGGCCGCTGTCACGCAGCTCGCACAGAAAGTCAACCAGGGGCGTGGGCGTGTCCGGGGCGCAAATATCCGTCCCGAACAACAGACGATCCTGGAACTCGTTCAGAAACTGCACCGCGTAGTCCGGATCACGTCTGAGGGCGTTACACCCGCTCCCGGCGGACAGGTCACCGTGCATATTGGGGTAACGACGGAAGAGCTTCGGAACGACGCCTTCCTCATTGATCGCTGTCGTTGGGTACCCCGCTCGGTCGAGTGGCGTCTCAAGCCGTCCCATCTCCGCCCAGAATGTCTGTGAGTGCCCGAGGAAGTTGAGCTTGGGGAAGGAGCGGAGGGCCTCCTCGAGCTGCGGCAGGCCGGGATCGTCGTACAGCCCATATATGCCCCCGATGCGGTGAGCCAGATGGAAGGTAAGGGGAATGCCCACATCCTGCACGTGGCGGAACAGGTTCTGCACGCGGAGATCCCGAATGGGCAAATTCGCCGTGACTTCCCCGATGCCTCTGCAGCCTTGGTCCCGGTAGTAGCGGAGTACATCGCCAAGCGGAGCCGTGGGCGAGTTGGCCACAGCGCGAGGATCAACATTGCAGAACGGTATGAAGCGCTCCGGGTGCCGCGCATGGATGGCGAGCACCTCCTCGTTGGACTGAGGGATAAGAGTGCACTCGGGACTGATCCCCGGCAGCACAGCTGCCTTCTCTATCCCGAGCCCATCGTAACGCTCGATCAGATACTCAGGGGTCGCGTAAGCCTGCTGCCCTCCACGCAAAGGAGCCGGTTCACTCCGCGTGTGGACATGGACATCGATAAACATGGGCCAGGACTCCTCCGGGGATGCACCAAAACTCCACCTTAAAATGCCCGAGCATTCTCTCTCGCCAACCCGGAAGCTCTGCCGAAATCGCCGCCGTCACGACATTTGCATCCATCCTCCGATCAACCTAGTGTAAAGAGACCTATGGAGAGGCCGCCAACCGGGCCCTGGACGCTGGCAAGCACGTCGTCAGCGCCAGAGTCCGTGAACGGTGGCACTCAAAACGGAGGGACTGGGCAATGGGACGATACGTACTCGCACTCACTGGACTCGTGGTGCTGACCGTCTGCGCACGGGCCGCGGATGAGCAGTGGCTCATGTATCGGACATCGTCGGAGATGAGTCGCATCGTGGGGATGAGCTCTCGCTCGATTGTCGTACCGACGGCCACTGAAGCTCCAGACGACGTCGCTTTGCCCGAACTCAACCACAAGGAACCGGTGTACGGCAAGTGGAGTACCCCCATGACCGAAACCGGCCATGTGTGGTTTGCCTTTGACCGAAAGGGTAAGTACGGATCCTTCAACCGCCTCTACGCCGACCTCGACTGCGATGGTGACCTGACTGATGAGGAAGCCATCAAACCACGGACGGCATCCGACTACTCGGTAGCTTTCGGACCAATCCCCGTCGTTTTCACAACCGAAGAAGGCCCTGTCACCTACCATCTGAGCGTGCAACTCTACACCCACGGCAAGACTCCCCGAGTGTACCTGAGATCCAGCGCCTGGTACGAAGGAAAAGTCACGGTCGGCGACAACGAGTTCCGCTGCATTCTGGTCGACTACAACACCAACGGCAGGTTCGGTGACGCCGGACCGAAGCTGAACGCGGTCGACCGCGTACGCCTGGGACCGGTCGCGATAGACAAGCTCGACACCTACTTCGTTGGTGAACTCATGGAGCTGGGTGGAGCCTACTACCGTACCACCGTGGCCACCGATGGGGCGTTCATTGCGTTCGAGGCTGCCGAAGACATCGCCACGGGCACAGTCCAGCTGTCCAGTGCAGTCAGCACGTTCAGCGCGGCAGGCGCGAAGGGCCTCTTCCATTTCCAGCCCGATGAGTCCGGGACAATCACCCTCCCGGCGGGTAAGTACAAATCCTACGACTGGAGCCTGGAGCAGAAGGACGACAAGGGCATCCCCTGGAAAGCCCATGCCAACACTGGACGGGAGTGGTTTGTTGTCCGTGAAGGAGCAGAGACGGAACTCTCGGTGGGTGCCCCGCTGGTGTCGTCGCTGAAAGTGACTCAGACGGACGGTCAGTTCCGTTTCAGCCAGTCTCTGCAGGGCCAGCTGAAAGAAAGCGTGTCTCTGACCAGGAAGGGCTCCCGGCCCCCCGCCCCCAAACTGCGCTTGGTCAGCAAGACGGGGGACTATGACAAAACACTTACCTTCGAATATGGGTGAGGCGGCACATGTTCGCTCTCGTGGCGAGAGCCCACCAAGACTGACGCATCCTACTCCGCGACCATCGAGCAGGATACCCCTTTCGAAACCACCTGTCCCCCCGTTGAGATCCGCAGGAAGAAGTGATGACGAACGCCAAGGGACTCCGGCGCTCGTGCACCCGCCTCGCCTGAGTCCAACTTCAGCCGGAGGCCGGCAAGGGGCGGCTTTCGCCTCGTGATCGACACCGGCGCTGCGGGACTGTGCACACTGCAACACGGCCCCCTTTCACAGATGTACCGCGTCCCGCGGGGACTCGGCCTCTGCCCGTCACTACCCAAGGGAGGAAACCAACATGACACGTCTGATCCTGCTTCTTCTGGTCACCTGCAGTCTCTTGTCCGCTCAAGACACGGGAACGCAGACCACCATCTCCGGAACGATCTCCGGTGCGGATGGGAAGCCGCTGTCAGGAGCTGTTGTACGCCTGTACAGATTGACCTATAGCATGGCGGCAGGCCCCAAATTCAGCGTGACCGAAGAAGGGGATTGCACAACCAAAGCCGACGGTCTCTTCACGTTCAAGGGGGAGGCATTCGGCCCGAACAGCATGAGTCAGGGGATCATCGTCGCACAGAAGGAGGGGCTGGCCCTGGGATGGGCGAATACGCACGCCATGGCGCCCAAAGCCATCCACATCGCCCTTGGTGAAGGCAAAGCCCTGACCGGCAAGGTGGTCGACAAAGCTGGAAAGCCCGTCGCGAAGGCCAAGGTGTCAGTCGCCGTTATGATGACCGGAGCGGGGCGAGAGCAGCGTTGGCTCATGGGGATCGAGAATATCGCATGCCTGCACTGCACCACGACCGCAGACGGAAGCTTCTCTTTCACCGGTATCCCCGAAGACGCCACCGCCGAGTTCCTCGTGCGTGCCCCCGGGCATGGGGCTCTGATGACCATGGATTTCGCCTCGTTTTCGGGCACTGGACTTAGCCACACGGCTGGACAGAAGGATATCAAGCTCACCGTCGGCCCCGGAGCCACGATCAAAGGACGAGCCGTCCGCAAAGGCACCGAGGAGGGAGTGGCGGGACTCGATATCCGCGCCACGAACCCACGCGACCCATGGGGTCTCCTCAGCCCTGCTCCCTGTGTTACCGGAAAGAACGGCGAATTCACCATCGAAGGGCTTGGGGAGGGAACGTACCAGCTGGCAGTCGCTCCCGGGAAGGAAGGCAAGGCGGAGTGGACAACCGGCGAGCTCCAGGTGGTCGCCAGTTCGGGTGAAACCGTCGAGGGGATCCGCATGGAACTCAGCAAGGGTGGGTTGATCGAGATCGCAGTCAAGGAAGCCGATGGAGGCAAGCCGATCGCGAAAGCAAATGTCATGCTTCAGCAGCAAGGCGGGAGTACCCCGAAACAGGGCGTGACCGACAACGCTGGCCTGGCCCGTTTCCGAGTGAGTGCGGGTGATTATCAGGTCAACTGGGTGCACAAGCCCGGCTACACGTTCAAGCGTAACGCGGAAGTCGTCACCGTAAAGGACGGGGATACCACAGGCGTTGAACTCGAACTTCAAGGCCAGCCAAAGGTGCGCGGTATCGTCGTCGATGCTGAAGGCAACCCCGTCCCGGCTGCCGAAGTCAATACACTGCCCATGGGGAACCCCCGAGTGAGCTCTGACAAAGACGGACGCTTCGAGACGAGCTGGAATCCTCAGTTCTTCGGAGACACCGGCGAAGGGACCGTGTGGATCGTGGCGCGCCATCCCGAGCGGAACCTTGCCGCGATGGTTGAAAATGACGAGGAGGCGGAGTCGCTGCGCATCGTGCTCAAAGCCGGTTGCACGATCTCCGGGCGCGTGATTGGCCAGGACGACAAGGCGATCCCGAAAGCGGCAGTGACCGTCCAGGTACGCGCCGGGCGCTTCAGTGGTTCGATCGGCAAGCAGCAGACGACCGATGAGACGGGCGCCTACACCTTCCAAACTGTACCAGCCGGAGCGAAGTGCACGGTTTCGGCACACTCCCCCGACCATGGCCAAACGCACCTGCAAATCGAGCCTATGGACACCCCCGGCACAGAGAAGGCAGCCGCCGACATCGTGTTGAAGGTAGCAGACCTCTCAGTCTCCGGAATTGTGGTCGATACCGACGAAGAACCCGTAGCTGGAGCGCGTGTGTACGCCTACGGAAACGGGCAGTCTCATCGCCAGGCAACGACCGACAAAGAGGGGAAGTTTGTGATCAGGAAGCTGTGCGAAGGACAGCTCAATCTGAACGCACACACAACGGACGGTAAGTCCCATGGATCGACGCAAGCCGAGGCGGGGGCCAACGATGTCCAGATCGTGCTTGGACAGCAGCCTTCGCCGAGGATGGTTACCCCCAAAGAGGCACCGTCGCTTGCCGGGAAGTCCTTGCCGGAAACTGACCAACTGGGGCTGAGTGATGTCATGAAAGATGCCTCGGGGAAACCAGTGTTGATGATCTTCTGGGACCGCAAACAGCGGCCCTCCAGGCACGTTCTCAAACAGCTTGCCGCCCAGGCCGATCTGCTGACACAGGCAAAGGTTGTCACAGCATCGATTCATGCAGGCCCGGTCGATGCGGCTGTCCTCAAAGCATCGCTGACTGATCTGAAGGCGCCGTTCGCTGCAGGGCAGATAGAGGGGAAGACAGACAAGGTCCTCTTCACGTGGGGCGCGCGTGGCCTGCCATGGCTGATCCTCACCAACAAGCAGCACAAGGTCATCGCGGAGGGTTTCAAGGTCAGTCAACTTGGCGACCTGCTCGCGAAGACCGCACCGAAGTAAGCCCTGTGGGGCGGAGCGTAGGGTGGTTTCCCGCTCCCTACCAGTTCAGCGACTCCTCAGCAGGAGCTTGGTGAGTGCAGCCCGGGCCGATGCCATCTGGTCTTTCGAGGCGACGAGTCGAAGATCATACGCACTTGCAGGCTCGATCGATAGGCGGACCTGGCCCTGAGTCGTCGTTTCGAGCTTCTGCTCCTCAAGAACACCCCATTCAGCAGAACGGAACTGTCCGACCTCACAGCTCCTCTCCCTTGCCTTGTTCTGCTGTCTCAGCATCACAGCGCCCTCCCCAAAGGGGATAACAGCCAGCTGTTGCGATCTCCGCACGTCCAGACCGTCCAACGCAACCAATGCCTGATGTCCGCTGAACGAGGCGATCCTCTGCCCACCAAGCATTACATCACCTTGGGCCTCCAACGCCACTATCGCTCCGTCGTTCCTGACCAACACCAGTCCGGGCCGTCCCGGGGCCAGGACGAGAGACAGGCGGCTGGTTGAACCCGGAATGGGAAGCGAGACCATCTGCTCATGTTCCCCATCGTTGTGAGCAATCAGAGCAGTCCCGCCACGCACCGGCAAACGGAACACGTGCACAGCTGCGTCGTCCGACTCCACGGCGATCGTCTTGAGCCCCGTCTCCGCCACAAAGGAGCGGTAGAGGTCCCGTGCGCGGTCAGGCTCATACAGCTCAACCGGGCCGCGGACCCAACACACGCGCCCTTTGCCCGCCTCGCCCCAAACCGGAGGAGCCGATGCTCCGTCAGGCTGCGGGAAGGGCGGAATGGGAGATGAAGCTTCAGGGACCCCGAGTTCGCGCAGGCGGCCCAGCCGCGTGGCCTCCCGAGACCGATCATAGCGGACGTCACCACTCACATAGAGATTGCCCCCGGCCTCCACAAATGCCCTGACCTGGCTGAAGACCTCGTCACTCGGGCAGTAAGGGACCGGCCAAATCAGGGCTTTCGCGGCAACAGGCAGCCCCTCCAACGCCTCCTCATTGATGACTCCGAATGGAACGTGGCAGCCCAGCAACCAGTCAATGGAACGCAGCATGGCGTCATGAATCACCCCGGAATGGGCACCAAAGCGGTTCGAGTCCGGGAAAACCAGATAGAGCTCCGGGGCCTGGTAACGAGGCTCGAGAAGCCGGAAAAGGAGCGTCATGTTGCGGAACGCGTCAAGGACTGGTTTGCTGACCAGATCGGGATGGTTGATCCCCCAGGGGAAAACGCAGTCCTGGAAGTCCTTCCAGTCCCAGTTGGCAATCAACGATGCCCCCATCCCGGCCGCATAGTGCCCAACCGCGAGGTAGTAGGCGACCGAAGCTTCAGCAGGATCTCCAAGACGGCCGGCTGTCCGAGCGTCATGGGCGATGCGTGAGCCGAATTCGCCCACCGTAAACGTCTTGCCCTCGAAGCGCCGATCGATCATCTTGAGGATGCGGCGGAACCGGCTGATTGTCCCGTAGAAATGCGTACAGGTAAAATCCAGGTCGTTCGCGCCAAGCAGCTTGTCCGCTGCCGTCAGGTGCTGCAGATGCCCGATGGTCACGAGCGCGCCGGGGTCACCCTCCTTGAGGCCCGCCACATTCTCCTTCGCCCAACGCTGCAGGAGAAACACGCGGAAACGGTCAATGTCACGAGCCCACAGGTCTCCCCAGTCTGCCGGATTCCCACTCAGGGGGACGTCGGCGATGCCGGCCCAATTCCGACCCCAGGCGGAAATGGCCTGCGCCGTGCTGCCGTATTCAGCCGTCAGCCAATCAGCCGCCAGCTTGCGGATGTGCGCCTGCTCGCTGAGAGCCACCCGCGGCTCATTCTGAATGTCGTAGATGATCCCGGGAACGTCGCGATAGCGGTCCGCCCAGAACCGGTTCCAGTCGCGCTGAGCGGCCAGCTGTTCATCGGTGAGTTCCACCGGCATCCAGTCATGCACGGTCAGGAAAATGACCACATTGTTCTGCTGGGCGAGTTGCACGATCGCATCAGTCTTGCGTTGGGTGGCCAGCGGTCGATTCAGCAGACCACGAGCATCGTAGGGACGCTTGCGGGGATCTCCGTCCAGGGCGAATGGCGAGAAGTGCAGGATGCGCATCACATTCTGCCCGCAGTCGTTCATCTTGGCGAAGTCCCGACGCCAGACCAGGGGATTCTCGTTGGCCGAGTACCACATCATGCCTGTCTGATTCGTTCCGCTCACCAGGGTCGGCGTGCCGCGGAACCGGAAGTAGTTGTCCTGAAGATCGATCGTCGGCCCCCGGGCAAGGACGTCCTCGTCCCAGATCACCACGCCCGTGCGCATCACATCGGTCGCCTTGCCATCCACCTCAAGCGTGGCCTCGATCGTGTAGAACGGCAGCGCATCCCCCATCACCGGCCACCGCGCCTCAATGGTGTGTGCCCCTGGCGTGTCGAGCTGCGTTGTGCTCAAAACGGTGTCCCCAACCGCGATCCTGACGGCAGCCTTCCCAAATGTGCCTTCTAGATGTGCATCCACGGAAATGCGCATCGTCTCCCCTCGGCGATAGCAGGCCAGATCTGTACTCAGACCGTACAGCAGACGAAGAGCGACGAGTCGCTCGACCGTGTCGACGAGCATCTTGTCGAGAATGGCGAACCGGCCATCGAAGAGGTCTGTATTGGTCGCCCCGAAAAAGGCCCAACCAGCCTTGGCATAGGGACCGGCGACGTTCTGAACCAGCGCCCCCACGGCCCCACGACTCCGCCCATACCGGTCGGTTGCCTCGACGAGGGGAACCCAACGGCCATAGACGTCCGGGAACACGGGGCTGTTGCTGCCCGTCATGGCAACGGCAGCCATGCCCTCGACCCTCTCCTGAGAAGTCCAATCAGGCGACAGGAGAAACTGATCTGCCGCCGCGCGAAGGCCAACGGCGTTGCGAAGCTCGTAGGATGGATCAAACACCCCGATTTGGTCCCGCCGCAACCCCATTGTGTCACCGGCCTTGCCATGCCGCGTATTGAGGACGGCGCTTGTTCCCCTCTGACGATCCATGTCTGCTGCGGTCACACTCACATCGACGGTGTCCCACACCCCGTCTGCATGGGCCTGCAGTTGGTCAAAGGCGTACCCGCCCAGGGAAACAAACGCTCCGCCGCCTCTCAGGTAAGCCTTGAACGGAGCAATGGCTTCGCGCGGAAAAAAGGGCGCCGAGGGAAGCACGACCACATCGAACGTCTTGGGAGTCAGCAGCGTTGCGTCCGCCAGGTCGCCGGCCCGAAGAAGTGTCACCCCAAAGCCGGCCTGGGAGAGGAGAGCCTGCAGCCGCGCGGGATCGGCATGGCCCGGAGCCTTTGCCACGGTTGGTTCCGAGAGGATTCCCACTGCCCCGCGACGCCCACGCTGCGCCGCGAGCCCACTCGTCCTCGGGAGCGCTGTGGATCCGGTCTTCACCTGGGTGATGCGTAAGTCGTCGATCAGCAGGTCCATATCCGCGAAATTGCACCCGAAGAGCATGCGATCGATGGTCATGAATGCACGCTTCTTGTCGCCGCGAGGCTGGAAGCGAAAGGACGGGAATGGGAGAGAGACCTCATGCCACCCCGACCCCATCGTGTCCACATCATTTCCGTCTACCCGAACCCGGACAATGTAGCCGTCCGCATCCTGCTCGAAGAGCCACACATGGAACGCGGCTCCCGGGGCAGCACGGTTCACTTTCAGTCGGAAGTAGAGCCCGGTGTCAGCCGGCTCAACAGTCAGAGCCCGCCGCACATTCCCCCAGCCATTTGCTCCGTTGGTGTACTGCAGGCGAACACACCGCCCCGCCCCGCCATCCTCCGAAATCGTGATGGCAGGGGCTTGGCCACCGTCCGCATTGGGGGAAAGGCTGTCGGCGCTATCCAATGAGTCAACGAGCCGTTCTGCCCCTGAAGTCGACAAGGCCTGAGCGGCCAAAGCAAGAAAAGGAAGGACCAAACCAGTACGCATGGGAAAATGCTCCGCAAACCAATTGATAGTCTATTGCCCGACTCGCTCCAGCGAGATCCGCTCCACCCGAACGCTGTCCTCCTTCACGGCCTCCGGAAACCCGATGCGAAGTCCGCACAGAGCGCCTCTGTAGGCACCGGATTGCCCCAGGTTCACAACGTAGTCCGTCATCGTGCCGTCATTCGTGACGGGCATGGCCACGCTACGTTCCTCAGTCCACCAGGAGGCCGCCCAGGCGTTCCACGACGCCGTCGTGTGGATCTCCGCGGAGTAGGGACGCCAGAACACCCGGGCCTCGCGTCCCTTTGTCTTGAAAGACGCGCGAATGCGCAACGTCGGGGTCTGGTCAGCCTGCCAGAACACGAACGGGCTGTCCAACGTCGCACGCCGGCCGTCAAGGGCCACGTCAATGCCCCCTGCAATCGGCCAGCCTCCGTCAACAGCATTGCGGATTCCCCAGTGCTGACGGTCCGCCTCGAACGCCCAAGTCAGAGAGGCAGGTCGTTGGGCATTGTGCTCGCGGGCGTACTGACGGATCCCGGTCAGACTGCCGACCACGAACACGCAGCTGTACTCGTAGACGATGTCGTGGTCAAGTACATCCGTGTGCATGGGGGAGACGTATCCCGTCGGCCCATCCTTCGGGCCACCCGAACCGCGCCGCCCGGCGAAGCCGCCGTGGTATTCGTAGACTCCCGGGTGCCACACGCCGATGCCCCACCCAGTCTCATCGACCAGAGCAGCCCAGCTCTCGCTGGCAAGCCACTTGGACCACGGCCAGGGCTCACGAGCGGTCTTGCGTACCTCAGTGAGAGGCCCATCGGTGAACGGACGCTCGCCGACGTAGGTCATCAACCGATGCCAAACACCATTCGTGTAGACCGCGGGGACCTCCTGATGGAAGGGCCGATACTGAGTCGTGTCTCCTCGTCGGTTGTTGAGCCGCCCCCGGAACCGGAACGTGCTCCCCTCCAACTCAATCCACGTCTCGAAGGTGCACTGCCCCGGATCGTTGTCCATTGGCCAGAGCATGGGGACGCTTCTGACGTAAAGCGCAGTGCCCGTGTTGCGGCTCTCCAGAACTCGTGAGCCGTTGCCGAAACTGTCACCGGACTGAATGGGATTCCAGGGGAAGCCTCCCCAATGCTTCGCCTTCCGCTTGCCCTCGCGCTGGTAGTTGTGGGGGCCTGAGTAGAACGACATCTGGATCTGTCGCCCCCAGTCATGGCTGTTGATCAGATTCCCGCTGCGCTCGACATGAGACACGTGAGTAACGGCCCCGCCGATGGAGAGATCCACCCCGACTCGAATCGTGCCGTTCTCGATGAAACTCATCGACGTCTCTTTCGCCATCCCCGAACTCCCTCCTGTGAGGAAGCCCCCAAAAGCCGCCAGCAGAGCTCCTGTCATGATTTGTCCACGCATAGCACTCCCCGAACAGGCTGCTCACGCCGCCCTCCTGGCGGGGAGACGGGTAAGAATGCAGTCTCAGCGATCCACAAGAGAGAAGGTTGCCGGTGGGCTCTCACGGGACGATCCCCGATGCGGGACCGCCGGCCGCAACGTGACACCGGAGCATCACTGCTCGCAAGACAATATCGCGAGCCGGGAAGCATAGGCAACTCCCCAGCCCCAATCTCCGGCGGAAACAAAATCCGCCCGGCGTGTCGTCAGCACACTACCCTTGATAGAGCCTGCCCGGGTCGTCACCCGGCCGCAATGGCCGCAGGCGGAACTCGTACTCAAACGTCCCGGGCTCTACTCGGTATTCCGGATGAGTGTTCCGGGTCCAGCCGTCATCTCCTCCCATGCCGGCGTGCGCGGCGTCCAGATGAACGTAAACGCCCTGCTCGAGCGGCAGCTCATTCGTGTGCCCGGCACGATCAACCGCGGCCACCGGATAGGGCAGCACGCCAAAGTGCATGTGGCCGTCGCCGATGACCATGAGTCCGTTCCCTTCCTCATCACGCAGAGCCGCCCAGCGGAGGTCCTCGATTCCCCCGGTCTCGCACGGAACGATAAACCCATGGAACAACTCGCTGACGGTAGCGCGGTACTGCCCGATGTGGGCACTTCGTTTGCGGTCACAGTAACTCTCGTGCGGCCCGCGACCGTACCAGCTCATGGCAGCACACGTCGGCGTCAATCCCATGGTCACTCCGACCCTGGGCAGGGGGGGAAGCCAGGGAGAGGACACGACGCGCACCTCCACCAGCAGCTCGCCATCACTGCGGAGTCCGCAACGGATTCGCGTCTGGAAACAGACGTCGCCATCTGGATTACGGCTGATGAGCTCAGTCACCGCAACCGGCTGACCACCTTCACAACCAACCTGGCTGAGCGAGCACAGTTCTGTGCTCAGATCGTCCAGGCCGGCATCCCGCCACATCTTCGCCCAGCCACGGTCTACGGAACTCGCCGTGTCGATCTCAGTCGGAGGGCGGAAAAGGCAGGGCCCAAGCGGGGAAGCCAAGAGCTCCCGGCCGGCCACGGACAAGCTGCTCAGCAGGCCGGAGACCGGACTGAGAACGGCAGATACGCTCCCAGCCGCAAACGTGACAGCACTCGCCGTTTCGGTGACCGAGACAGCCCCCACGTCGACCGGTGCAGACGGCGCCGGAGGCACACGCCACGGAATTTCGAACTGCTCCCTGACGACAACGTGCCCGGCCGGGCACCAGGGCGTCTCATCCCGGTAAGCCGCCGTAACGGTCAGCAGATGCTCTGCCCCAGGCTGCAGCTCTTCCGGTTGAGGAAGCTCCAGTGGAACGGTCTGCTGCTGCCCAGGGAGTGTGCCAATGCTCTTCAGAGCCCCGCTGGCAATGGCGTGCCCGTTGGCCAGAAGTACCCAGTCGAAACGGAAACCTGACAAGCCCAGAGCCAGGTGACGATTGCGGATGATCAGTTCCCCTGCGAACACCGCCCTGCCGGGGGTGGGGTAATGGAATCCGGGCACAGCGGGCACAGTGATCTGGATAGGCGATTGCACATGTTTGAGTTCCCAGGCTCCGGGGTGCGGGATCAGGTCGGGGGAGACAACCCCATTGTCACACATGCTGGGACTTGGGTCGGTGACCGCTTCGCCGAAGTCGCCGCCGTATCCGAAGAACTCGCGCCCTTCAGCATCGGTCATGCGAAATGCCTTGTCACTCCAGTCCCAGACAAAGCCCCCCTGGAAACGGGGGAAGCGCTCAACCATGTCCCAGAATTTCCAGACATCTCCCGTGCTGTTGCCCCGGGCGTACGCGTATTCACAGCAGATCATCGGCCGCTGGTCTTTGGGGTCTGACAGATGCTGTTTGACCCATTCCAGCTCCGGATACATAGGACAGAGTATGTCCGTGACCTCAGGGCCGGGGAAGCCGCTCTCATACTGAACAAACCGCGTCTCATCATAGAATCGCAGCCAGGCCTTCATGGCCGCATGGTGCGGGCCGCAAAAGCTCTCGTTGCCGAGTGACCAGGCAATCACACAGGGGTGGTTCTTATCACGCAAGGCAAGGTTCTTGGCACGTTCGAGGTAAGCTCCCGACCAATCGGGGTGATTCGTGAGCTCGCTGCCAAGTCCATGGGTCTCGACATTGGTCTCATCGACAACGTAGATTCCATATTCGTCGCAGAGCTCATACCAACGCGTGCAGTCCGGATAGTGCGAGGTGCGCACGGCGTTGAAATTGAGTCGCTTCATGAGTGCGATTTCTTCGCGCATGCGGTCCTCGGAGATCACCCGTGCCGTGTCGGGATCGTGTTCATGTCGATCCACTCCGCGCACAACGAGGCGCTTGCCGTTGAGCAACAGGACCCCATCCTGTATATCGAGCTGACGGAAGCCGACGCGACAGCTCTCGAAGTCCGACGCCGTACCGTCCGGTCCGATCAGCGTGATTCCGAGGGTGTAAAGGTAGGGGGTTTCAGCCGTCCAATGCTCGGGCTGATGGACGGGCACATCGAAGAACGCAGCCCCTTTTTCAGACCCCAGAGGCTGGTAACCATGCGTTGCAGACCGAACATCCGCAGCTGTAGGTGCACCCCAAAGCGGGACACCATCCCGATCGTACAACATGGCCTCGACTCGGTAGCCCTCGAGTGACGCGCCGGTGTTGGTGTTGAGCAGCGCGCGGAGACGAAGCGTCGCGTCCTTGAAACCGGGATCGAAGATCGTCTCGACCTTCCAGTCGTACAAATGGACGTCCGGCTTGCTGAAAAGAACGACGTCACGCTGAATCCCGCTCAAATGCCAGTAATCCTGATCTTCCAGGTAGGCTCCGTCGCAATAGCGCAGGACCTTTGCCGCAAGCGTATTGGTCCCTCCCCGAACAACATCCGTGAGCCGGAACATGGCCGGAAGTCGACTGTCCTGACTGTAGCCGACAAAGCGACCGTTCACCCACAGGTACAGGGCCGAGTCCACCGACTCAAACGAGACGTAGATCTCCCGTCCAGCCCACGCTCCCGGGATATCGAAGGTGCGGCGATAGCACCCAGTCGGGTTGTCTGCGGGCACGCGAGGTGGATCGGTCGGGAACGGGTAGATCACGTTGGTGTAGATGGGTTTGTCCACGTCGTCGAACTGGCGCTGCCAGTTGCCCGGCACAGTCGCCTCGCGCCAGCCGGAGTCGTCGAATGCCGGTTGGGCGAAGAAGGGATCCACACTCTCAGGATCCGGGAACCACTGGAAACGCCACGTGCCGTTGAGGAGACACACGCTGTCGGAAGAGAGGCGTTCCCCCCGCAGAGCCGCCTCGCGACTCGCGTAGGCACCCCACGGCGAGTGCGCGGTTGAGCGGTTGACCTGGAAGACGGCGGGATCTTCGTAGTAAGGGCGGGTCGTCTGCATGCTGGTCTGGCCTCCGGAATGGTGGATCCTGCGACGATAAACGCCGGAATGGTGCGATGCAACACCTCTTTTAAAGCCCTGACCAACGGGAGGGGATGTCTTGGGGGCGCGGGTAGAGCAACGCGACGGCCGCCTCTTTCAGAGCCCTGACCAACGGGAGGGGACGTCCTGCGGCGCGGGTCGGGCAAGAAGACCGCTTACGTTGTGCGCGGCTCGGTTCGGAACGTGCCGCGACTGTCAGGAGCGGTCTGGTCTGCCGTCAACCCGCCCGGCACACGGGCCTCACCCGGAACCGCATGCCGGGAGACGTCTCGAGCGTCTGGCACCAGACATCCCGTACGGTCTCGAGTGCCCCCCCGTTCGGACCAACCACGGAAAGCTCATCGTCCGGGTCCACGATCCGACAAACGGCGCCTGCGGTGGACACAACGCATGCCTCAACAAGGCGCCCCGCTTCCCAACGGATGTCAACCACGAAGCCCCCTCGGCCTCGCAGGCCGCGAACGCTCCCTGAAGACCATGCGGATGGCAGAGCCGGCAGGAGATTGAGCTCTGCATAGTAGCTCTGCAGGAGCATCTCATGGACCGCGGCAGCGCCTCCCAGGTTCCCTTCAATCTGAAAGATGCGTGGCGGATGGAGATCCAGGAGTGAGTCGGATGCGAAGTCAGTGACCAAGTGCTGCAGGTGCTCGAAGGCCTCCTCCCCTCTTCCGAGACGCGCGAAAAGACAGGCCACCCATGCTCGACTCCAGCCGGTGTGCCCGCCGCTCGCCGCCATTCGTCCCTCGAGCGAACGTTCGGCAGCCCGGTACAGCTCCGGACGACGGAAAGGACAGAACTGCTCGCCTGGGAATAGGCCGTACAGGTGCGAGAGGTGGCGGTGCCCGGGTTCCGTTTCGGCAAACTCCTCGTTCCACTCCAAGAGGCGGCCATCTGAGCCAATTTGCGGCTTGGGAAGCGCGTCCAGCATGCCTTGCCACCGCTCCTGATCAGCACGGTCTATCCCCAGCGCACGACAGGCCTGGACCAAATGGGTGAGTACATCCCAGATCAACTCGAGGTCCATCGCCGCATTCACACAGAGACTCACGGGGAAGCTCGTCTCGGCACCCCCGTTGAAACGATTTTCCGGAGACTGTGAAGGCACGCAGAGAAGGCGCCCATCTGCCCCCCGGATGAGATAGTCTTCGAAGAACGCTGCTACGCATTTCATGAAGGGATAGGCCCGTTCGCGAAGAAACGTCTTGTCCAGACTGAACTCGTAATGCCACCACATGTGCTGCGCCAGCCACGGGGCTGCCCCGACCCACACGGCCCAGCCGAACGACTCCGGCGTGCTCCGTCCCCAGGCGTCCGTCTGAATGGGGAACCACACACCATCGCAGCCGTAGAGATCACGGGCGGCGGTCTTCGCGTGCGGCACAAATCGCTCAATGTGCTGGAGCAGTGCGTCAACAGATTCCTGCATCCCGCCGTTCTCGGCCGGCCAGTAGTTCATCTGCAAATTCACATCGTGGTGGTAATCACAGTTCCAGGGAGGATCGATGTCTTCATTCCACTTGCCCTGGAGGTTCGCCGGGAGTTGGCCGTTGGCGGATGAAGCGATGAGGAGATAGCGCCCGAGTTCATAGTAAAGCAGTGCCAGCCCGGGATCCGCATGGCCCTCGCGCAGGAGTCGCATGCGTTCGTCGGTTGGGAGATCGGGGTCTTCGAGAGGCAGCTCGAGCGAGAACGTCGCCCCATGCCGGGCGAACTCCGCACAGTGATCATCCACGAGTTCACTCCACACGGGATCCGTCAACGCTGCCAACGTCGCACACGCCGCATCGCCTGAGACAGACGTCCCGGCGTCAACAGCAACGATCAGCTCGTCGGCCTCTTTCACCAACAGGCGCTCGCCCTCCTCACGAACCTCCGCGGTCCTGCCGCGAGCGAACACACGAGCCCCGGCAGCGAAGGATATCCCATCCCGGAATGCCCCAACCAGGCAAAGCCGGTCAGTCATCACTGTTCGCTCAAGCTCGCAGTCCGGATCAGCCCGGCGATCGAGAGACAACCGGCAGGTGAAAGGCATAACGGCGCCGTCGACCTGACTGGCACAAGTCAGACGCACAAACAGGAGGTCCAGACCAAGATGCGCCAGCACGTCCCGCCTGAAGAGCGGACGGGGGTTGTTAACGGACTTGAACGTGACCGACACGATCCCTGTGCTCAGATCGAGCTGTCGCTGGTAGCCGTATGTGGCGCTGTGTAGCACATCGATGAACAGGTCACCAATGGGTTCATACGAGTCCACGCGGCTGGGCACACGCTCCTCGGCATGACAAGCGAACGCCCGATTCCCCTCCACGGTTCCACGCTCGTAATCACCATCCAGCAACAGGTCCCGCACCGCCGGCAGACGGGCCGCAACGTCGCGATTCTCGCGCTCGCGGTTCAATCCCCGCCACAGCCACTCGTGGTTGAGGGCGATGCGCTCCACCGGCACCGTCCCAAGCACCATGGCAGCCAGACGTCCCGTGCCCACCGGTAGACCGGCCAGCCAATCAGATGCGGGTTGCGTGTACCAGAGCCGCTTGTCGTGTCCCATCGCCTCACAGACTCCCTGCTATCACGCATTTCTCATAAACTTGGGGTGCGTCGAGCCTTGCTTTCGCAAGCGGGTGCTGTGGTGACCACTGCCTCGTGCGGCGAGAGCGAGGATCGGCGTGCCCCAAGTTTACCCAACGGGTGGGCATTGCCTCTTGGTCTCCGAAACACAGTGTTTCGCCCGAGGACCGACCACTGATTCTCAATGGTCTCTGCCAGAGCGAGAAACAAACGCCACAATGTCCTGCCCATGAGAAATGCGGGCTATGCGTTCTTGCCGCTCCGCTCCAGCAGGCCATTCACGTGAAACCGGAGGCCGTCCTCAATCGATGTGGATGGAACGCTGAGCCCGGCCCCCGCCAGGGGGGCGAGATCATAGATACGGTGACAGAGGAACGACGCGCGTTCCGGATGCTCGGCCAGGTAAGCGTCGCCGGGGATCTCCTCCACGTTCAGTCCGACCCCGAGCACGTCGGCCACAATCTGGTAATACCGGCGCGATTCGATGATATCGGGGCCGGCAGTGTTGAAGATCCGACCGTCTGCGGCGCTGTTCCCGGCAACACTGAGAATGGTCTCGGCAAGGTCCCCGGCCAGAATGGGTTGCTGCAGAAAATGTCCACCACCCACAAGCTGAATCGGCGCTCCCGCTCGCAACGTTCTGATCAGGTCCGGATCACGGCCATGCAATGGCAGACAGCCAAGCTCAGAGGTCGGCCCATAGATATGACAGGGGCGCACCACCGCCCAGGAAAAGCCTTGCGTGTCCCCCTCAACCAACTCGAGCTCACACAACCGCTTCCTCGAGCCATAGGCAGAGAACCCATCCTCAAGTGTCAGGAAGTGGTCGCTCTCGGCGGGTTGTGGGAAGCGCCGGTGGAAGGGATGGAAGACGAAGTCGGTAGAGACGAGAACGAAACATGCGGTCCGATCGCGGAACAATCGGATGTCTTGCCGGATGTCCGGCACGTCATAGCAGATGCAGTCCACCACGAGGTCCCACGTCATGCCTGCCCCGACCACTGCCGCCTCCAAGGCGCCGTCGTCATGGCGATCGGCCACGAGCGATGTCACGCCTTCAGGCAACGGACGCTTACCACGCGTGACCGCCCACACGGCATGCCCATCGGCCAGGGCGGCCCTGGCAACAGCCCCGCTGACGTGGCCGCTGCCACCGATGATCAGGATATCCATCATCCCTCACTCCTGTTCAGTGATGTCCAAGGCGGTGAAGACGACTCCTGCGCCCAAGTTCCCCGGGTCGATCGGTGCCGAACTCAGAAGTACGTCCACAGCGGTCCCATCCTTCCGCCGAAACTGAGTTCTGACTTCCCCCACCCCGTGCTCCTGTATCTGGGCATACTTCACGTCCCCGACTCGCCGATGTTCTTCATCCGAGAGATACATCTGTCTGGAATCCATACCCGGGAACTCATCCACGCCGTAACCGGTCATCTTTGCCAGCCGTTCATTCCCCCAATTCAGCACGCGATTGGTGACCACCCCGATCCCCACCGGGGCTGCCTCAAAGACGCCTCGCAGCATGGCTTCACTGCGCTTCAGTGCCTGCTCTGACTCCTTGCGATCAGTGATGTCAGTGTTGATGTGAATCAAGCGGATGAGCTCACCAGCATCATCAAGAATGGGCGTGCAGGAGACGAGAAACGTGCGTTCCAGCGCCTCCATTTCCATCTCGCGGGCCACGAGCGGTCCAGAGGGACTCAATGCTTCCATGGGACATCCCGCGGGGGGAAGATCACTCCCGTAGAACAACTCACAGCACTTCTCCCCCAGCACGTCATCCAGCGACTTCCCCAACAGATCAAGGGCAGCTCGATTCGCCTGCAGCACATGGTGTTCCGGGTCCAGGATGAACGCCGGCTGGCCAATCGCCTGGAAGATGTCTTCCCACTCGCGGCGGGCCTCACGCAACGCGCCCTCCGTTCGCGTCCGTTCGGTGACATCTCGCTGCACGCCGACATACCACTGCACGTGCCCCCCGTCGTCCCGTACCGGCGTGACCCTGAACTCACAGATGAACGTGCTGCCGTCCTTCCTGCGGTTGAGGCGCGTTCCCGTGTACGACTTGCCCCGGGAAACTGCTGCGTACAACTCCTGTTGAATGGCATCACCTGCCGGGTCGGCGTTAAAGACATCCGGCGTCTTCCCGAGCAACTCGCACTTCCCGTACCCGAACAACTCCTGAGCAGCCCGGTTGGCGTAGACGATGTGGAAGTCGGTGTCTGTGACCAGAATCGAGTCAGACGCTTGTTCTGCTACGGTCCCGAGGAGTCGGGCTTCCCCCTCTGCCTGCACGCGTTCGGTGCTGTCAATGATGAATCCCTCGATGCCGGTCACTTCACCCGCCTCCGTGACCGGATGCGCCACATAGGTGTGGTAACCCACCGTGCCGTCCGTGCGTTGCCTGCTGAACGCTCCTGACAGGTAGTCCTCGTCCCCCCGCATGATCGCGGCAACGAACTCTCGTGCCCTCCCGACATCGTCGGACGTCTGTATCGTGTCGAAGTGCTTCCCCACGACCTCGTCGGCTCCCGAGAGCGCGTACAAGCCGAGCCATGCAGCGTTCACGTCGCGGATGATACCATCCTTGTCAATGAAGAAGTACCCGGCATCGGTGTTTTGCACGATGCCGCGGAAGCGGGACTCGCTGTCTCGCAGCCTGTCGAGAGCCTGTTCCCTTGCCGTCACATCAATGTGCTGTATCGCCGCGTTGGTGACGTTACCGTTCGTGTCCCTGATGGCGAAGACTGTGACATCGAGGACGACCGACGCCGTCTGCACCAGACTGATGCAATTGAGCCGGGAGCTATCGTACTCGATGGTGAACCGTGCGGTTGTGCCTTCGCTGAAGACCGCCCTGACGGCAGGCATGTGGCCCTGCTCTTCGACAATGCTGTCCGCGAGTATGTTGTACTTGCCGACTACTTCCTCCGCCGTGACACCCAGCAGGTCTTCACATGCCTTGTTCAGCCGGATCAACGTCCCCCGTGCGTCCGCAATCCACATGGGGTATGGGCTCTGTTCGATGATGTTGTCGAGGAAGGCGCGGGAGTCCCGCAAGTCCGCATCGGCCCGTCTGCGTTCGGTGATGTCGTGCCCAATCCCGCGCATGAACACGGCCTGACCACCCTCGTCACGCTGCACTTCGCCACAGGCGTGGATGACCCGCTCTTCGCCGGTGCGCAAGACAATGCGAAACTCCATATCGAACGGAGCATCTTCCCTTACCGAGGCTTCAAGGGCAAGGCTGACGCGACGACGGTCTGCCGGATGAATGATCCTCAGTACAACCCGGAATGCCAAAGCGTTGACGCCTTCCTCAACTCCCCACATGCGCCGCATCTCATCAGAAGCGGTGATATCGTTGCGGCGCACGTCCCAACGCCAGTTGCCAACGTGAGCAATTCGCTGAGCTTCGGTCAGTTCGTAGCGGCTCTCTCTGAGCGCGGCTGTGCGATCAGCGACCAATCGCTCAAGTCCCTCTTTACGGCGCTCTTCCTGTGCCCGGAGACGTTCGAACTCATCCTCGCGCTCCTTCTCCAAGACAGCCATGCCGACGACTCTTACCAACGCCTCGCCTGTGATCGGCTTGGGCAAATAGTCGAACGCTTTCTCGCGCACGGCGGCGGCAGCCGTGTCCAGACTCGGCTCTCCCGTCATGACGATCACGGGAACGCGAGGTGCGCTCTGATGGACCGCACGAAGCAACTCGATCCCATCGCGGTGCGGAAGAATGATATCAGTCACCACAACATCGATGTCGTTCGCCTCGAACGCGGCAAGGCCCTCCTCACCGTCGGCCGCGGTGATCACATCGTGCCCGGCGTCACTCAGGAAGGCGTCAAAGGTCAGGCGCAGGCTCTTCTCGTCGTCGACGACCAGAATCCGCGTCGTCATGGGTCCATCTCCCGCTTCGGAACTCGTCATGGAACAGCCGTCCGCTCCGCAATCGCCTCGCATGAGCCAACTGCAGCGATGCGTGATTGCCCAAACAGTGTCCCCGCCCTGCCCCATACCAAAACCTATGCGGATGGATCGCCAATGCAAGGAAGCCGCTCCGCCAAGGCATGGATGTCCCACGGCTCAGAGAAGCGGAAAAATCAGGCAGTGCGACCAGGGAAAATGGCGGAGAGGGTGGGGTTGACGGGCGCAACGAGCGCCCTGCCCCTCAACAAGTTCGGGGCCCGTCTCGGGCGCAAACGCACCCTCGGCTCGAACCCACGGGGGATCACTCAACACGGCAGGACGACAAGGAAAATGGCGGAGAGGGTGGGGTTGACGGGCGCAACGAGCGCCCTGCCCCTCAGCAAGTTCGGGGCCCGTCTCGGGCGCAAACGCACCCTCGGCTCGAACCCACGGGGGATCACTCAACACGGCAGGACGACAAGGAAAATGGCGGAGAGGGTGGGATTCTCAGCCATGGACCCTTATCAAGCTGTCGCAAGTGTCTGCTTCCGCCTTGTTTAGAAGCGGTTATGGTTTTTGCATGGAGAGGCCGTCAATGTCGCCGACATGGATTGTATGGGGAAATATAGGGCCAAACTGATAATGAACAAGTAACACATCAAGGCCCTCTCCGCCATTCAGAGCGGGTCATAAAGCCAAGCGCACGGTCCAAGGTTGACTCCCCTGGTGGCAGCACATCACCTGTCAGAACGTACGCAACAAATCCCTGCACGCTCCCCGGGAGTTCAGTGCCAGACCGGGAGAAGATGCTGAACCACGGAGTTTGCCCGATCAGCGAGGAATGAGTGGTGACGCACGTGTGCATCAC
>Ga0209045_1001275_pt1 | contig 23845 bp, 21 predicted proteins | sample SaaInlLV_10m_DNA_4_FD_184664 | JGI IMG/M metagenome (GOLD analysis project Ga0209045, IMG submission 184664) | Marine microbial communities from expanding oxygen minimum zones in the Saanich Inlet - Saanich Inlet SI072_LV_200m_DNA (SPAdes) (version 2) | ecosystem: Environmental > Aquatic >...
GCTTAGTTGCAAAAAAAGATACCACTGTTTTATTTGATAGACTCATTAATTTTTGGAAAACGCTTTATGATTTTGAGGTGAAAAACGGAGATAGGCATGTTGCCGGAACGCAGGATATTTTGTTTTCAATAGAACATGCTCGTCATGTTAAACGTTCACCGCTTCCATTGTTTAAATATTTTGTAGGTCCGGATATTACTTATCCAATTAAGATTTCTAAAAATCAAAAAAAAGCGGCAACGTTTCATGCACAAACTTTTACCAAAAGATTTTTAGATGTTTGTTTAAAACAACGGGATGAAAAACCAACAGCGTACATTTTTAATAGTTTTGTTGATGGCGTTGGAAAAAGTACGATGCTTGGAAACATTATGAATTCTTTGCGTAGCGGTCAAGATTACGAAAGTTTTAAACATGTCGATAATTCATCTTCACAATTAGCGGAAATATATGATTGTGGTAATGATGTGTATATTGCTGATTTACCTGCGCAAATAAGTCACTTTACCTATAAACCAGATGGTCTAGTTTATGCGAATATAGAATGGCAATTGAAAGAATCTGAAGTTGGGCCAATCGAAAAATTTGTTATAAGAAACAAAGAAAAATTGTGTCGGAAACATGAAGAACTTTTTGAATCAGTTAGAAATATAATCAAACGAAAAGGTGTTAAATCTGCAGAGTTGAATTGTAAATCTGATCCAGAAAAATCATTTATAAAAAATTTATTTTTACTTAAAAAAGATAAATCCAATAAATGGATTACTTTTAAATACAAAAACAATCGTTACATTTTTGATTATGCGTTACCGTCAAATATTAGAGTGCTTGTTTCTCTTGGTGAGGTGGATTCTATGGGTTTGAAAAACGCATTAGCAGAACAAATGTTATTTTTCGATGGAATTATTTTTCCATGGAATTATGATGCGTTTATTAAAGATTTAGTTGGTAAGTTGAGGAAGAATGGCGTAGAAAAAATTGTTTTCGTTGATTTTTTAAGTATGTATCCACGTTCTTCGAGAGAAAATATTCGTATTAATTATTTGATTCAACAGCAAGCACTGCTAGATGATGCCTTTGATGTTTCTACGAGTCCTTATGCAGAATTTGTTTCGGATTCGCATTTATTTTATGTGTTAAAAAATGATAGGGAATTAAAAATATTAGATGCACTTGAACAAGAAACACTTGTTCGTCTTGCTTTGTATGAAATTATGGAACAGTGTCAAGATGAAAAACTTACAATATTATCAGTTGATAAGTTGACCTATTTAATAAAAGATATAATGAAATCTTTTTCTCAAGATTTACGAAAAAAAATATCAAAAAGTGCTCTTATGAAAATAAAACAAGAACATAAAAATTTAGAGCGTATTCATGGATGTACAAAAGAATTTGTAAATATTCAAGAATTTAAACCGCAGGATATCGTTTTGTTTTCTGCTGAGTTGCAAAAAGTTTTTTCGGAATATGTTGATAATTTTCGTATGCGAGCATTGTGGAGAGATTCCGGTAATATTGCTGAATCTGTTAGTGGGTTACATGACGGGTGGATTAATAAACCTGTAAGAATGCAAAATGGAGACAGAGAAACTTTATTGTTTATTTTTAATCAAGAATGCAAGGACGAACAAATTTTAGGTTCAGTTTTTAGAATGGTTAGAGCTTCTTGGTATGCTTCGTTGTTAAATTTGATGGAGTCAGAGCGAATAGGTGATTATTTCCAAAATGTTCATGAAAAATATAGAGTTCCTCCTATAAAAGTAACAGTAGGAAACGATGGTCGTATTTGTGTTTTACAAAAAAGATTAGATCCTTGGTACAAAGATATTCCAAGAAAAGAAACTAATTGTGATTTTTTTCATCTAACCAAAAAGGCGGCAGCCCAGTGGGGAGAGTTTGCAGGGGAACCGTATTGTATTTTATTTGAGAATAAGGGGACTCATAATGGTTTATATTCGTATGGTTGTGATTCGATGATGTCGGATTATTCTTTGCGATATAGATATTATAATGCCCCAGACATTTCTTATTTATTGAGAGAGTATCAGAAAAAAGAAGATGTGGATATTGTTTGGCCGACTTCTGACGCACATGAAAAATGGAGCAAGAAATTAAGTCAGTGGTATACAATCGAAGAATATTCATATTGGGAAAAAGTCACGGAAAGACTTAAAAAACGTGGCTCATTAGAAAAACAAGAAGAAGAGAAAAAAACAGAAAAAAAAGATTCTGAAAAAGTTGATAAAGACGAAAAAGAAAAAGACGGAAAAGAAAAAGACGAAAAAAGTGACGAGAAGAAAGAAGAACAAAAAAAGGATGATGAAGAAAAAGAAATAAAAGAGAAACAAGATAGCGCTGATGAGAAACAAGATAAAGATCAAAAGAACAAATTTAAATTATGTAATCCAAAATATGCAGAAAGCATGCGATTTGTAATTCGTGCTATTGCAACGTTGGATATGATAATGAAAGATGCAAAATCTGATATTGTTGTTCGAAGAGGGAACAGGGCAGATTTTATTGCGGCAATTAAGTTATTTGAAAAAATGACCATGCCTATTTATTTTGGCATTGTCATGCCACAAGATTTGTTTAAAGATTATTATTATGCAGAAACAATAATTCCGTTCTACGAATGGGATAGGTTGGCGTAGTTGAACATTGAGTTTATTATTTAGTTGATTCGTTTCATAACAACTCCCCGTTTTTTTGAGTTTTTAAGACGTTATGTCGAAAAACCAAAGATACTTTTGGGGTTTTATGTCGAAAAACCAAAGATAGATTATTTAATAAACGTGAGTTCGATAATTAAAATTATATAAAATCCGTTCGCCCTGAGGGATTTTTGATGAATTCGTAGAATTCAAAAAAATTGTCTCGAAGGGTTTCTTCGAACGGAAACAATAAATAATTATATAAATTTTTCTATCAAGCATACTGTAAGCTTGCACCCTTCGAGACAATTTCTCGTTTTAAAAAACTCGAAATCCCTCAGGGCGAACGGGATACATTAGATTTTAATTGTCAAAAAGCTTCAAGAATAATTATCGAGAGGGAAGATTAAACCTTCGTTTAGGCCATATTGATCAGCAAGAGCTAGTCTTTCCATTGGAGAGCAAGGTGTGCGATTTAAAACAGCTCTTTTTATTTCTTGTGTTAAATCTGGATCAGTTAGTAGTTCATCTAATTCTTCGCTGTAATCTCTTCCTTGGTCAATTGCAACTCGTGCGGCACAAGCGAATATTTGTACTTTCTCGCGAACGCGCTTTTCAGTTTCTTCCCTTTCTTGACTGTTCATTCCTATCAATGGTGAATTGACAACAAATAAAATTCCGATTCCTAAAATCAACTTTTTCATAATTATTTCCTTGTAAAATTATCAAACTCTTTGACCCCACACCGCATATAATTTACAAGAATAAACGACTTTAAGCAAAAGAAATCTGTGGAAATGTTATTTTTTGCTTAAAAATTGGTTTTGATTCTATTTAAAAGGATTTAAAATTTTGATTTTATTTTCAATGAAATGTCCTTGTTGCATGTCTTCCGTGTATAAAATTACCGAGTCGTTTTCGATTGCTGTAGCAATGACAAGGCTATCGTAATATGAATACTTATATTTTTTTGCAATAGACAATGCATTAACAACGGTTTCTATTTTTATAGTTTTAATAGAACAGTTATTAGAAACTTCTTCAATTACAGGAACAATTTTTTCTGGTTCAACTTTTAATTTTTTAATGAAAACGTTTGATAGTTAGCTTAAAATCTGAGTACTGACTATTACGTTAGTATGGTTTGAAAATATTTGTTTAGCGATCAATTGTTTTGATGGCTCGTCTTTAGAATAAAGATAAATTAGAATATTTGTATCAAGAAAAACTTTATCGTTCATGTGCTTCTTCTCTATCAAATTGAAATTCTTTAGTTTTTACTTTTATTGCAGAGAATTTTTTTTTAGAAGTTTTTGTTGCTTTTTCATTTTCCATAAGAATGATGACTTTGAATTTTTTAGTTAGATTTTTACGATATTTTGATGGAATCTTTATAGTTCCATCTTTTTCTTGAGCAATAAATGCTATCGCATTCATAGTATTCCTTTTTGTTTATTTAATTATAAAAAATTTTAATCAATATAACATTTGTTATTATTAGAATAATATAGTTATATACATGAAATTTTAATAAAAATAACATTTGTTCTTTTTTTAAACTAATTTTTTATCTAGGATTACTTGATTAATTTAAAACACTATTGAGAATTACGATAATGGCAAAAACAGATCAGTTAACCCCTCTTATGAAACAGTACTTCGAGATTCGCGAGCAGTACCAAGATGCAGTTTTATTGTTTCAGGTGGGAGATTTTTACGAATTATTTTTTGAAGATGCAAAGAAAGTGTCTGCATTTTTGGCGATTGCGCTTACGAAACGTGGCAAATGCAAAGGGAAAGATGTCCCATTATGTGGTGTTCCAATTCATGCTTTAAATCATTATTTAGTTAAATTAATTAAAGGTGGGTTTAAAGTTGCAATTTGTGATCAAGTTTCAAAACCGCAACCAGGCACAATTGTACAACGGGCTGTTACTCGTGTTTTTACCCCTGGAACATTAACAGATGAGCAAATGCTGGATGATAAATCAGCTTCGTATTTACTTTCTTTTTATCCAGGGAAAGAGCAGTGGGGGTTAATTTTTACAGAAATTTTAACGGCGCAGATTTTTGCAACGATTGTTCCGGCAGATTCTTTTAGAATGGTTGAAACAGAATTAACAAGATTTTTCCCCGATGAAGTTATTATTCCTTCCTTGTCAAAATTTAAGTCACAAGAAACTTTTTTTCGAAAATTAGGATATTCAATTAGTGTTCCTGATTCAAAATTTGTTCAGGATGCAAAGCCGGCAGAGTGGGTGGAAAGTCAGTTTTCCTCTTTCCTTTTGCAGCAATTAGAGAAGTTGCCACAAATTAAACAATCATTATATCTTCTTTATTATTATCTAAAAAAGAACCAAGCGCCTGTTTTGGATCAATTTAAGTCGATTCAATTCTATCAACCAGATGATTATTTAATACTCGATTCATCAACGCAGAAAAATTTGGAACTTATAAAAAATACACAAGACGGTTTGTCTAAAAATACGCTTTTTTCGATATTAGACAAAGCTGTTACGCCGATGGGTTCTCGAATGGTTAAAAAATGGATTCAAAGACCATTAATTCAAAAGAAAGCAATTATTCAGCGACAGGAAATTGTACATTCACTTTGCAAAAATATTTCTGCTTTACAACAACTTGAAGAACAATTAGCAAATATTTCTGATTTGGAACGCATAGTAGGACGAATTGCTCTTAATCGGGCGCAAATTTATGATTATCGTGCATTAAAAAATTCATTAATATATATTCCGTCGATTAAGCTTGTTTTGCAGGAATCGGTTTCTGGAGATTTGTCCAACGTTATACAAGATAAATTAAAGTATTTTTCAGAATTAGTGGGCTTACTTGAAGCGTCCATAAATTGTGATATTTCGTTTGATTTGATAATAAAAAAAGGTTTTGACGCAGAATTAGATCGATTACGAAGTTTGGTGGAGGGGGCGCAAAAAGCTATTTTACGATTAGAACAACAAGAAATAGAAAAGACCAAGATCACAAGCTTAAAAATTAGATTTAATAATATTTCAGGTTATTACATTGAAATTACTAAACCAAATCTTTCAAAAGTTCCAGAAGAATACATTCATCAGCAAACATTAGTAAATCGAACTCGTTTTGTAACAAAAGAATTACAAGATTTGGAACGTGATATTTTGCGAGCAAGAAATGAAATAGAAGTTGTTGAAGCATTAGTTTTTAATAGAGTTAAAAAAGAAATAATCGAATATTTGCCGGATTTGCGACAGTTGGCTCATGCGCTGGCATATACTGACGGATTATTAAGTTTTGCTCGAGTTGCATACGATAATAACTATAAAGCGCCACTTTTTAACGAAAACAATGAAATTTCTATTACAAACGGACGACATCCTGTTGTTGAACAAAAACTTCAAAGTGCCTTTGTTCCCAATAATGCGTTATTAAATGATAAAGTATCACTTTGGGTTTTGACTGGACCAAATATGGGTGGAAAATCGACGTATTTGCGACAAGTTGCTTTAATTTGCATTATGGCTCAGTGTGGAAGTCTTATTTCTGCTGACAAGGCAAATTTGCCCATTTTAGATAGAATTTTTACCAGGATTGGGTCCGGCGATAATTTAGCCGAAGGGAAAAGTACATTTTTAGTCGAAATGGAAGAAACCGCGGTTATTTGTAATCAGGCAACAAACAATAGTTTGGTTATTTTAGATGAGGTTGGTAGAGGAACAAGTACTTTTGACGGGATGGCTCTTGCGCAAGCAATTATTGAACATATTGTAAAAAACATTGGTGCACGTTGTTTGTTTGCAACTCATTATCACGAATTAACTCATTTAAAAGATCACTTTGATAAAATAGCAAATTATCATGTTTCATGTAGGCGTACATTGTCAGGAATTGCGTTTTTATATAAAATACTGCAAGGAGCAGCAGAAGGAAGTTTTGGCCTAGATGTTGCAAAATTAGCCCAATTACCAGAAAACGTTATTGTTCGGGCAGAAAATATATTAAAAACTTTAGAAAAAAACGAAAAAGAAAAGGATTCGTTAATTTTTTCAGGTGGTTCATTAATAAGTAAAAAATCAGAAATCGAGTATTTTCAGAAAGAAAATATAAAATTAAAAATAGAATTACAAAGAACAACAGATATTATGAATTCTTTTGATGTTTTAAATATTGATGATTTATCTCCTAGAACGGCTTTTGATCTAGTTTGGCACATTAAGTCAAAACAAAAATCTAAATAATCTTTTTTGCTTTATTATCATGCAAACAGAATAGTTTTTACTGGAATAGCCTGATGGAAAGGCGTTTGCATGGAAGCTGTTTTCATGATAATGTTGTCTTATGTAGAATTGCAAATAGTAATTGATGCAAAACAAGAAAATGACTCTTTAATGAGACGGGGGCATTTTATGAAGAGTACTACGAGCAGAGACAATCGGCGTAGATTAAATGAGATAATGACAGGGGAAATGGAGGTTTTCTACTGTTATGGAAAAGTTAATGTTAAGAATTTTTGGGAGGTTATATCACATGAAGAAAAATAATCTTAAAGTATTATTTGTATTATTATTGAGCCTTGCAGGTTCACAGGTTTATGGTCTTGGCGGACCAAGAAGAAAGCCAGTTGTGCCGGATTTTTGCATGCCTGACGTTAACGTGGAAGATGCGCATTTATCAGCGCAGTTAGTTTTTGGAGTATCATGTTTATATAGTGCTGTTAGCTCAGACGTTGATTCCAGAACTTTCAAAAGTCGTGTAAGTGAAAGCGATGATTACGCAAGACTTTCTGATATTGGAGAGATATTTGCGGAAGATGGTAAGTTTTTTGATAGTTTTACAAATGCAGCATACAGAATTGTTAATGCACTTCAGCGTGGTTCTAGTTTAAGTCAAAGAGCCGGGACGGCAGCTGTTCTTGGTGGTTCGGCTGCTATTTTGCAACGTAAGATGTTGGATCAGGATGGTGGGCGAATGGCTTCTCTTTTTGTAAATAGCAGAGAAGTACATAACACTATGCAAGGATTAAACGATTCTTGGGAGGGGATGCAAAATGGCGTTTCTTCTTCACCGTCTGTTTTATTTCCTTTTGTATGTTTGATGTCTCTTACATCTAAACATGGTTTAGTTAAACCAAATAGTCCTGCTGAAATTAAATATTTAAGGGGACATATTGATTACATGGAAATTGGTGAGTTTGTTTCTCGTTTACAAGATCATTTCGGACGTCAATTATTGCCAGCTGTGGTTAAATCAGTTGTTAGCATTATGAGTAAGTTTGGGCAAAATGACAGGTTTGGGGATGTAGGCTCAGGAGTTATCGCTGGTGCCATTGGTGCATTTAACGCTGTTGCCCCTGAAATTGTTTCTAAGGGGTTGGACGGAGTTGATGAACTTACAGAATTTGTAAAAGATCTCGAGCTTGAAGGGCATTTTGTTGATATGAGAGCATACGACGAATTGTTTTTAAGTTCTTTGGATATTTGTAGGGATTTATTAGACGAAGTTCCTGCAATGGAAATAGTAAATGTCGATGATATGAATTGGAAGCAACGCGCAAAACATGTAAAACGTGCAAGAAGAGCGTATCCAGGGATGAGTAGCGACAGGGCTTTAAGATCTATGTTTGCTGATGATGGTGTTATGATTACATCTGGTAGTGGACATAGTGGTTTAGGAGAGCCTTCAGTTCGTGAAGTTCGACAACTTGTTAAGCAAGCACTAAGTGAAAGTAAGGATCCTGTTGAAGTTGTTAGAAAAGCAACCGGTTGGGATTGTCGTAGGCACCCAGCAACAAAATCTGGGAATAAAAATGCGTTAAGATCTCATCTTAGAACATCAAAACATTTAGATGCTAGCCTATTAAAGGCGAAGAAAAGGCGAGCTAAGGTTAAAAATACCACAGTTGAAAAATTGCTAGAAAGAGAAGGCTGGACCATCGATGACAACTTGTCTACTTTAAGGGTAACTCGATGGGCTGAAAATAATAAAATAGATTGGAAGCATGCTTACTATTCAAATTATGGTGGTGGATCAAATACACGAGATTTGAATGATAGACAATTGAAAAAACTTGTTAGAAAGACGGTTGCTTCTATTGACAGCGGATTTTTCTGGAAAGATACATATAGCGGACCTCGTGAAGTTGTAAACAGACTTCAGGAGCAAGGTTATTGTACAATGGGTGATAAAAGCAGAATCAAACGTATGGCTAAAGCATACTTTGAGTAAATTATAGAGATATAGTTAATATAGAAAGGGACGCGAATTCGCGTCCCTTTCTATATTAACTATATCTCTATATGGGTTTGTCCTTAATGCAGAAACGGCAGGATTTATTTCACAATTTCCAAATCTCGAAACAGTTTTTATTACATATAATCAATTTAGTAACTATAATGAATTTGTAACTGCTATGTGTGAACAATGTCCAAGCGTAGCCATACATAATTCCTTGGGACGATCAGAATTGCTTGATTAGTTTAATTTGTAGGGGGGTACGTTTTATGAAAAAGATATTTTTGCTTGGATTTCTGGTTTTAAGTTGTGTTGGTGTTTATGGAATGGAACGCGCGAGTGTTTTGACCGAAGATAAAATATTTGATGATTTTGGAGTTTATAGGTTTTCTTCCGGAATAGTCGATTATCAAGATCCGATAGGACTTTTTTTGTATGGCAAAGATTATGAAACAACATTTAATTTTCGTGGTGTACAGAATATACCATTCGATCATTACTTCGCTGAACTAATTTGTGATTTTCCATGTCTTCAAAACGTTTATATTTATTATGAAAATTTAGCGTGTTCGACCAAAGAAGGAATTAATGAATTTTTAAATTGTATAAAACAGATTAAACCTGGTATACAGATATACCTTGACCTTCGAGGTGCAACATTTAATTCTATATTAGATCGAGTAATTGAACACCCAGAGCATTTTATGTATGTTTTAATTTACTATGATCAAATAAAAGAATATCGTGCTTATTTACGTAAGTTGCCATTTAGGTTTTCTTATAAAACGTAACAATTTTTTTACTTTCTAAATTCAAAATATTATAATTTTTTCATCCATTTTTAACAAAAAGGCTTATGTGAAAAATATTAAAAAAATAATCTGTATTCTTTTCTGTATATTTTTTGGTTGTGTTGCGCCGGTGAGTGCGGGATTGTTTTCCCTGAGAAGTAGACGGGGCAATAATCATGGACCCAAGACGTTGTGTCCTTTTTGGGCGGAAAAAGATGGAGAAGAAGCCATTTTGTCTTTTATTCTCCCTGGCCGGAAAAATATACAAGCCGCATTGTACGAAGATGGAGAACTCATAATTTCTCCGTGTGAATTTAAAGAATTGCAATCTGTATTCAACAAAGTTGCGGAATTTGATTATTCGGGGAGTGTAAAAAAAATAGACTTGAGCACTTGTTTTGAAGAAGAGAAATTGCCGGAAGAAATTTACTTTTTTGCAAACCTAGAAACACTTATTCTTAACAAAAAAACTCGCTTTCCTTCTATTTATAGATTTAAAGAACTTCAACTTTTTGAGTATAGAAATAAACGGGGTTTTCCTTCTTATCCAAAAAATAAGAAGTTTGTAGTTGTTAATGGAGTTGTTTTTGTAGAAGTACGTATTTATCCAATAAAAATGGAGAGGGTAGTTGATGGTGGAGTTGATTGTGTAAAGGTACATACTAATAGAGGGTTTTTTATACGTATTCCGTTGGAGGGAGCACTAGATGATATTGAAAGTATTCATGTTTCTATAGATACGGGAGTTCCGTTAGAATTTTCTAGGGATTGCCTTGTTATTGATGTTTCTGAAGATAATATTGTTGAAGATCTTTTTTTGATATACCGTTCATTAGGAGTGACATTGAAGCCACCTCTTTTTAAAAGAACTAGAGATGTTTCTGCTGATACCACTCAACAAACTTCTTAATCGCTCGCAATCGATAAGCAAATTCATGTTCTTGCGGCGTGCCGCGAAGTTGCGCATACGTTTTCTCTGAACCATCTGGTAAAAAAATTGCATCGTACGGAAGTCCAGGTTGTGTTTCAAAACTTTCTGGCCGTACAATTTTCCCTTCACACTTTCCTTCAAAAATAAAATGAATCCCTGGTTTCTCTGTGTAAAGCATGTATAACAAGAATGTCGCGCGGGAATTTTCTGCAAGTTTTAAAAGACCTTCATATCTAATTCCGTGATAAATAAATTTTGTTAAAGTTCCGGGAAAGTTTTTATAATTTTCAAAATAAATTCCGGAATCATCAATTAAAACAGGTGCGTTTACTTTTTTATATGCTTGATTTGCTTTGTCCAGAGCGATAGCTCTTTGATCCATAGTTTGAATTTCTGGGAAGTCGTTATCAAGCTGTTTAAGTTCTATTTGTGGTGCGAATTCTTGAATATAACGTTTTACTTCCGCGAATTTACCCGTGTTGCCGGTAGCGTAGTAGATAATTTTTTTAGTCATAAAGTATTCCCCAAAATTTACCAATTTTAAAAAGCTGATACACTATCATAGCATATTGAGAAAAAATGTGTTCTTGATAATATGTAGGAACTAAAGTTTTTGTGATTTGAAAGATTAAGTATAGGTTGAAGTTTTTTAAAGCAAAAAAGGGTGTATCATGGCAAGTTATAATCGTGTCATCATTATGGGAAATTTAACTCGCGATCCAGAACATAAACAACTTTCTTCTGGACAATCGGTTTGTAAGTTGGGTTTGGCATCGAATCGACAATTTAAAAACAGACAAACAGATACAATGGTTCAAGAAGTTTGTTTTGTTGATATCGATGTGTGGGGACCACAAGCAGACAGTTGTAATCAATATTTACAAAAAGGCCGCAATGTTTTGGTTGAAGGTCGTTTGAAATTTGATAGCTGGACAGATCAAGAAGGACAACGAAGAAGTAAACATGTGATTGTTGCAGACCGCGTTACATTTTTAGCGGGTGCTTCTGACGAACAATTTACCAATCAGAGTAAAGATAAAGAACCTGAAGCAGTAAAGCCAGAGCCCGTCGCTGAAAAGAAAGAAGCTCCTTTGCCAGTAAACAAGCCAGAAGTTAAAAAGCCAGCGGTTGAAAAACCAGAAGTTTCTTCTACAGGTGAAGTTAAAGTAACAAACGATGAACCATTCGAGGACGATCTTCCGTTTTAGTTGCAATGATCGCTATTTTTGTTACGATATAAACATATTTTCTGAAAAAATATATTTCATTTAGAATAATTAATTTATGGATAGTGAAAGGCTGATACGAGATGGAAAAAGCAAAAATACCGAATTTTGAAGAATATGCTATTTTTCAAACAGGAGGTAAGCAATACCAAGCTATTCCTGGTAAAACTATTGCTATTGAGAAAATTGAGGGCGATTCTGGCGATTCTATAGAATTCAAGGAAGTTTTGTTTAGAAAAACAAGTGCCGGGAACTATGAAGTTGGCCAACCCTATGTTGATGAAGCTGTGTTAAAAGCTAGCATTGTTAAACAAACTAAGGGTCCCAAAATTATTATTTTTAGGCATAAAAGACGTAAAAAGCAAAGAGTTAAAAAGGGACACCGTCAGCCAATCACGGTTGTTCGGATTGAAAGTATCTAAAAGATATTTTTTAAAGTATTAAAGAAAGCCCCGATGCAAACGCACCGGGGCTTTCTTTGTTTTTTCGTTTGGATAAGTTTGAGGCGTATGGATTGTATTGAAGTTGTTTTTGTTCCCGTTCGCTTGGTCGAATGCGTTTGGTCAGAAGTTTTTCATCCTGAGTGATTTTTTCTTAAAAATCGTATCGAAGGATGCTACGCATGCGAAATTAAAACATGTTTTTTTTTAGAAGAGCAACAAGACTTCTTTATACAACACTGCAAATTGTTGCAAACGAAACGTCCCTCGATACATTCTTCTTCGCTAAAGCTTCGAAGAACACTCGGGATGAAGAGCATAAAAAATATTCTATCCCTAAATATGTGCGAGCGCAGCTAAATCTTTATCATCACCCGCAAAAATAAGTTCATCATTTTCTAACATAACGTAATCTGTATTTATCAAATGTAAATTCTCACCTTTTTTTACGGCGATGCATGCGACGTGGTGTTTTTTGCGAATATCAATTTCGCCAATTGTTTTACCAATAAATTTTTCGGGCGCTTTCATTTGTGTTACTGCAAATTCTTTTGTGATGTGAACCAAATCAACAAACGGTAAACTTAAGTTGTTTGCAAGACGAATGCCAATTTCGCGTTCTGGTAACACAACTTTATCGGCACCGACTAATTTTAAAATTTCATCGTGAATTTTACTAATCGAGCGCGCGACGACGTGTGGAACTTTGAGGCTTTTTTTAAGTAACGCGGTAATTAAAATCGACTGAGAAAAATTTTCGCCCATTGCTACGATAACTGTGTCCATTTCTTCTATGCCGATTGTTTGTAGCGATTCTTCATTGACTATATTTATACAAACTGCTTGTGTTACTTCATCGCGAATAGATTCAATTATTTCTTCATTGTTATCTACCGCCATTACTTCCATGCCGCGATTTGCCAAGCTGACTGCTAGTTGATATCCAAATCGGCCAAGACCAATTACACAAAATTTCATAATTGTTTCCTATATTTTAAAATTTTAACTTATTGCAATACGTTCTTTTGGATAACTGTATAAAAGTTTTTGTTTTCGTTTTCTGAGCCCCAAAATTAATGTTAACGATCCAACTCTGCCAATAATCATAGTGATCATGATGAGTATTTTTCCAATAGTAGAAAGATGCGGTGTTGTTTCTGTTGCGTATCCACAGGTTGAAAATGCAGAAATTGCTTCAAAAAATATTTTAAAAAATCCCAAATCGTTTTCGGTTAGAAGTAAAATAAATGTTAAAGAAAAAATCCATATAATACTTAAAGATATAATTGTAATTGCCTTATAAATTTGATCATAAGGAACTGTTCTTCCGAAAATTTCTACTGATGTTCTGTTTTTAATGATCGCGCCAATGGTTGCAATTGAGAGTGCAAACGTTGTTGTTTTTATTCCACTACCAGTTGAACTTGGACTTGCCCCGATAAACATTAGAACCAAAAAAATTAGTAAAGTTGCCGTTGATGCGTGTTGCATATTAATCATTTGAAATCCTGCGCTTCGCAAAGACATGGAATTAAAAAGTGAAATAAAAATGCTTTTAATAATACCAACGCCTTTTAGTGAATGTTGATATTCAATGAGCCAGGTAATAATTGCACCAACAAAAACAAGAATTAACGATGTGACCATTACAATTTTAAAGTGCAAAGAAAAGTTAATATGTTTTTGTTTTGTTTTTAATGATCTTAAAAATGTTTTTATTTTTATTAAAAATTCATTCCATACTAAAAATCCTAAACTTCCTGCAAATACAAGAAATGCTAAGATGCCGAGAGGAAGAAGTGATGTTTTATATGGTTCAAGTCCGTTATCAAAAAGTGTGATGCCTGCATTACAAAATGCAGAAACAGAATGGAAAAATGCAGAAAATATAGCATCGACTTTTGACATGTGTTCTTTAAACGGAAAATAAAGAAAAATTGCACCGGCTAATTCGACTATAAATGTGGTGCCGATAATTAAAAAAAGAAAGTTTTTTGTTTTGGACCAAAATCCGTATTCAAGTAATTGTCCCGCAACAATTTTTGTCGACATTCCAAGATTTAAAAATAGGGAAATTAAAAAGAATGACAATGTCATTAAACCAAGACCACCAATTTGTATCAAACACAAAATGATGCATTTTCCAAAAAAGGTAAATGCAGACATTGGTACAACTTTTAATCCGGTGACGCACGTCGTTGATGTTGTTGTAAAAATTATGTTTAACAATGAAATATCAGTGGTGCGAGAAATTGGGAGCGAAAGTAGAATTGAACCAATAGTGATAACGAATAAAAAAGAAAATAATAAAATTCTGCCGGGAGAAAATTTTGTGGCATGCGGTTGTAACATATTACCTCTATTTTTTTGTGGGTTACTAACCCCGTTCGTGTAACCCTTCGAGACGATTTCTCGCTATCGCTCAAAATCCCTCAGGGCGAACGGGAATTTTCTGCTTAAACGCGCTGGTTTCATCTTCGACCGCTCGGCCTGAGCCTGTCGAAGGATCTCCTGCGAAGCAGGTGACGGTCTCTGTAAGATTCACCGTTCGCCCTGAGGAGAAATTTTTAATTTCGTCTCGAAGGGTTATACGAACGGTTATAACGAACCAAACCTTACCTACTAAAAAACCATACGCTTACTACTACAAGAATTGTGAACAAGAGTACCAACTGGTTAAAATAGCGGTCAATAAAAACTTTTATTCGTGCGCCCCACACATATAATGCTCCGGCGATAAGAAAAAAGCGTGCGCCGCGCGAGATAATTGAACAAACAATAAATGGAATAATAGAAAGTTTACAAAAACCTGCAGAAATGGTGATGGCTTTGTATGGAAGTGGGGTGAAGCCTGCAATTAACACCGCCCAGTTTTGATACAAATGATATTTATCAACCGCGCGCGCAAAACTTTCTGGAGAAACAATCCATTTTACTAATACAGCACCGGCGCTTTCCCACAACGCCGCGCCAATAAAATAACCGAACATTCCACCCGCGACGGACGCGGTGGTTGCAATGGCTGCGTAGTACAAAGATTTTTTTCTGTTTTCAATGCAATACAAAATTAATAGTGGATCAACGGGGATAAAAAAAACGGCTTCTATAAAAAATAGCACCGCGAGCCAAGCGTCAGCGTACGGTGATTTTGTTTTCTCTCCCATCCAGTCATACATTTTTCTGATGATCTTCATTTTTCTTTTCTCCTTTTATTTAGTGGTCCCGTTCGCCCTGAGGGATTTCGAGCGTTAGCGAGAAATTGTCTCGAAGGGTTTCAACGAACGGGTTTTGTAAAAACACTTATTCTAAATATTTTAAATCAAAAAGAAAAAAAGAACAGCCGCGGTCAGACGACCGCGGCTGTTTGTGAATTTTTTGGTTGGGATTATCCTTGGGCTGGTAGAATTTCGAATAGTATTAATTCTTGGAAATATTGATCTCTGTATCTTTGGTAGAGGTCCCATGCTTTCTCGAGATTATTCGAAAACTTTGAACCCCAAAACCTAGTTATTTTTTCATATTCATCATAGGTTGTTTCTGTATATTCATCTCCTAATTTTTCTCTTAATATTCTTTTAATACATATTTGTACTGCGGTGTCAAATTCTGTACTACTATTTCTAAATCTATCTTCGTGTTGTGATTTAAGAAATGGCTTTTTTAGGTGTTGTAAAATGAAAAATAGACTATCACATTGTAAATCCTGAATAAGGTCATGCGATGTACTTTGTGGTTCTTGTTCAACGATCACATGTTGTTGTGTTTGTGCCGAATTAATAAAAAGGGATATTTCTGCACTGCAAAGAGGACACTTTGGATTATCTGTTTCTAAAATAGGCGTTAAACATGCTTGATGAATCGCTTTTCCGCAACATGTTAAAGAATATTTTGGTGAGTCGTTATTCATGTTGGTTAAACATATACAGCAATCTTCATCAACAGGCGTTCTACAAACGAATACAGGGTGTGCATTCCCAAACGCATTTCCCAACAAAGAACAAAAGACAAACAAGAAAGAAAGACAATACTTTTTCATAATTTCCCTACGAGCTATAAGAACATATTTTTTATGACTTTGATATAGAATAAAGCAGTTTTTATAGGCGTGCAAACGCCCTATGGTTTGTATATTTTTTGTTACAGGCAGACATGGTCAAAAAAGAACAGCCGCGGTTGGACGACCGCGGCTGTTTGTGAATTTTTTGATTGGGTTTACTTCCCTAGCAACTCATTTAAATAATCACCAATTTTATCAATCGCAATGCGTTCTTGTTTTAATGTATCGCGGTCGCGGACGGTAACTTTTTGATCTTCAAGGCTGTCGAAGTCAAAAGTAAAACATGCCGGCGTTCCAATTTCGTCTTGTCGTCGGTAGCGTTTTCCAATTGAACCAGTTTCGTCGAACTGAATTTTGTAACCTTGTTTTTTAAGTTTGGTATAAATGTTGCGTGTTTGTTCAGAAAGTTTTTTTGTGAGCGGCATAATCGCGGCGGTAATAGGCGCCATGTTTGGTGCAAATTTTAAAACCGTACGCGTTTCACCTTCAATTTCTTCTTCGTTGTATGCATCAAAAATAAGTGTTAAAAATAATCGATCAACACCAACAGAACTTTCTACAACGTGTGGTGTGTACGATTTTTTTGTTTCATCATCAAAGACCGCTAATTCTTTTCCGGAATTTTTGCTGTGTTGTGAAAGATCAAAATCGGAGCGGTGTGCGATACCTTCTAACTCTTTCCACCCGAATGGAAATTGATATTCAACGTCTGTACAGCATTTTGAATAATGCGCGAGTTCGTCGGTCTCGTGTTTGCGCAAACGAACTTTTTCCATATCAAGTCCAAGTTCTTTGTAAAATTGCATTCTGTTTTTTATCCAGACATCAAAATATTTATCTGAAGATTCTGGTTTGCAGAAAAATTCTAATTCCATTTGTTCGAATTCACGAACTCTGAATAAAAATTGTTTTGGTGTAATTTCGTTTCTGAACGCTTTACCAATTTGCGCGATACCGAATGGAATTTTTACTCGATTTGTGGAAATTACATTTTTAAAATTTACAAAAATTGTTTGTGCTGTTTCCGGACGCAAATAAGCGATTGAAGAATCGTCTTGCATCGCGCCGACATTTGTCTGAAACATTAAATTAAATTGTCGCGCCGCGGTCCATTTTTTTTGACCGCAAGAAGGGCATGCTTTTTCTAAATCAGTCTCGTCTGCTCGAAAACGTTTTTTACAATTTAAACAGTCGACCATTGGATCACTAAAATTAGAGACGTGACCGGAGGCAACCCACACCGGTTCGGCACCAAGAATCGCACCATCGATTAAAAGAACTTCTTCGTTTTGGCTGGTTACATTTTTTAACCAAGTGTTTTTTATGTTTTGTTTTAATTGCGCGCCGAGCGGGCCAAAGTCGTAGACACCATTTAATCCAGAATAAATTTCTGCAGATTGATAAACAAAGCCTCTGCGCTTGCAGAGCGAGACTATTTTTTCTAACGTTACTTTCGTTGACATTTTATTCCCTTTTTAATTAGCTCGTTCGATGAATTAAGAGATAAAGTTTCTATTGTTTTGAAATTTATTTACTAGACCGCTCGTCTCGAGTGATTTTTTATTAAAAATTGTATCGAGAGATTCGTGCTGGTAATTATCTCTAATCAATTACCGTTCGCCCTGAGGGATTTCGAGTTTTTTTAAACGAGAAATTGTCTCGAAGGGTTTCTTCGAACGGACCATTTTATTAGTATATCACAGCAGGAATAAATGAAAACGATAGGAAACTGCAAGATTTAATTCGATTTGTAGAATGTTTAAACAAAAAAAGTTCTCCCCCGGTCATGCAACCGGGGGAGAACTTTAAAGCCTACTAATTAACGATTTAAAATTGGTCTAGCTGCTGGAGGTTCTGGAAGTTCGGGGCCGTGTAACAACGATGCTTTTTTTTCCGCTTGAAATTCTTGTCTTTCTAATTCATATTTCATTCTTGATAGTTCTTCTCTTTTATTCCTAAGATATTCACGGAAGCTTTCCAAAGAACGGTCAATCATTTTTGGATGATATTTTTCTGCTAATTCTTCATCTATATTGGAAATAACCTTGTCAAAGCGGTCTAGCTTTCTTTGTATTTGACGTTTTCTGCGACTAGCTTTTTGTCGGTCCAATTTTGTTGTTATTGGTTTTAGTGCTTCTTTCGCAGATTCAATAGCATTTTCTATTTGCCTTTTCAATCTATCACTTTTTTTTTGCCATCGTGTTTCTGCTTGTTGCCCAAATTTTTTTACTGATTCATCTATTTCACCAATGCGTCTTTGAAATTGTTCGCCATATCTTTTTGCTGATTCGCCAACTTCTCCCATGCGTCTTTGGAATCTATCAGTTTTTTCTTTTCTAGCAGCTTTTCTTGCTGGTTCAGTGCGCTTTTTGTGTAATTTTTTTACTTTTCTTAGTTCGGGGGTTCTTATAAATTTGGTAGCATCTTTAACGAGTTTACCTTCACCTGTTGCCATTCCAGCTGCTCCCATACTTGCTATTCCAAGCCCCACAGGTATTCCTACTCCTGTTCCAGCGACTATTGCGCCGCCGACGTATAATGACATGCCTCCAAGGTAAAGAGCCATTGCCTTTCTATCAATTCCAAAATTATTCAAAAGTCCTTCAAGATTTTTGCTATAAATTATTGGCATTGATCTAATATTTCTTATCATTTGGTATAAAAGATCTTTAATCTGAGTGTTCAATGTAATTATTTGATTGTTCATCTGAAGTTCTTGAATTCGCAATTTATGTAAAAGAAACAATTGCAGGTTAGCTCTTTCTGCTGGATTCATAAATGCTTGTTGTGAAACAGCATCTTTATATCTGATGGCTGCTGCGTCGACAATTTGATTAAATTGTTTGTTAACATTACCAGAGAAAGATGACCAAGCTGCATCATATCCGGTTCTTGGCGGTATTATTGTAGTGCCAAGTTTATTTGCCAATTCCATATATTGTTTTTCGGCGGCGCCTACTTTTTTGTTTTCTTTTGATAAAGCTGATTCCAAGCCTTTAAAAAATCTAGCTTTTGAACGTTCTTTTTTAAGCATCTTTAAAACATCGTCAAGTTCTTTATCAAATAAATGTGTTAAAAAAACTTTTTCAAGTTGCTTCATCAATTGTTTACATTTTCTTTCTTGTTTGACCAGTTCGTCGACCATGTTGTAGTGAATCATTGTTCGTAGCGTTACAAAATCTATTTCTTCAACATCTGGTTTTGCTTCGTTAACTTTGTTGTAGATTGTTTGATATAAAGTTTCTGCTTGAGTTCTTGTTTCGTGTATAGAATCTTTAACTGATTTTAGAATATCATTCCACGCGTCTTGCATTGCAGGAGTGGTTAGCACAATATTCTCAAGCCCTCCACGCAATTTTCTAGATTTTTCGCGCATTTTTTTTACTGATGCTCCATTTTGTGTTTGTTTATATTCGGTTATTTCTTGTTTTGTTGGTTCTCTCCATAAAACAATTTCTTTTCCTGTTGTTTGCGAATATACATCGCCACAGCATAATGCTAATGTAAGTAGCGATGTGGTTATAAATACCTTCTTCATTATTTATTCTCCTTTTTATCACAACACATCTTTATTTTTCAGTAGGACTTTCTTGTGCGACCGGGGCTGCTTCTTCACTTGTTTGTTCTTCTATTGGTTCTGGCGGTTCGTTTTTAAGTTCTTCTAATTTTGTTTTATAGCGTTGATCCATTGATGTAATTTTTTTACTAATATCATCAAGACTTTCTTTAATTGTGCGTTCAATTTCAATTAATTCATTAACCATTTGATAGTGTAACTCTGTCTGAGTTAAAACAAATCGTAATTGTTGTAATTTACCACCAGCGCCAATATGTTTTGTGTATTCTTCATGATAAAGATTTTCAGCGTCGGTTCTTGTTTTGTGAATTGCGTCTTTAATATTTTTCAAAATTGCGTTCCATGCTTCTTTAATTTCTGGATTTGCAATTGGAACAGCGGTTAATTCGGTTTGTAGTTTTCTAGAATCGGTTTTTATATTAGTTATAGATTGTAGGAGTTCTGTATCTGTTTTGGAATACATGTTTGCATAAAATAATGCCATTAATGCAAACAGGATATACTTAAAAAATTTTTTCATAACGTCACTCCCTTTTTATAAAAAAAAGATAGCGGAAATATTTCCGCTATCTTTTCCGGCATTATCTTGCCTCAGATATATCTTCTTCAGGAATATTGAGATCTACTTCATTATTTGTAGTTGTTCCTGACAACGCAGAACGCATCTTTTGTCTTTGCTCGTGGCCGGCTCTTTGTTCTTTTTGTAGTCGTCTGACTTTTTTAACCTGACCTGTGTATACGGCACCAACAGTTTTAAATGCACGAATATTCGCTTCCTTGGAATATGCATCCGCAACGAGGTTATCGATGCCTTTCCCAACATTTTCTACAAGAGAATCCATTGCTTGTTGTATTTTGTTAAGTTCTTCTTTTATTTTGCGTTGTTTTTTCAACATTTTGCTAAGTGTGTTGTAATATACTTCTGTTTTTTTAAGTTCAAATTGAACACGGTCAAATGTTCCGCCAGCTTCTTTTTGGGCTTCATATTTTTTGGTAGTTAGTTCTTCGGCTTCGGCTTTTAGTTCTGTCATTCGTGTTTTAAAGCTTTCTAACATTATATCCCATGCGTCAGACACAACCTGATTTGTTATTTCTATACTGCCAATTCTTTTTTGTTCGGCATTAGATTTTGCTCTAACGCGGTCTACTTTAGCTCCGAGTTTTGCAAGAGAAACTTGTTTTTTTTCGACTGCGCGGCGTTCTTTTTTTAACGTCCGTTTTTCTTTGAATTGAGCTTGTTTTTTTTGTAGTTTTTCTTTTAGTCCACCAAATGGACCAGGTTGGACACTGTTACCGATCAATGCAAACGATAGTAATAATGCAATTGTTAGATTCTTTTTCATAACTCCACTCCCTTTTTGGTTATGAATAATAAAATTATTAGTTACTACAAATTCTTTTTTTTAAGTTAAAATAACTTTTTGTATTTATAGCTTTATGCCTAATATAATAATTTTCTATTTGAAAAGTAAAGGACTTAGCAAAGATGAACGAACTATTTTTTCTTTTGCATGTGATTATTGTTGCGATTACTGCTTTAGCAGCGTTGAAGCTAGGGAAAGAGGCGCTTGTTGGATTAATTGGAATTTTGGCTATTTTGGCAAATCTTTTTGTAGTTAAACAGACAACGCTATTTGGTTGTAATGTTACATGTGGCGATGTTTACATTGTTGGTTCCATTTTTGCGTTGGGGCTTCTACAGGAATATTTTGGTAAAAAAATTGCACATAAAGCAATCTGGATAGGTTTTTTTATGGCGGTGTTTTATGTAATTATGTCGCAGATGCATCTTTTATATATTCCGAATAAGTTTGATGTAATGCAAAAACATTTTTTACCAATTTTAAAACATATGCCGCGAATTATAATAGCATCGCTTGTGGCGCATATTGTTGCACAGTATGTGTTGGTTGGACTAAATACTCTATTTAAAAATATGTCTTCATGTAGATATTTGGTTGTTCGTAATACTGGGGCATTAATTTGTTCTCAAGCTGTTGATACTATTTTGTTTGGTTTTATTGGATTATATGGAATTGTTCATTCAGTTGTGCAAGTGATGTTTTTTAGTTTTATTATTCAACTGATTATTATTGCATGTACTGTGCCGTTCATTGCTATTGCGAAGCGGTGGTTTAAAAAAACGAGTTTTAAAAAGATATGAACAAATTTAAATTTGAAGTTTTACATACATCTAAAAAATCACGTGCGCGAGTTGGGCGAATTTATACGCCGCACGGAATTATTGAAACACCCAACTTTGTTGCCGTTGGAACAAACGGAACATTGAAAGCACTTGATAGCAAATTAACAGATGAACTTGATTTGCAACTCATGTTTTGCAACACCTATCATTTAGTTTTGCAACCAGGACACGAATTAATAAAAAAGGCTGGCGGGTTGCACAAGTTTATGAATCGCAAGGGACCAATCATAACCGATTCGGGAGGTTTCCAGGTTTTTAGTTTAGCGTACGGCGGCGTGCATAACGAATTAAAAAGCAAAGGGACCAAGAAAAATGATGGTGGCGTTTTAAAAATAAACGAAGAGGGTGTTTTGTTTCGTTCGTACCGCGACGGTGCAAAAGTATTTTTGTCACCAGAGACTTCTATCGAAGCGCAAAAAAGTTTGGGTGCAGATATAATTGTCGCGTTTGACGAACTCCCTCCGTACCATATTTCTGAAAGAAAACTTAAAGCATCAGTTGATCGTACGCATCGTTGGGAAAAACGTTCGCTCGATGCACATTTAAAAAATAAAAATAATCAGGCGATGTACGCAGTTCTTCATGGCGGAGTGGACAAAGAATTGCGGAAAAAAAGTTGCGAATATTTAAGTTCGTTACCATTTGATGGTTTTGGAATTGGCGGGAGCATTGGAAAAAACCGAGAAGAAATGGTCGAATTATTAAAATATCTTATGCCGATGTTACCAAAAGAGCGACCAAACCATTTGCTTGGTGTTGGCGATTTGCCATCTATCGAACAATCAATCCCACTTGGCGTAGACACGTTCGACAGTTCGCATCCAACAAAATGCGCGCGCCACGGGTTGCTTTTTACACGACATGGATTTAAACGAATTGCGCAGAAAAAGTATTCAGAAGATTTTGGCCCGCTAGAAGATGGCTGCACGTGCCCGGCGTGTGCGCATTATTCTATGGCGTATTTGCATCATTTATTTAAAGCGCACGAAATTACGGGAATGACACTCGCGAGCATTCATAATGTTCATTTTATGATTCAGTTGATGAAGCGGTATCGTGAACAAATTCTGCGCGATGAGGTTTAGCGGGGTGGTTGTTCGAATGGAATTAACTCCCTAAAATATTCTTGTTTGTATTGCGTATATATTTTTTTTGCCATTTTATGGTTCACTGCGAATCTTATGATTGTTTTTTCAAGTTCTGAATAGGTTGAAGTTCTATAGTTGGTTCCCAATTTTATTTTTAATATTTTTCTAATACATTTTTCTTTAGCCCGGTTAAAATGTTGATTGGACATTTGTCCCTGAAAAATATCTATACCCCATAGATTGTATAAGATCGAAAACAGATGTTCATCATCCATGCGCATTATGTCTATTTTTGACTCAGCTGGCGCGGTTCTTGGTTGTCTTTGGAAGTCTTCAATTGATTGACCATCGTTAAGAATGCTTCTTATTCCTTCTAAATGATCGTTTAATTGGTCTTTCTGCTCTTCATTAAGAACCAATCCCCTGCCCGACATATTTCCTGCGAACAAAGAGAGACTTATAAATAAAATAAAAACGGATACGTTTTTCATAATTCTTATTCCTTTCTTTTTTACAGAATTTACAACCTGTCGTTGATGATATTTATTTTTTAAGGGGGAAGTCAAGAGAGGGGGTGAGAGTTGGAGGGGATGTTTTTGTTTGCCGTTCGTTCCCGTTCGCCCTGAGCTTGTCGAAGGGTTTCT
>Ga0209045_1001279_pt1 | contig 23822 bp, 19 predicted proteins | sample SaaInlLV_10m_DNA_4_FD_184664 | JGI IMG/M metagenome (GOLD analysis project Ga0209045, IMG submission 184664) | Marine microbial communities from expanding oxygen minimum zones in the Saanich Inlet - Saanich Inlet SI072_LV_200m_DNA (SPAdes) (version 2) | ecosystem: Environmental > Aquatic >...
AATCTATAGTTGAATATATTTCACAAGATAGTGTAAGTCGTGCATTGTTATATGCATATTTTTTAAAAACAAAGATTGAACTATTGGCTACTTCACCATGTATGGGAGTAGAATGTAAATATAAAAATGTATATCAAGATTGTAGAGTTTATATTATTGATTCATATTTGGTATTTTATTCAGTAAAAGAAGATCATATAATCATTAGAAGAGTTTTATGGAAAATAATATAAATAAAATCATGATTGATAAAAATAGTGTAGTAACTTATAATAATGGTGAAATAGAATTAAAAGTTTCTATTGATAACAATAAAGAAACCATTTGGCTAACTCAAAAACAAATTGTAGCGTTATTTGAAAAAAATCAAAGTGTTATAAGCCGACATATTAATAATATTTTTAAAGATGGTGAAGTAGATGACAAAAGCAATATGCAAAAAATGCATATTGCAAATTCTGACAAACCAGTAAATTTTTACAGTCTTGATATAATTTTAGCTATTGGTTATAGAACAAATTCTAAAAAAGCAATAGAATTTAGAAAATGGGCTACAAAAGTTTTAAAAGAATATATTGTAAATGGTTATGCAATAAATAGTGAAAAAATTACAATTGATAGATTTTTACACCTTGAAAATGATATGAATAATTTAAAACAAAAAGTAAATAATATTAACAACTTGATAGATTCCAATAAGCTAGAAATAAAGCAAGGTATATTTTACAATGGACAAATCTATGACGCATACGCTTTTACAAATGATTTGTTAAAAAGTGCTAAAAAGGATATAGTTTTAGTTGATAACTACATAGATGACACAGTTTTAACACTTTTTAGTAAGTATGAAAAATTACACTTTACTATTGTCTCAAAGTCAATAAATAAACAATCAAAGCTTGATATAAGTAAGTATAATCAACAGTACAATAATCTAACAATAAAAACTTCAAATAATTTTCACGATAGATTTTTACTTATAGACAATAAAGAATCTTATCATTTAGGAGCAAGTTTGAAAGACTTAGGTAAAAAAGTATTTGGATTTAGTAAAATGGACATAAGCTTATTTCAGATGATGAAAAAATTAGAGGAAAATAAATAATGATAAGAACTAAAGTTCAATACAGTGAGGCAATAAATGACGAATCGTAAAAAAGTATTATTAGTATTTGGGACACGACCAGAAGCTATAAAAATGGCACCTCTTGTAAAACAGTTTCAAAAAGACATTATTAATTTTGAAACAAAAGTATGTGTAACAGCACAACATAGAGAGATGCTAGATCAAGTATTAGATTTATTTGATATTATTCCTGATTATGATTTAAATCTTATGAAACCTGGACAAGATTTATATGATATTACTGCAAATGTATTATTGGGTATGAAAGATGTATTAAGTGATTTTAAACCTGATGTTGTTTTGGTTCATGGAGATACTACAACTACATCAGCTACTTCTCTTTCTGCATTTTATCAACAGATCAAAATAGGTCATGTTGAAGCAGGTCTTCGTACTGGAGATTTACTTAGTCCTTGGCCAGAAGAAGCAAATAGACAAATTACTGGAGTATTAGCAAATTATCATTTTGCACCTACAACTACATCAGAAAATAATCTTCTTAAAGAAAGTAAAGATTCAAAAAATGTAATAGTTACAGGAAATACAGTAATAGATGCATTATTTTTAGCACTTGATAAAATTAAATCAAACCAAGATTTAGAAAATCAAATAGCAAACTATATTGAATCTTGCTTTAATAATTCAAAATTCAAAATTCAAAATTCAAAATTCATTCTCGTAACTGGGCATAGAAGAGAAAATCATGGTCAAGGATTTATAAATATTTGTAGAGCATTAAGAGAGCTAGCAGTAAATAATCCTGAATTAGATATAGTATATCCTGTACATTTGAATCCTAATGTACAAAAGCCAGTAAAAGAGTTATTGTCAGATATTGATAATGTATACTTGATAGAGCCACTTCAATATGAACAATTTATTTATATGATGGATAAATCATATTTTATTATTACAGACTCGGGTGGGGTACAAGAAGAAGCTCCAAGTTTAGGTAAGCCTGTATTGGTTATGAGAGATACTACTGAACGACCAGAAGCATTAGAAGCTGGTACAGTTAAGCTTGTAGGTACAGATACAAAACTGATAATAAACGAGGCTCAAAAGTTAATTGATGATAAAATAGAGTATAACAAGATGAGTAAAGCACATAATCCATATGGTGATGGTCATGCTTGTGAAAAAATAGTAGAATTTTTAAAGGAAAGTAAATAATGTATAATAAACAAATATGTGTAATAGGTCTTGGATATATAGGCTTACCAACAGCAGCACTTCTTGCAAATAGAGGATATGATGTACATGGTGTAGATGTAGTTCAATCTACAGTAGATATTATAAATCGTGGAGAGATACATATAGTAGAGCCAGAGCTTGATACTTTTGTAAAAGCAGCAGTAAATAGTGGTAAACTAAAAGCAGATTTGAAACCTTGTGAAGCAGATGTATTTATACTTGCTGTTCCTACTCCTTTTCATGATGGGTTTGTACCAAATATTGATTATATAGTAAGTGCTACAAAAGCTATAGCACCATATGTAAAAGAAAATGATATAGTAATACTAGAATCAACATCGCCAGTAGGTACTACAGATACAGTAGAAAAGATACTAAAAGCAGAGCGTCCTGACTTATTCAAAATTCAAAATTCAAAATTAAACATTCAAAAATCTTCGATTTTTGTAGCTCATTGCCCAGAGAGAGTACTTCCTGGTCAAATAATGAGAGAACTAGTAGAAAATGATAGAATTGTAGGTGGTACTACACCTGAAGCTACAGAAAAAACAGTAGAATTTTACAAGACTTTTGTAAGTGGTGAAGTGCTAAGTACAGATGCTAGAACAGCAGAGATGGCAAAACTTACAGAAAATAGTTTTAGAGATACAAATATAGCTTTTGCAAATGAACTAAGTATACTTTGTGATAAATTTGAAATAGATGTATGGGAACTCATAAAACTTACAAATAGACACCCAAGAGTAAATGTACTTAATCCAGGTGCTGGGGTTGGTGGACATTGTATAGCTGTTGACCCTTGGTTTATCGTTCATGCAGGTGGTGCTGATGCTAAGATTATACGAACAGCAAGAGAAGTAAATACTTATAAAACTGAGTGGGCAATCGAGAAGATAAAAAATGAAGCTTTAGTTTTTGAAAAAGAAAATGGAAGAAAAGCAAAGATAGCATGTATGGGTTTAGCTTTTAAGCCAGACATAGATGATCTAAGAGAGTCACCTGCTGTATATATCACTACTACACTTATAAATCAAGGTTTTGAAGTATTGGCAGTAGAACCAAATATAAATGAGCATAAAGATTTTGATATAGTTAACTATAAAGTTGCTTTAGAAGATGCAGATGTAGTTACATTTTTAGTTGCTCATAAAGAGTTTAAAAATTTAGAGATAGAAACATATTTAGATTTTTGTGGAGTTTTAAAGTAGTATGAAATTGAAACAAATAGATAATATCTATTTATTGGATTTTTTAACATATTCTAGGAAGTTAGTTGATTTGTACTCTGTACCTAGAAATAGTTTAAGTACTGAATGGATTGATATTAAAGTATCTATTTCTAATTCGATTATATCTCTTTATAAATATTCTAATGATTTGTATACAAATGAATTATTTAAAAACAATAAAAATAGCATACGATTTTATTCTTTTTATTTTGATTTGATTTTATCTAAGTTAAGACATTCTTTATTTACCGAGACACCAAAAGATTCGTTTGCAGATTTATATCCTAGTAGTGCAAAAGAGATAGCTTCTATTGCCCAAGAACTTTTCAATAGCCAAGAGATAGATGATACCTTTGATACAAATTTTCAAAGATTGGTATTTAAAATATTTATCATGTACGATTTTATTTTTTACAAAGATGAAGGGTGTTTTACAAGTTTTGAATTAAATAAAGATTTATTTATGAAGATAAAAGATTCTGCATTGCTGCCTGTTAAAGGGAGTGATTCTAAGGACTTTGGTCAAAATGTAATTATGAATATATTATCTGATACTTTAGATGATAGAACTAGTGAAAATATTTATAATATGTATATTGATAAAACGAAAGAATCTCCTATCAAGATAGAACCTTTTAGCTATTTTTTAGGTTTTAAGATATGGAAGATATCAAAAATAATTCATGCTACTTTAGAATTTAAAAATATAAAAGATTTAGATGCTAATAACAAAGAATTTAAAAATAAATTTAAAATATATTTGGAAGAACAAAAACAAATTGTAAATGATTTTTACTCTAATAAAATCACAAATATAGAGCTGTTTCAAAATATAACAAAGCTAGATAAACTACTACTAAATGATAGTTTATTTAAAAAATCACTATGCCAATATAGAGATGATAGTATTGAATATAGAAATAGATATAATATACAAGGTATTGAGACATCTTCAAAAGATAATATTTTAGAAAAATTACTACAAAAAATGATTTCAAATTCAAAAGAAGATCATGATAGATTTAAATTTTATAGAGTTTTAGAAGATAAAGATACAACTATAAAAGATTTAGCTTATTTGATTGAACTAATGGGACAAAATATAAATAAATCAGAGGACTTAGAAATAGTAGGAATGTTAAGATCTGGTATGCTTTTGGCACATTGTATTAATATATCTCAAGGATTGTACAAGCCTGTTATTATGTTTTCATCTTTTCCCTATATATCTTTTTTACCAAGAATAAATAGAAATAGTACAAATATCGTATTTGTAGACGAATCTATAAAAAGTGGTTTTAGTACAGAATTAGCAAATCTTTATAAACAAAGAACTCTTAATATGCAGGATGTAAATATATTTAACTACACTTCAAAAGTAATATCTATCGTAAATTTTAAAGATTTTAAAAAAGAGCAGACTATCTCTACAAATAATAGTATCGCAAATCTTAATATCAAGAACAATCAAGTGGTATTGGATAAAGAATCAATAGTTGAAGATGAAATTTCAATGATATTTGACTGGAAAAAGTATTTTGATACACTACAAGAAGATGATATACAAAATATTGATGTACAAGTTGATGTTGTACCAAGGTTAGATGTAACTAAACTTTTAGCAAATAGCAATAGTTTATTTTATGTGGCAAAATTATTTGCAGATGAATTATCAAGTATAGATGATGAAAAAATCATTCTATATTCATCTACTGATGAAGGTAAACTACTTGTAGATAGTACTATTTTTGCCTATAAGGTCTTATATCCAGAAAATAAAAAAACTTTTTATCTCAATAAACAAAAAGCAAAAGATAGATATGTCGCAAAGAAAATAAAACTAATCATAGTAGATATGACTATTGATAGTATGGCTACAATTGCAAGAACTTTAAGATTTGATTTTGGACTTGATTTAGATAAAGCAGATAAATATTTTACTATATTTGCTAGTGAAGAATCAAAAGTTAAACTAAAAGATAAATTATTTAGTATAAAAAGCTTAAGAGATTAGATATGATAGCAAGTATATTTAAAGATGATTTTAAAAATTATGAAATCTTGTACCATAAAGAAAATAATTTAGCAGATAATATGACAATGGGCAAAACAAAATTTGAATTAAAAAAAGAAATAAGAGAAAATAAAAAGAATTTATATAAAAATATTATCGAAAAATGGGCTAAAGTTGAGCTGTATATGATAGGGCTCGTATTTGTTATACTTACAGGGCTTGTGACAAATCAGCTTTATAGTAGCTCTTTATTATCCATAAAAAAGTGTTCTTTATCTTGGGGGTCATTTTTTATGGCACATTTATTTGTAGTAGGTAGTTTTGTGTTGTTAATGATATTTGCTAAAGAGTTAGTGAGTCTATTTGTAAGTGATGTAAGGTTGCAACCAAATAAAACATTGTTGATGTTACCTGTATATTTGATACCAATATTTTCTCAAATAAATAGTGCTTTGATTGATCTCAATTGTCAAGGGGCTTATCCTCAGATTGGTTTTAGTTCTTTACTCATAGGTGTAATTTTAGTGAAGTATCTTTTTGATGGACTTGAAAATATAAGTTTAAAAGTTAAAAATATACAGTCAAAAGAACTCAATGTAAACACTTATCTTATCGATTCTAGTTCAGATAATTATGCGAGTAGTACACTTGGGATGAAAGGATTATGAGAAGTGAATAAAAAAAATATAGTTATATATGCCATAGTATTTTTTGTAATATTTGCTATAGAGTTTGGGCTAAATTCTTATCTTTCTTTTACGATTGATAAAGAGCAATATTTATTTTATCAAAACTTGATGAATGTCTTGCCTTTATTTACTACATTGTTAGGTTTTGGTACACCTTTTGCTGTTGTATACTTAACCTCACTATCAAAATATAACAATAAGGTGTATTTGTTAGAATCTAATCTATTTACTTTATATTTTAGTTTATTTCTATTTTCTTTTTGTGTTATATTATATAATTTAGAGTATTTAGAACTCTATATACTTATAGCTCTTATTTTAGGTTTTTTTAATGCCATAAAACAAAATTCTGTCAATTTTTACTTAGCGAAAAAAGAACTAAATAAAAGCTCAGTTATAAGACTAAATCAGAAATTGATATATTTGATGGTTATTGTAGTTAGTATTTATTTTTTGACGATAAATAACGATAAAACTGTATCTATGATTTTAGTTACTGGTGAAATTCTAGGACTTTTAGTTCTAACATTTAAATATAGAATATTTTTATTTTCAAAATTCAAGAAAATTAAATCGATATTAAATATATCAAAATATGCTTTTCTTTCTAATTTATTTAGTATGATTAGCCTTGCAACACCTATTGTATTATTAAATTATTTTGAGTATTCTAGTGCTGAAATAATTTCATTTTCTATTGCATATTCGTTATTGAAATATTCTGGTATATTACTAGCTCCTTTTATGCAATTAATCACACCTTATTTTACCCCTATAAAAAATGATTTTGAAAAAGTTAAAATACTTTATAAAAAGTATGCTATTTTACTTTTTGCTTTTGGTATTATTATCAGTTTTGTGATGTTCTTTTTATCTGAATTTATAATAAATACATTTTTCAGTCAAGAATATAATAATGCTGTAGATATATTTAATGTTTTAATATTTTCTTTACCTTTTTTATTTGTAAATAGTTTCTCAATGTCTTTGATTTCTAGTGTTATTAGTGTAAAAATAACTTCTATAATAGTACTTTTTACAATGTTGATGATGATAATTGGTAATTATTTTATTCACTTTTTTTATTTAAATATTTACTGGCTATCAATATTTATAGTTGTTTATAATTTAGCAATAATGTTTATTTCTTCTTATAATCTTTTAAAAGAAAGATGTAATTAATGCTTACATATTTATTAAATAATATTTTTATATTTCTATTGATGTTTTTTAATAGAAAGTTATTCTTATTTTTTTGGATATTGTTTTCTGTTTCAGTAATTATATATTTTTTACCAACTACAGGCGATGATTATATATACTACAAGGGTGATTATGATAGTTCATTTTTTGATTTTGAATTTCCTTATTTTCATTCTTCTTATCCTTTGGATGCTGAACCATTTTATAAATTTTATACATCTGTAGTTAAGGTAATTATAGGGATACCATTTAATGGATTTTTAGTTTTAAATTTTGTTCTTTGTTCTTTATTATTATTTAAGATTTTAAAGCACCTATTTAATGACAACTCTATTGTAATATTTTATTTGTTTTCATTATTGACAATTGTTCCAACTATTTATTACTTTTCCCCTAGAAGTTCTATAAGTTTTATATTTGCAGTATACGCTTTTATTTTTTATATTCAAAATAAAACTTTTAAAGGTATTTTTTTCTCATTTATTTCGATAGGATTTCATTCTCAATTTATACCTATTTTATTTATACTTTATTTGGGGAATATGTACAATAAATTTATTTTATCAAAAATTGAAAGAAAAAGAAATTATGTTATATTCTTTTCTTTAATTATTATTTTTGTATTAGTATTATTATTAAAATATCCAATATTAATATATAAAATAATAATTCTATTTGTTTCATCTTTACCTTCTGCTTCGTTGATTGAAGGAAAGCTACACTATTTTGAAATGGAATCTGGTGGTATAAGAATGACATCATTACTATCAATAATAGTTTTCCCATTTTTATACTTTATTGCTGTACGACATAATTATTTTGAAAAATTATTTAAAAATACTCTTTCTTCTGAAATGAGATATAATTTTATATTATTTTTTGGATTAAGTTTATTATTTAGTGGAATAGTTAATTTGATATTTTGGGACTTTTCTCATATAGCCAGTAGAATATCCCGTTTTAGTGACTATATGTCATTATTAATACTTGTGCCTACAATACTTTTATCTATGAAAAATAAATTTGTATTATTACCTATATTTTTATGTGTTTTAGCTATTTTGGTTATATATGTTTACCCCACATTATATAACTTTGAATTAAGTATATTTTAAAAGGAGAATGGTTTGACTAAAAAAAGATTATCGATAAATATTGTAGGAAAAGTTCCACCTCCTATTGGTGGAGTTACAATTCATACATTAAGATTATATGAGTGGCTTCAAAAAAATGATGAAATAGATGTGAAATTAACTGCATTAAATCAACATAAAATAGATGATGAAAACATCAAGTATGTTGGTAATTATCCATTGTGGATAATCAAAAAAATATTCTTTGGCTTTAAAGAAAATATAGTACATTATCAAGGTGCTAATTATTTTGGACTAATTATTTTGTATATTATAAATATAATTCATCCTAGTTTTAAATTAATATTATCAATTCATGGTGAAGGGTATATGAAAAGACTTTTAAATAAAAATATTTTAAGAAAAGTAATTTTTAATATTTTAAATAAACTTGATGGGATAATATGTGATGAAAAACATTTGAAAGAACAATTAAAAGAGAATGGTATAAAAAATAATAATATGTATATAGTTGATCCTTTTTTGATGCCCAATGCTGATAAGAAAAAAGAATATCCACAGTATGTAAAAGATATTTTTAATACTAAAGACTTTTTAATATCTGCAAATGCGTTTAATGTAGATAAATTAAATGAAGATTCTGATTTATATGGATTGAATATTTTATCAGCATTAGCAAATAAACTCAATGAAAATAATATAAAATTTAAAATGATTATACTGATAGCCTGTATCAATGATAAAGAATATATTAATAAATTATTTAAGAACAATAACAATATATATATAGTATCTGACAATGACATCAATGGTTGGCAGATCATATCTGATAGTAATTTGATGATAAGATCAACAAGTACAGATGGAAATGCTTTATCGATATACGAAGCATTGTCTTTTAATGTGCCTGTTATAGCTAGTGATGTTGTACCAAGAGATAAAAATGTAATCTTATTTGAGTATCCAAATATTGATAATTTGTATGAAAAAGTTATCAATATAGTTAGTCGTAAAGTACAATTAAATATAAAATTAGATAATAATATAAAACTTTTTCAAGAAGTATATAGGAAAATAATATGAATATAGCATTATTTTTAAAAAAAAATATTACAAAAATGCCTTTTTATTTGGGTAATATAACAGCAAAAATACCATATAGCATAAGACCAGGTATTTCATCTACTTATAATTTAAGAGTAAAAGAAATCAGAGAATTTGAAGATATGTCAAATGATGATAAAGAGATTCACTTATACAAGCAAATGAAAAATATAACTATATATGCTTATGAAAATATACAGTTTTACAAAGAGTATTATTTATCGAAAGAATTCAACCCCAAAGATGATTTAAATTCTTTTGAGGATATAAAAAAAATACCAATAATAAATAAAGATATTTTAAGAAAATATGATATAGAAGATAGAAGTGGAATGATAAAAAACAGATACAAAGTAAATACGGGAGGATCTAGTGGCTCTCCTTTTTCTTTTTATATAACTCCTGATTCTATGGGTACAGAATGGGCTCACATGCATAATATATGGAAAAATTTAGATTTTGTATATTGTGACTTAAAAGTTGTTTTTGGAGGGAGAAGTGATGTCTCAAATGGTATAGAATATGATTCTTTAAGACATTCTTATGCTATAGATTTATACACTGATTATAATAAAATATACAATAAAATATTTAATGTTTTTAAAACAAAACCAATAAAATATTTTCATGGATACCCTAGTGCTATATACGATTTTGTTTTATTTTTAGAACAAAATGAAGAATTGTTAAATATAGTTAAGTCTAAAGTAAAGGGTGTCTTTTTTGGTTCAGAGTTTCCTATTCCCCTTTTTCGAGATAAAATTGAAAAAGTATTAAATGTAAAAACTATTTCATGGTATGGACATACTGAAAGAACAATACTTGCAGGAGAAAAAGAAGTAAGGGGAAGATATTATCCATTTCAAACATATGGTTATACAGAAGCTGTAACAAATAGTGATAATACATTGTCTCTTGTAGGTACGAGTTTCTATAATTTATCATCTCCATTTATTAGGTATAATACCGATGACACTGTTAGTGATGTAACATACTTAAATAATAAAAACATATTAGAATCTTTCACTATTTTGGATGGTAGAAAAGGTGATTTTATTTTAGATAAAAAGGGTAAAAGTATATCACTTACTGGATTGATATTTGGCAGACATCATGAAATATTTGATTTTATAAAGTATTTGCAAATAGGGCAAAATAATATGGGATTTGCTACTATTTATTATGTAGCGAATGAAGTATTAGATACAATTAAGTTATTTGATTCATCAAATATTGATATTAAATTTAGTTTTGTTAGAATTGATAGTCCATTTAGAACTAAAGCAGGGAAAATATTATTGAAAATAAAGGAAAAAAATGAAAATACCGTTTCATAAAACACACACAACAAATGAAGAAATAGATGCAGCAATAGAAGCTATAAAATCTGGTTGGCTTACAATGGGTCCAAAAGTTTTAGAGTTTGAAAATAAATTTAAAGAATTTATTGGTTCATCTGATGCTGTAAATATGAATAGTGCAACGGCTGCTTTGCATCTAGGTTTAAAAGCTGTTGGGTTAAAAGAAAATGATGAAGTTATACTACCCACTAATACTTTTGTAGCAACAGCTGAAGTTGTTACCTATTTCAATGCTATACCTGTATTATGTGACATAGAAGAAAGTACTCACAATATTGATGTAAGTAAAATAGAAGCTTTAATCACAGATAAAACAAAAGCAATTATTCCTGTTCATTTTTCTGGACAACCTTGTGATATGGATGAAATATATATGATTGCAAAAAAGTATAATTTAAAAATCATAGAAGATGCAGCACATTCTGTTCCTAGTACATATAAGGGTGTAAATATAGGTAATCTTAGTAAAACAGATGTAACATGTTTTAGTTTTTATGCTACAAAAACTCTGAGTACTGGTGAAGGTGGTATGGCTACTACAAATAAGGAACAATATGCAAAATCTATGAAAATCAATAGATTGCATGGTATCAGTAAAGATGCTTGGGATAGATATACTACGAAAGCATCTTGGCATTATGATATAGTAGATAATGGATGTAAATATAATAGTACAGATATAAATGCTTCTATCGGTTTAGTACAGCTTAGAAAACAAAATGAATTAAGAGAAATAAGAGCCTCTATAGCATCAAAATATAATGATGCTTTTAAAAATAATGAAAAAATCATATTACCATTTATAAAAGAAGATAGAAGTACCTCTTGGCACTTATATGTAATCAAAATAAATAATAGAAATGAAATCATTGAACAACTTAAAGAATATGACATCGGGTGTAGTGTACATTTTATACCAATACATAAACATACTTATTATAAAAATAAATACGGATATAAAGATGAAGAATATCCAATAGCAAATAAAGTATATGATACTTCTCTTTCTTTGCCAATTTATCCAGATATGAGTGATGAAGAAATAGATTATGTAATCGAAAAAATTAATTTTATAATGAATAAGGAACAATAAAAATGAAACAACTACTACAAGACCTTACAAAAGGTGATATATTACTTGAAGAGATACCTCTTCCCAACTGTGGAGCAAATGAAGTTCTTATAAAGACAGAGAGAAGTCTTATCTCTCCAGGTACTGAGCGAATGCTTTTAGAGTTTGGTAGAGGTTCTTATATACAAAAAGCGAGAGCGCAACCTGACAAAGTAAAGATGGTGCTTGATAAGATAAAAACAGATGGTTTACTTCCTACACTTGAAACAGTATTTGCTAAACTTGGTGAGCCTATGCCTTTAGGATACTGTAATGCTGGTACTGTAATGGATGTAGGTTCTAATGTAACAGAGTTTAAAAAAGGTGATAGAGTCGTATCAAATGGAGCGCATAGTGAGGTAGTAGCTGTAGGTAAAAATCTTGTAGCTAAGATACCTGATGGTGTTTCTTTTGAGCAAGCTTCTTTTACTGTGATAGCTTCTATAGCTCTTCAAGGTATAAGGCTGTTTCAACCCACACTTGGTGAAAAAGTTGTAGTGATAGGGTTAGGTCTTATAGGTCAAATAACTATGGAATTTTTAAAAGCAAATGGATGTGAAGCAATAGGTGTAGATATCGACAATGGTAAAGTAGAACTTGCTCGCTCAAATGGCTTTTTAGCTTTAAACCCTGCAAATGGAGAAGACCCTATATCTTTTGTGGCAAATCTTACTAATGACATAGGTGTAGATGGTGTAATTATTACAGCAGCTACAAAATCAAATGGACCACTTGAACAGGCAGCAGAGATTACACGAAGAAAAGGTCGTATAGTTGCTGTTGGAGCTATTGGTATGAATATTCCAAGACCTCCTTTTTATGAAAAAGAGATATCTTTTCATATTTCTAGTTCTTATGGAGCAGGAAGATATGACGATGCTTATGAGGTAGATGGAATTGATTATCCTATTGGATATGTTAGATGGACTCAAAATCGTAATTTTCAAGCGATACTTCAGCTTCTTTCAAGTGGTGGACTTAACTTTGACTATCTAGTAACTCATAAATATAAGTTCATAGAAGCTCCAAAGGCTTATGATGAGATACTTAACAATCGTGATGCATTAGGAGTAGTACTAGAGTATGAGGCTAAAGAAAATGTAAAAGTAGAGAAAAAAGTAAATCTCAAAAGTTCAAATAGTAGTACAAATACAAAAGATGTAGGTATAGGGATAATAGGAGCAGGAAACTTTACAAAGCTTATAGTACTTCCTATTCTTAAAGATTCAAATGCAAAACTAGTAGGTATATCTAGTGCAAAAGGTTTATCTGGTTCTATATCAGGTAAAAAGTTTGGATTTGATTATAGTACTACTGATTATCAAGAATTATTAAAAGATGAAAATATAAATACAATCTTTATAACTACACGACATAATAATCATGCACAGCTTATCATAGAATCTTTAGAAGCTGGTAAAAATGTATTTGTAGAAAAACCGTTGGCTATAGATATGAAACAGTTAGCACAAGTTGTAAAAGTGTGTAATCAATTAGCAAGTGAAGATAAAATGCCAAAGCTTATGGTAGGATTCAATAGAAGATTTTCACCATTTATAAAAGATATTTTTACTAAAACAAAAGGTAGAAGTAGTGGTCTTGCTATGAATATGACTATAAATGCAGGGGTATTACCAAAAGATTTATGGGTACATGACCCTAAAGTTGGTGGTGGTCGTATCATAGGTGAGGGTTGTCACTTTATAGATACTATGCAATTTCTATCTTCAAGCAATGTAGAGTCTGTATATAGTACAGCTTTAAATAGTGATAAAGAATTAGCTATAAAAAATGATAATGTTATACTAAATATGAAATTTAAAGATGGTTCTATTGGAAATCTAAGTTACTTATCAAATGGAAACAAATCTTATCCAAAAGAGCAGATGAATCTATTTTGTGAAGGTAAAGTTTATGTGCTTGATAACTATAAAAAAGTAAATGGTTACGGAAGTAGTAGTATGAAAAAATGGTCACAAGATAAAGGTCATAAAGATGAGATGATAGGATTTGTAGAAAATATTAAATCATCAGAAGAGAATTTAATCTCTTTAGAATCTTTAGTAAATACAACACTTGCAACATTTGCACATGTAAAATCACTTGAAGAAAATAGAGAAGTTAAGATAAATGAACTTGAAGATGAGTTGAATGAACTTATTAAATAAAGAAAATAATAATTACATCGAATTCGATGGAATTAAAAATAAATCTTCTCAAACCAATCATTATAATAACTTTAATTTATTAAGATTATTTGCTGCACTACAAGTTGTATATTCACATAGTATATCTCATTTAGAAATTAAAAATGAGTATTTAATAGCATTTAGTGATTTTATTTCATATTTTCCAGGTGTTCCTATATTTTTCTTAATAAGTGGATATTTAATCAGCATGTCTTATGACAAAAATCCAAATATTAAAGAATATACTAAAAATAGAGTATTAAGAATAATACCAGGACTTTATGTAAACTTCTTGATTGGACTTATTGTTTTATGGTATTTTGATCAATTTAGTGATATTAGCTTAGTTAGTATATTACCTTGGATTGTCTCTCAACTAACTTTATTCCAATTTTATAATCCTGAATTTATTAGAGATTTTGGAGTAGGTGTGATAAATGGCTCTTTATGGACTATATCCGTTGAATTAGTTTTTTATATGATACTTCCCTTTATATATGTTTTTTTGAAGAAGGATTTTTATAGACGATTTATCGTATTAATGATTATATCTTTATTTTTTTATTTTTTTATTACAAATATAAGTACAAAAACTTTTATATATGAAAAGCTAATAGGTGTTAGTATTTTGCCATATTTATTTTATTTTTTAATTGGTTTATATGTATATAAATATAAAGATACTTTAATCAAGTATCTGGAAAATAAAGTAATACTCTATGCTTTTTTATATGCTTTTATTGTGTTCCTTAGTGTAGATAACTTCGCATATCTTGTGCTGAAGCAATTTGTATATGCACTCTTTATATTTTCATTTGTTTTCTCGTACAAAAAATTAAGTTATACACTTATGAAGCATAATGATTTTACTTATGGTATATATATTTATCATATGTTAGTTGTAAATATATTTATTCAATTAGGCTATATGGGGGGGGTAGAAAATCTATTTTTGGCTTTACTCCTATCTATAATATGTGGAATAATGAGTTACTTCTTTGTAGAGAAACCATTTTTAAAACTAAAAAAGAAAAGTTTATTTAATGAAATCAATAAATAAACTTAAATCAATACTAGAATACATTAAACTTATGGGCTTTAATTGGTTTGTATTTAGAGTAAAATATGAAATATTAAAAAAAATAAACTATTTTGATAAAGTCAATAAATCTATTTTAAAAAAAGTAGCTAGTTGTGATAAAAATTTATTTACTTATGAAAAAACAGGATTGATTAAATCAGATTTTAAAGGTAATAAAAGTTTTATAGAAAAAGCTGATAATGCTATGACGGGTAAAATTTTTGCTTTTTCTAATGAGTACTTTGACTATAGTGATAATAGTAAAATAAATTGGCAAATGAACCCTATATCAAAAGTAAAAGCTAATGCTGACTTATCTTGGAGTAATTTACTAGATTTTGGAGAATATGGAGATATAAAGCTTATTTGGGAGGCTTCGAGATTTCCTCAAGTTTATTTTTTTATCAATGCTTATGCTAAAACAAAAGATGATAAATATGCTGATGCTTGTATATCTCAGATATTAGACTGGATTGATAATAATCCATATCCTAAAGGTGTGAACTATAAGTGTGGTCAAGAGATAAGCTTTAGAATATTTGCTTGGATAAATGCGTTAGAGTATTTTGATGGTTTTATTTCAAATGATGATAAATCTAAAATAGTTGAAAATATCTATATATCATGGCTTAGAATAGATGCAAATATTGATTATGCTGTAAAATCTGTTAAAAACAATCACTCTATAAGTGAAGCAGCTGGTTTATTTATCGTAGGGTTACTATTTCCTCAATTTAAAGAATCAAAAAGATTAGTTGAAAAAGGGCTAAAGTATCTACTGAAAGAAACATCATATCAAGTTTACGATGATGGGTCCTATATACAGCACTCTTTTACTTATCAAAGATTGGCATTGGATGTATTGACATTTGTATTTTTGATTGCAGATAAAAAACAATTTGACATACCTGAAGTTTTAAAACAAAGACATCAAAAAATGATACTATTTTTAAACTCTTTTATACAAGAAAATGGATGGTTGCCAAACTATGGTTCTAATGATGGAGCAAACCTTTTCCCTATAGACAGTAGTGACTATAGAGATTTTAGAACTAGTCTGAACTTCGCTATGGGCAAATCAGATTTTTTTAATCTACAAGGTATAAAAAATACTGTTTTTGAAAAAAATATGGAGTTTGATGATGGTGGATATTATATACTGCGAAACGATGATATATTTAGTTTTGTAAGATCTCATAGTTATATAGATAGACCGGCTTCTAATGATATGTTTCATCTTGATATTTGGCACAAAGGCAAAAATATATTTTGTGATACAGGGTCTTATTCTTACAATACAGATAAAAAGTTTAAAAATAATTTCATAGGTGTAGTTGGACATAATACTATTATGATAAATAATACAAATCAAATGAAACAAGTTTTAAATTTTGGATATTCAAACTGGACAAAAGCAAAAAAAATAGAATATAACAATCATCATTTTTTGGGTGAAAATTATGCTTATGAAAAAGAATTTGGTATAGTTCAAAAGAGAAGTGTAAATATAGAATCTAATGAACTTGTAGTGGTAGATAATATTACAAATATATCATCACAGACAAACATTAAGCAGATATGGAATACAAAATTTAAAATAATAGAAATTGATGAATATAGTTTACAAGTAGATAATTGTACAATATCTTCAAATATACAATATAAAATAGAAAAAAGTTATATATCTGATTATTATAATTCTTATAGCGAGGGTTATAAAATAATATTTGAGATAGATACAGATACAGACTTTGAAATAAATACAAAAATGGAGTTCAAATAGATGAAAATAATACTTTTTCACCAATACTTTTTAGGTAAAAATGATCCTGGTGGTTCAAGATGGAATGAATTTACAAATTTTTTCTCAAAAAATGAAAATATGAATATAGATGTAGTATCAGGAAATATACACTATGCAACAGGGAAACAAATCGGTGAAAAAGTGTGGTCAAATAAAGAGATAATAGATGATAATATAACTTTGTATAGAACATGGACTTATTCAGGTTATAATAGTAACTTCTTAGGTCGTATAATAGGCTATCTTTCATATACATTTTCATCATTAATAAAATCACTAACGCTAAAGAAGGCAGATGTGATTATCATAACTTCTCCATCTATATTCGTAGGTGTATCAGCTATAATTTTGTCTAAATTAAAACGAATCCCTTTTATCTTAGAAGTAAGAGATCTATGGCCTGAATCAGCTGTAGCTACAGGAGTTCTTAATAATAAAATACTACTAAATATACTCTATTGGCTTGAGTATAAACTTTATAAACACAGCAAAAAAATAGTAGTATTGACACCAGCTTTCAAAGAAAATATAGAAAAAAGATTTCCTGAGTTTGTAGGTAAAATAGAGATTATCACTAATGGTGCTGATTTTTCAATTATGAATAGTAATAATAAAGCACAAGAGCTAAGAGATAAATATAACTGGAACGATAAAAAAGTATTTGCGTATTTTGGAGCTCATGGCGTGGCAAATGATTTAATGCAAGTAATAGAAGTAGCCAATAAAATGAAAGATAATAAAAGAATATATTTTGTTTTGATTGGTGATGGGATGCAGAAGAAGATGTTGCAAGATAAAGTGAAAGAATATAATCTCGAAAATTTACAGTTTATAGATTCAGTTTCTAAAAATGAAGTGGTAGATTACATAAATGCAGTTGATATTTGTATGGCTATACTTAAAAAAACAGATACTTTTAAAACTGTATACCCAAATAAAGTATTTGACTATATGAGTTGTAAAAAGCCAGTATTAGTAACAATAGATGGTATTACAAGAAAACTAGTAGAAGAATCAAAGTGTGGACTTTATAGTGAACCTGAAAATTTAGAACAATTTGAACAATCAATTTATCAATATACTAAAATGTCTAAAGATGAGCTAGAAGAGTTAGGTAATAGTGGCTTTGAATTTGTAAAAGAGAATTTTGATAGAGAAAAATTAGCAGAACGATATATAGAAGTTATAAAAGAGGTAGTAAATGATTAAAAGACTATTTGATATTATATTATCTTTAATTTTAATAGTAATATTCTCACCATTTTATCTAATAGTATCAATTTTAATACTAGCTAAAATGGGAAGCCCCATATTATTCAGACAACAAAGACCTGGACTAAATGGTAAAATATTTGGAATATATAAATTTAGAACTATGACAAATGAAAAAGATGCAAATGGTGAACTTTTGCCAGATGAACAAAGACTTTTAGGACTTGGTAAAACTATACGAAGTTTAAGTCTTGATGAACTTCCTCAAATATTTAATGTACTAAAAGGTGAGATGAGTTTTGTAGGTCCTCGACCATTATTAATAGAATATTTAGATCTATATAATAATATACAAAAAAGAAGACATGATGTAAAGCCAGGTATCACAGGCTGGGCTCAAGTAAATGGTAGAAATGCTATATCTTGGGAGCAAAAGTTTGAATATGATGTATGGTATGTAGATAATCAATCTTTTTGGTTAGATATAAAAATACTTTGGCTTACATTTTTAAAAGTTGTAAATAGAAGTGATATAAGTTCTGATAGCAGTGCTACGATGGAAAAGTTTATGGGTAGTGGGAAATAATGTTGAATTTTAAATGTTTAATTTTTAATTTAAGAGAAGACTTAGTAAAGATAGATTATAATAATTTTAACAACGCTTATCACTCTGATTTCTCAGAGTCGGTAGGCTTTTTTAGTTTTAGTGAGTTTTCACTATGAAATATACTCCATATTCAAAACCCTTTCAAACTCCTAGTCAAATTGTAGATAAACTTATTGCTGATGGCTTAATTGTAAATAATATACCATATGCTACAAAAGTATTAGAAAATATCAACTACTTTAGGTTTAAAATTTATCTTAGACCCTTTTTAGATTTACAAACAAAAAAGTTTTTACTTGATACCACATTTGAACAAGCTTATGAGTTGTATTGTTTTGATGAAGAGTTGAGGAATAATTTATTTGGACAAATAAGTCAAATAGAGATTAGATTGCGAACTCTACTAGATCAAGATATTACAGGCTTTACTAAAAACCCTTTTTGGTATTTAGATGATAGTCTATTTATCTATAGTTTTAAAATTACAACTACTAGAGTATCTCTACGAAATGAATTTCAAAGGTCTAAAGATGACTTCGCTCTTCACTATAAAGATAGATATTTTAATGAACAACATAATGACTTTAAAGATATGGCACCATTTTGGTTAATATCTGAATTAGCTACATTTGGTAATATATTATCAATATTTGATAGCTTAGATAAAAAACCATTTAGATTAGAACATAATGAAAATGTATTAGATAAACTAAGTGAAAAGTTTGGTGCAAAAAACCTAAAAGAATTAAACTCATGGTTAAAGCTAATTAGAGATGTTAGAAATAGAGTTGCTCACCATTCAAGAGTATGGAACTGTAATTATAGAGAGCCACATGGTATAAGGGTAAATTTAGATGATAGTATAAAGCCTGCTAAAGCAAATAAGATATATTTTCTATTTTTAATGTTTGAAATTTTATATGATAAGGGAATTTTATCTTTAAATATTAAGGATATAGTCTCTGATTTGATTATAAAATATCCTACTGTAGATATGTACTTAGATTCAATGGGTATCCCAAAGGATTGGTTATATGAATAACTCTATTTATATTTACGGAGCAAGTGGCCATGGATTAGTTGTGGCTGATATTGCTAAAAATTGTGGCTATGATGATATTATTTTTATAGATGATGGAGATAATAATTATTTATCTTTTGAGGATACAAAAGAGAATACTAATATTCCTATAGCTTTTGGTATTGGAAATAATAAAATAAGAGCTAAGCTTTTTAAAAAAGCCACAAATAATGGTTTTAAAATTGTTAGTTTAATTCATTCAAGTGCTATTATCTCATCAAGTAGTAAAATTGGAATTGGTACAGTTATTATGCCAAATGTTGTAGTAAATGCAAAAACAAAAATAGGTGATGGAGTTATACTAAATACAGCTTGTGTTGTAGAACACGAAAATATAATAGATGATTTTGTACATATATCACCAAATGTTGCTATTGCTGGAGATGTACAAATTGGAGAATTTACACATATTGGAATTGGTTCAAATATTATACAAGGTATAATTGTAGGACATAATACAGTTATCGGTGCAGGCTCAACTGTAGTGAAAAATATAAATAACTTCCAAAAAGCATATGGTAATCCATGTAAAGAAATAGAGGATATAAATTAAATGAATAAAAGAATTTTTTTAAGCTCACCACATATGAGTGGAAATGAACTTAAATATATAGAAGAAGTATTTGAGAGTAACTATATAGCACCATTGGGTGAGTATGTAAATAAGTTTGAAGATAGTATCAAAGACTATACAAATACTCCAAATGCCTTAGCCGTGATAAATGGTACATCTGCTTTACATTTAGCACTTAGAATACTTGGTATTGGAAAAGATGATGATGTATTGGCTTCTACTTTTACTTTTATAGGTTCTGTTAATGCTATTATCTATCAAGGTGCAAATTGTGTATTTATAGATAGCGATAAAGAATCTTGGAATATCTCACCTAAACTTTTAAATAAATATTTGTGTGAATGTGAGAAAAAACCAAAAGCTTTAATACTTACTCATCTGTATGGTATGAGTGCAGATATAGAAAAAATAGTAGAGATTTGTAAACTTCATGGAGTATATCTTATAGAAGATGCAGCAGAGTCTTTAGGTGCTACTTTTAATGGTAAGCATACAGGTACATTTGGAGAATTTGGAGTATATAGTTTCAATGGAAACAAGATACTTACTACTTCAGGTGGTGGTATGCTAATAAGTGACAATGCAGAGTATATTAAAAAAGCGATGTTTTACTCTACACAAGCAAAAGAGCCTTTTATTCACTATGAACATAATGAATATGGATATAACTATCGTATGAGTAATGTATTGGCTGCTATTGGTGTTGCTCAAATGGAAGTAGTTGAAGATAGAGTTTTAAAAAAGAGAGAAATATTTGAATGGTATAAAGAGTTTTTAGATGATATTGATGAGATAGAGTTTATGCCAGAGTTAGAAAATAGTAGAGGAAATAGATGGCTAACTGCATTAACCTTTGAAAAGAGTGATTTTAATAAGATCATGAAATCACTTGAAGAGATAAATGTAGAATCAAGACCACTGTGGAAACCTATGCATATGCAACCACTTTTTAAAGGTTCTAAAAATTATCTAGATGGTACAAGCGAAGAGTTATATAAAAAAGGACTATGCTTAGCAAGTAGTACTATTATGACTAAGGATGATGTGAAGATGATATGTGATGTAATTAGGGATAATTTGGATTAATAGATGAACATAGATAAACGAATACTAAATATACTTGTAATTATAATATTTACTAGCATCACATTTGCTGGTGGGTTTTGGATATTTCATCAGGCTTTTATGCTAGATGTGGTCATGGTAGTGATAGCTGTGAGGATATTGGCTTCATATCTTATATACAAAGATTATAGCTTGTCTTGGAGCAAATCTACTGGTAAAAGTTATCTTATCAAAACTGTGGTGTATGTGAGTGCTTTTGTGCTTTATGCTCCGTATTTTTATGGTGAACTTAGATTGGCATTTCTTGTGGGCGAGTTTTTTGCTTATATGTTTTTGATGAGTTTTTCTATGTATGCGTATGGATATTTGACTTCTAGGGTTTCAAAGCTCAAAAGTGTAGCTATATATGGTGCTGGTAGTGCTGGTATCAAGATAGCAGAAGAGTTGAAGTCGAGTGAATATAAGGTATTGTATTTTATAGATGATGATAGTTCTTTACAAAAGAGATCTATAGATGGGAAGAAGATACTATCGAGAGATAAGTTCAAAACTATTTGTAAAGATGCTAAAGTAGATCTGCTTATGATTGCTGTGCCATCTGCCAAAAGTGATAGTATCAAAGATATATATGAAGAGTTGCATGAGTTTACAAAGATGGTGAATGTATTGCCATCTTTGGACAATATACTTCAAGACAAACCAATATCAAATCAGCTAAAAGATGTAGGTGTAGAAGACTTACTAGCACGACATCCAAAAGGGCTAGATAAGAGTAAGATATCTGAATTTATAGATGCTAAAGTAGTTATGATTACAGGAGCTGGTGGGAGTATTGGGTCTGAGATATGTAGGCAGTGTGTGAAGTATGGAGCGAGTAAGCTTATACTTGTGGAGCATAGTGAATACAATCTGTATGCTATAGAGCAAGAGCTAAGTGGGATTTCTACTATAGTCATACCAAAGATGCTAAATGTAAAAGACAAAGACTCTTTAGATGAAGTTTTTGCTAGATACAAACCAGACATAGTTGTACATGCAGCAGCATATAAACATGTACCTATGGTAGAGGGAAATATATCTTCTGGTATATCAAACAATATCTTAGGTACAAAGACTTGTATTGACTTAGCTGTAAAACATGAGGTAGAAAAGTTTGTACTTATATCTACAGATAAAGCAGTACGACCTACAAATGTGATGGGAACTACAAAGCGAATTTGTGAACTGTATGCACAGAATAAAGTTGGTAATACAGAAATTGTTGCAGTGCGATTTGGAAATGTATTAGGTTCAAGTGGTTCTGTAATACCAAAGTTTAAAGAGCAGATTAAAAATGGACAAAATATCACAGTGACACATCCAGATATTACAAGATATTTTATGCTAATACCTGAAGCTTGTGAGCTAGTACTTCAAGCTGGAAGCTTAGGAAAAGGTGGAGAGATATTTATACTTGATATGGGTGAACCTGTAAAGATAGTAGATTTAGCTCAAAAGCTTATAGATTTAAGTGGAGCAGAAGATATTAAAATAGAGTTTTCGGGATTACGACCTGGAGAAAAGCTATATGAAGAGCTGTTGATTGATGATACTGATTGTACGACTGATTATGAAGGTATTACGGTTGCTAGACCTACAAAATATGATATAGATATGTTAAATGCAGATATAGATGAGCTTGTAGCTTGTATAGATGATAAGAGTAGGTTAAAGAAATTGAAGGATATTGTACCAGAGTTTGAGCATAGGCTGAATTAGCTTCTTTAATACTTTTTTAAAAAAGTATTGCAAAAATCGGTGCTGATAGAATTTCTTGTACCCCAAGGCACTTCCTACGGGGCGACTTATTTTAATATTTACTAAAAATTAAAAAGGGTGGCAATATCTCATAAAATTTTAATCAGAAATTATAAATGCACCATCGCTGTGTTTTGGAGTTTTGAGCTTTTGATGGGACTGAAATCCCATACCCAAGATATTTGGATATTAAAATGTATTTGTGTATAATAGTAATATATTTAAAGAGAGGTTACTATTATGACTAAACTAGTTAACACTGCATTTAATGAGATTAAAACATTACC
>Ga0209045_1001280_pt1 | contig 23783 bp, 28 predicted proteins | sample SaaInlLV_10m_DNA_4_FD_184664 | JGI IMG/M metagenome (GOLD analysis project Ga0209045, IMG submission 184664) | Marine microbial communities from expanding oxygen minimum zones in the Saanich Inlet - Saanich Inlet SI072_LV_200m_DNA (SPAdes) (version 2) | ecosystem: Environmental > Aquatic >...
CCGCAGGCTTCAATTTTTAGTAAAATCTCATTTGGACGCTTTATTTCATGCCTGTCAATTTCAGTTAATTTCAATGGATTTGTTTCAATTTTGGCACATTGTGATAGTACCATGGCACGCATTTTTTCCATACTTGGAATCATTAATCACTGAATTTTAAGATTCTCTCATTAGAAAAATAAGGGACTAATTCTGAATCATATCATGACTGAAATTACTGATGAGGATAAAGAAAGAGTAAATCTATTACGATTGATCACAAATTCTAAAAATGAATTCAAAAATCTTTCACTAGATCAACTTAGTCGACTAGATACTTTACTTCAAAAAAAAGACTATTCTCATGATAAAAAAGCTCACAAATCAAAAGAAAAATTATTAAAAAAAATCAATGTTAGAATTTATGAATTGACTGAAGGTAGAGGAATTTGGGGTTAATCTAGGTACAAATATTATAAGAAATCCCACTAACTATGGTCAAAAATCATCTTGCTTCTGAAACGAGTCCTTACTTACTTCAACATGTAAACAATCCAGTTGATTGGTATGGGTGGACTGACGTTGCATTAAAAAAAGCTAAAGATGAAAACAAACCAATTTTTCTAAGTATTGGATATAGTGCATGTCATTGGTGTCATGTAATGGCTCACGAATCTTTTGAAAATAATGATGTTGCAGAATTTATGAATGAGAATTTTGTAAATATCAAAGTTGACAGAGAGGAAAGACCTGACATTGATGATATTTACCAAAAAGTTTGCCAGATAGCAACAGGTCAGGGAGGTTGGCCTTTGAGTATTTTTCTTACACCTGATCAAAAACCGTTCTATGTTGGAACATATTTTCCAGTATTGGATACCTATGGACGCCCTGGATTTGGAAGTATTTGTAGACAATTATCACAAGCTTGGATAGAAAAACCAAAAGACATTGAAAAATCTGCAGAAAAATTTTTGAGCACTTTACAAAAAACTGAAACAGTTACGGTTCCATCAAAATTAGAACGTGTAATTCTTGATGAGGCAGCTTTGAATTTATTTCAATTGGGAGATTCAGCATATGGTGGATTTGGTTCTGCACCAAAATTTCCAAATGCTGCAAATGTTTCATTTCTATTTCATTATGCCAAACTTTCAGGACATTCAAAATTCACTGAATTTGGGCTCAAAACCCTCAAAAAAATGGCCAATGGAGGAATTTTTGATCAAATAGGAGGTGGATTTCATCGATACTCTACTGATACAAAATGGCTGGTACCTCATTTTGAAAAGATGCTTTATGATAATGCCTTGATACCTGTGAATTACGCAGAAGCATACCAAATCACAAAAGATCCTTTCTATCTTGATGTGATGGAAAAAACACTTGATTTTGTTTTACGTGAAATGACCTCTCCTGAAGGTGGATTTTATTCTGCTTATGATGCAGACTCTGAAGGTGTAGAGGGAAAATTTTATGTTTGGAAAAAAAGTGAAATCAAAGAAATTCTTGGTGATGATGCTGATGTCTTTTGTTTATTTTATGATGTAACTGATGGTGGAAATTGGGAAGGCAATACTATTTTGTGCAATAATTTGAATCTCTCGAATGTTGCATTTAATTTTGGAATTACTGAAGATAAAGTTGGAGATATTCTAAAATCTGGTTCTGAAAAATTATTAAAAGTTCGTTCAACTAGAATTGCTCCCGGACTTGATGACAAGGTCCTTGTTTCATGGAATGCCCTAATGATTACAGCATTTGCAAAAGGATATCGTGTAACAAACAATCCAAAATATCTTGATGCTGCAAAAAACTGTGTCTCTTTTATTGAAAATAATCTTTTTAAAAATGGAAAATTATTACGAACTTATAAAAACAAAACTGCAAAAATTGATGGATATCTTGAAGACTATTCATATTTTGTAAATGCATTGTTAGATGTATTTGAAATCGAACCTGATGCAAAATATCTTAAATTGGCTTTGGAACTAGGTAGTCATCTAATTGATCATTTCTGGGATTCAAAAAATGATGGTTTCTTTATGACTTCAGATGATCATGAAAAATTAATCATTCGACCAAAGAGTAATTATGATTTATCATTACCATCTGGAAATTCTGTTTCCTGCTTTGTGATGCTGAGATTATACCATTTATCCCAAGAACAAAAATTCCTTGAAATCACTACTAAAATTTTAGAATCTCAGGCACAAATGGCCGCTGAAAACCCATTTGGCTTTGGCTATTTACTAAACACTCTTGCAATCTATTTAGAAAAACCAATTGAGATTACTATACTTAACCCTGAAAATTCTAATCTTTGTCAACATTTACTTTTAGATTATTTGCCCAACTCATTTAGAATTACAATTAGTGATTCCTCTCAATTAGAAAAATTATCTGAATATTCTTTTTTTACTGGAAAAGAATTTGAATCTAAAACTACGGTTTTTGTATGTAAAGATTTTTCATGTTCATTACCCTTGCATGCTATTGATGAAATAGATGCTATCCTTTAGATTTTTTTCAAATCTATTGCAATAATATTTCCTACTTGGGGCCTTCCCATATTATCATATCTTGATTTTGGCATTGCCATTGTAATTTGTGTTTGTTGATATGATTTGATATTCACTTTTGGTTGTGCTTGTAAAATTGCATCTAATAATGGCATTATCTGTTCTTTAGTTTCTGCATCTAGTGTTTTTGAAACATTTTCTATTATCATCTGTTGTTGTGAAATTGGCTCAGTTGAAACATTTTCAATTAATGTCAATTGAATCATTTGACCATTATCTACTATTTGCGTGATTTTAAATTCGTTAGCTGCTGACACTGATTTGATGAGTTTCTTTGATGATTTATCTTTAACGAATTGAAAAATATAACACTACTGTTGCAGTTACTACTGCTGATGCTACTCCTAAATAGAAAATTATCTTACTTCCATCTATTTTCATAATTTGTTTAATTTTTGATTAAAATTAACTGTATTGTTTTAAAATGATTTTATTTGTGTTGAACTTTTGTTTAAAAATTTGGTTTTATTTATTGTAAATTTTTTCTGGTATTCATGTCTGATATTGTCATGTTGAGGCTAGTTTTGGTGTGTTTTTAGGTATTTTAGAATTATTTGTTCTCTAACCTTCCACATCTTTCTTAATCTCTTCTTTTGTGACCTCTTCGATTTCTAAAACTTTGGGTTCTAAAATTGATTTTTTAATAAGAGGGGCACGTTCTTTTATTATTTGATTAAACTCTCTCATATCATCTAATCCCGGTGTTTGTTGTTGATTTTGATATGCTTGTAAAAATCCTGAATACACACATCCCGTGATTATTCCAAATGCTGTATCTGGAACTGATTCTACTTCTGGTACAAAATTCTCTGCAATCTGTCTGTATGATTCTGATTCGCTAATGTAATAATCAATTAAACTGTCTATGAAATCTTTATTTTCTTTAGAAATTCCCATGATTTTTCTTTGTTTCCTAGTTTATTTAATTGTCTTTGATGATTAATCGTTTATTTATTCATGAATTATTTTCTAAATGTTGTGGAAATTAGAATTTGATGAGGATTTTTTTCGAATATATGATTCTAAAAAATTGATTGCTGGATATTTTGATCCTGATTATGGTGATGTTTTTTCCAAAAAAAATTCAGAAGAACTTGTTTTGTCTATGCAAAAAAACCATGATCCTGTTTTAGGGGGAATGATGATGATTCCTCTGGTAAAATTTCGTTTATTTGACACTGATTTGAATACCAGTCTTTTAAATGTGGAACAAAATGTAACTAGGGTTTCTGAACATTTAAAAAAATGGAAAAGTCTTTTATCTGAAATTAATTACCCTGCTCACTCCATTAGGATTTCCCATACTGATCAAGATATGCTTACCATAACATTCCCAATAATATTTTCTAAACCCACTCCTCTTAAAAAAGAAGAATTACTAAAAGAAATTTCTACAACTATGGATTTATTACAAAAATCTGATTTATTGTAATTCTGATTCCTTTATTTTGGCTCCCTTTTTAGATTATTGTGCGTAAAAACATGTCAAAAATAAATTCAAATATTGTACCAATATGGAAAATTGATTAGGTGAAAATAGATTTGGTATTAACTACAAACAACAAAAAATACTTGTGGTATGTAATCACATTTGTAATAATTATCTCTGTAGTGGGTGTCACAATTAAAATTTACAGTATTGGAGAAGAAAACATCAAGACTTCAATTCTTGAAAATCAAGTTGAAATTCAAGAAATTATCACGACATCTATTTCTAAAAATATTAGTTCAGAATTAGAATTAATTATATTTGAATTAGATATTTTATCCCAATCTGCTGAATTTCAAAATGATCTTGGAACTGTGGAATCAAGTCAACTAATGGCACAAACATTCAATCGCATAAATTCAATTTCTCCTACATCCCAGATTCTTGCCATTGATGAGAATTTCAAAGTTTTATCTCAAGTAAGTCAAAGTCATAATTCCCTTGTTGGATCTACTGTTAAGGGCTTGTCTGAATTGATGGGTTCTGAAGAAAACATTGCTGTATTAGGGCCTCAAATCTTGTCAATTAACACACTTCTCTATGATGAGCCAGAAATTGCAGTTACTTTTCCAATTATTGATGAACAAACAAAATCCTCCGTTGGATTACTGTTGATAACATTTGCATCAAGTGAATTTTTTGAGAGACACGGCAACATCTATGATGTTGAATCTCGGTTTTTGATGGTAATGGATGAAAATCATATTTTACTTATTCATCCTAATATGGAAAATGTTGGAAAAGATTTTTTTGGAAATGAAATTCAAACTGACATTTCACAAAACTCTCTTCTAAATTCTCATATCTCTGATATCCTTCAAGGTGATTTATCGACTATAATTTTCACAATGGATGATGATATTGGTGAGAGGATTAATTCTGGAATTTCAGTCACGGTTAATGGTAAAAATGAATTTGTATTTGCAGTAGTTACCCCTACACATTCAATAAACAAAGAAGTTGATGAAACAATCTTTTTTACAAAAATTCAAACCATATTTTTATTATTACTTGTAACATCTGTTTTGTTAATATTTTTAGTAAAACGTTCACAGAGTTTCAAAAAAGAAAAGTTATCTGTAATTGGACAATTATCATCTAATATTGCACACGATATACGAAATCCTTTAGGTGCAATAAAAAATTCTGGTGTTATTATTGATAAAGAAAATAAAAATAGTAATGAAATTATATCAAGAGAATTAAAACGCATAAACATTTCTGTACGTCGAATATCTCATCAAGTTGAAGAAGTTTTAAACTATGTACGAACAACCCCTATGATTTTAAAATCACATTCTATTAATCAAACTCTTCAAGAGGCTATAGACACATTGGATATTCCACAGAATATTTCAATTAATATTCCAAAAAATGACATCACTATCAAATTTGATCACGAAAAAATACTCATCGTTTTTATTAATATTATCTTAAATGCAATTCAATCTATTGGAGATAAAAATGGAATTATCACCATTACTACAAGTGAGACATCTTCTGATATAACACTTGAATTTGAAAATTCTGGCCCTAACATATCTTCTAATGATTTGAAGCATATTTTTGATACATTATTTACAACTAAACTTGAAGGTACTGGTTTGGGACTTTCTAGCTGTAAAAATATTATTGAACAACATAATGGGGAAATCTATGCTACATCTGATCCTGTAACATTTTCAATTAAATTACCTCGTGGAGATTCAAGTGATGACTAGTTCTACAATTCTCTTGGTAGATGATGATGTTCAATTTTTAGAGGCAACTGAGTACATGCTAAAATATGAAAATTATGCTGTAATTACTGCTAAAAATGGGGAAGAAGCCATTCAAAAATACCGTGAATCACGCCCAGATATTGTTTTAATGGATTTGAAGATGCCTGTGATGAATGGATATGATGCATTTTTTAAAATTAAAGAGCACGATTCTGATGCTAAAGTTGTGTTTACATCAGCTTATGCAATAAATGATAAGGAATTCAAACATGCTAAAAGTTCCGGTCTGTTTGGATTGCTAACTAAACCTTTTGATTTAAATGAATTAAATGATATCGTTGCTTCAAAAAATTAATCAATTCGTTTTGGATCTTTTTAATACATTGTATCTTGCATGAAAATATTCTATAGCTTCTTTGAAAAAAACCAAAAACCATTTTTTTAATTCTTCATCTGTTTCAAATATTGGATTAAGGCTTTCTATCCCGTTTATCAAAGTTTTATTTTTTTGTCTTGGCAAATATAATAAATTCACATAAAACCAATATGATATTTGTTCTGCTAATTTTTCTTCTGAAATATATTCAAAATCCCTTTGATATTTTATGTGCACATATGACATTAATTCATAAAATGGAATTCCTGTGGCCACTTGAATCTGAGGATTATCTGCAAGTAAACCGTTTGCTAATAATTTAATCCCATACACTTTATTTTCTACTTTAGATTTAATGTATTCCCATTTTCCAAAAACTTTTGGTAATACCTTGGAATATTTTATTGCAATTTTATCTATTTCTTTATCACTTAGATTTAGAATATCGATACAATACAAAATCCCATACAATGATAATCTATACTTGTCTGATATCCCTGTTTTGAGACTTTTCCCATCTTTGACAACTAACCCTAAATCTAAAATTCCTCCTGAATGTTTTCCTTTATCTTTTCTTCCAATTAGTAAACGCCTGTAAATTTTTTCACGCTCACGTAGTTTAGTTATGTCGTTTGGAATTGATATTTTTGCTAAATCCCATGTTGTCATCGCTTCATTTTTACTCATTATTTTTAACAAACTTTGAACATTTTGTTGGTGTTTATTTAGAGATGATTTTTTTTCAAATACTGCCCCATAATGTTCATGTGCATTGGGACGCAAATACAATTTGTAATTTTGTAAATTACCATATGATTGATCATCTTCTGAAGGCATACCGGTATACGGTATCTCTTGTTATATATAACTCAGTCTCAATTTATTCATGAAACAGCAAATCGTACACAATTGGCAACACTCGCCTTCTGAAATTCAGGTTGCAAGAACCCCTGTAAAAGCAGTGTCAAAATCCTTGCAACAGACAAAACCATCTGTATTTTCTGTTGAAGATTTGATGGGCCTTTCTTGGATTTTGTTTGAGGAGAGACATTAAGAATGCCTGTACCACCTATTTCGTCAAATACCTTGATTGTATGTTGCAATATGATTGGTAATTCGGTACAACTGCATCGCCAAAATTATGTTGAGGAGATGTTCTGATGATGTCTACCCCTGCCCAATTTTTTTCCAGAGGTGGATTTTCATCTTCACAATGGAATCGTAAAAAACGTGTAGACTACACAGATGTTCTGGAATCTCTTTGTGAGATTGAACCCATTCTACATGACTTTGATTTGTTTTCTAGTCAAAACAAATCAAAAAAATATTCTCGAAGAACATTGTGTGGAGTATCATCATGAATGTAACTGCTGTATCAAATGCACATGTACTTCATAAAACAAAAAGTTTAGCAATGCTGTGCACTCTTGGAATACTGTTGAGCATGTCTACTTCTTTACCTGACATGTCTGCTTTTGCAGAGTCTTCTCAAACTACTGTGATGAAACTAAATGATGAGTTGAGTCTTCAAAAAACAGTAACAACTATGAGTATTCCTGAAAACAACACATTACCTTGGGGTACTGTCAAAGGCAAAGTCCATGATCCTGCACAAGGATATCCTGTGATTATTCAATTCTTCAATCCTATTGAAGACGTTCCTATTCATGTTGCACAGGTTAGCTTGAAAGGTGATGGCTCCTTTGAGTATCGCTTTAGGGTATCAACTACAGATGAGGGTAACATCACCCATTTTTTTGAAGGAGACTATGATGTCAAAATCTTCAAGGTGGTAAATACTCCAAAAGGTGATCTAATCTCCATTTAGATCATCTTTATTTTTTTAATCCTAATACGTGCCTGTCATCCTTTGGTATTGAATTAATTCTAATGGTTGAATTGTTTTTTTAATTATGGCAAATGATCTATTTTCCACTGGTCTGCTTCATTAATGCAATTGAACCACTCTATTTCTATTTCATCTGAATCAAAATCTTCAAATTCGTTTTTGAATTTTTCATTACATTCGTTTTTCATCTCTTCTGAGACTTGAATAACTTGCTGTGATGAGATACCTTTTGGTGCTTCAAATTTTTCTCCTCCTTCATAATACTTTACACCTGCTTTAGCTGATTGAAATTCAGCTAGTCCTAAATTTTGATACTCATAAGCTTCTTGAATCTGCGTATCTGATCTAATTTTAGCTGATTTGTCTCCCGTTTTTATCCATTCAATGAATTGTGAATCACTTTCCAATTGAGTTTCAGCTGATAATTTCAGTAACACTACTGAACTTTTGAATATTTCTGGCGGTGTTAAATTATCATATTCTGAAATTATTGTTTCAAATTGTTCTAAATGTTCTTCATAATACATCAATAACTCTTCTTTTGAAATATCCTCTTCAATCCATCTTGTTTTTTCAGAATAAAATTTAATTTGTAAATCACTTACGTCACTTTCAATTTTTTCTAGTTCTATTCCAAACTGTAATCCTTTTTGCTTGGTTTGTTCAAATGAATAATTATATGCTATAATTGATCCAATGATGATAATTACTATTATTACAATTATAATATTTTGAATTTTCTTTTTCTTCAAAGATAATCTACGTAATTTCCATTTTCATCTAATTTTAATTCAATAGTTTGTTCAGTACCGCTGATAAACGAATCATTTCGAATTGTTCTAACCTTCCCAATTACGAGTTCATATGGCCAAATCTCCACAACTATTGATCCTACTTTTGTTGTCGGTGTTTCAGTAATTTCCATATCTTCACGCTTAACTCCATGTCTTTCTAACATGTGGATTGCGTGATCTAGAAGTGGTTTTGGATTATTGTAATTTAATACCCATACTGGTGCTTTATATTCAATTTTTTGCAATTTAAAATGATCCTACTTTTCTCATATAACAATTATTCGAAGAATGGATTTCTGAGATACCCCTAGGCATATCGTGTGATTAAATGAAACCAATAGTTTTCATGCCAAAACAAGGCTTGTTTCCTTTACTCCAACATTTACAAGAACAAGAAACAGCTTTTCCTGTTTCTAAATCCTTAACAACTTTATGAAAAATCCCCTCTCTAATTTTTGATTCAATTGATATTGTTTCATACCTATTATGGTCTTGATCTGAGTTTTCCAATATTATTCGGGAGAAATCACATTCAATGTCATTGTGCTAACCACTCTTGAGAGTTTTCTGATGATTGCAATTGCTTTTTCAAATTCATCTTGATTTTCTGTTTCAATTTCTGCAATTACATCATATGCTCCAAAAGTTAGATATGCGTTACTGATTTTTTTCATCTGTTTTAATTCATCTACAATGTATTCTTCAGATCCTAAGTCGCAATTTAATAAAATGAATCCTTTGTGCATTACTGTATCTTATAATATTTAGAGTAGTTCTTGTCTTTAAGTTTTAACATTCATTACCATCTACTACGTCCACCGTAGCTATTTTTACTACCTTTATCGTCATCTCTTCTACTACTACCTCTATCGTCTCTTGAACTTCTACCTCCGGATCTACCATATCCGCCGCCGCCAGATCTTCCATATCCTCCAGAACGCCCTCCTCTGGAATAGTTGCCCCTTGACTGGCCTCCGTATCTTCTTGAAGGCATTTGTCTTTTTAGTGGGTCTGGAATTGAAATTTGAATTCCCATTTCCTGATTCAAATCTGTTAGCGGTACTTTGATTTGACGTTTAATGAGATTCCAATCTCCTAATGATGAATATGATACGAATGTAATTGCTCTTCCTTTAGCTCCTGCTCTTGCGGTTCTTCCGATTCTGTGAAAGTATGCCATCTCTACATTTGGTACATCATAATTAATTACTAATTCCACTCTTGGAACATCAATACCTCTGGATGCTACATCTGTTGCAACCAAAATATCTACTTTACCACTACGGAATTTGCCCATGGATTGTTCTCTTCTGTGTTGTGACATGTCTCCTTCTATTGGAACGGCATCAAATTTTTCTTGATGGAGGAATTTTGCTACATCTCTAGTTCTATATTTTGTTGAACAAAATACGATGACTTGTCCTTTAATTGGCTTGATAAAGTCAATTAGATACTTGAATTTATCACGGTCTTTAATCACTAAAAATGATTGATCAATTCCTTCTCCACTAAGATCGTCTGCATCTAGCAAGAATTGTTTTGGATTGTTTAGATATTCTTCAGATAGTCTTAAAATTTCAGTTGGCATTGTTGCTGAAAACAATGACATTGTTCTATCTTCTGGTGCTAAATCCAAAATAAATGAAATGTCATCTACAAATCCCATATCGAGCATTGTGTCTGCTTCATCTAGAACAATATGGGTGATATCTCTAAGTTCAATTGATCCTCTTTTGAGATGGTCAATTAATCTACCTGGGGTTGCTACAACAATTTCGGCTCCTCTGTGAAGTGCATCTAATTGGATTCCCATACCTTGTCCTCCGTAAACTGTTGCTACATTGATCTTTGTGTATTTTGCAAATTTTTTGATTTCTCCTGAGATTTGCATGGCTAGTTCTCTTGTTGGAGCCATGATGAGTCCTTGAATTCCATGTCTTGGTTGAATATCTTGTAACATTGCTAATGCAAATGCTGCAGTTTTACCTGAACCTGTATGAGCTTGTCCTACTACGTCTCTTCCTGTAAGTAATACTGGAATTACTGCTTCTTGGATTGGAAATGCTTCTTCGAACCCCTGATCAGTGATTCCTTTGAGGACGTCTTCTTTTAATCCTAAATCTTTAAATTTTGTCATTTTGTTTTCTTCTCTTAAGCAATGACGAAAAGCTTCATTGCTTGCTCGTCATTATTCCGATATCCGGGGTACCTGAAAAGGTCTAATAAACGCTTGTTATTTTTTACGTGTTTAGCTGAGCATCAATAACTTTCTTAAAACTTTCAAATGGTTGTGCACCTTTGAGTTCTACATATCCTATTTGATCATTTCCTATAAAAAATCCAGGTGTACCTGACACGCCATAGTCTCTCCCATCATTTAGATCATTTCTAATCTCTTCAATGTATTTCCCACTAGTAAGACACGAGTCAAAGATTTCTTGTTCTAATCCAGTTTCTAAAGCATATTGACTAAACAATAACATTGCATTTGCAGTCTCTAATCCACTCCATTTCTTTTGGTTATCAAATAACTTATCATGCATCTCTTTGAATTTACCTTGTTCATTTGCACATTCTGCAGCAACTGATGCTGGTAAAGCATTTGGATGGATATTTTGAATTGGGAAATCTCTAAAAATTAATTTGACCTTTCCTTGATCCACATATTCTTCAAGAATTGATGGAAGTGTTTGAATGTGGAATCTTGCACAAAATGGGCATTGAAAATCTGAAAATTCGATTATACTAATTGGCGCATTAGGATCTCCTATTACTGGATCATCATCTGCTGAAATTTTTACAATAGGTGTTGGTTGTCCCATAGGTAATTGATTTTGTAATAACTTTAGTTCTAGTTTGGATATTGCCTCTTGCAATTCTTCTTCAGAAACTTGATTTGAATCGAAATTTGATACATACACTCCTGCAAAAAATGTCGCAATTATTGCAATTCCTATTAATGCCACAACTAATCCGTTAAATGTTGATTTTTTTATTGAGACTTTCTGATTATTAATTTCATTTGACTCTATTTCCTCTGAACTCATTTCAAACTACTCTAAAATTTAGTATACTTAATCGTATTGCCAAATTCTAAAACATCATTTATTTTTTGAGAAATTTAAAAAGCCAATGACGGGATCCGAACCCACGACCTACTGATTACAAATCAGTTGCTCTAACCAGGCTGAGCTACATTGGCACAAAATAAAATGAACTTTTTCAGGTTTAAAATGTTACTTGAGAGTTGATCTGTGAGATTCTAGCTAAAAATATTCTAATTATCAGTCAATTTATAATAATGCCATTTTTTGATATCTGTTATGAGATACATCGAACCAATTCGAGTTAAAGTTTTAATGATTATGTTTTTTGCAACTGGTGCAGTTGGTATACTTATTGGATTATCTGCTTTTACCCCTCCTTCGTTTAAGATTATGATTACTTTTATGGGTGTGATCAATATTGGGTTGGGTGCATTTTTTGCATTTCTCTTTTTGACTCAAATTAAGAAAGATCCTGACAAGAGAAAAAAGAAAAAGAAATTTGATTGAATATCCTTCTTTGATAAACACTACAAACTAGTCTAATTTTTACTCCGGATGATTTTTGATGTTCTTTTTCTAACTAAAACATAAATAATAATCTCAATTCAAGAATTTAGAAATGCTTGATTTAGTTGCTAAAAAATTATTTCTTACAAAGGGCAAAGGAGTTCATGAAGATAGACTAACTAGTTTTGAATATGCTCTTAGAGATGCTGGAATTGCAGGAACTAATCTTGTATTAATTTCAAGTATTTTTCCACCTAAAGCAAAATTGATTTCTAGAAAAGAGGGATTAAAACAAATCTCTCCAGGACAAATTCTCTTTACTATTTATTCTAAAAATCAAACTAACGAGCCTCATAGGATGTGTGCAGCATCTGTGGGTATTGCACAACCAAAAGACATCACTAGATATGGATATCTTTCTGAATACGAATCTTTTGGACAAAATGAAACTCAAGCTGGTGATTATGCTGAAGATATTGCAGCTCAAATGCTTGCATCTTCATTGGGAATTCCGTTTGATGTTGATAAAGACTGGGATGAAAAAAGACAACAATGGTCAATTTCTGGTGAAATTTACAAGACTCAAAATATGACTCAATCAACAAAAGGTGACAAGGATGGAAAATGGACTACTGTATTTGCAGCTGCAGTTCTTTTATTGTAATTATTTTTTGTATCCTTTGAGATAAAACAACGCTGCACCAATAGCTACTATGGAAATTATTATTACAACTATAATGGATTCATCTAACTCTGTTTTTTTATTTTGATTCACTTTGTCATCTCCAATTGAAAATTTTAATTTTTCTTTATTCACTGATGTCTCCTCACCAAAAATGTATTTTCCTTGAATCATTTGACCTTCTTGCGGATCAAAAATCCATCCTTCCTTTGTTATGTCTGTTGGAATTTTTTCATTATCTATGATTTGTGTTGGAACGATGTTTCCTTTGATATTTGACACCATTGTATTTTCTGGTGATAAAATTAATACTTGGATGATGGAATTTAACGGATAAAATCCTGTTGAAAAGTAATCTGATCTTTTGATGTTTTCTACTTTTAGAAATTCTAATGGATTTATTTGAACAATATCTTGTGCCTTATTTGGATAATCTACTGATATTTTTAACTGTAAAAGAGAACTTGTATCTAGTGGAATTAATGAAAATGTCATCTTTGAATTCTCTTCAAATGATAGGTCCTTTGCAATGTTGTAAAATCCTCCTCCATCTCTAATTATTTTTGGAATTAGTATGGATGAAATTTTTTCATACATGGAATTTGTATCTTCCATTGACATAGTGTATACTGCTGATATCGAACCTTTTCCTGATATTGCCCCTGATGTATCAAATGCTATGTTTGATTCATCATTAGTATGCACAAAAACAGAATGGAATTTGGCATCTGTATCAAATGCTTGATTTATTTCATCAATGTATAATTCTGCAATTTCTTTGGTTTCATCTTGAATTGCAAAAATTCCTCTAGTCTCTGGATTTCTTTCTATGTTTATCATAATGCATGATTGATCAACTACTCCTAGAACACATTGTTCTTGATTAGTCAAAACGATTGCTTCAATTCTGCTATCTTCTCTAACTTTTTGTTCCAACTCGGTTGGAATTCTTATTTCTTGAATGCTTGTACTTTGTAATGTGATTGCAGTTGTGACATTATGAGATATGCTCTTGTCTACAATAATTTGTGCAGTTTCCTGAAAAGTTGCAAGACCTACTTCTTGTGAATACACATTATTTGTTGAAATTACAGCTATTGCAATTAATGTTAACACCAGTAAACTATTCCGCATAGGTGTACCCGTAAAAATCAAAATATTAAATTTACTCTTTTTTCTTTAGTGATTTTTTGCTAAATCCAATAACCGAGTACTAATATTCCCATTTGACAAATATTTATTCAACATTGGCCATAATTCCATTTTTAGTAGATGTATTTCAAGATCCTATTTTTTCAATAATCGCTGTTTTGAGTGCTTTTGGTATTGGATTATTTCAAGGAATTATTTTGGGAAGGGCGATTCTTGTTAGATTTCCACGGTTACAAAATCATGTGAAGACAGTATCTGTTTCTTTGTTTGTTGTATTTTTGATTAATGCTCTTTTGAGTGTCCCACGTTTTGCATCTCCTGAAAAAATTGATCTTTCTAATTTATCTGCAAGTAGTACTGGTGAAGCTGTTTCGATTCTATTTTTAATTTTTGGAATGAACACGGGATTTCTAACTGTCCTTGCAATTTCAGTAACTGTGATGACTTTTGTTCTTTTAAAATTCACAAATCTAAACGGGATTGTAAAATCATTCGTTTTCTTTTCTAGTGCAATGTTACTGATATTTACTGCCATAAGCAGATTCACTGATCTTACCCCTAGCACATTTGAGGTATTATTGTATTTTCTTTATCAGTTAGGAATTACCATTGGAATTTTGATTGGAAGTATAAGGAAAATCAAGCCTAAGAAATTAGATTTAAAATAATTTCAAAGGTTTAAATCATATTGACATTGATTTTGAATTGACATCGAATTCAAACCGTTCGGGGAACAAGCTGGCAGTCCATGCGTTGGACTGTCAGCCCCATTTATTAAAAATTTAATTCAACAATGCTAGTGCTTTGACTTGTTCATTGACATAATCAAATCCTTCTTGCCAAAACTTTGGTGATCTTATATCGAATCCATATTCTGCAAGGAGTTTTTCTGGTTTTTTAGATCCGCCTGCAGCAAGAATACTCATGTATGCTGGAACAAAGTCTTTTCCCTCTTTTTTGTATCTTTGAAATAGTGACAATGCAAGCAAGTTTCCAAATGAATATGCATAGCAGTAAAACGGTGTGTGATAAAAATGAGGTATGCAACTCCATTCTATTGCAAAATCATCTGATAAACTCACTGAATTTCCAAACTGTTCTTTGAGATTTTGTAGATATGTTTTAGAAATCTCATTAATTGTGGTTCCTTTACCCATTTGTTTGTGAGCATCAACTTCAAAAATTGTAAAAAATGACTGTCTCATGATTGTTGCATACAAGTCATCTATCTTTTCTGCTAACATGATCTTCTTTTCATTGTCTGAAATTTTATCTGATAAATTATCATACAATAATAATTCTGAAAATGTAGATGCTGTTTCTGCTAAAGGTAATGGGGCATCTTGAACAAGAATTGATCTGTCTTGTGCTGCTTGACTATGTACTGCATGGCCTAATTCATGGGCCAAAGTAAAGACATCTCTTGATTTACCTGTAAAATTTACTAGGACATATGGCGTTATTTTTGGAGTTAATGTACTACAAAATGCACCGTCTCTTTTTCCCTGTCTTATTGCTGAATCAATATGGCTTTCATTGAAAACTTTTCTTGCATATTCTTCTAATGTATTACTGAATTTTCCAAGTGATTCGAAAACTAATTTTACTGATTTATCATATGCGTAATTTTTCTCTTTGATATTTGCTGCTGCTGGTGCATACAGATCATATCTTCGTAATTTTTTCATTTTCAACATTTTTGCTTTTTGAACAAAGAATTTTTGAAAAACTGGTGAGTTTTTTCTACAAATAGAAAGAAGTGATTCTATTGTTTTATCATCAACATCATTTCCTATATTTCTCATTGATATTGGGGATTCATAACCTCTGATTTCTATTCCTTCGTCTCTCCAATTAAGAACAATATTTTGATAAATCTCTCCTACCACTCCTTTGTTTTCTGTATATTTTGTTAGAATTGTTTTGTAAGCTGTTTCACGAATTTTTGGATTTGTGCTTCTTACATAATTTGTAATCTCTTCTCTTGTCATTGTTTTGGATTTATTTCCAATTTTCATTTTATATTCAAAGGCGTTAGTTATTTTGTCATACAGTTTTACAAGTGCTGATATTCCTGTTACATCTAATGTGTTGATGATTCTCTCTTCAGGTTCACTTAGTGCATATTTTGCAAATAATCTTTTGTGTGAAAGATATTCTGTGATTTCACCTGCATCTTTCATGAGTCTTTTTGCATTTTTATCATCGACTTGTGTTTTCCACCATAAATCAAAAAATAAAATTTTGTTTGAAATCTCTGATCCTAATTTTGACATTTTTGTCATTAATGACGTTGCTTCATCTGACTGTGTATCTGAAGAATATGATAATGATGCATATCCTCCAATCTTACTCATATTTTTAGAAATTTCTTCAATTTGCTGTATGATGTTCATAAATTTTTTTGATGACATTTTTGGATTTAACTTTGATTTGATTTTCTCAAATTTTATTGCCTGATTTTCTAATTCTTTAATCTGTTTTTGAAATGCCAAACTCTTTGGATTTTTTACTAATTCTGAAAGATCCCACATTCCAAGCTTGTAATTTGTCATCAATTCCACCCTTTTCTAACTATTAAAAAATGATTAACATTGAAAGATATGAAACTAAAAATATCTGCTGATCTGTAACTAGCTGAGAAGAATGAATGATGACACTTTGATTGATGATATTTTTTTATTATTTCCTATGGTTAGGTATGCTGCAATTTGGCAAAATAATTCCAAAATATGTGGTGGGATGAGGGATAATCTTGAATCTTATTTCCCTGAAGAGACTGAAAAAATCTCTATCATACGTCAGATTTCTAGATGGGTTGAGGATAATGAATTAGATAAACTAGGAGAAAAACGATATAATCTGATTGTTAATGCAAAGGCTAGACTATACACAATTGGCATGAGTCAAAATAAATTTTTAATGATTAGTACAGAACCTGATGAAATTGGAGATGGGCTAATCAATTCAATTTTAGAATTAGATGACATATCTTGAAATTTAGTTTTAATTTTTAATAATATTCTTCATGAATGTAACACCATTTCCAAATATCCCCTGGAATTGCTTTCATTACTGCATGATCTGTTTCCTGATAATGCTTTGTTGCATGTTTTCCAATTGATGAATCACAACAACCAACATGTCCACACGTTAAACACATCCTGATTGCTACTACTGGCAAATGTTCTTTTTCACACTCTTCACAGCTTTTAGTATTTTGCATTATACCTTCCTTTTTCTGGGAAAAATGTTCACACTCTTTTGACATTTTAGTATTTTTTCAAAGTATCTTTGTATCTCTTAATTGAATCTATGATTACTGTTTTTGCTTCTTTTGCTGTTTCCCATCCTAAGATTTCCACTTTTTTACCTTCCAAATCTTTGTACACTTGGAAAAAATGAGCAATCTCTGAACGAAAATGATCTTCAATATTTTCAATATCTGTGGTATGTAAATATCTGGGATCATTAGTTGACACACAAATAATTTTATCATCTGGCTCTCCGTCATCTTTCATTTTAAGTAAGCCAATTGGTCTTGCCTCAATTAAAATTCCTGGATATGTGGGATTTGTAACTAGCACTAGTGCATCTAATGGGTCCCCGTCTTCAGATAATGTTTGGGGAACTAGTCCATAATCTCCTGGATAGTGAAATGGTGAAAATAACACTCTGTCTAATTTTATCATGTTGTGTTTTTTATCATACTCATATTTGTTCATGGAACCTTTTGGTATTTCCACGATGACATTAATTATTTCAGGAATATCTGAACCTGATTCGATATCGTGCCAAAAATTCTTACTCATTTGATAAATTTCATAATTTTATCTGTATATGAATTCTATGAACAATCTGAGAGTTTAGATGACATCATTTTGATTATGAATTACTCTGAAAATCTTCACTGTGTACTGACCTTCAAAAATATCAATTACTTCTCCTGTGCTATTGTCTATGTTTCTAACTCTGAATTTGTATTCGTATGAACCATCTCCTTTCACATCTACTTGCGCTACATGCACTGGCGCATCGTCTTTGTAAAATTGAATTATTACTGGATATCTTTCAACATACTCTGATGCTCCTCCTCTTACTGTTCCCCATGACAATTTGTTATTTTCAGGCACATTCATACTGGTAATTGTTTTTTCCATACTCAACTCCTCGTTTATTGGAGAAATTGTAATACTATTTTGAGATTCTACTGCAAATGTTTGAGATGGGTACATCAAAACAACAAGTGACATGATTAATGTTAGTAATACTGCCTTTTTTTCTAGTCTCATTGCTATTTTCTGATTTTAACTGTCTTAAAAAATTTGTTACAAATTCATTCTAGTGGAAATTATTGTTGTTATTGAGTTGTGGTTTTCTTTAAATTTTAAATTAATTTATTTTAATTATTCCTATTTTAATTAGAAACTCTATTGCTCCAATGAATGTTTCATCATCAATATTGTTCTCAGACCACCATCGTGCATCTGTTTTTACCCATTCTGGAATTTCTTGAATTGACTGTGATTCTGTATTTTCTGAAACGTTGATTATTTTCTTATACACTAAAAACTCTATTGCTCCTACAAATGTTTCATCATCAATATTGTTCTCAGACCACCATCGTGCATTATTTTTTACCCATTGTGGAATTTGACTATCTGATTCTTTTTCAATTTGGTTTGTAGTTGGATTGGATTCTATTGTAGGTTCTATTTCCTCTTCACTATGATTTGATGTTTCTATTTTATCCACTATTTCAAAATACACATCTTTACTTTTATCCACACGTTCAATGTAACTAGCTGAAACTTGATAATTTCCACGAAGTGAATTTTTATCAAAAATTAACAATGTCTCAAAAAATCCACTATTAGTTACAGATGTTTTTAAAATTTGGATTGTTTGATCTGGGTTGTATACTGTGATGATCACTGGATGTCCTCTTAGTAATTTGTCATCTGATATTTTTCCTGAAAATTTTATTATTTGCTGCTGCTGATTTTGCACTTCGATTATTTTTTCTGAAATGTTCATTGAAGCAAACGGTCTATCTGGAATTATTGGCTCTATTATTTCTGGAGTTGGCTCTGGAATAGGAGTTGGCTCTGGAATAGGAGTTGGCTCTGGAATTAGAATTGGTTCTGGAATCTGTAATGATGAGAATGCATAAAATCCATCACTACCGTAAATCTCACGAACTTTGTTGACATCAATATCTGTGATCTCTTGTAAATTGGGATTGTTGTGAATTGTAGGTATCATTATTGATGGTGGTGTGTTGCTGCTAGTTTGCCATTTTGAATTTGTATCGATGTTATCTGAAACATAATGGTCCAATCCAAATGAATGTCCTAATTCATGTAATGCTATTGCAGATATAGTATCATCAGAAATGAATGTCTCATCATCATAGCATGTAAACAAACCACATAGTTCTAGTTGTAAATAGTATATTGTAATTGATCCTGGTGGCCATGTAAAAAATCCGGCAATAGTTCCAGACAAACTTGGCTTGTCTTTAAAATATATGGAAATCCCACAATTTTCTAATTCTTCAGATGTAATTTCGACATTGATATCCCATAACTCATCATTGATGCTTTCTTTTTCTTTTAATTTTTCTTCCCAATCCAACACATTAGCTTCGACCAAATTTGCCCATTGCATTTTTTGTTGTTCTGATATTGATTCATCTGGAAGAACTATGCAATATGTGGGAGGTCCTTGCAATCTAAAATTCGTAGTTGGGAAGAATATCTCTGCAAAAACTGGTTGTATGTTGGAGCTAATAATTATGAGAAAAATTACTGAAACGATGATCTTATTTTTCATTGTTTTATTCACTGTTGGCTAGAATTCTTGATGTTTTAGATGTGTCTACTGTTTTAAATAATTTTTAATAAAAAAATGGACCGGATGGGATTTGAACCCACGACCTTTGCGGGGATTACTCCCTTACGCAGTGTGAGTGCGTCATCCAAACCAAACTAGACGACCGGTCCAACGAATCTACTAAAAGACGAGTTTTTTTGTCTTTAGGTTGTGAAATATTTTGTAATTACCAACGCCTTTAGTACTATTTTTCAAAAAATTCTGTATGTCCCTACAAGAATTTGATGCGTTAATTGATAGAATGAAGTTAGCATACGAGTATGCTGAAAATTTGGGACAATATGTGGATGCAGCTAAAATTCTTTACCAGATGAATGATCAACTCCCTGATGATCTGCAGTTAACTTTTGAAGAATTAGAAGATCCTGAAGATGCAAAACCCTTTGTCAAAGAACACTATACTGAATTAAAATCTGTAATTGTAGATTATAGACAAAGATTAATGATTTCTTAATTCTATTTCTTAACTCCGAGATTTCTGTTCTTTAATCTCAGGTATGGATTTCTGCATTTTCTACATCTTGTTGCCCCGATATCATTTCTACATCCACATTTGAAGCAAATTCTCATTACAAGTCGTGCTTGTTGTGCAATTCGTTTCTTTTCTGGGTCTGTAATAGGCATTTAATTTTCTCCTTTATCTCTCTCTTTTATTCTAATCGGATTTTTCCATCTTTCCTGCTAGTAAAACTGGTACTTCTGCAGGTCTTTTTGCAACAGGAATGTTTGCTTTGTTAAACATGGATATTTTGGATTCAGCAGAACCATAAGTTCCCATGACGATTGCACCTGCATGTCCCATTCTTTTTTCTTTTGGAGCTGCTCTTCCTGCAATGTATGCTACAGTTGGCTTGTTAAATCCTAAATCTATAATTTTTTGAGCTAAAATTTCTTCTGAATCCCCGCCAATTTCTCCAACTACTACTAGTCCTTCTAAATCTGGGATGTCTTTTACCATTTCAAATGCATCAATGAGTCTTGTTCCATTTACTGGATCTCCTCCAATTCCAATTGTAATTGATTGACCAAATCCTGCATTAGTTAGTGCATCTGAAATTTCATAAAGTAATGTTCCACTCTTTGATAGCACTGCAATTTTTCCAGCTTTGAAAGGCATTGGTGGCATGATTCCAATTTTAATTAATTCTGGAATCATTATACCTGGAGTATTTGGTCCGATTACTACTGCTCCTTTTTCTTTTGCTAGTGTTAATGTCTCCATTGTATCTCTAATTGGAACGTGCTCTGGAATTGCAACTAGTAGTTTAATTCCTGCATTTAGTGCATCTTTTGTAGCCCCTAGGAAAAATTTTGCTGGAACAAAAATAATTGAAATCTTTGCATTAGTAGCATCTACTGCCTCTTGCATTGTATTATACACTGGAACTTTATCCTCAAACTTTTGACCACCTTTACCTGGTGTAACCCCAGCTACGACATTGGTACCATATGATATCATTTGTTTTGCATGCAGTGATCCGTATGAGCCTGTGATTCCTTGAACAATAACCCCTTTATTTTCATAATCAGAATCTCCTGGATTACCTTTGAGTAATTCAAAAATATCTATCAATTCTTTACTCCCATAACTGCTGCATTAATTGCCTCCTCTACTGTAGTGAAAATTTTAGTTCTAGAGCCTTGTAACATCTCAGTTGCTTTCTCTGACTCTGTTCCTTTGAGTCTTGAGTATACTGGCAAGTCAATTAAATTATTTTCATATGCTTTAAGAAATGCTTCAGCTACTACTGTAGTTTTTACAATTCCACCATAGAGATTAACCAGAATTCCTTTTACTCTGTCCAGTTTACTGATCAAAGTTAGTGCTTCATAAACTGATTCTGTTGTTGCACCGCCACCGACATCTAGAAAACATGCAGGCTTTCCACCATTGTCTGATAACATGTCAAGTGTTGACATTACAAGTCCTGCACCATTTCCTACTACTGCAATATCTCCATCCAACTCTACTAAAGAGAAACCACTTTTTTCAGCTTGCTCTTCGATCTCTGTTTTTTCTTGATACTTTTGTAATTCATCATGTCTAAAGTTACTGTTATCATCTGTTACAAATTTTCCATCAAGGGCCATGATTGTATCGTCTTGCATGATAGCTAGTGGATTAATTTCAACTAGTTCAGCTTCTTTTTCAATTGTAAGTTTTGATAATTTTTGTAAAGTGTCTGCAAATTGTTCAGCTGTATTTCCTTCCAGTCCGACTTCTTTTGCAACTTGTGTTGCAAGTTCAGCAGATACATCTCCTAATCCGACTTCTTTGATTATTTGACTTTTGACTGATTCAATTTCAACTCCACCTTCTGCTGATGCAATGATGGTGTAACATCTCTTTGAACGATTCAAAAATATTGATAAATACAATTCTTTTTTAATATCTGCCATTTTTTCAAGTAAAATTGCTCTTGCTTTCTCACCTTTTATTGTCAAATCCATAACTTGAGGATATTTTAATTCAAATTCATCATCATTTTGACATTTTTGAATGCCTCCTGCTTTACCTCTGCCTCCTACTGGTACCTGAATTTTAATCACAAATGGATATCCTAATTTTTTTGCATCTTCTCGTCCTTTTTCAATATTAGTTGAAGATATGCTCTCAAGAAGATTAATTCCATATTCTCGAAATAGTTCCTTTGCTTGAAACTCTAGTAGTTGCATGCAAAAACAATGAATTTTACGGTCTTTATTAATTATGAGCTATTTTAGTTGCTCTTCAAGAAAATCAATCATTTCTAAAAAGCGATCTTTACTTTTTCGTAATAATTCTTGGGGATATTCCTCAATTGTGAAAACAAATTGCTGATGAAAACTTGGAACTAGAATTCCTCCTGATGTTACCATTTGTTCAATCACATATCCCTTGGTAAGAGTACACACAATTTCTTCGTATGATTCTTCTTCTTCTTCTAGTGTTTGTCTAAAGAGAACAATTGGTCTGTTTGTCTTTGCAACAATGTTTGAACCTTTTTCTAACAGATCTTCTAATTGCTGAATCTGCCAAGCATCCAAACTAATTTGCTTTACCATGAATTTATTACGTCATTTTTCTATTTAACCGTGACAAAACAAGGAATTTTTACTATTTGTTGACAATAAAATCATCTTAGGTTCAATTTGATAAAAAGAAAATAACTTGGGTTTTATCCCATGTCTAAAGCTCTAGAGTGTTTTCTGGTATGTGGTCTTTCGCCTGCATACTTTCTTCTCATGTGTCCTGATGGTCTTCCGTAGATTAATTCTAAGAACCAAGACTCATGTTCGATCTCTTCAGCTAGAATATCTTTTGCAATATCATATGTTGCAGGATCTTTTCCTAGTGTCATTTTGCAAATTTTATCCCAATTTACAATTGCACCTTGTTCTGCTTTGAGACATTTTTCTAGAATTGCTTTGTGGTCTGTTGGATTTGCTGGAAGTTGTAGAAATTCACAGCCTGAAATTTTTATAAATTCAGTTGCATCATTTGGGAGTTTTCCGCCTAATTGGTAAATTCTCTCAAGGCATGATTCGAAGTGACTAAGATCTTCTAATCTTGCATCCTCGATGATTCCTTTCAGTCCTTCTCCTTCCAAGCCTGTACAATGTGCTCTGAGATTGGTAAAGTAGTAGTATGCAGTGAATTCAACTGCTGCATTTTTTATCAACTCTTTTAACAATTCATCGACATCAAGGCCATTTTGTTTTAGAACATT